>Ga0181343_1000109_pt1 | contig 36990 bp, 62 predicted proteins | sample Su13VDMLBSD_FD_130110 | JGI IMG/M metagenome (GOLD analysis project Ga0181343, IMG submission 130110) | Freshwater viral communities from Lake Michigan, USA - Su13.VD.MLB.S.D | ecosystem: Environmental > Aquatic > Freshwater > Lake | place: USA: Michigan | collected 2013-07-15
TGCGGGCTGTTCGCCCTGGTCTTCCTGCTCGATGAGTTCCGCGAACGCTTCGGCGGCGGTGTCGGTGTTGAGCTCTTTGGATTCCGTTGCCGGATTGTCCATTCTGGATTCCCAAATGAAAAACCCCGCCGAAGCGGGTTCTTGCGCGCAACAAAAAAGCCCGCACGAGGCGGGCTTGCTGTGACGGGTTACGCGACCGTCAGAGTTCTACGAATGAGGCGTCCGAGACCTGGGCGCGCTGCTCACCGACCACCACACGCACGTTGCCGTTGTCGGTCACCAGCAGCTCGCAGCCGGGGCTGGGATGCCACACGGTGCGAACGTCGCCGGCGCGCATCTGCCGGGCAATCACTCGGCTTGCGAAAACACTCCAGTCATCCGCTGGAGCCAGCCGCTCTTGTGCGCCATCTCGAGCTGCGTCAACTTGCCGGTCTCCATCGTCGATTGCAGGTTGGCCTTCAACTTGTTCAGCAGTTGCAGGTACGTCCACAATTTTTCGCGGTCGGCCTCGGCGCGGGCGGGGCTGTTCTTCCATTGGTCGGTGATGTCCTGTTCGATGGCTTCAAAGGCAGCCCGGAAGGCTTCGTTCTCCAGCACTTCGCGGGCGCGGTCGCCGTTGTAGATGCGCTCCTCAGGGCTCATCAGGTCTCCAGATACACGCCGAACGATTCACCCGTGCTGTAGACGGTGCGCTTGACCCGATAGGTGCCAGGCGCCTCAATGGTCACCGCGCGCCTCTCATCGGTGAGCACCGCCCAGACGTTGTCCGCGCCCGGCGTGTCGGCGTAGACGGTGAAGAGCGCGTCATGCGGCACGCGCCCGTAGGTGGCCGAGAACACGCCAATGGTCACCGGGGTGCCGGCGGTGACGGTTACATCGGTGGAGGTGGCCGCAGTTTTGGCGGCCGCGAGGATGGTGGATTGCGCCATGTCTTATCCCAGAAAACGCAGTTTGTAGAGGGTTTGCCCGTACCGTTGGACAATCTCGTCCACGATGTTCTGAATGGTCGTGCTGTTGCCAAGCTCCCGGCGGTTGCGTTCAATCCACGCACGCTGGGCTTGAAGCGCTTTCACGATGTCGGTGCCGGCTTTGTTCTCGAGCAGGGGAATCTCGCCCAGCCGGTCGTTGAGCCCCTGCCACGTTTCCGCCAGGCTGTCGGCCAGCTCCGGCAGCGCTTCGTAGAACTCCCCGAGCGCCATGTGCTTGGCGTAGGAGTCGGTGGTGAGGTGCGCGCGGTGCGCCATGTCTCGCGCCAGAAACAGCAGCGCCACGAATTGTTCAATCATAGGGACACCAGCAGGAGTTCAACGTCTTCCTCATCGCGCCACGTCTCGTAGACCCGCGCGAGCGCCTCGTACTCATTGCGCCGGAGCATGGCGCGGACTTTCTCGCGCTCGGCCAACACGTCGGCATAGGCGAGCAGCTCCGCAAGCGGCAGCACCTCCACAGGCTGCGGCTCCACCGGCGCCTGGTCGGTGTCGGCAAGCACTTCGTCCGGCGCGTCCGTCGACTCCACCGTGTCGGCCTGAGCTTCGGCCGGCTTGTCTTTTGGCAGCGCTGCGGTCGCCTCTCGTGCAGTAGCGAACCCAAGAATCCGGTCGCCTACGCGGACGTAGTAGCGCTTCCTGCTCTTGTAGTCGTAGCCGCCGGCCTTCCTGCTTGAGTCGGCAGAGAACACGTCCTCGCCGGTCTAGGTCGCTGCCAGCGTGCCGGTGACGGTGCTTGAGCCGCCCGAGCCCGAGAAAACATCCTGTCCCTGCTCGGCCCCGGCCAGCGACCCGGCAACGATGACTTTGCCGCTGCCTGAGGCGGTATCCGCGCCGGTTTCGGTGGCCGCTAAAGTGCCGGAGACCTGACTCCCGCCGCTGCCCGAGAATGTGTCCTGGCCCGTCTCGGTGACGACCAGCGAGCCTTGGACGAGTACCTTGCCGCTAGCTGCTGCGCTGTCGCTTCCAGCCTCGGTGACCGCCAGGCTGCCGGTAATCGGCGCAGAGACCCCGCTGCCAATCGCCGCCGCGCCAATCGGCAGCGAACCAATCGCGCCGGAGCCGTTCAACGCCGCCATGATTTACACCGGCCAGACAAGCGCCGGCAGCTCGGCTTTGATGTCCTCGTAGCCCGCAGGCATGGGGCGGTTTCCTGCAATAACGTCGGCCTCTATTGCAAAGAGTGCATCCCACGTTGCCTCGCGCGCGCTTACGCAGTAGCGCCCCTCAGGGCCGTACTTCGCGTGCGTGCTGGTGGCGTAAGAGCAGGCCGAGACAATGTTGTCGTATCCACGGGACTGGGCAAAAGCGTCAAGCCGCGCCTGCACCGCGTCGGAAATCTCACCGCGTACCTGCTGCCGCTTGGCCTCGAGCTCGTCCGCGTCCAGCGCGACAACGGACCACACCTGCGTCCACGTTCCGCCGATGTTGACGGGCTGCTCTTCCAGCAGTTTTTGCGTAGCTTGGTCAAAAGCCGGCAACGGCACTTTCGTGACCGGAAGCACACCCCATTCCGCCAGCCGCTCGTCAAGCATCGGCACGGGGAAGCTGACGTTTGGGTTATCTGCGCGCAGGTCAACCGCGTTGTACGGATACCGCTGAAGCATTCCGCCCGGAGCTAGGACGTACAGGCTCATTGCAGTTCCGCAAGTTGCCGCTCAATCACCGCAAGGATGACTTTTGCTTTTTTTTGCTCAAGCTTTTCTGTTGCCAGTAGTTCTATTAGATTCCCCTTGAAATCCTGCAACTCCGGGTCGCCTAAAGAATCAATGTGCTTGACAGCCAACGTGTAGTTGTCGATGTTAATTTGATAGCCAAGAACCTCTTGCTGGCGTTGTTCAAGGGCGGCAAGCAAGATTTCTTTTTTCATGTTTCAGTATTCCGGTGAAAACGCTACGCCCCTACTGCTACCAGCAGGCAACGTGGCCGGGTCGGCATATTTGGAACCGAAACCCGAACTCCAAGGGTAGGCCTGAACATAAGGCGTAACGTCATATCCGATAACAATTGTATTTCCTGAAAAGGAAAAATCAGACGACCATCCATTAGCCGCGCCGGCTGGGGCTGAAGATGGGTTTGAGTACTTGGCCCCAAACCCGCCGCTCCACGGATACACCGATATGAATGGAGTGGCGTTGTGCGCTACGGCAAAGTCATTGCCAGACGGAGAGAATTTCACGCCACGCGCATTGCCAGCGGGTAGCGTTGCCGGGTTTGCGTATTTAGTTCCAAACCCCGCACTCCAAGGGTAGGCGGAAACAAAAGGTGTCGTGTTGTGGGCAATAACGACAACAGTTCCTGCCGGATTAAAAGTTATCGAAAAACCTGTACCGGTAGGTAGCGTTGCAGGGTTTGCGTATTTGGTGCCAAACCCCGCACTCCAAGGGTAGGCACTAATAAGGGGCGAAGTTCCGTGGGCGACAGCAATTGTGTCGCCAGAGGGTGAAAATGCTACGCCTCTGCCTTGCCCCGCCGGAAGTGTTCCGGGATTTGCATACTTAGTGCCAAACCCAGAAGTGCTCCAAGGATATACGGAAACTTGCGGGTTGGTATTGTGAGCCACGGCAATTGCATCGCCTGCCGGAGTAAAGGCTACAGTAGACGCTTGCCCGGTTGGGAGCGTGCTTGGATTGGTAAATTTAGTGCCAAACCCCTGATTCCAAGGATATGCGGTGACATACGGGCTCGTAGCATGAGCGACCGCAATAGCATTTCCAGAAGGAGAAAAAGCCACGCCGTAAGCGTCTCCCGTCGGCAATGTTGCCGGGTTGGCATATTTGGCGCCAAACCCGTTGCTCCAGGGGTAAACGGTGATGTATGGAGTGGTGAAATGCGCTACGGCAACATCAACCCGTTTTGCAGCTTTTGCCGCTGACAACATCCTCGTCAGCATCAGGCATTCCCCACGCGAGCGCCATAAACGGTTGACCCTACTTTCCACAACACAATAGTGGTGTATCCGCTGGTGCTAAGCGTGGGGGCTGTGCCGCCGTCTGTTTCCCACACCACGCCGATTGTGGTCCATGTAATCGTGTAGGCGGTGCCATCATCAACCATCAACGTGATGGATTCGCCAGCGAGGAAGTTGGTCGCGGTTGGCGTGCGCGATGCACCTAGCGTCCAGACCTGAATTGTTCCGTTGCTGGGGTTGATGTCGACAGACGCGCCGTCGGTGATGGTGAAAACGTCTTCAAGAATTGCGCCGACAATGGTCGGGTCCGTCAGCGTCTTGTTGGTCAGGGTCTGCGTTGCGGTATCCAGCACCGCAACGCCTGAAGCATCCGGCAGCGTAATCGTGCGGTCTGCGGCCAGCGTGGTCGGCGTCAGCGTGACTTCATACGAACTCGTGCCTCCGGCCCGACCAACCAGCGCGACACCGTCTTGCGTAGCGGCGGCACGGGTCAAAACCCCCGACGCGCTGGTTGACGTAATGGAGGTAAACGCGCCCGTGGTTGGCGTTGTCGCTCCCACCGTGCCGTTGATGTTGATGCTGGCCGTGCCGGTAAGGTTGGTCACCGTGCCCGAGGATGGGGTGCCCAACGCACCGCCCGGCGCGACGTAATCCGTTCCGGCCACCGCGTTGGCAAGCGCCCCGCCGGAGTTGGCCTTCAGAATCGCCGTCCCAGACGGCGGCGCAAGGTAGTCCGTCCCTGCCGTAGCAGCGCTCACCGAACCGCTGCCTGCGCCCTTCAGTACGCCAGAGGCGGTGATGGCCGCCTGGTAGTCCGTGCCGGCAGAAGCTGCCGAGAGAGCGCCCGCTCCGTCGCCCTTCATGAGCGCGCTTGAACGCGGGATGCCGCCCCCTCGAGACGCTTGTGGCGTCATCAGCACGGTCTTGTTGCCGGCGGCGAAGTTCACCGCAGCGCCCGCGTTGGAGCTGCCGCTGACGGTCGTGCGCGTGAGCGTGTTGGCCGACGAGTAAGTGCCAAAGCCCTCCTCCCACGTCCCGTCCTCGGCGACGATGACGTATTCGGTCGTGTCGCTCGTTGAGCAAACGTCAGAGAAGCGCTGGTGGCCGGTGAGCGCGCCCGAGAGCGTGAACGCGCCGGTGCCTGTTGTCGTGCTGGTCTCAGCGACGCGAGGCTTTAGAACATGGGCCATCGTCAGGCGTGCGTGATGGTCGCGCTATTGATGGTGACCGTCTGGCCGGTGGTGATGCTGACCGAGTCCAGGTTGATGTCCGAACCGCTCGTGCCCACGGTGAGCCCGGTGATGATGTCCGTGCCGCCGCTGGCGGTGCGAATGCGCGCTGCGGCTGCGGTGCCGGTTGCATCGGCGCTGGTGTCGCTGCGCGGGAATCCGCTGAAGGTCAGCACGCCGCCCGAGGTGGTCCCGGCCGGGTTGCCCAGCGCAATCGTCGCCAGCACCGACCCCATGCCGGTCGTGCCAATCTCCAGCACGCCCGCCGAGCCGATCGCCGTCACCACCGCATCCAGTCGTGCGTTCTTGACCGCCGTTGTGTACGTCACCGCCATCAGACAACCCCTTGGGCTTTACCGTTTTCGTCGCGGATGATTCGTCGCGGCGCTCTCATGTGGTCAATCGCTGCACGCAGCGCGCCCAGCGTCTCGGCAATGGCCGACTGCGTCTGCGCCATCGACTCCTGAAGCTGGACCGTCACCGGCTTGGTCTCCGGGTTGACCAGCTCCGGCACCGAGGCCGGGTCCACCAGGCCGAGCTTCATCTGCTCAAGGTAGATGCGCGTGTTCGATTCAAGCTGCGCTTTCCAGCGCTCGGAGTCGAGCTTGGCGCGCTCCAGCTCCGCCTTGAGCTGCGCTTCCATCTGCGCGAGCTGGGCCTCGGCGGCCACCTTCGCCTGGTGCTGCTCCATCTCGGCACGCTGACGCACGATGTCGGTCTGCTGCTGCATCTGCATCTTCTGCGCTTCAATCTGCGCTTGCGCTTGCAGCTTGGCCTGCTCGGCTTGCATCTGCGCTTGCGCCGGATTCGGCGGCGGACCTTGCGGTGCCTGGAAGAACTTGTCGGCGGACTTAAAGCCCATCGCCTTGGCAAGCTCCTTCTGCGCTTCAAGCACGTTCATCGGCGTGGCGGTGCCCACTTGCAGGCCGAACTGCTGCTGCTGAAGGAGCGCCATCAGGTGGCCGACCTGCTGGTCCTTGTTGCCCGTACCCAGACCGACGTTGATGACGCAGTCAAACCCATTGCGCCATTCACGCGGATTGACCGGCACCCATTGCCCACGCAGCTTTACCACGTCCTCTTTCTGCTGGTACTGGCTCACCAGCTTCAGCATCAAGCGGAACAGGTCGCGGAATCCGTCGGCGAAGTTGCGGGCAATCAGGTCGAGGCGCATATCGGCGCGGCTGGTCACCAGATTCACGCCCGTGGCGGTCTGGTTCAGCGTGTCGCCGTCCGAGCCCTGGTTGTAGCGAGTCCAGCCCGTGCTGTCCTCGTTGAAGCCCTTCATGTACTCAAGCATTCCGAGCCCGAGCTGCGCGTCGCCCGAGCCCGTATCCAGCCGACCCACGGCACCGGGCTGCTTGACCCGCACCACACCACCCGGCCGGGAGGTGAGCAGGTCGTCGAGGTTCACCTGCCCGTCGACCGCGAAATAGCGGCCATTGATGGCGAGGTAGGTGTTGTCCAGCACGCCGCGCAGCAGCGCGGTCTCAATCTTTTGCGATTCCAGCGCCAAGTCGGCAATCGACAGGCCGAAGAGCTTGTGCGGCATCGGAACCGGCGTGATGCCCACGAACGGGATGCAGTCGACAATCTCGTTCTCGAGCACCTGATTGCCGGCGCGCACGACCTTGCGAAGCTCGGCAATGCCGTCGCCGTCGTAGTCCACCCGCAGGTAGCACTCGGTCACCCAGACGATGCGCTGCGACTCGTCCATGCTCTGGACGGTGTCGGTGTTCAGGTAGGCCAGCTCGTCGTCGTAGGACAGCCGCTCGATGCGCTCCATGTTGAGCGCGGCGGCCTGGTCGTCGCTGGTGATGTTGTCCACCACGCTGGCCGGGTAGCCCATACTCTTGAGCTCGCTCACCGTGCGCGAGACGCGGTGGCCCACGAACTGCGCGTCAGCCAGCGTCTTGGCCTTGCGTGAGACCAGCATTTCTTCCGGCGGGACGTTCTCGACCCGAATCCGGCCGCCGTCCTTGGTGCGCTTGCAGACCACGTCGAAGAGCAGCTTCGGGGGCATCTGCTGCACTTGCGCCATCTGCTGCTGGAGCTGCTGCACCGCCTGCGCGGCCTGCGGGTTTTGCTGCGCGGCGTCCAGCGCCCGGTCCAGTTGCTGCTGGAGCTGCTCGAGGTGCTTCTGGCGCTCTTCGGCGTCCTCCTCGTCCGGGTAGCTCTTTTGCTCGGTGACCTCGACCTCCTCGTCGTCCATGAGCTGCGCCAGCTCAATGTCCGTCAGGCCGATGTACTCCTCGCGCGTCTCCTCGTTTCTCGTGTCCCACCAGACCTTGATAAAGCCGTTCTTGGAGAGCAGCGCGTCCTTCATCCAGACGTAGCTCACCCGCTCGCCGTGGTTGCGGACGTTGTAGAGGTAGTTGATGTAATCCGTGGCGGTCGCAGCCTTACCCTCGTCGCCCGGCTTGTTGGGCTCAAACTCCACGACCGTGTCGCTGCCGGCGAACTTCACCATCAACTGCGGCAGCATCGACTCGATGGTGTTGCGAACGACCGGCGCGACCACCGACGAGCGGCCCTCGACTTCCGGCGGGGCCAAGTCCCACTTCGGCTCGGCGAGGTAGTAGCTCATCGCCTTTTGGCGCTGGTTCGCTAGCTTCCCAGACCAATAGCCGACCGCCAGGCGCATCTCTGCGTCCGTGAGCGCCCGCAGCTCGTCCTCGGTCATTCGTTTTGCCATAGTTTTATGCGTAGGACAGTCGCGGGTAGTTGATGGACCCGTTCCAGTCGTCGTTGCTCAGTTGGCCCTCGCACATGGCGAGATAGCGAAAAGCGTCGGCCCCGTGGGACCAGTCGTCATGCACCGGCACCGTGTAGGCGCCCGTCTGCGCGTTGATGCCGTACTTGTAGTTCTGCAAGCAGTCGATGAGCCTGGTGGCCTTTACGTCGTCGAAGTAGACGCGCTCGAACACCCGGCGGGCTGCCTGAATGCCCTCGTCCACCGACAGGCGCGGCAGCACGATGACGTTGCGGCCCATCTGCTGCATCACCTCCCGCGTGCTCTTGCCGGTGAGGAAATGCTTGCTGTCAGCGTCATGCGGCAGGAAGTCCGTGCCGAAGTTGTACGGCCGCGTCTGGAGCTCCCGGACGTAGAAGTCCAGCGGTTTGCGGCTGTCTTGCAGGTAGTCGATGACCCGCAGCACGCCGTCCAGCCCCTTCTGCACGCAGATGATTGCCATGCTGTCGGCAAAGCCCAAGTCCCAGACCGTGTGAACCTTCAGGCTGGAGTCGTGCGGCACGGGCCGTATCCGCTCGCCCTCTCGGGCCGCCCGCATCTCGTCTTTGTAGACGGCGCTCGGCACATCGAACACGTCCCACCGGCCCTCGAGCAGCATCTCGCGCTGCGCGGCCGGCAGTTGCAGCAGGCGCTCCCGGTAGCCGGTGTTCTCCAAATGCCGGTTGTCCGACAGGAATGACGGGATGAACCGGCGGCGGAACTTGCGGCCCTCGACATCCAGCTCGACCAGGCTTGCCTGCCCGGACTTGCGGATGCCGAAGCGCTCCATAATCCACTTCGGACCGGGGTTGCAGGTCGCGCGCATATAGCAGCGCAGGCTCACATCCGGCGAACGCAAGCGGCTGGTCAGATACTCGTAGACGAACGGCGTGGGGAAATGTCCCAGCTCGTCCACGCCAATCCATTGGTACTGCTGGCCCTGATACTGGTAGACATCCGGGTCGCGCTCGCAGTAGCCGAAAATGACCTTCGCGCCGCTCGTGAACTCCCAAAGCCGGTCAGCCTCTTTGAACGTGGCACCGGGGTCGATGGCCGGGTAAATGGCGCGCGTGCGGTCAATCAGCTCGCGGAGCTGCGGGAACGTGCGGCGAATCAGCAGCGCCCGGTAATTGGCGTTCTGCCAGCCCCCGAACGCAGCGCCCAGCGCGTCGATGATGATGGCGTCGGACTTCCCGCCCCCGGCGGCACCACCAAACAGCACCTCGTCTTCGGAAGCGCTCAGGAATTCGGCCTGCTTTGGCGTGGGCTCCCAGATGGTCTCAGGCATCAGCCTTGGCCGGGATGATGACCACGCCGCCCGTCACCTTCATGTCGCCCTTGACCGTCGTCGGAATGATTTTTCCGATGAGCGTCAAAAATGCTCCGGCGGTCTTGGGGTCGATGGCGCGTTCGGCCAGGTAATCAACGCCGCCGGAACGGTCGAGCGCCTCAAGAACCATCTCGCGCAGCTCTTTGGTGACCTTGTTGGTCGCGCCCTTTGGTTTTCCGGGATTGCCCTTGGCGAACCCGCGTGTATTTTTCGGTGTTTCCATCGCCGGTTCCTGTCGGATTGTCGGCCAGTTGGGAGCCGGGGCAGCTACCACCTATTGGATAGGGTGCAAGCGTGGAGGCTGTGGTGTGCCCCGGCGGACGGTTTGCAGGGTTCTGTGCGGCGTTGCGCTCGCTGACTCGCTGCAAAAGCACTAGATATAGTGGGCTGACAATTGCCCACCATAGCGATTAGGGGCGCTTTTAATGGGTAAAACGCGCACCCGTCAAGCGGAAATAAATGGGGTTGTGCATTTTTTCCGGAGCGGCTGGCTAAACATTAAAAATGATTCTTACGCCCGCTCGACGATGCCGGCCTCTTCCAGCAGCTTCTCTGCCTGGTCGATGGCCCGCTGGGCGATGGGCTTTATCCAACGATTGGTCTGGAGTTGCCACCGGCGGACGGTTTGCAGGTGAACGTCCTGGTCGTCGGCAATGCGCCCGTGGTTGATTCGCAGCCCGTAGACCCGGCGCATCAGCAGAACGATGACCGGCAGCTCGCACGGCAGCGCGCTTCGGGCATTCAGCGCAAGGATGTGACAGGCCGCCTGCCGGGTGCGGACGTTGATGCGGGTGTACCGGGCGGTGAGTTCGGCTTGAAGCAGCGGCGGGAGCTTCTGCACGCGCGACAGAATCATCCCGGCCTGCGCTGCGGCGTCCTCTCCTCGCAGTCCGTGGCCGGTGATGGCCTCCCGGTCGTACCTGTCTGGTCCGTAGAGGGAGAGGGAGCGCTCGGCGGCGGCAGCGTTGCCGTGGTCCCGGTCGCCGAAGTTCATCCCAAAGAGCAGCGCAGACTGAGCATCTCGGAACATCAGTTCAGCCCCTCATAGTGTCGAACGATGATGTCGAACGCCGCGTCCATCGCCGCCTGGCGGGTCTCGCAAAAACCGGCGTAGGTGTCCTCGGTGCCGGGGATTTGCCACTCCCAGAACCACGCCCCGTCGATGGGGATGACCTTGAAGTCGGCTACGAAAGGTCCGTGATTTTTGGGGTCCATCTCCCCTCCACTTTTCGCCAGCCGTGAACGTGGATTGCGATGCCGGCCTTGCGAACAATCGGCAGCAGCGGCGAGTCGGTGATTTTTCTCACCCGCGCCGAAGCGTTGGAGTAGCTGGTGGTCTGCACGGCCAGCACCTCTTCCCCGCGCAAGGCGAGCAGGTCCACAAACCCGAACAGGTCGCGCTTGAAGACGCACTTGCCGGTGCGAATGGTTTGCTCGACCAGCTCGACGTGCCAGCCCTCGGACTGGAGCAGCTCACGCGAGAGCGCGGTGGGGGTTTTACCGGCCATTAGCTGCCAGCGATAATTTGCGGCTGCGACGGCACGCGGCCTTGTCTGCCGGCGGGACATCCGGCGAGATTTCCGCCACTTGGCACCAGGCCATCTTCGGCGTCGGCGGCACGGTGGCGGCGGCCCAAACAGCAACGGCCGTGTACCCGGCAGCGATGAACACGGCGAGGGCGCTCATGCTTGCCCCCTTGCGCGGATTTCGTCATCCTCCACAAGCTCATAAGTGGCTGCAAAAATGTCCGGCTTGCATGGGTAGTGCTCGCCCTTCACGCCGGTGATGATCCAGTCGCCGGGTGTGACGATGTGCTCACCCTCAAGCGTCTTGATGTAGCCCCAAAGGTCGCTTGCGCTGTCGCGCTTTGTGAAAACTGCTGGGTGGTCGCCGTTCTTGAACCATTGCGTAGCCTCGATGACTACGGGTTTTTTGCGAAACTTCATGCTTGCCCCCTTGCGCGGATGGCGTCATCTTTAAGAAATTCGATGTTTGGCGACTCCTTCCGCAGCGCGTAATACTCCACTTGCACCTTCGCAGAGCCGATCATCTTGCCCGCGATGTTCGCAAGCTCTGCCGCCTCTCCGGGCTTGATCGCACCGGCCTTCAGTTGTGCAAACACCTGAGCCAACTCGGCCCGCAGTTCATTAACGTTTTTCATTTAGCAGCCTTTTGATTCTCATTACTTCGCGGTGAGCATCCACCAGCGATTGCGGCAGTTCACTTCCCTTGATGCTCAGGTGTTGCGCCATGACACGGCGCACATACTCATCCGACAAAACGGCCCGCGTTTCTGCGCCACGCTTTCGGTTGTAGGCAATACGACTCGGATCGCCTCGCTGACGGGCTAGCACCTCGGGCTTGCTGTAGTGCTTGCGCTGGCTCTCTTTGATGCGCTCAGGGTGGCGCTCGGCATAGGCCCGCTTGTTGGCGTTTGCGCGATCCTTGTTTTCCTGCTGCCACTTCTTGACGGCTGCAAGCTGGCGCTCTCGGTTCTTCGCGTACCACTCACGCAGATATACCTTCTTGCGTTCTATCTGCTCAGGCGTCACGCTTGCCCCCTTGCGCGGATGGCAGCAGCGATTTCAGTCAGAGTCGGGTATTGCTCGGAGTTGATGCCGTCCTCACACACCTTCGCACACGCCTCCCGCTCGGCTGCGACTGCCTCATCAGCTATCAAGGAATTCTTGACAGTTCCAATTTCAAGCGGATTCTTGCAAATTGAGTCAGCCAAATCGTTAACGTCTCCAATGGTCACGCGCACATCGTCAAAACCACGATGCCGTCTGTCAAACTGCGCCGCCGCAAAAAACCCGCGCACTTTCTCCGCACACGCCTCCCGCTCGGCTTCGGCGACAAGGGCGGCGAATCTTTCGATTTGTTCTTCACTCATTAACACCGGCCCTCTACCGGGGGCGGCCCAGCCAAAAGAACACTTCCGCGCCATGCGGATGATGTCGTCTCGGGTCACTCCCCCTCCCCTTTTATCCATTCGCCCTTGCGCCCACGGTTGCCCAGCCCGTACTGCTTGCGAGCGTCGGCGTAAAGCAGGTCAGCGGCGGCGTTTCCACGCTTTGCCCGCACCTGGGCGATGTAGTCCTTGACCCGGCGAGGGTTGGCGCAACACCACCGCACCTCGCACTCGTGCCGATAGCGCTCGTCGGACACGCGCTATTTCGCAAGGAGGTACAGCCCGATGTTGGAGAAGGCATAGCCGGCGTAGACCACGCTCATGGGCGCGTTGCCCTTGCTTGCCTGCTCAAAGGCCACCCATGCGTAGGCAAGCCCCGTGCTCACGATTAGCCAGCCGCTCATATGCTGCTGACATCCACCAGTTGGCCGCGGAACTCGACCACCCCGTCCGCGAACCGATGCACAAGTTCCGGCCAAAGCAGACGCCCCTTGTTGAAGGTCAGCACGGCAAAGCCGGGGCGCCAGTTGACCGGGTTGTCCTCGAGGTAGTCGACAAACTGCGGCCCGTCGATTTCGGCGAGCGTCCCGGTGTCCACGCCGAAGCGCGGGTGCTGGTTGTAGTCGCTGTAGGGCGTGACCTTCAGGCTGTGCAGGTGCCCGGTGACGATGCTCTTGCCACTGCTGACGGTGTTGTTGTGGGTGGCGTGGATGCCGCCCTTGTAGCGATGCTTCACCACCACGGAGTCGTTGACCCAGCAGCTCCACGCTGGCGTCCACGCGGGGAAATGGTCTTTCAGAGAAAAGCCCTTCACCCCCTCGTACTGGCCGGCGTGCTGCGCGAGCAGGTTTTCGAAGCGGGCGTCGTGATTGCCCAGCGTCCACACGAGCTTGGCATTGTGTCGCGCTTTCAGCGCAACCTCTTCAACTTCTCCGAGGGAAAACTCGCAGGCTTTCAGCTCTTCCACCACCGAGGGTTTGCTGTCCCATCCGATGCGCGGATACCGGCTGATAGAGCTTCCGTCAAAAGCGTCTCCGTTGCAGATGACTGCCTTTGGCTGGAGTTCTTCAATTGCCCAGAGCAGGCCGCGAAACGCGGTCGTGCGAATGCCCGGCCAGAAGTGCGCGTCGCTGAAGACCAGCACCACGCCGTCTTCAATTCCAAGCTGTGACCTGGCCCCATGCTTGTGGGCGGTTTGCAGGTGTGAAAACAGGTGTGCTTTTTTTTCCGACTCCAACGCAATGCGATATCGAAGCTCCAATCGTCGTCGCCTTCGGTTGATGGTCCGCAGGTCAACTTGAAGGAACTCGGCCATCTTTTTGGCGCTGCCGTGTAATCGCCAAAGCCTGATGAATTCGTCGTCCGTCGTCTTTGCTCTCAAGGCTTGTCCCCCATCAGCAATCGCTCCAACACGTTGATGACCCCGTGCTCGGCCACGGCTATCTGGTCGGCGCTTGCAAGTCGGTCTTGGGCCAGCGTCAGCACGTCGTGCAGACGCACATGGAGCATTTCGTGCAGCGCGGTCTCTTTCAGGCTGCGCTCGTTGATTTCGGTGCCGGCCCAGTCACCCAGCCGGTAAGTCACCATCCGCGCTTCGTCGTCGAACATCACCTCGGCCATCGCGCCCTTGCTGGCCGACCGGGTGCTGCGCTCAATGCGCCAATCGCCCAGCGACAGCACATCGCGCCAATACAGCATCCAATGCTGGAAGCGCTCGGCCTGCTCGGGCGTGGGGATGTTCTTGCGCTTCACGACACCAACCGCAGCCGGCAGGAGTTCTCGACAAACCGGCGCAGGCGGTCGATGGCGTCCACCAGCACGATTTCCCGGCGGGGCTTTTTCCACTCGCCCAGCCACCGATAGCGCGTGACCTCGGTCTGCGCGTAGTCGATGTCGCCGTCCTCGGTGTCGTGGTTGAGGATGAGCAGCGCCGCGTAGCGATGCGGCGGTAGCGTCACCGCGTCCACGATGCGCTCCATGCCCAGCCGCTGACCCGTGGGCACCTGGGCGTTGCGATACTTGCACTCGCCCACCACGAAGAGCCGGTTGCCAAACTCGACGAACAGGTCGACATCCGTGGGGCTGATACGGCCCCAGCGCAGTCCGTCAAAGCGCTTGAGCTGCGCGGCTTGTGCGCGGTTGCGAATCACGCGAGCGCCCTCTTTGCCAAGTCGTAGACGGCCATCGGCACGCTCTCGCCCCGCTCGCGGCGGGCAAGGATTTTGTGCGCCCACTCCCGGCCAGGCTTGGGCTGCTTGCCCACCAGCTCGCCCACGCGCTTCAGGTTCTCCAGCGCCTCGCCCTGCGGCGTGCGGGCCACGTCGAGCATCTGCGCCGGCGCGTGCTGCCGGCGAGAGAGCGCGGCAACCCGGCAAGCCTCCAGAAACTCCGACAGGCTCGGCGGCCATTCGCGTCCGGAATCGGTCACGTTCTGCAGCGCGACGCGCAAGGTCTCGCGCTCGAACTTGCCCAGGCTCTCGGCCCAGATTGCCTTCACGTTCTCGTGCTCAGGGACCGGGAACATGGCGGCAAGCTTCTGCGCCCCCCAGGTCGCGGAGAACCGGGCGAACAAGCGCTCAACCAAGGCAAGCGGCAGCGGTTGGTGTGACATCGATGTACTCCGGTTGACGGTTGCGCCCGGTCAAGCTGGCGATGGTGTTTTCGATGCGGGTTTGCGCGGGTCGCGGCGCTGCTCGGGCGGCAGGTGTAGTGCGCTCGTTGCGGACCCAGTTGCGCCAAGTGGCGGGCCAGTCGGCCTTCCTGCCGTCCTTGCCGGCTTTGGCCGTCCAGTAGTCGCGGAAGCAGGCGGCAACGAGAGCGGCGTCTAGGTCCGGGCGCTCTTTCCTCGCCCATGCAAGCTCGTCTTTCGTCGGGAACTCTTCGGGCAGGCGCGAGCCGGATGGCGAGCGGGCGGGCTTTTCCTGCGCGCGCGCTTCTCTCTCTCTCTCTGTATCTGCTTCTGTATCTGCTTCTGCTTCTGTCTCTGGGGGCGTCACGGTGACGTCACGGTGACGTTTCAGACGGTCACGGTAGGCTCGGGTGCGTTCTGCGCTGGTGTCGGACTTGTGCTGCCGGCGGTCCCAAGCAACCGGCTGGAGCGTCTCGCGGTCAATCAGCTCAACCTCTGCAAGCCTCCGCACCACTTCGTCCAGGGTGGACACGTCCAGACCCAGCTTTACGGCCACCTTGCGACGCATGAGCGGCCCGGCTTCGTCGACGATGCCGGCAGCCTTGCAAGCCATCAGCGCGACGAAATGCCAGCGGTCTTCAAAGGCGAGCAGCCGAAGCTTCTCGTCGTCCACAATTTCGGCGTAGCACCGAAGCCAAAGCATCTTTTCGCTCATGCTGCGTCCCTCAAGAAAAGCACCGGGCCGAGCGCCCGCTCCCATGCGCGAAGCGCGTGGCCTACTGCGTCATCGGTGACCCCGTAGCGCGAACCGATTTGCGCCAGCGTCTCGCCGCGAGCACGAGCGGCCAGCACGTTGTGGCGCTCGGTGATGGGCAGACGCGCGGTCTTTGCGCGCGCCAGCGATGTGATGAGCGAGCGCCTCGCGCCGCTCGGATAGCAGCCGTGCTTCGCGTTCTGCTGGCCGGCGAGCTTCCGGTTGCCCACGCGCAAGTGGTCAGGGCACACGCACTTGCGAACGCCGCACGACGAGTACACGACCTGCTTCTTTCCGATGCGTCGGCCGGAAAGCTCCAACGTCAGTCGGCGAACCAACCATTGCCGGTAGTCCCAGCTCACAATCGGATAGCCGGCGCTCATGCACGCGCCGGCCCATATCCAGCACCCGTCCTCATCAATGCGGACGTTCTCGCGGCAAAGCGCCAGCACTTCCTCTGCAGTGCGTTTTGGGAATGGCATCAGCGGCTCCACAAGCGGCCAGCGGCCATCGAAGGAAGGCGTGCGGCAATCTCCGCGCCTGGTCGCATCGGCGGCCGCGGTGCGAGCTGGAGCGGCGTGAGTTCATTGACCGGACCACGCGCGCCGAGGATTTCTCGGCCGACATAGGTCAATCGGTACTGGCCGTCGCGCAGTTGCAGCGCGCCCTTCTTGCAGAGGTTTGCCAGCAGGTTCTCCAAGTTGCTCTTGCCGACGCGCGAACTTGTGAACTTGCCAATCTCTGCGGCTGTTGTAGCGCCACGCGCTACGGCAGCGCAGACCGCGAAGTGCGTGAGACCGCCGAGCGCTTTGCGTCCTTGCGACTGAGCCTTTACTCGTTTGCCGTTAGAGCTGATACCCCCCCGTCGACTATCCATCACGCCTCCGGCGAGGACGGATTGCGTCGCGTGACGCGAGAGATGACAGTGGCGACATGGACCTGATGCTCTGCCCACTTGCGAATCACCTCGACCAGCACTTCGCTGCGCGCCTGCTTGTGCGCGATGGCGTAAGCGTCGGCAACATCGGCAAGCTCTCTCGGCGCGAGGAAGCGGATTTCCACAAGGTCACTCTTCTCGGCCATGTCGTTGCTCATTCAAGCCCCAGGTGCTGTTGTTGTTCTCTGGTGGCAGTCGCACGGACTACGGTTAGGGGTGCCGGGTTGGACGGATGCCTGCCCGGCTCAAGCTGGGGAGCGCAAGGAGGAGCACTCCGCGAAGAAACAGCGCCAGTCTGTCCACCAGCGCGGCTTGATTCATGCAGGGACTTCGGTGCTCTTGCGCTGACGCTTGGTCCCACGCAAAAACTGGATTTCTTCGACAAGGTCTGGGCGCAGCTCCTCGGCGCGCACTTGCCCGTAGCAAAAGCGCTCAAGCTGGATTGCCCGGACCACCGGAACCTGACGCTGGCCGCTCTTCCACTCGTGAACGGTGGGCGCAGAGACGCCCAGCAAAGAGGCGGCGCTACTCAAGCCCCCAACGGCGTTGACGGCCCGCGCAACGGCGGCGCAGACGAGTTCTTTGTTTGTAGGCATAGGCTACAGAGTAAGGCAAAGCCTACGCACCTGCAAGCGAAAAATTCGGTATTGCCTAGTACCGGGAAGTAGGTCGGAATTCGCCTATGACTACGAACGAACAGACGGAAGCGAACCTGCGTCTAGCAGCCAAGCTGAAGCAATGTATGGACGAGCAGGGTCACCGGCCTCGAGACTTGGCCTTGCTCTGCGGCGTGCGAACGCCCAGCGTCTACGACTGGCTCAAGTTCGGGCGCATCGCAAAACGGCATTTTCAGACCTTGTCAAAACTGTACGGATATCCAGTATCATGGTGGCTCGAAGCAGAGGAAGAAGAAAAAATGCTTTCCGCAGACGAGCGCACCCTGGTGGATGCCTACAGGGACTTCGACGATGAGTTCCGGCGCAAGCTCCTAGAGCACGCAGAGCTGCTCAGGGCAGCCGCAGAGCGAGCCCAAGGCCAAGACGACACCAACAAAAACTAAAACGCACCCAGCCGGCAAACGGTAGCCTATGCCTATCGTTATGCCGGCTTTCTTTTAAACAATCAATTAGGCAAAGCCTTGCATTTATTAGGCTTTGCCTTCAGAATCAGCCCATCGCCACTCAACACAACAGGAGACAGCGATGGACTACGACTCAAAGCTTTTCGCAAGTGCCGCCGCCTACGAGGCGAGCTGCGACTACTGGGACGACTTGGTCTACGACGAGTGGGAAATCGTCAAGAGCAACGACGTGCTCTACAGCGAGCTGATTTTTGAGCACGCCATCGAAGACACGGTGACGGTCGACGACGGCACGGAAATGATGCCGCTGGCCGCTCTTGTCAAGTACGCCCCCGGCTGGCTGCGCGCGCAGATTCACGACCGCCTCGACAAGCCCATTGAGCGCAATGCCGAGCGCCGCGCCAAAGAAGAGGCCAGCAAATACGGGGGGTACGACGAATGACCGCCCGCGAATTGAGCGCCATGAGCGCGCGCCATCAACCGAACGCCGACCGCACCGTGGGCTATGCCCTGCTGTTCGCTGCGGTTGCCATCGTTGCTGTCCTTGTTCAGGAGCTGACGAAATGAAGCAGACGCCCTTCCCTTCTCTGCTCAACCGGGAATGGAAATACATCCCGGCGGCGCAGACCGACATTGCCAAGACATTCGAGCGCATCCGCAAGGAGCAGCGTGACCAGCAGCGCAAGGCCGAGCGTGAGCAACGCCGCTAAACGCCACATGGCGCAAATTGCCGAGCAGGGCTGCTCGCTCTGCCGGCGCATTGGCTACGGCGAAACACCCGCCGAAGTTCACCACATTCGCATGGGTCAAGGAATGGCGCAGCGCGCGCAGGACTGGCTGGTCATCCCCTTGTGCCCGGCACACCACCGAGGCACGCACGGAATCCACGGAGACCGGCGGGCCTTCCGAGACGCAGCGGTCGATGAACTCGACCTGTTGGCCGACACGATTGAACGAACTGTTGGGAGAAGATGAGATGCAAAAGTCCGAGACCATTGGCGCGCTGATGGCCGCGCTCTCCAAAGCGCAGGCCGAGATGAAAAATCCGAGCTTTGACTCGGTCAACCCTGGTTACAAAAGCAAGTTTGCGTCCCTTGCGAACGTGCGCGACACCATTACCCCGGCGCTGACCAAGCACGGGCTGGCGGTCACGCAGCTCACCGGCAACGACAGCGACGGCCGGCCGTGCGTGGAGACGGTGCTGGGCCACTCCTCCGGCGAATGGATTGCCTCCACGTTCACCGTGCCGGTGGCGAAGGCAGACGCGCACGGAGCCGGCAGCGCCATTACTTACGCGCGGCGATATGCCCTCATGGCGATCGTCGGCGTGGTGGGCGATGAGGACGACGACGCCAACCAGGCGGTGGCAAAGCCCGCCGAGGTCAAGCGTGGCGCACCGAAGGAGCTGCTGGGCAAAGCCGCACGCTCTGCCGATGCCGGCGTGGAATCGTTCCGCACCTTCTGGAAAGCGCTGGACGTTGCCGAGCGCGCGCTGCTTGAGCCGCACCTGGACGGACTGAAGGCGCAAGCCGAAGCCGCAATGGTGCAGGCATGAACGTCGAGGCCGTTGCCGGCACCGACAACTGGCTTGCCGCACGCCGGGGCTGCCTGACGGCCTCGCGCGTGGCGGACGCCATTGCCACGCTGAAGAACGGCAAGCCCAGCGAAGCCCGCAGGAAGCTGATGTTCGACCTGCTGGCCGAGCGGGCCACCGGCGTGGCGGTGAGCAGCTACGTCACCCCGGCGATGCAATGGGGCATCGACACCCAATCGGCAGCGCGTGTCGCCTATGAGGCGCACACCGGCGAGATTGTCGGCCCCGAGGTGTTCGTGCTGCACCCGGCGCTGGACTGGGCCGGTGCCACACCGGACGGCCTGGTCGACCCGATGGGGCTGCTTGAGATTAAGTGCCCCACCACTCCCACGCACCTGCGCTACGTCGTCGCCGCCAAAGACGGCCATGTGCCCGACGAGTACCGGCCGCAGATGCTCTGGCAGTTGGCTTGCACGCGCCGGCAATGGGTGGATTTCGTGAGTTTTGACCCACGAGTGAAAGGTGCTTCGCGCTTGGCCGTGGTGCGGTTTGAACCCGCGCCCGGCGAGGTCGAGGAGCTGGAGGAGAAGGCGTCCGCCTTCTTGGATGAAGTGGCCGCAATGGCCGAACAACTGGAGCTGTGAGATGGATTACGACAACACCAACCGAGGAACCCTCTTCCGCAATGACCGCCGGGAGTCGGACAACCACCCGGAGTTCAGCGGCAGCATCAACGTGGGCGGCGTGGAGTACTGGCTCTCCGCGTGGGTGAAGACCAAGAAGGACGGCAGCGGAAAGTTCTTTTCTCTCTCGGTTAAGCCGAAGGACAGCAAGCCCAAGGCCGCGCCGAAGACCATTCCCGCCGAAGACATCGACGAAGAAATCCCCTTCTGAGATGCCAGCAAGCAGGAAACCGCGAAAGCCGCACCGGCCCCGAGCAATCGGGCGTCCGGTGATGGAGCGGATGCGCCGGGAGCTCATCCTGCCGGCGTATCTGCACCTGAACACGCTGATGCACTCATCGGATTCGGAAGCGCTCAAAGACGCCATGTCCACCATCGTCACGCTGATGAACTACATGGGCCGCGCCCTTGCCGAAAGCGACCGCGAGTACCAGGCGGTGGAGAAGGCCAAGACGGCGCTGCTGTCCATCATCGACCGGCATGAGCGGCACGGGGTCTACCGGCCCACCGGCGAGGAGCTAGCCGTGCTGCGTGCGGCGGTAGCGCATTGCGACGAGCAGTTGCCCTACGTCCACACCGGCAAGCTCACCGAGGCGCTTGTCTATGTCGACCGCAAGATGGTCGAGATGGGAGCCGCATGAGCGCGTGCCCCGAGTGCCGTCTGTTTGCGTCCAGCGTGACCGTCACCCGAAAGCTTCGCGGCGGCTGGGTGAAGCGATACCGGAAGTGCCCCTGCGGTCAGCGGTGGACGACCTACGAGATACCGGCCGGCGAGGTTGAGGTTGACCAAGACGCGCGCGAGCAAATGCGAGAACTGGAGCAGGAATGACCGAGAACGACTACACCGACCCGGAGGTTCAGCGCCGGGTGATGTTGGAGTACCTGCAACTGATGATTGCCCGCCGAGACTGGCACGGCGTGGCCGACGCTGCGATGGATTTGCGCGAGATGGAAGCAGAGAGGAAGCAATGCCCAAGTACATGACCATCACCGACATCGCCGCCCTGCTCTCCATGAGCGAGGGTCATGTGCGCGACCGACTGACAAGGCGGCGGGACTTTCCTGCCGGGTTCCGGCTCGGCACCAACCTGCGCTGGGCCGAGGACGAGGTGCTGGACTGGATAGAGTCCCGCCGGGTTAATCGAGCTTATCGGCCAAGGACTCGGCCGGCGCCGCGTAGTACAGCATCAGGGACTTCAAGTCCCGATGCCCAACCATCCTTGCCAACTCCAGCGGCGTCAGCCGCTCAGCAAGTCGCGTGAGCGCGGTGGCCCTCAAGTCGTGGAACCTGAAGCCCGACAGGCCGGCATCTTTGCGCGCCCGCCGGAACAACTGGTCGAGGGTCTCGGTGTCGATGTGCCACACACGGTTGCCGGTGCGGACCACGCGAACGTGCCGCAACCGCTTGGCGCGCATCAGCTCAAGCAGCGCAACGGCGCGCTGAGACAACGGCACCTCTCGCCGGTCGCCGTTCTTCGTCTTCTCTAGCAGCACTTTTTTGACCAGCACCCGGTCCCAAGTCAGGCCGAGGATTTCTCCGGCACGCATTGCCGTCTCGAGCGCGACCAGCATTGCAACGGCGACCTCGTGCTGCACGCTCTCCACCGTGCCCGACCAGCCGAGCTGCGTGAGCATTGCGTCGACCTCTTCGCCGACAATGAGCCTGCGCCTGGCTGGCGGTTCCTGCGGACGACGCACATCGCGCATGGGTGACTCGGGAATCCAGCCAAGGTCACGCCGAGCGAACTGCAAGACGCTGCCCACCAGATTCATCTCGCGGGCGACGGTGCCGGCGCTGACGACGGAGAGCCTCGCATCACGCCAGTCGGCGATGTCTTGCTTGGTCACCTCGCCGATGGGCTTGCAGGCCCATGCAAGCGCGCCGACAGCTCGCATCCGGGTTTCGTCCGAGCGCGACAGCTCGCGGTGCTGCCGCCACCGATTCGCAGCCGCCACCCAAGTCTGCGATGCCTCAACGGCCCGGCCGCTTTCCAGCTCCTGCTCGCGGGCGATCGCCCAATCCAGCGCCTCGCGCTCGGTGTCGAAGGTGCGCGTCTCCCGCACGCCTTTGCGGTAGACGTGCGCTCGCCAAGCTGTTCCCCGCCGTTGCACCGATGCCACGCCGGACCCCTCTGTTCGGTTGCTTGTGGTGTAAAAAACATTACACCAACAGGCCGTGCCTAGAGGGTTTTGGTGTAAAAATGCAGCAAAAAATAGGGGGCTTGACAGAGACCCGCAACGCCGAAGAACAAGGACTGGCGCGGGTTTTCAGAGGGTGAGGGGTCTGTCCTGATGGTGCCGACGGCCGGCAACCAACAGTCAATGTTAGCGCGGGTTTCCGGGCGCCTGGTGTAGCGAATGGTGTAGAGCAATCCTGAGTTACACAAAGGGGATTGCTTCTGGCAATTAAGTGTACGCCAGCCAAGCCCTCCCGCGCTACCTTACAGAAGGCCGCCGTAGTTCATGGGCATTGCGCCGGAATAAGCGCCGGAAGCGCCACCAAAGCCGTACTGGCCTGCCACCTGCGGGTTTTGGCCTGTGGCATCAAGGCCGGGCTTCTGGAAACCAAACGACCCGGCAAGCGCACCAGACAGCCCAGCTCCGAAAGGTTGCGTCTGGTACGCGCCGGCGACTTCCATGCCTGGGCCTTGCTGCTGCGACCCGTAGGTTGGGTTCAACGAACTAATGCCGATTTGGCCTTCGTTAGCAAGTTTTCCGGTTGTCCATCCTTGAGCCAAAACTTTATTGCGTTCAGCAATAAGCTGCTGTTGCAAAGCCGGGTCGTATCCAGCAATACGTCGATTGAACTCCGCGTCGCCAAACTCTGGCGCAAGTTCATTGACGTTTTCTCGGTTGATGAACCTGACGCTGCCAGGCTCATAAATCGACAAATCTTGTTGCCCCAGCGCGGGGCCTCCTTGCAAAGACGGCGACCCGATTGCCGATGGCTGACCTACCGCTTGCGGTCCTTTTGGCGCTGTACCCTTTGAAAACTGCGGCGTGGTTTGCGGGTTGGAAGGTAAACCGGCAGGAGCAGAGGACGTCACCGTTGCAGGGGCCATGCCGGCATTGCCGTTCATGGGGCTAGTCATTTCACTGCCATTCCGCATTGCATTAGCCGCCCCAAACAATTGCGGCTGAAACTTTGGCTGCGGTTGCCGGTTGAAAGAAAACGCTTGCGGCTGGCCCCGAAAAGACCTTTGAAAACGCGAACGGAAATTTGTAGGAAACATCGAATAAGTCCTGAAAATCAGTTGCGAGAAAACACGCCGGCGCGGTTGAAGAGCCCCACGACCGAACCGATGACGCGCTCGATGGCCGGCCACACCTGCTCGAACGTGGCGACGGAATCTGTCGCCACCTGAAACCCGGCTTGCAGGGTCTCGCGGACCAGTGCGAGCTTGGCGGCGCCCTGACCGCTTGCCGGCAGCGCAGCCTCAATGGCCTTGACCGTGTCGAGGATGAGCGGCAACAGGCCGAGGATGAGCTTGATGGTTTGCAGAGCTTGCATGGTCAGTACCTACAGGTGATATGGCCGATAACCGGCGGGAAGGTTTTATTGGCCCAGCTCGCTGCCGGTGCCGGTGATGCTCGGTTCTGCATCCAGTCCACCGTCCCCGCCTCCAGCCGGCAGGCCGATGCGAGCGGTGGTGGCGGTGGTGCCCCAGACGTTGAACAGGCTGACAGCAGCCCAGACCCCGCCAGCAGCAGCGCCCAGCAGCTCGTCCGTGACCGGGATGTCATAGCCGAAGCCCTTTGCAATGGCGACCGCAGCCGCCAGTAGCCCCGTGAGCGCGTTGACCGCGTTCTGGCGGGACTTCCATGTCTCGGGGTTCTTGAGAATCCAACCGGCGCGCAGCGCGGTGATGGCGTTGCCGACGTTCATCGGGCATCCATCAGGTTGGCGGCGATACGCTTGGCCCAGCCCCGGCCGAACACATTCCAAGTTCTCAGGTCCGCAAGGAACGCCAGCCGCTGCCCGTTAAAGCGCATGACGGTGACCGTCACATCTGCCGCTTTTGTTGCGGCGATCGTCTTCGGTCCGAGCACGCCGTCCGCTTCCACGCCGATGGCCTTCTGCAACCAAAGCACGGCAGCACGCCGGCCGGAATTCACCGCCGCGTCGAACACCGTCTCGCCCACCAGCTCGGGCAGCTCGTCCAGGCGCAGCGCGTCCCAGAAGTCCCGCCGGTAGATGCGCTTGGCGTCCTCGACCGTGAGGCCGCCAATATCGACATCCGGGTACGAGCGCTTACTGATTCCGTATTTGGTCTCGCCACCGGGGTCGGCGGGGTTGTTGCCGTAGCCGCCCTCATGCTGGAGGGTCTTGGCAAACGCTCGGTCGAAGCTCATTTCCATAGCCTCCACATCGCCCAACACGTCAGACCGATGCACGCATACACAACGCCTACGAAGGTGTACATCAGCGTCTCCAGCGTCATAGCAGGCCCAACTTCTTGGCGACGTACATGACGGCCGCAGCCGCAGCCGACCACATCGCGCGGTCCACCCAGACGGTCGTGCGCCGTGAGTTGCCCGCGATGCTTTCCACCGCAGCCAGTCGAATCTCGACCCGCTCAATGGCCTTGAACGCACGCTCGAGCGCCTGCGAGGTTTGCGCTTGGCGCTCCTCCACCAGCGCAAGCTTGGTGATAGCTTCGCTGAGAGACTTGAGAGCGTCCTTGATTTCGCCCACGTCGGCGTGTAGCGTGTCCAGTCGCGTGGCGAGGATTGCGTTTTCCATGATTTTTGCGGGCAAGAAAAAGCCCGCGCGAGGCGGGCTATGTCGTCAACGATGATTGCGATTCTGTTGAAACCGCTGGCTGGTCTCATCCTGTTCGGGCTGATTGTTGCCCCGATAAAAATGCTGCTCTACCGGGTCATCCCCAACGGCAAGGTCAAAGACCTGTTATTCCGCGAGTTCGGGAAGAAGACCAATGGACGCGCCCCGAAGTATTGGTCTTAGCACCGGCTGCGTGACCTCCGGGTCCAACAGACCTTTGGTCAGATAGCGCGAGTTGCCCCAAAGCGCACGCTGCGCCGCCAGCGGCGTCACCGCCCCAGTTGCGGCACCCAACACCGCACCGGCAGGCCCGCCGGTCAAAAAGCCCGCAGCGCCACCGATGCCCGCCGTCGGGTTCTGAAGCAGGTTCATGTACCACGAGCGCTGCGCCGTCCCGCTGTCCGGGAGGTTGTCGGCGATGAACGCTTTGCCCACTCGAGCAAGCTCGGGCAGCTCTTGGTCGCCGAACCCGTACCGCGCCCCCTGCGGGTTGGTGCGGGCCACCTCGTTGATGAACTTCTTCGGGCTAATCGCCCCGTTCATCGGGTCCACCGCCTTCTCCACCGTTTTGAGCGCCGCGTACTGCTTGCGGACCAGGTCCCATGCCGCCTTGTCTTCGGCGGACATGGAAGCGCCGGCAGCATCATCCAGCGCATTGCGAAGGGTCTTGAGCGCTTGTCCCAGCTCCGGGTTTTGCGCCCACGCGCCCTTGCTTTGCAGCGTCAGGCTGGAGCGCACCTTCTGATACTCAGAGCCGGAAATCTTGCCCTTGCCGGCCAGCTCCAGCGCCTTGTCGATGACATCGTCCAAGCCTTTGCTGAACGGGGTCTTGTTGGTGTCAATCGACGCAATCGCGGTGAGGAAGTCGTTGCCCAGGTCAACGGTGTTGCGCGCCGAAAGGTCACGGAACTGTTGGCCGAGCTGCGAGTACGCGCCGCCCAGCACATCCGGCGAGGCGTTGTCCGCGTTGATGCCCAATTGCTCCAAGACCTTGCGCTGCCACACCTCGCGCTGCGCGCCTTTGAGCGCGGCCTGCTTCTCGGCGGTGAACGGCAGGTTGTCCAGCGCCGAGTCAATCCACCGCAGCGGCTTGCTGCCGGTCAACTGCGCGGCGTTGAGCGGAATGCCCATTGCTTGCGCCTTTTTGACAAGCTCGGTTTCTGCGGGCGTCTGGAATGCCTGAACAGGCTTGAGCGCGCGACCGATGACGTTCGCAGCACCCTGCCCGGCAACGCCCAAACCCGCGCCGATTCCGGCCTGCGCGAGCCTGCTCTGGTCCTCCTCCAGCGGTTGAAGGCTGTTCAGCACCGCACCCGTCAACGCAGCTCCGGTCATCGTATTTGCGCCGGGAATCATCACCGACGCGGCAGCGGGCACAAAGGCGCCCACGATGTTGCCGGCTTTGCCTGCGCCGGTCCTCATCAGCGCAGCGTCAAGGCGCTTGCGCTCATCAACCTCGTCCTGGTTGGCAAGGCCCACGAGCTGACGAGCGCCCAACCCGACATCGGCAACCGATTTGCCCACTCCGGCCCAGAATTTCTGTGGGCCCGACATCCCCTCGGTAGGGTCGTACTGCTTATTTGTGCGACTTCGCAGCGCAGCAGCAATTTGCGCCTGTGACATTCCGTCCGGGAACTCGACCATTTCGGACCCTACCTGCACAAGCTGCGGCATCACTTCACCTCGTCAAAAGAGCCGGTCTGCGGGTTCCAGCGCATGGTGGGCCGCGTCACCGGGGAGAACGGTTGCGGCGTCTGGAAGAACGGCATCAACGGTGCGACATCCGGGTTCTTTGAAAGCGCCTCCACGTTTCGCTGATGCGTGCCGATGTTGTAGTTCGCGGCGCGACGCGCAACATCCGTTACCACCTTGAGCTCGGGCAGCGTCAGGGTGATGTCACCAGAAGCGGCGCGCTGGAGCAGCAAGCGCTCGTTCTCGGTCACGGCACCTTGGCCTCGAATCTGGCTTGCAGCGTCCAGACCGAGCTGCGCCAGCCCCTTCACCGCAGCCTGCGTGTTTGCCAGCACCTCTTGGTTGTTCTTGCCGCCCACGCCGATCGCCTCGCCAACCCGACGGAACACGGTTTCCTGATTGGCAAACGGACCGGAAGAAATCTTCCCAGTGTTGATTGCACTCTCGATGCGACCGATGGTGTCCAGCGAGCGCACCGCGCCCATCGCTGCATCTCGACTTGCGCCAACCTGTTTGCCGATGTCTTCGGCCAGCGTTTTGCCAAAGGTCGCGCCGGTCTGAACCGAAACCGGGACGTTGACGCGCGTGCTGCCGGCGCTTGCCTTGCGAAGCTCGTAGTCTTGATAGGCGGGGTTCGGGACGATTTGTCCGTTCTGGTACATGAACGGCTTGTTCGGGTCGAGCCGTTCTACCGGCACGAGGTCAGACAGATTGTTGGTGCTGCTGAACCGTGCCAGCGATTCCGGCGTGTACTTCTCGGGCCTGATGTTGCCAAGTTTTGGCCGTCCGCCCATGTCGGTGTAGGCCTTTGCTGCTTCCGGCGAGACGATTCCGCCAAGCACCAAGCGCCCGATTGTGTCCGGGTCCACCTTCGGCAGGCTTCCTTGAAGTTCGGCAGCAGCGTTGGTCGGTCCGCCCGCCATGCTGACCGCTTGCGGGCCAGTCACCGGGGGGAAGAGCTGGCCGAGAATCTGCTGCTTGCGCTGGTTTTGCTCCCGCGCAATCTGGCGGTCGTCTCGCGCAAGTTGCCGGTCCTCTGCCGTCTCCTGCATGGCCTGCATCTGCGCCTGCCGATACGCTTGCAACATACGGCGCTCTTCTTCGGCGCTCTTTTGCTGCCGATACGACTGCACGGCACCGGCCATGCGCTGACCGAGCGAAGCTGGCGCGGCACTTGGACCTGCCGCAGACAGCAGGCTCAGGCCCAGCAGACCCTCGTCGCTATTGAAGACATCAAGAAGTCCCATTGCTGCCTCCGAGAAGACCCTGCCAGTTGATTTGCCCGTAGGGCGTTGCCTGCGGCACTTGGAAGTTGTACATCGGCGGGCTCTGGGTGCCCGTGCGCGAGTACGGCCGCCACGAGTTAATGCCGGAGAAGATGTTCGGCAGGATGTTGCTGCGGTAGTTGTCGATGCCGCTGAAGACGTTCTGGTACGCCTGCTTCTGCAAGTCGTTGAACGGGTTCTCGGCGTAGCGCTCTTGCAGCGCCTGGCCCTTCTGGATGTTGTCCTTTATCCAGTCCTGCGCCGGCCCCCACGGCTCGCGCGTGGCGGTCGATGTGCCGGTCCTGTTGCCGCTAGTGGCAGCACCAATCAAAGCCCCGGCGAGAGGAACCAGGGTTTTCGCGCCACCCAGCGCGCTCAGAACGCTTGCAAGCGTTCCGCCGCCACCACCAGCGGCTGCCGCGAGCTGCGCCGCAGTCATCCCGCCCGCCGTCAGACCCGTACCCAGCGCGCCACCACCGATGCCGGCGCCCGAGACTCCCGCCGTCAGACCCGTACCCAGCGCGCCGCCCCCAATGCCCGAACCACCGCCTGCGGTGATGCCGGAGCCCAAGGCACTACCCTCGGTCGCCAACAGCCCGCCGCCGGCGCCCATCGCTCCAAGCACAACCAGCGGCCCGATGGTCTCCAGGTTGTCCATGAAGAAGCCATCGCTGCGCTCTTGCTTGCGAAACTTCACGTCCACCAGGTTGCCGTCGGCATCGAACACGCCTTCGTAGTTCCCGTAGACCCCGCCTTCGTACTCCGGGTCAAACGTCCTCGTAAGGGGCGCGCTGAATTGGCCGTCTTCTGCCTGCCGGAGGCCAGCGCCGGGGGCGAAACCCTCGGCTTGGTAGTAAATCGGGTCCACCTCGGTGGTGCCACCGGTTGCCGAGATAGGCCCAATGCCACCGGCATACGCTTCGCGCAGGTAGGCCAGCGCTTCGTCGGGCGACATCTGCGCCAATGCGGTCATATCAACCATGATTTGTCCTTATTAGCCGGGGCCGTAGAGCGAGTAATCGGGCGACTGGTAGTCCATGTAGGAACCACCGCCACCGCCGCCGGTCGTGCCGCCGCTTCTGCCGATGTTGTTCCATGCGTTGGCGGCAGCGTTGCCAATCTGATAACCGCCAATGGCCCCCACCAGCGGATTGCCGAAGTACGGCGTGGTGCTTGAGCCCGTACCGCCAACACCGCCGGCGTTGGTCGCCATGTTCATGAACCGAGTCATGTAATCCAGCGGCGTGTTCTGGATGTTGGTGCCGGCCGTCACCCCGCTGCCCTCGTAGCCCATCATCCGGTCGTAGGCGCCCAACCCGAAGTTGCCCAGCGCAATCTGGTTGGCGACGTTGTCGTTGGCAATTGTGCGGTCGAGGTTGGCGTAGTTATAGCCAAGGTTTCCCAGCCCCAAGTTGTAGCTGGCATCCGTGGCGTACCGGCTGGAAGCGGCCGACTGGTCGGCGTTGTAGCGAGACGCCGCAGCGGCGGTGGAGGCGTTATTCATCGACGCATCGGCAGAGCGGTCAGCACCGTACATCGACGCTTCCGAGCTGCGGTCCGCGCCGTACCGGGACGCCGCAGCGCTGGTGTCCGTGTTGTAACGCGATGTCTCGGCGTTCAGTTCGGCAATCCCGCGCGTATTTTCCAGCCCCGCGTAGCCGAGCTCGTTGGTCATATCCTGACCGCGCCGGGTGGTCTCGGCGCCCACGTCGGTGCCGTAGCGTGCGGTGTCGGCATTCAACTCGGCGATTCCCCGCGTGTTGTCCAGACCGGCATAGCCCAAGCTGCTGGTCATGTCCTGGCCGCGCATTGTGGTGTCGTTCTGCATCCGCGCAATCTCGCGCGTGTTCTGCCGGTTCATGTCCGACTCGTAGGCTTTGCCGTACAGGTCGGCCTGCGCGTTGGCGATGTCCCGGTTCATGTTCCGCATCGCCAGACCTTCAGCGATGCCCTGCCGCGAACCACCGTAGCCGCCAGCCGCTACCGCGCCCGAGCGCACTTGCGGGGCGACGTTGTAGAGGTAGTTCTGCGAGACGTTTCCGGCAATCGCATCAGCCTGCTGTTGCAGGTACGGGTTCGGCTGGTAGGCGCCGCCGCCGTAGCCGCCGCCGTTCCCGTATCCGTATCCACCACCGCCACCGTAAGGCTGCGCCTGGTAGCCTGGCTGCATCCCTTGAGCACCGGCAGGCGGTCCTTGATAGCCCTGTGGCGGATAGGCCGGTTGACCGAAACCCAAGTTCGGCATTGCGTAGTTGTTCACCATTGCTTACCCCAAGAATCTCCAAGAACCGCCCCGGTAGGCGTACACACCGGCCCCGCTGCCGGGGTTCCATGTCGTGCCATCGGCCATCACCAGCATTCCCTCGCGCAACCGAACAGGCTCGGCGTACAGCGTTTTGAGCATCAGGTACTCCTGCGGCTCGGCCAGTTGCAGCGCCAATCGCTGAAGCTCAAGCTGCACCGCATCGGCGAGCAGCGCCGGTTCGCGCGGTAGTACGAGCGGCTGATACATCAGTATTTGCCCTGTACGGTGTAATCAATGTCGTAGCTGCGAACCTTCCACGTCGCATCGGCCGTGCTGTAAAACCGCACCGCCATGAACCGCCCGGTGGCGAACGTGTCCGCCTTGTAGGTCGAGCCGATGACATAGGGCACGGCCGTCGACCAGGTGTAGCCCGACTCCACGTCCATCGCTGCACCCACTTGGATATAGACGGTCTGCCCGGTGACACCCTCGACCCGTGGGTAGATGGCGCGAATGGTCTTGACCGCGCTGGCATCGCCCAACGCGAGGCCGGTGCGCTCAAGCGTCGCCGTGAACGACGTGCCGGCAAAGGTCGACGACGTATCGGTCGTGACAATCTTGGGCGCAGTCGTGCAGAGGTAGAGCTGCTTCTCCGACGGCATCAGCGCGGACGCACCCCAGTCGGTCGCATCTCTCGACCACGCATTCGAATCGCTCGCCCAGGTGTCATCCGCGACCGCTGCCGATTGCGCCACCGCCCCATAGGTTGCGTTCTGCAAGTCCCGCGCCGACCAGATGTTTTCGCGCCAGTTCCAGATGAGCGCTTTGGTGCAGGCCGTGTTGGAGTCAGCCGGAAAGCAAATCCAGACCTCGTTCTTGGCCGGATTGGTCACCACGAACGAGCGCGTGTAGTAGGAGCTGTTGATGGTCGAGAACAACCAGCGCTTTAACCTGCCGCTGATGATGGACTCAGGCTCGCCCCCCCGATGCACAATCACATCGCCCGGCGTGAGCACCACATGGCCCACTGGCGTGTCCGTCATGCACCCCGGTGCCAAGGCACCGTAGCTCCCCGGCAGGCGCTGGAACTGCCAGATAAACGCACCGCCGATGTACGTCATTGCGTACATGGAGTGCTCTTTGTAGATGATGTTGGTGCCGCCCAGAGGCAGGCAGTCGATGACAAAGTCCGAGGTCTCGGCCAGGTCGACTTCACCGGCATCGACCGCCGGGTCGGTTTCGTCCCAGCTTGACGGAATGGTGCCGGGGTCGGCCGTATGCGACCACTTCACCATGTGCGGGTAGCGCGTGCCCGACTTGGTGACATCCAGCGCCACCAGATAGTTCTTGAACGGCCGCAACGAGGCCGCCTTCCAGTTGGCATTCCACGCCGTCAGGCTGGCAAGGTTGTTGGCGACATTGCCACCCCAATAGGTGGGAACGTCCACGCCGTTGTTCATCACCAGCACGCCGTTCAGGGTTCCACCGGTCCAGCGGTTTCCGGCGAGCCCGGTCGGCGCGGTGCCGGTGATGTCGGTGCGCGTGGAGCCGTCGTCGACATAGACCGCGCCGGTGCCCGCGTGAACGATGAAGCGCGACGCGCTGGTGTTGTAGGTCGCCAAGTAATACGGCGTCACTACAGGAGCATCGAAGACCTGCGTGTCTCCCAGAGCGCGCCACGCTGCGCCCTCGAGGAAGCGGATGTTGGAGACGTTCGACCACGCATTCGGCGGCAGCTCATGCGGGGGCTGGTCTGCGATGTAGCCGGCCTTGCCGACGTCGCTTATCGTGACAATCGGCATCAGGACACCTGCAAATAGAACGACTGCATGGCGTTGTTGCCGCCGTCACTCATGCCCACCGTGACATCCGCCGGCGAGCTGTTGTAAATCTTGTAGCGCAACTGCTGATAGGTGGTCGAGACCGTGCCGTCTTGCGTGGGCGAGAAGGTCAGCGACAGCGTGCCGCTCGTATAACCGGCCACCACGACCAACGGAACCGCGCCTGCGCTTGCGGTGACGGTTTGATTGGTGGGCGCCGATGAGGTGGCCTGCCCGTTGACGCTTGCTGTCGTGAGCGTCGCCGCAGGGATGTCGGGCCGCAAAACCAGCAGGGTCTTGTCTTCGTTGAAGGCGCTCATCCCGGTGACCGTTGCGCCGGCATCGGACGCCGTGAGCACTTTCACGCTGAAAATCTGGCGCTGCGGGAAGTTGGAGTTCTCTTGCACCTTTGTCCACCCGCTCGGAGTGACGGAAGCTGGCGTGGAGCCCGTGTTGCTTGCAGCGTCCAGCAAAATCCCCACGTCTCCGTTGCGAACACCTGCCGGCACGGTGATGGTCGGCGCTCTGGCCGTGGCGGAATCCAGAGACACCAGCGTGGACGGCCTGCCACCGCCTGCCAAAAGGTTGATGACCAGCGGGTCCATCAGGTCGTGTAGTTCACGTTGGCCGCACCACGCCAGCGCGTGCCGGCGTCGTCGGTGATGAAGATAAAGACGTGCGTCTTGCCCGTCGTCAGGTTTGGCGCGATGTCTCCCGGCCACTTCACCGCTGCGGGCCAGGTCACCGTGCCCGAGGTGTGCGTGAGCTCCAGCACAAACCCGTAGGCACCGGCAGGCGCGTTGCTGAACGTGAACGTGGAGTTCGCGTTGATGGTCTTGGTGAAGTAGGTGCCGGCAGAGCAGTCCACGTCCAGCGCGGCCATCGCCGTGATGGTTCCGGCAATCTTGGCCCGCGCATCAAGCTGCGTCTGGATTGCCGAGGTCACGCCGTCGACGTAGTTCAGCTCGGTGTGCGTCGGCGTGACCGCGCCGCTGACATTCGGAAACGTCGCCTTGACGGTCGATTTCACCAACCGGATATGGTCGTCGCCCTGCGACTTCGGGTCACTCGATGCCGGGTTGGACGCATTCAGGTCCGAGATGTAAGTGCCAGTTTCCAGTCCCATCAGAGTGCCTTCACTCGCAACGCGGAGCCGCTGTATTGCGCCCGCTGGTCAGCGTCTTGCAGGCGTGCCACTTCCTGCGCGTATTTGGACTCCCAGAGCCCGGTGCGCTCGTCGTTTTGCATGAACGGTGCCGCCTCGGCCAAGGTCCCGAACAGGTAAACGCCGGGGTGGTTGGTGAGCAGCCAGTTGGTGCTCACCGAGGCGAGCGGGTCGAGGCGCTTGTAGTAGGACGCGGTGATGGAGTACGCGGCATCGGGCGTCGGCCCCAGCACCAAGCTCGTCCCGGCGATCGTGTAATGCACCGGAATGCCGACGTAGCCTTCGTCGTACTTGGTGGTCAGGTACTCGTAAGACACAAACGCCAGCGCGCGCGTCGGGTCGGTGTTCAGCGTCAGGTTTTCAAACTCCAAAAACCCGTTCGGCACTGCCACCGTGTTGGTGCCCGAGACGCAGGTGAGCGTGGCCGTGGCGAGCTGGTTGGACAGGCGCAGGTCGCGCGCAATCCGCGCTTCGGCCAGCGTCACGAGGTCCGGGATGACGCTCGTCAGGTCCGAGCGGTGCAGCCACGACGCAACCGAGGATTGCAGGTCGCTGTAGTTTGAAAGGCTCACCGCAGACCCCCCACCACGCTCGGCTTCCAGACCCGAAACGCCGCCAGCGCCGGGTCATTGATGAGCGCTTGCTTGTGCTCTTGGCCGGCCGAGAACTCGGCAAAGCTGATGCCGCGCTCGTTGCAATACTGCTCAACAAAGACGAACGGGATGGACGCGGCGTGGCGCATCTCTTTGGAGCCGTGAATGCCCTCGTTCGCCAGGCGCTTGGTCATGTCGGCAATCGGCGTGGCGTCTTGCACCGTGCCAGTCACAAGCGCGCCGTCCTCGAGTGCGACGACGGTCTGCGTGCCGTCCGGGTTTTGGATGACTTGTCTCATGCGCGCCAGAAATGAAAAAGGGGGGCCGAAGCCCCCCTTTGGGATTGCCTAGATGCTCTTAGGCGATGACGTAGTGGATGTAGACGCTACCCACCAGGCCGGCGGTCGTTGCCGACCCGGTGCCGGTGATGAACTGGCTGGAGGTCATCTTTTGAACGACCTTGCCGTTGGTGCCGGCATCGGCCAGGTTGTCCACGACCTTCTCCGTGCCGCCCGCCGCATAGGTGTCGATGAGGTTGGCAGACGACGTGGTGCCGTTGGCCGCAACCCCGAACGACACGTTGGCCGCGCCGGTGGATTTGGTAGTGATGTCAATCTGCAACCGGGTGACGATGATGCTCTGGCCCTAGGGGTTCGCCCACGAGAACAGAGCGCCGCCGGTCGTCGCAGCCACGCCCGCAAGCGCAACCTTGGCGACCTTCACGCCCTTGTAGCCGCCACCAATGGCGAGCGGAACCGACGAGGTACTGTCCTCGACGAACTCCACGCCACCATCAGCGCGTTGCCTGATTTGAGTGCCCATGCTTACTCCAAACAAAGCGGGGGGCCGAAGCCCCCCTGGTTACACTCAGGCCAGGTCGTAGACGGCGCCGTGAGCCTTGGGCGCACGGCACTCCATCGCGTACTCGACCACAATCATCCGGCGCTCGGAGTCACCCGTCTTCGCCAGTTCCGTGGTCTGGAACGGACGCAGGTAGGCGATGGCGAGCTTGTCGGTCTGGAGCAGGTACACGTCCGAGCTCGCCATGAAGCGATTCGGCACCGCCTCCAGCGTCCCGAAGTCCCCGTAATAGAAGTCGATGGCCGCGTACAGCTTCGCGTCCTCGGACTTGTCAAACCGGGTCGAGTTGCCGGAGAAGGTCGAGAAGACCTGCTTGATGGCCGGCGGCATCATGATGACGTCGGGCTCACCGCCGTTGGTGTAGCATTGCTGGAGAACCGACTTCATCAGCGTCTCGGTGAACGCACGAGTGGTGCCGGCGGTGTAGCCGGTGTTGTTCGTGTAGCTCGCCAGAGTCGCGTCAGCCGCCTTGCTGAAGTTGTCGACCACCCAACCACGCAGGCCACGGGACTTGCGCGGAGACGTGGCGAGCACGTCGTTCTGCGTGAGACCCTTTTCCATGTCGCGCTTCAGTTCGGCCGAGGCCAGCGACATCTGATACGCCAGCTCGTCCTTGCGGCCGGCCGGGTTCATGTTCTGCTGCGAACCCGAGACCTGGACGGTCTTGGTGGAGATTTGCGTCCGGTTGTTTAGACGCACGGTCGGGGTGACCGTCTTGTTGCTGGCGTCGTCGCCTTCGGCCTGCGCGTTGTCCGCTGCCGAGGCGAGTTCCTGCACCTGCCACTCGTGCAGGGTGTTGGTCGCTTTGGCCTTGGACGCGAGGTTCAGAACCGGGGTCTGGGTGGGGCTGATGCGGTAAATAACCAGTTATGTTATCGACAGGCTCTTTATCCTGTCTTCTTACGGTTTCCCGTAAGCTCAGACTATCTCATGCCTTTCGGCCTGGGCGCTCGTGGACGCATTACTGCTTTCGCGCGGCGTCTAGTCGTTGAACCTTCCGTGTCCCTGGGCCTTTCGGCTTACATACACGGCTTGGCTGCTGATTACCCTCGGCTACCAACCGTTAGGGCTTCCCAGCAATTCACCCAGTTTGCTGATAGTGCTCTGAGCGGTGGCACTTCTCGCAGAGCGCTTCGCCGTTTGAGACTTCGTATCGAAGTCCTTTGTTTTCGGCAAAGTGAACTTTGTGATGCACATGCAGATGAATGGTGTGCCCACAACACTTGCAACGCGAACCCTGCTCAATCTTGCATCGCTCACAACGATACCTCGCGTTTTTCAACACGGTTTCTCGCCAGACGCGATGCGCTGATGTAGCTCTTGCTCGTACGTTTTCTGGTGTAACCCCACCTTTCCAGTTGGGGTTGCGTGGGCCCGCAAACAGGCCGACTTTCGCTTTCCTGCTGTTCTCTGCGTGCTCTGGAGTCTTGGGTTTCCCCGTCAATCGCTCAGACCGGCTAACCGTAGCCAACCCCAAGGCTTTTACCTTGTGGAAAACCACCGTCTCGCCAACGCCGTAATGAGCAGCCACTTGCTTCATGCTCATGCGCTTGTACAGCGCCGCGAACTCATCCGGGTCTGGATTGAACTTTGGCTTTGGACCGGGCGAGTGTTTTAACCCGGTTTCCATTGCCTTAATCCCAAACGACTTTAACCGGTACTGAACAGCGCCGGTTGTGACTCCATAAAGTTCTGCTATTTGTCCGGCGGAATTTCGTCGATACAGGTCAAGCAATGTTGCCCTGTCAATTAACCGCCAGTCTTCTCTGCTAAACATGCCACCAGTCCCAAGTCACTATAGGGACTAGTGTAGCACAATGTGCTAATTCAATCCGTCAAATCTTCACGGTTGCCAATCGCCGCAGTCGTCAGGAAAGTTCCGCTAGGAGCTGCCATTTTTTGTTCCTACTAAAGAAGGGATGCGAACACCGCAGCAGCGTCCTCGACCCGACCACTCTTGGTCAGTCGCTGGTACGCGCTGGCGCGCCGGTCAAGGCCGGGGTTGGCGCCATTGCCCGGTTGCTGAACCCGCGTCGGCAACGTGCTGACCTTCTTCTGAGCGGCCTGCGCCTTGCTCATCATCTGGTCGTACATCATTGCTTTACGGGCCATCAGCACCGCGCGTGCGTCTGCCACGCTGTTCACCGATTGCTCGTCGTACCCTTGGGACTTGAGGTATTCCCGAAGGGCGGTCTTTTCGGCCTTCGCCTTCTCCGCGTCTTTCCACTCCGGCAGCTTGGCAAGGAGTTGCTCCTGCTGCGCCTGAAGGTGGCCTTGGAACGCGCGAGCCTGCTCGGCCTGCATCTGTGCAGCGATGTGCTGTTGCGCCGTCAGGTTTTGCTGTAGGGCGGCTTGTCTCTGTTCCCAGAGGTGTCGCTCTTTCAGGTAGGCCTGAGGGTCGTTCTCCAGCAGTTGCTGCCAGTCGATGTTCTGTTGTTGGGCTAGTGCGCCTTCAATCTGCGCCTGAAGCTTTTGCAGATTGCCCGCGTACTGTTGCCGCTCGGCGAGCGCCTGCTGACGCTCTGCCTCCGCTGCCTTGCGCTCTTCGGCCACCTGCATCGTCTTGCGGGTGTAGTCCGCTTGGCGCTGGTAGCCGTTCTTCAGCTCACTCAGAGGAACCTGCACGTCCTTGCCATCGACCTTGATGGTGACGAGCGGGTCTTCTTCGGTTTGCTGCTCTTGCTCGGCAGGCTCTTCAGCGGGCGCCTCGGCGGGCGTGTCTTCCGCTGCGGGCTGTTCGCCCTGGTCTTCCTGCTCGATGAGTTCCGCGAACGCTTCGGCGGCGGTGTCGGTGTTGAGCTCTTTGGATTCCGTTGCCGGATTGTCCATTCTGGATTCCCAAATGAAAAA
>Ga0181343_1000111_pt1 | contig 36611 bp, 43 predicted proteins | sample Su13VDMLBSD_FD_130110 | JGI IMG/M metagenome (GOLD analysis project Ga0181343, IMG submission 130110) | Freshwater viral communities from Lake Michigan, USA - Su13.VD.MLB.S.D | ecosystem: Environmental > Aquatic > Freshwater > Lake | place: USA: Michigan | collected 2013-07-15
ACGATTGATGGCTGATCTTGACCGCCTCAAGCAAGTTGATCGAGAGGTTCGCCGCCGCGCCGCTCGCCTGTCGCAGACCTCGGCCGACATGCTGGCCCAGGCGCAACAGATCGACATCCTCAAGGCGCAACTGGCCTCGGCGATCCAGCTTGCCAAGGATCAGCAGGCGGCCATGACCGCGCTGCAAGGCCGCCTCACGGTCGAGGAACAGGCCACGGCGAACGACGCCACGCGGTTGATCGCGATCGAGGCGAACTATCTCAAGCGGTTCATGCTGCCGGATTGGAACGTCGTCATTGCGCAAGGGCTGGCCCTGGCACTGGCCGCCGGCAACCGAACCTACACCCTCACGCTCGCGGCGTCCTTCGGCGTCAAGGCCGGGGCTCCCATCTTCGCCACACCAAAGGGCGCCGTGCCGGCCGGCTATCTCGTGGGCGCTGCCAGCGCGCCGGCCGACAACACGCTCAACATCCAGATCGGCAACCCGCTGATTGCGATCGGGGGGAGCATGTCGCTCCTCCTCTCCGTCTTCACCCTGCGACCCTGAAAGGACGCCTCATGCCTCGCAAGAATGGCAATCTCGATCCCCTATCGTCTGGATCTCGTGGCATCGGCCGCGCCATCTACCGAAACAAGCTCGACACGCTCAACACGATCCTGACGCCGGGATACTTCAACGACGACTGGACGTTGTTGCGCGACATCGACCTCATGGACATCGTAGCGAGCGACGGAACCATGACAGCCCGCATCGCCGCCGGCACGCGGTTTGTTCTGGTCTCGCCGTTCGGAACAGGATCGGCAACACGTTCAAGCAATGTCGTTGCCGGGATTGGTGACAGCACAGTTGACCAGATGACGGCCGACACGCCGAAGCGCAACTTTTCCGCTTACAATCATGTGCCTGTCGGCAATGCCCTCGCGGAAAATCGGATTGCCCGGCTCCTCAATTTCGGGAAGTCTGGCGACCGAACAGATCAAACGCTTGCACGTCTTCCGGCTGCGCTCGCTTCTGGCGCTGGCGTCCTTTACATCAGCGAAGGGATAAACAGCTTCGCACAAGCGCCATATGTCCACGCGGTCACGGGACTGACTATCTCGGCTGCGGAGGTTGGAGCCTCTGCCTTTGCCGACACCCTGCAAAAGATTGATGCGGGGCTTGCCTTGGGAATGTCCGTGATTGTGGCTCTCTGCCACGGCGCGGAAAACTACACGGCCGCGCAGATTAAGCAGATGGTGATATATAACGCGGCGATCCGTCGCGCTGCGGAGGTTCGGCCGAACGTCTGGATCCTAGATAGCCCGGCCATCCTGCATGATCCCACGACAACGCCGAATGCAATCGTCTTCCGCACGAATTACATGCGGGCCGGCGAAGCGACGCGAGTTCATGAAGGCACGTTGGGCGCCTATTTCGTCGGCAAGGCGTTCGCCCTGATCCTGCGCGAAGTCATGCGGCTCCTGCCGCGCAACAACGTTGACGGAACCAATCAGCGTGCGAACGGCCTTCAGCTCCTCAACAATCCGTTCTTCAATGCCACGACGGGCAACGCGGGCGTTCTCGGCGCCGGGGCGACGCTGGCCGGCGGCACCGCGGCCGCGCCGCGCGAATGGAACTTCAACCGGCAGAGTGGAGACACGACTTGCAATTTCACGGTCGGGGTCGAGCCGAACGCGCAAGGCAACGGCAATGATCTGGTGATTGCTGCAACGGCGACGGTGCCGGGGACTGGCGTTCGCGTTTCGCAGGATCTCGCCGGCACGCCTCCGAACGGTGACTTCTGGATGCCGGGTGCGGTGCTGCAAGGCTTCTCGAAAATCGCCGTCATATCGGGAGCGACCGGACTGGCCTCAGTCAATACTCAAATCGAAATGAACGGCACTCTCGACGGTGTAAGCACAACGCAAACGACGCATGCGCTCCTCGGAGATGTTCCGAGCGGCCTTTTCCCATCGACGGAAGGTTTCAATTTCGACCTGATGACAGAACAGATGCTTGTTCCGGCTTACAGCGCGCGTGCATATCTGAGCTTCAAGGCGCTCAACCTCGTGTTCGGAACTGCTGGCAGTGCGACGGTTCGCGTCAATATGCCTCAAATGTCAGTGCTATCGACGCTCGTCTAACCGACGCCTATAGTCCCGCTGTCCACCAACAGCGGGATTTTTCATGTCTGAAACCGATAGCCCACGCGAGGGCCATGAACGGGCCGTCCGCATCCGCCTGCGCGATGACTTCGAATATTACGCGCCTCGATGCCTCAAGATCCTGACCAAGCCTGACGCGCACGGGAAGTCCGATATCGTGCCGTTCGTTTTCAACGCGGCGCAACGGTACATCCACAAGCGGATTGAGGAACAGCGCGCGCGCCTGGGGCTTGTGCGGGCGATGATCCTGAAGGGCCGCCAGCAAGGCGCGTCCACCTATACCGAAGGCCGCTTCTACTGGAAGACGACGAACAACAAGGCCGAGAAGACATTCATCCTGACGCACAAGGATGAGGCGACCGCGAACCTGTTCACGATGGCGAAGCGGTATCACGACAACGTGCCGGTTTTCGTCCAGCCGAATGTCTCGAAACAGAACGCGAAAGAGCTGGTATTCGACAGGCTCGACAGCCGGTATCAGGTGGCGACGGCCGGGAGCAAGGGCGCCGGGCGATCGGCGACGCTCACGAACGTGCACGGCTCTGAAGTGGGCTATTGGGAGAACGCGCAATCCCACCTCTCGGGGATGCTTCAGGCGGTGCCGTTCGCTCGCGGGACGGAGGTCATCCTTGAAAGCACGGCGAACGGCGTTGGCAATGTGTTCCATGAGCAATGGAAGCTGGCCGAAGCCGGGCAATCAGACTTCATCGCGATCTTTGTCCCGTGGTTCTGGCAGACGGAATACCGGCGGCCGGTGCCGGATGATTTCTATCCGGATGGCAATGCGGAGAACGTGCCGGAAGGCGAGCTGACGGAGCAAGACTACCAGCAGCAATTCAAGCTGGATGACGAGCAAATCTACTGGCGCCGGATGAAGATCATCGAAATGGGCGGCGGCGAAGCGGGCTTCTATGAGTTCAAAAAGGAATATCCCGCGACGGCCGATGAAGCGTTCCAGGCATCGGCAATCGGCTCGCTCCTGTCCCGCAAGTTCGTCCTGAAGGCGCGCAAGTCCACCGTGGCGACAGAGGGGCCGCTGATCATCGGCTGCGATCCTGCCGGCGACGGGGAGGACAGCGACCGCACCGTGATCGTTCGGCGCCGCACGCGCCGGATCTTCGGGATCGAGACTTACAACACGCTGAATACGATGCAGATCGCGGCCCGGCTGCACGCGATCGTCATGCAGGAGAAGCCGTCAAAGGTGTTCGTGGATGTCGGCGGCCTGGGCGTCGGCGTGGTGGATCGCCTGCTAGAGCTGCAAGGGACGGCCGGCATCGTGATCCCGATCAACTTCGGGGAAAGCGCGAACGAACCGGATCGCTACACCAACCGAAAAGCCGAAATGGCGTGGCTGCTCAAGGAATGGCTGGAAGATCCTGGCGGCGCCAACATCCCCGATGATGACGCGGTGCAGGCTGACTTTCTCGCCACGCCTCCCGACGATCCCGACAGCAATCAGCGGCGGCGGCTGAAGGGCAAGAAATGGGTGAAGAAGCACGCCGGTTTCTCGCCTGATATCTTCGACGGCGCGTGCCTGACGTTCGCCCTCCCGATTGCGGGCTTCACCTCGGGGCAAGGCAACTCGGCCGTCGATTTCGATCCCTTGGACTTCGCCGCGGGAGGTGATGCCGGCATCGGGAATTCGTACACCGACTTCAACGTTTTCTGAAAAAAAGTGTCGAGGCTGTCAGACGGCGACGAAGCACACGTTTTTCAAACGGCATTGCTAACCCGCTGTAAATAAAGGATGTGAGTGCAGCCACGGCAAAGCCAATCGCCAGCCAAACGACTGCCCCCACACCCACACCCATATATACTCACTACGTTCGTATAAAACCGACGCTTCACGTCGTCAAAAAAATGGGAAGATGAAATGCGGAGACGACAGATCAAGACGCACCTCAATGTGCTGCGATACCAGATCAAGGAACGGGCTTTCGACCTGTGGAATATCACCCTCCCAATCTTCCTCACGGTCGGGTTGGTCATGGGGTCGGTGCGCGCCTGGGCTTTCCTGTTGGGGTTCGATCTGTGAAGCGGCGATACACCGCGATCGTCATATTCCAAGGCGCGGAGCATCGGCGGTTTTGGCGGATCTTCACCCGGCGGGGCTGGCGGCACTGCTATGTGATCCTCCCGGTTTTCTATCCGGAACCCGGCCTGCTCGCCGATCGATATGCGACCGTCATCAACCCGACGACGGATCACGTCGGCATCGATGTGCATTTCCAATCGCCCGACGCGCTCGCCCGCCGCGCGCTGCAAGAGGGTGCCACGGCCGCGATCAAGATCGCTATTGCTTGGGATTTTCGCGGGGCCTATGTTCCGCGGGGCATCCTGACGTGCGTTTCTCTGGTCAAAGCGGTGCTTGGCCTCGGCGCGTGGTACGTCTGGACCCCTGAGCATTTAGCTCGTCACCTCCTCCGGATCGGAGGGCAATTCATGGAGATCGATGATGTCAACGTTATTCGGCGGGCCGAAACCGAAGGTGGACCAGAACGCGCAGCGCGCGCAGCGCCAGCAGGAACAGCAGATCAACAAACAGTCGGCCGATGAGGCGAAGGATCTCGGCGCTCGCCGGCGGATCATCGCGGCGCGCTCGGGCGGCAACTCCTCGCTCTACGCCTCGGGCGGCGCCGCCGGCGTCAAAGACACGTTGGGGGGCTGATCTATGGCGCGTTGGACAGAGGCGGCCGTCTGCGCCCTATCAGACAAGGCATGGACGGCGAAAGACAACTGGCAGGAATTGCTTGCCGAGTGCTATGACTTCGCCCTGTCCGACCGCAATCCCTACACGTGGAACGGCACCGGCAAGCCCCAGGGATCGGCCGGCACGCAAGGCAAGGACAAGGCCAGCCGCAAGGTCTATGACAGCACGCTTGGGACCGACGCCGTTCGCCTGACGAACCGCATTCAGTACGAGCTTTTCCCCATCGGGTCGAAGTGGGCCGAGTTCATTCCCGGCGCCTTTGTCGGGCAAGGGCAGGACGGCGACGCGCGGGCCGGTCTGATCGAGAGCGCCCGCACGGATCTTGAAGCCCTGCGGGAAATTGTGTTCACGGCGATCCAGCTTTCGAATTTCGATCTCGCGATTTCGGAATGGCTTCTGGAACTGGTTGTGGCCGGCACGGCCTGCATGCTGATCCAGCAGGGCGACGACGACAATCCGATTGTTTACTCGGCCGTCACCCAGGCGCATGTGGCCTTCCGCGAAGGCGCGTTCGGCAAGATCGACCTGATCAGCCGGCGGCACAAGATCCGGTTCTCGCTGATCAAAGAGACGTGGAAGGACGCGACGCTTCCGGAGGTCGAGGAGGCGGATCGCTCGAAAGATCCGGAATGCGACCTGATTGACGTGTGCTACTGGTCGAGCCTGGACAAGCTTTGGTATTACGATGTGATCTTTCTTTCGGGCTCCAAGAAGGCCCGCAAGGAACAGCGCATTGTGTCGCGCGAAAGCGAAGTCTGCCCGTGGGTCATTGCCCGCTGGTCGAAGGCGACGGGCGAAGCGCAAGGCCGGTCGCTCGTCATGCAGGCCCTCCCCGATGCGCGCGTTCTCTCCGCGGTCAAGTCCTACCTCCTGCGCCATGCGGCCCTGGCGATCGGCGGCGTCTTCATGGTCCGGAACGACGGCATCGTGAACGCGAACAATGTCCGGATCTTCCCAGGCGCCAACATTCCGGTGCGCGCCACGGGCGGCCCGGCCGGCGCCTCGATCGCCCCGCTTCAGGTCGGCGGCGACGTGAACCTTGCGCAGCTCGTCATTCAGGATCTCGTGCAGTCCATCCACAAGATCATGATGAACGACGGGATGCCCGACATCAAAGACGGCGTGCGCACGGCGACGGAATTGCTTGAGCGCCTGAAAGAGCTTCAGCAGTCCATGGGCGCGCCGTTCTCGCGGATCTTGCGCGAGGGCATCACGCCCATGCTCGAAAACACGATCTACCTCCTCGGCAAGATGAACGTGATCCCGCTTCAGCCGGGGCAACGGCTGAAGCTCAACAGCGGGCAAGTCCAAGTCCGGTTCGCCTCGCCGCTTGTGCAGGGTCAGAGCCTGCGTGAAGTCGAGGCGGCACAACAGGCGATGGCGATCACGCAAGCCGTCGCGGGTCCGGAGGGCGGCACGGCCGCCGTCGCCGCGTCGTTCAAGATCGAGGACTTCGGCGCATGGGTCGCCGGCAAGCTCTCCGTCGATCCGAAGCTTGTCCGCACGTCACAAGAGCGCAAGACATTGCAGGATCAGGCGGGTAAGGTGATGGCGGCCCAGGCGGGCGGCGTCGGCATTGACGGCACCGCTCCGGGCGTTCCAGCCCAACAGCAACAGCCGCTTTCGATGGCGGCATAAGGAGACGACATGACACTTGACCTCGGATGGCTCACGGGTTCTGGCCCTGAAACCCCGCAAGAGGCCGAAGCGGCGAACGACGAACTGGCGCGCGCCGCGCAACTCGCCGCGATCGAAGATGCGAAGCTGTTTCACGATGTCTTCGCCAACGGTCGCGGCCCGGAAATGCTGGAATGGCTGCGGAACCATACGATTGAAATTCCGCTTATGTCGTTCAGCGGGACATTCGGCGGGGGAGAGGTCAGCCTGTCAACGTCGGATTGGGCGTTCTTCCGCACCGGGCAGAACTCCGTCACTCACCTGATCGAGCATCAAATCCGGGTGGCAACCACGCCCCCGACAACCGAAGGGAAACCGAAATGAAAGCGCTCTACACCTCTGCGGCGGCGGCCGCCCTTATGATTGCGATGTCGCCGGCTGACAGCGCCAGCGGCGGGACGGCCGATCTCAACAGCCGGATCAAGGCAAGTCTCTCCAAGCTCGACACGGCCAACGATGATCACTGGACGGATGCGGGTTTGCCGCGCGTCGAACGGCTCCGCGATCTTACCGGCGACCAGGGCATCACGCGCCGCATGGTCGAGGACGCCGCGCCGGGCTTCAACCGGGCCAATGCTCACGCCGCGCCGTCCGACACGTCCACGCTCACGAGCAAACAGACGCCCGTTGCGGAGGCCGGCGCCGATACCCCGATCCCCGTGCAGATCGTGAAGGCGAATGAAATCGGCGAGCCCGACGCCGGGTCGTTCATGAAATCGGCGGCCGAGATCAGCAAGGAAAACGCCGATCCGGATCTCACCGCCGGCGAGGCTGCGGCCAACACGGCGACATCGATGTATCCGGAGATCACGGCCGCCGGCGAAGGCCAGCCGGGGAACGATGATGGGTCGCTGTTCGCTGGCGACGAAGATCGGCCGGCCGCAACGGTCGAGCCCTCGGCGATCGCCGACAGCTATCCCGACGCCTTCGCCCTGCTCGATGCCCTGGCGATCGTCGCCGCGCAGCCGCGCTACCGTCGCAACGGCGAGCTTCAGCAGCTCATCCGCTCCTACTCGATCCAGCAGACGCAGATGCGGGATCTTCAGGGCCGGCTTGACGCTCGCGACGAAGCCCGCGCCGCGCGACAGGATGACGACGCCGCGAAAGTAGCGTAAAGCTCGGGGCGTAACTCTCCCCCTGTAATCTGGCGCGGCCTCTCGGGGTCGCGCCTTTTTTGTTCCAACAGCAAGGAATGGACCATGACGAAAACGATCGAGAACCTGCGGGGCGGCGTGGCGCGCGTCGCGATGATGACGGGGCCTGGCTGGCCGCAAATCAACTTCGCGCCCGATGATGAGAAGGGAGCCGGCGACCCTCCGGGGGATGACGCGCCCCCCGCGGGCGACCCTCCTGCCGGCGACCCGGCACCTTCTCGAATGGCTGGCGCGGGTGGCCTACTCGGCAAGCGCACGCCTCCTGCCGCTGATCCGAAAGAGGAAGAAGGCGACGACAAGAAAGGCCTCCTGAACGATGGCCGGCCTGAGCATGTCCCGGCGAAGTTTTGGGACGCTGAGAAGAAGGCGCCCAAATACGAGGAAATGGCGAAATCCTACGGCGACCTTGAAAAGCAGCTTGGCACGCTCAAGCGGTCAAAGTCCGGTGCAGATGACGACGTGCCGGCCGACGAAGCGGGCTATTTCAAAGACGGCATTACGTTGCCGGATGAGGTGGATCGCCTGGAATTGCTGCCCGACGATCCGGGCTTGAAGGTCGCCGGGGCCGTGTTCCTGAAAGAGGGGATCGGCGCGGCGAAGGCCACGCGGATCATTACCGAGATCTTCAAGGGCATGAACGAACACATGCCGGAACCGATCGACCCGGATAAGGAACACGCGAAGCTTGGCAAGGGCGCGGATGCGCTGATCGATGCGACATTCTCGTGGCTTGAAGGCGGCGAGCTGGCCGGCAAATTCTCCTCGGACGACATCGACGTGGCAATGCAGCTCGGGCAGACCGCGGCCGGCGTGCGGTTCCTGGCGAAGATGCGGGCCATGTCGGGAGAACAGGCAATCCCGATTGATCCCGGCACAGGTCAGCGCGGCATGTCGCAAGAACAGTGGCACGAGGAACATAAGGCGGCGGTCAAGGCGAAGGACTACAAGCGCCAAGACGAGCTTGAGGAAATGGGGAAATTCATCAACGGCACTGATCCGTCACATGGCGGCCGGGCTGGCGGCGTGAACTCCGAAAAGTCGGTTGCGCGCCGATAAGATCCGTGAGACAAATCGCGTGCTGGTCGTCTCCACCTCTGGCACATGGGAAACCTCCGAGGCCCGCCACATTCCGCAATGTGGCGGGCTTTGGCGTTTTATGAGAGGGTGCGTAAGCCGGTTAGCTGGTCGTACCGGTGGCGGGGCTTCCGCCGCGTGAGTTCAAGAGTTCAAATCTCTTCCGCCCTCTCGCCTTGACATTTATCGGGGCTCGGAACATCTTCCGCAAATCGGGCCTGGACCTAACCGATCGCCGGCCTCCTTCCCCGATAGAACACGCGGCCCGAACCTCTCGCGAACCTAATCCGGCCTCCGGACCTTCGCCGCCCCGTTCGCTTCAACCGCTGAACCTTCCGAACCATTTCAGCAACGAAAGCGACACACGATGTCCCGCAATCTTACCGCCAACGAACAGGCCTCTTTCGACAGCCGCGTGAAGGCTGCATACGAACTCGGCGGCCTCCTCCGCTCCACCGTCGAAATCGCCGACAATATTGTTGGCTCGACGCACCGTTTCCACCTGATGGGTAAGGGCCTCGCCACGAAGCGGATCGACCAGACCGATGTCGTGCCGATGAACATCGTCCACGGCAACGCCACGGCGACGCTGGAAGACTGGAACGCGGCCGAATATACCGGCATCTTCAATCAGCAGAAGGTGCCGTACAAGGAACAGGACAAGCTTGCGACCGTCATTGCGAACGCCATCGGTCGCCGCGAAGATCAGCTCATTCTTGACGCGCTCGACGCCGCCGCAACCACGCTCACGGTCGCGACTTCGGTCGGCGGCGCCGCGACCGGCCTGAACACGGCGAAGATGCGCCGCGCTGCGATGCTCATGAACCGCGCCGGCGTGCCGCGCATGAAGGGCGAACGCACGTTCGTTATCTCGGCGGAAGGCCTGGAAAACCTCTTGGGCGATCCGGACGCGAACACGATCGACAAGAACAACATCAAGACGCTGTATGACGGTGAAATCTCGCACTGGCTCGGCTTCGAAATCGTTGTGATGGAAGATCGCGCGGAAGGCGGCCTTCCGAAGGTCGGCAACATCCGGACGAACTTCGCCTATCACCGCCCGGCGATCGGCCTCGCGGTCGGCATCAACATGCGGACGGAGGTCAATTACATCCCCGTCAAAACGTCGTACCTCGCCAACGGGATTTTCTCGGCCGGCGCTGTCGCGATCGACCCGACTGGCATCGTGGAAATCGAGACGACGGAGGCTTAACGGCCTCCTGTCTCGCTCCTCCCGCACTCGTTTGAAGGACTGCAAACATGGCAATGGACAAGAAGTTTTTCGATCCCACGGGTTCCGGTTCCAAGGGCACCGGCATTCGCGCGATCTACAATCACCCAACCGACACGAAGGCCACGATCAAGACCGCCGGCTATTTCAATTCGGTCGCGAACGAAATGGTGCGGATCAAGACGATCCTGATCATTTCGAGTGACGCGACATTCGAAGCGAAAGTTTCGGTTGCCTCGGGCGTCGTCACGATCGCGGCACTCGACACTTTCGCGTAATCTGCCCTTGCTGTTGGGCTAGACTGGCGGGCGGCGATGGGAAACCACGCCGCCCGTTTTGCTTTGAGAGGATGGACAATGGCCGACACCGATATTGCAATCTGCTCGCGCGCGCTGATCAAGCTCGGCGAATTCCCCATCGACACCCTGACCGATCCGCAGACGACGCCGGGCCAGATCTGCGCGATCCAGTATCCGCCGTTGCGTGACGCGCTCATGTCCAAGTACGAATGGCGCTTCCTCATGCGGAAGGTCGAGCTTTCCCGCGACAGCGAGCGGCCAATCGGCGAGTGGTCCTATTCGTTCGTCCTGCCGTCCGACATCCTCGCCGGGCCTCATGCCGTGTTTACCTCGGCCCAGGCGATGGTCCCGACATCGCAATTCGAGATCTTCGGGAGGCGCGTCTATTCGAACGACGAACGCCTGTGGATCGACTACGCCGCGCGCCTGCCGGAAGATCAGTGGCCGTCATGGTTTTCGGAGCTGGTCGTTGCCGCGCTCTGCGCCGATATCGGTTTCACGATCACGGAACAGCAGAGCGTCGCGGATCGCTGGTGGAGCGTCGCCTACGGCACGCCCTCGGAAGGCGGATCGGGCGGCATTATGGGGCAAGCGATGTCGATCGACAGCCAGTCGAGCGGGAATATCGGCTTCCGCGATGACACGTTTATCAATGCGCGCTTCGGCGGTTATGTGCCTTGGGGAGGTGGCTTCTGATGGGAATGCGTCAGCTCAAGACGAATTTCGTCAACGGCGAACTCGATCCGCTGTTGCTCGGCCGATCCGACACGAAGGCGTATTTCAACGCAGCGGAATATATGCGCAACGTGATCGTTCTTCCCCAGGGCGGCGGGCGAACGCGGGCGGGCTCTCGCTATCTCTGGACGGTGCCTAACATTCCCGACATTGACGGCGGCGGGATCTCGGATGTGCGACTGGCGGAATTCCAGTTCTCGACGGAGCAAGCCTATCTGTTCGTGTTCCACCACAAGACGCTGACGATCTTCCGAAACGGCGCCGTCGTGGCGACGAAGATCACGCCCTGGTCATCCGCGCAGCTCAAAGCGAAGATCGACGCGGAAGGCAACATGCAGTCGAGCGGCATCACGTTCACGCAAAGCCGGGATACGATGATCGTCTTTCATGAGGACTTCCAGCCGCGGACGATCAAGCGCGGTGCGACGCACGCGGATTGGACAATCGCGAATTACACATTCAAGAACGTTCCGCAATTCGACTTCGGGGATGTGACCTATACGAACGGCGTCGATGAGGTGCAGACGCTCGACTTCCCGAACCCAGGCGATCAGGGGAATTGGCAGGAAGGCGACACGTTCAAGCTGATCTTGGAAGACGAGGAAACGACGAACATCGAGTTCACGGACCCGGCGGCGCCGCTGGCCGCTCGCATCCAGGCGGCGTTGCGGAAGCTGCCGAACACGAGCGACGACGGCATAACCGTGACCTTCTCTGGCGGCACGTCGGCAGATGATGCGAAGTTCACAATCACCTTCGGCGGGGAAGACGGTCAACGGCCGTGGGGTTCGATGTCGTTCGACACGGTGTCCACGCAACAGGTTCCGACGATCAGCGTGGTTGTCACGACGGACGGCGTGAAGCCCGGCGAAAAGGTGTGGTCCACGTTGCGCGGCTGGCCTCGCTGCGGGCTTTACTTTCAGGGACGTCTCTGGATGGCCGGCACGCGCTCGCTCCCAAATACGGTGTGGGCTTCCCGCTCCGGAGATTACAACGACTTCAATGCCAAGAAGATTGACGACGATTACGGCATCAGCGCCACGACGGACACGGACGACGTTCCGGCCTTTATCGCCATGTATGCCGGCCGTCACCTTCAGCTTTTTTCCACCTCGGCGGAATTCTACGTCCCGGCATCGGAAAGCGACGCGATCACGCCGGCGAATATCGTCCTTCGCCGCACCACGTCGCGCGGTTGCCGGCCGGGCCTGCGCGTGTTCGAAGTGGATGGCGCGACCATGTTCGTGCAACGGCGCGGCAAGGCGCTGCGGGAACTGATCTTCGCGGATGTCGAGCTCGCCTATCAGGCGAACAGCCTTTCGCTTCTCTCCTCGCACCTCATGCGCGATCCGGTCGGGCTGGCGCTGCGGCGATCCACTTCGACGGAGGAGGCGGATTATCTGTTCATGTCAAACGGCGATGGCACGGCGACGGTTTTCTGTACGCTGCGAAGTCAGGAGGTCAACGCTATGGCTCTCTGGAACACGCAAGGCGCATGGAACGATGTGGCCGTGGTTCTTGATGGCGTCTATTTCGCTTGCCGGCGCGTGGTCGCCGGCGTGACGCGCAATTTCATCGAGATCATGGATGACACGATGACGGTCGATTGCGGTGTGAAGGCTGGCGCCGGCGCGACCGTCTCGCTCCCGCATCTGCCAGGGATGACGATTGAGCATCTGCTCGATGGCTTCACGCAACCGCCGAAGGCTGCGGACGGCGCCGGGCTGCTCACGCTGGCGCGGCCGGCGGAGAGCTCCATTCAAGCCGGGCTCAAGTATCCGGAGGTGTTGCCGGCGCTTTACCCCGGCCTGATCTGGCTGATCAAGACGCTGCCGATCGAGGGGGATTTGCAGGATGGGCCGATGATGGGGCGGAAGCGGCGCGTTGTCGGACTGGTCGCAAGGCTGTATGAGACGACGGCTTTGACCGTCAACGGCAACCGTCTATCTTTCCAGACCTTCGGGGCGCATCTTCTCGATCAGCCTGTTACCCCGTTCACGGGTCTCAAGAAGATCGGGGGTCTCCTCGGATACGATCGCGCGGGCGGGCTCGCGATGGGAAGCGATATTTCAAAGAAGGCGACGATCCTCGCGCTCGCCTGGGAAGTGAGCGTTTAAAATGGCAGCACTATTTCCGGCCTTCATTTCTGCAATCACGGGCGGCGGCGGGGCGGCGGCCGGCGGCGCTGCGGCGGCGAGCGGGGCGGCTGCGGCCGGGGCGGGGGCGTTCAGCTCCTTCGCCTCGATCGCCTCGATCGGATCGACCGTCGTCGGCGGCCTCGCCTCGATCGCGGCGGGCAACAGGCAGGCCGCGGCGCAAGAGCAAGCAGCAATGGACAGTGAAACTCAGGCGGTGCAAGAGACGATCACGGGCCGCCAGGACGCATTGCAGGCCATGCGCCAGCTCAACCAGAACTTGGCGAAGGTCTCCGTTGCCGGCTTCGCGTCTGGTCTCGATAGCTCGGGCTCTATCTCGGCCGCGCAAAATCAGGCGTTGGAAGCCGGTCAAGCGAACATCGACATGAGCCGAACGAATGCGGCCTATGCGTCGGCCCGTCGTCGGGGCCAGTCAAACGAGCTGCGGCGTGAAGCGACGGGCTCGCGCCTCGCCGGTTACGGCCAGGCACTTTCCGGCGGCCTGTCCCTTCTCTCTCGCCGCACTGATAGGGGTTAACGATGGCAGGAAATGCGACTATTCGAGGCGTGCCGCGCCAGCTTTCCAACGGCGGGGCGCCCGTCGTTCCGGCCTTGACCGCTTCACAGATCCCCACGATCCAATATAGCAGCGGGTCCGCGCAGGCTTTGCAGTCCTTCGCTCGGGATATGTTCTCGATGTCGAAACAGTATGAGGATCAGCTTGACCAACAGGTGCAGGCAGAAGCCGCCGTGCAAGGCTCCGCGGCCGGGGCCGCCGGCGAATTCGAATATCAGGATTACGGCACGATCCGTGGCCGGGCTTTCAATCTGGCTGCTCGGGAAGCTTATGCGACGACGCTCGACACGCAAGCGATAGGCCGCCTGAACGACATTCGCGGCCAATATTGGAACGACCCTGACGGTCAGAAAGCCGCGACGGAAAGCTACATCAACGGCGTGGCGTCGGAGTTGGCGAAGAAAGACCCGGCCCAGGCCGCCGCATTCCGCAACCGCAACCTGACGCGCGCCATGCCGGGGATCGAGGCGGCAAAGGATACCGTCTATGCTCTGACGCGCGATCAGGCAAACGCGGCGCTGATCCAGAACGAAGTAGCGTTGAACGCTGAAATCAAGGCGCAGTCGGCGGATCTCTTCAGCGAGAACCCGGAGCGCTCTCGCGCGGCCGCGCAGGCGATCGGCCTTGTCCAAGAGCAATATTTGCAGATCTATCAGGCGAAAGACCCTGGCACGGGCAAGCCGCTATATTCGGCCGTCGAGATCGCGAAGGCGAAGCGAGAGTTCATGGACAAGACCATGACGGAGGCCAGCCTGTCATGGTTCGAAGAGCAGCCCGACAAGGCGGCCGCATATCTGAAATTCTCCTCCGGGGATTTCAAGATCCAGTTGAACGACGGCGCCGGCCAGAAACAGTTCCGGGGAGACGCGCGGGCGTTCCTGAAGAACAAGACGCCGAACCACGGCCCGGATCACATCGACGGCATGAAGCCCGAAATGGCCGATCGGCTCGCGGCCATGATTGACAGCGCGCCGCCGGCGATCAAGGAAGGGCTTCAGATTGGATCTGGCTTCCGGTCGGTAGAGCGCCAGCGCCAGCTTTTCAACGCCTCTGATCGTTCCGGTCGCATGGTTGCGCGGCCCGGTCATTCGCAGCACAACCACGGCGCGGCCGCGGATCTGAGCTTTAACGGCGCACGGCTCGACAAGGCCCCGCAAGAAGTTCGCGATTGGGTGCATTCCAATGCCGGCGCTTTTGGGCTCCGCTTCCCGATGGATTACGAGCCTTGGCATATCGAAACGCAAGAGGCCCGCGGCGGTGCGGCCCCGAAAGACACGGTGACGAGTGTCAAGGTGCGCGAGACGCTTGATCCGACGACACTTGATCGGATCGACACGGAAATGCGCCAGCGGATCGGCTTCAGCAATCAGCAGCGCGACCGGCGGGACGCTGAAGAGACGAAGCTGATCAAGGCTCAGCAGGATCTCAACAGCTTCGAATTCTTCAACCGGGCTGCGGCGCCGAAGGGCATCACGCGCGAGGAGATCACAGAAGGCGTCCGCACGGGACTGCTCAATGGCGGCGACGGCGAAAAGCTTCTGAAGTTCATCACGGCGGAAAAGCCGGAACGTTCCGACGAACCGACACGGCGCTTGATCCTTCAGCGGATCTACGACGGAGAGGACGTGAAAAACATGCTGTTCGACAATGCCGACAAGCTGCGCGGCGAGGATCTTACGTCTCTCCTGGCGCTCAACCAGACGCGGAACGTCGATGGCGACGCGAAGATGACGGAGGACCAGAAGTTCCAGCAAACGCAGCTCGACAAGCTTCTGACGCCGGATACCAACATGGCGGCCCTTGACCCCAATCGGCAAATGCGAAAGTTCACGGCGCTGAATGAATACCGCCGACGCATTCAAGATCCTGATGAGAAGATGACGCCAGAGGAGATCGCCCGCGACATTCAGGAACGGGCATTCCGCGATTTCTCAAACCTCGACATGAGCGAGTTAGGAGGCAAGGTTCGGCCGCGCTTCTCGGTTCCTTCGCCGGGCAATACGAAATATATCGACAAGCGGCAGTCCGCGATTGCGCTGCAAAAAGCCTATGACGCAAAGCAGATCACAGAGGCGGAATATCGCCGGCAGCAACGCGATCTGGTCGAATGGCTGAAGCTTCAGGATCGCGTGCAGGCGAACGCAACGGAGAAGGTGAAATAGCATGGAAGATTTCGGAACGCCGCGCCTCTCGATCGGCGCGCCCTCGGCGGAAGACAATGCGGCCACCTCTTACATGGAGGTGGCCGAAAATCGTTTCACGGGCGCGCTCGACGCAGAGTTCCGCGCGCTACTCGATGACGGCGGCGAGGCTGCGGCGAAAGGCCCGGCCGCTCCTCCCTCGGGCTCGACGGGCGATCCGGAGTTCGACAAGCTTTTGAGCGGTGAGGCTGACCAGACCCAGGCCCCGGCCCCGGCCGCGAGCGGTGAGGCTGCGCCGGCTGCGGCCGCTCCTGAAGCAAAGGCGCCGCCGGCGGATGAGGGCTTGGCGGCGTCGATCCTGTCGATGGCGGGCGCGGTCGGGGGCGATGTCCTGGGCGGGCTGAAAGAGGCGCCGCGCCAGATGGTCGGCGGGGTCATGGACGCGCTTGATGAAACGGCGCAATTCATGCAGGACGCGATCCCGTTGCCGGGCGTCCAGCTTTACGGCGCGGACGGCAATTTCGACCCGGCCTTTATCTCGGCCGAAACGCTGGCTCAACAGCGCAAGGCAGAACAAGACCTTTTCTCCATGATGACGCCAGACAAGGCGGATACCGTCACGGGCGGCTTTGCCCGGTCGGCGTCGCAATTTCTGACGGCCTTCATCCCGGCAACAGGAGCGGTCAAGGCGCTGCGCGTGGGAAAGTTCGCAACCGGGCTCGCGGCCGGCGCGATTGCCGACGCTGTTGCCTTCGATCCTGACGGCGAACGCCTGTCCACTTTTCTCAATCAGGTTCCGGCACTGCAAGGCATCGTCCCCGACTATCTCGCCGACAACAACCCGGAGAATAACAGCCGGTGGGAAAACCGGATGAAGAATGCGATTGAGGGGCTTGGCATTGGCGCGGCCACAGACGGCCTCCTGGCGGCGTTTAAGTATTACAAGGCCGCAGGAAAGGCCAAGGCCGCGGAGCGCGCTGCGGACCCCGTGGGCGCCCAGGTTGAGGCCGCCAAAGATGCTATGAAGGCCGCGGCCCGTGACGAGATCGTAAACGACATTCCGGATGAGGCATTGCGGGGGATGGGCGACCCGACGCCTGACGCTCCGCTGTTTGTCGAGGCGACCGAAAACGAGACGTCGCGCGACGCATTCAGCCGGATCGCGGCCGGGCGCGTGCGGGCCGAACAGGCCGATGTCAACAATGCGGCGCTGAACAAGATCAATGAGGTCCGCTCTCGGTTCGCTGCAAAGGCCGGGGTGGACGGCCGCGACCCGATGGATGAGATGATCGACAATCTCCGCTCGGGCTCTGGCATCATGGCGAAGATCCCGCGCCGTCCGATCAGCGAGATCGTGAAGGGCCTCGGCGGCGTAGATCCGACATCCAGCCTCGCCGGCGATTTGCGGTCGCGCGGCATCACCTCCAAGGCATTCCCCGGCCTGTTCAAGCGGGGCGGTGCGCAGGCGCTCGACAACATCTCGGCGCGGGAACATGAGATCTTCAACGCGCGCAACCTTGCGTCCGATGACGGCTATATCCCGCAACAGTCATTCATCGACGGCCTTGAAGCGGAGTTGAAGGGCGATCCGTGGAAGACGCCGGAAAACCAGCGCGCCTATGATGAGCTTGTGGCGCCGCTCGATGATCTCGATGAGCATCTGAACCGGCTCGGCATCGACTACAAGAACATGTCGAACGAAAGCATCAAGGCCCGGATCGCACAGATCGCGGACGAAGAGGCTATGTTTGCGCGCGACACGGGGCAGGATGCGCTTTTCAGCGGGCCGCGCAATGAAGCGGACATGCAGGCAGAGGCGGCGCTTGAATACGAAGCAAAGGGGTTTGCCGGCAAGCCTCTGCCACAGAAGGGGCTCGCGCCGGCAAACATCACTCAGGATGGGACGGTACACGTCGGCGAGGTTGGCGGCGTTCACTTCATGATTGACCGGCCTGACGGTGTGCAGTGGGAAGACACAGGGTTCGTAAATCCTGACGGTCAGTTCCTCACGCGCAAAGAAGCGACGGCATGGGTGGACAAGAACGAGGGAAAAATAAAGCCGTCCGAGAATATGAACGGCGGGCTCGATGCGCTCGACTATCGCGAACAAATCCCCTCGCGGCTTCAGAAGGGGGCAACGCCTGCGAAGCCTAAAGGCAAGGTCTATCTGAACCTTGCGCGCATCCAGGGCGCCGACGACGTGAAAGCGGCCATGCAAGAAATGGTCGATATGGATGCCGGCCACATCAAGGATAAGACGCGCGGCGTCGTGTCGAACGATCAGACGATCAAGGAAAGCGCGCAAGAGTATCAGGATCTCAACGATCTGATCGGGCGCCCTCCCGGCCCGATGAACGCGGCCCAGGCGGTCGCGGCCCGTCGCCTCCTCACGTCCTCGGGGGAACAGATCGTCCAGCTCGCGAAGAAGGCCCAGGCGCCAGACGCAACGCCGGCCGATCTCTACGCTTTCCGGCGGAGCATGGCGGTGCATTATGCGATCCAGTCGGAAGTCGTGGCGGCGCGGACGGAAACGGCGCGGGCGCTTCAGTCGTGGGCGATCCCGGCCGGCGCGACGAAAGCGCGCTCGCAAGCGATAGCCGAACTGATCAGCCAATCGGGCGGTGCATCGGATCTTCAGGCGATGGCGAAGGCGGTCGCGACCGTTGGCGACAACCCTACGGCGCTCAACACGATGGCGCGCGAGCTTGGGAAGGGGAAGTTTGGGAAGGCGCTTTATCAGGTCTGGATCAACGGCCTCCTATCCTCGCCGAAAACGCACATGGTCAACATCATGTCCAACTCCATGACGGCGCTATGGGCGATCCCTGAACGGTACGTGGCGGCCGGGTTCTCCAAGGCGTTTTATGATGGAGAAATCGAGACAGGCGAAGCGGCGGCTGCGGCCTTCGGCTTTGTGAAGGGGATCCGCGACGGCGCCCGGCTGGTCGCGCTAGGCAACCGCGCGGAGGGCGCGCAAGGCTTGGGCGACGTGTTCAATGCCTTTGTGGACAGTGAGGCGAAGCACCCGAACGCCATTTCTGCGGAAGCCTTCGGGCTGGATGCGGCGGGTATGTTTGGAAGGGGTGTCGATTTCATATCGAAATACGTCATCAATCCTCCCGGCGCCGCGTTGGCAGCGGAGGACAAACTTTTTAAAACGATTGGCTACAGAATGGAGCTTCAGGCCCAAGCTTACCGCATGGCCGCATCTGAAGGGCTGGAAGGGAAAGCCTTCGCGGAGCGTGTCGCGGATGTACTGTTAAATCCGCCAGAAAGCATAAAAGCAGACGCGATGTCTTCGGCGAATTATCAGACCTTTACGAACAAGCTCGGGCCGGCCGGTACTATGGCGACGGCCCTTCTCAACAAGGTTCCCGGCGCGCGGTGGGTGGTCCCGTTCGTCAAAACGCCGGTCAACATCATGAAATACACCTTCGCTCGCACGCCGCTTGCCTATGCCATGGCGTCGGTCAAAGCGGATGTCGCGGCCGGCGGCGCCCGTGCGGCCCAGGCTCACGCGCGCGTTGCCCTCGGCACAATGACCATGCTCACAATCATGGATATGGCAGCGGAGGGGACGATTACGGGACGCGGCCCGATCGGCTCCGAAGACAATCCGAACCTTCGGCGGAACTGGCTCGCGAACAATCAACCATATTCCGTCAAGGTCAATGGCCGGTGGTATGCCTATAACCGCGCCGATCCGATCGCTATGATCATCGGGCTCGGGGCCGACATGGCGGAAATCGCGAAGGACGCGGAAGCCGGGGACATGGACACTGTGGCAATGGCTGGCGTGATCGCGCTCGCGCAAAACCTGTCATCGAAAACCTACATGAGCGGGATTTATGATTTCATCGGCGCAATTGATCCGAACAATCCTTCGGGCAACATCGGAAAATATGTCGCCGATTTCGCGGGCGGTTTCGTTCCGTATTCATCCGCGCTGCGGAACACGCGCAGCGCGCTCGACCCCATCGCCCGAGACACGAAGAACGTCGTGTTCGGCGACGACGGGAAGCCCGACGAAATCGCGACCTATCTCGACAATATGGTTGCGAAGATCCGCAACGGAATTCCGGGGATGTCCGATCAGCTCCCGGCAATGCGCGACCTGTTCGGCGATCCAATCGATCGTTCGTCGGGGCTCGGCTTCGGCTATGATTTCCTGTCGCCGATCGCGTCCAAGGTGGATGATCCCGATCCGATTTCTCAGGTCATCATCGATAACAAGATCCCGATCACGCTCCCGCCTCGCCAGATCAAAGGCGTGAAGCTCTCGGCCGCGGAATATTCCGAGTTTCAGCAATTGGCCGGCGCTCCGCTGAAGGAATATCTTGGCGAGCTGATCAAATCCCAGGGCTTCAAATCCTTGTCCGATGGTCCGGACGGAATGAAGGCCGAAGTCATCCGCGACATCATCGGCAATTTTCGCGAGAGTGCGGCCGCTCAGATGATGGCGAAAAATCCGCAATTGCGCGAACGCTCTTTCCTGGCACAACAGGACAAGGCGAAACAGCTCACAGGCCAATAAGGAACCGACATGGCAGACATTCCCGTAAATGCAGGCGACGCGATCATAACGGTTGACGTGGTGACGAATGGGCAGAACGTTTTCGCGTTCGACTTCCTGACCTACAGCGTCGAGGACATCCGGGCGATCTACGTCACGCCCGGTGGAATGCGTGTGGAAATTCCACAGACGACGGGCTTCGGTGTTTCCGGACTTGAGAACGCGGCCGGCGGAACAATCCAGCTTCTAGGCGGCGCTCCGGTGACGGAATTTGGCGGGAAGGTCATCATTTATCGGGATATCGAGATCAAGCGTCTTGCCGATTATCAGACGCTTGGCGACTTCAGGGCATCGACGGTCAATCGTGAGATGGACACGGTTTTTATGATCATGCAGGAGTTTCAGCGCGACCTTAATCGCGCCTTGCTGGTCGATCTCGGGCAGACGCCTCCGGACATTCCGTCGATCCTCGCTGCATCTGTAGCGGCTGTTGCGGCGGCGGCCGCCGCTCAAGCTGCCGCCGCAAGCGTGAACATTCGGCAGATCGCCACACGCGCAGGGGTAAAGGCTCTCGACACGTCCGCGACGGCGCTTGTCTTTCTCAGCGAACAAGGGCGGGAAGGTCTGTTTAAGTGGCAAGCCGGTGACTTCTCTTCGCGGATTTCTGCTGATACCGCGGAGGCGCTTTTCCTGAAGGCGAACTTGGTCGATGCGACGGCCGGCGCTTGGGTTCGACAGTTTGAAGGCGTGCAGGATATCCGGTGGTTTGGCGGCGTCTCGGGTGGATCTGTAGACAACGCTGCGGCCTTTCTCGCTGCGGCATCAGTCGGCGGTCAGGTCTACGTGCCTGAGGGTACATTCCTCGTGACCCTCACCACAGCGAACTTCGACGCCTTGGCGCGGGGTTTGTTTATCCGGTGTATCGGCCCAGGCGTGATCGATGCCGTTGTCCCCGTTGGCTTCATCACTGCGGCCGCGCAATTCGGCACGTACAATCAAGAAACCTGCCGCATCAACATCCGCGGAACTAACGTGAGCGGGAACCTTGCTGCGGCAAACATCTCGATCACGGGCTCTATCGGGAATTACGCCGCCGCGATTACCTTCCCGGCCCTTCCTGCGGGGATGGCTGTCGGTCAGTTGCTTTCCCTGGCGACGACTGATCGCACGGTGCCTGCCGTGCTGTTGTGCGGGGCGATGAAGATCACGGCGATTGCTGGCAATGTCGTGACGGTTGCGCTGACCTATGCTAACGGAGCATGGCAGGCGCCGCCGGCCTCTCTCTCGTTTACTGGCTCTTATGTGAACGGCCAGTCCGTCATCAATTACACGCAATTCCGAACGCTTTTCGCGGTGGTCGCGGATGGCGTGAAGTTGTCGCTCTCTCGGCTGGCGATGATCGGGCCTTACGTCGTGAGCCCGCTCGCCGGCGTCAACACGGTCGCATTTTCTCTAGGGATAAAAGACCAGACGGAAGAACTTTGCAGCTCGACGCAAAAGCTCTCCGATTGCCTGATCAGCGGGTTCAACTATGGAATTCTGCAACATGGCGGGAGCCTGAACATTCAGCGCCCGCATATCGGCGGCTGCTCCCAAGGCGCGCGGTTCGTTCGTGGCGCGCAAGCGTTCATGACAAACGTTCGCATTGGCGGGAATGCCGATAGCGGCGTTCACATTGACGCGCTGTCAAAGGTTGTTCATGAAGGCGAAGGCATGTCGTGCGGGAACGGCGGGCGTGGCGTCTGGTCATTTACTGGAGGCTGGTTTTCCTCGGGCGCGTTCGAAACCTCTTACAACGGATCGGCCGGCATTTACGGGAAGAATGGCGCTGTCATCTTCGAAGCTCCCAATTCTCGCGCACGCTTCAATAATGACATTGGGTTCGGGAATGAAAATAGCTTCCTGAATGTGATCTCGACCTTCTCTCTCGACAACAGAAAGACCGGGTACGAAATCGGCGCGGGCGGCTTTACGGACCTAACAAATTCCGTGTCTCTCAGGAACGAACAGGCGGTTTATGCACTGCTCAGTGCCGGCGCCGAGTGCGCGAATGTCGATGCCGGTTACAGTGTGGGCGGTCCTGGCATCAGTGGTAACGGCATGGCGGCGGGCGAGGGCTCGACCATTCGAGCGAAAAACAGCCGGTCCCATCACAACACAGGCGACGGCTATACGGCTGTCGGGAATTCTCATATTCGCAACGACGGGGCCACGGCCGATAGCAACACGGGATATGGTGAGCGCGCGCTGATCAACTCCTCCATAAGAAATCCCGGCGGCGTGTTCACTCCGGCCAATACCGCCGGCGCAACCAATAGCGACGCAACAAGCGTCGTCGTCTAAGAGAGGGTTAGAAATGCGAGAAACACTTCCGAAGGCGCTTGCCCTCATGTTCGGCCACGAGGGCGGTTATGTAAATGCCAAGACGGACGCCGGCGGCCCGACGAAATACGGCATCACGCACAAGACGCTTGCGGCGCACCGTGGCGTTCCGTCCGTGACGGCCGATATGGTCAAGGCCCTGACGATCGAAGAGGCGACGGAGATCTATAACCGTTCCTACTGGAAACAGGCGGGGTGCGATCTTCTTCCGGCCGGCCTCGATTACATGGCCTTCGATTTCGGCGTGAACTCCGGGCCGCCCCGCGCCGTCCGCACGCTGCAAATCACGCTGCGGGATGCCGGCGTTTACAAGGGCGCCATTGACGGCCACTGCGGGGAGCAGACCGTTGCGGCGGTTCGCGCATATCCTGGCGGCCTTGCGTCTCTCATGCGCGCCTATGCTGACGCTCGCATGTCCTTCCTGCGGTCACTCTCGGGCAAGCAAGGCTTCAGCGTCAACGGCCGCGGTTGGACAATCCGCGTCACGGGCAAAGACCCTCTCGGAAAATGGAAGGATCAGCCGGGCGTGCTTGGCAACGCGCTCCGGATGGCGAATGCGGTTATGACGGTCGCGACCGTTGCGCCCGCTGGCGTGAACGTGGAAGCCAAAGCGCCGGCAAGCTCGATCGGCCTCACGGAGATCCTGAAGAAGCCGGAAGCATGGGGGCCTGTCGGCGGCGCGCTGGCGGCGGGCGGCTCCGTCCTCTCCGGTTCCGTCATACTGCAATACGCATTTGCGGCCGTCATGCTCGTTGGCGTCGGCGTCGGCGTCTGGTATTTCGTGCGCCGGGTGAGGGAACGCGGATGATACGGATCTATCTCATCGTCGCAGCAATCAGCGGGGCCGCCATCATCGGCGGCCTCATCATGTTCGCCAATGATCAACGCTCGATCGGCGGCGCGACCGTCCGCGAGCAACAGGAGAAGGCCAATGCGCAATTCCGTGTCCGCTCTGCTAAGGGCCGCGTCAATTACGATCTGTGCGACACTGCCGGCGGCGTGTTCGACTTCGCGAAAGGCACCTGTCAACTTCCTTGAACTGGCCGATGTGGTCGCGCCTCTGCCTGGGGCGAAGGGAAAGACCGTCGAAGATCAGAGAAAAATTGATCGCACCATTGCTGCAAGCTGCGGCGCCGGTGTGCTAGGAACGGAACAATGCGCCGCCCACACCCTTGCAAGCTCTGAGCGAAAGAAGGAATTGCGGCAATGACACAGGCAGGCGTAGCAGGGCGGCAAGTGGAAGAAACATTTCGGCGGTTCGGATCGCTCATCAATTTCGCAATGATAGTGATTGGCTTCGCCGTTGCCGCAATGACTGTCGGTTCCTGGCGCACGACGCAAGAAACGAACGACGCGAAGACGGCAGAATGGCAGTTGAACCACGAACAGCTCCACCGCGAACGCTTGGCCGATGTGAAGGAAGTGCAGGGCGCCGTCAACTCTCGGCTCTCTGGCCTCGACAAGGGGCAACAGGACGCGGGCCGTGCGATCGACAATCTTGAACAGCGATTGGCGACGGTAGAGAAAGCCGTCAACACCGTCGAACAGAATGCGGCTCTCACAAACCGCACCCTGAACGAAATGAACGGCAATCTTCAAGTCGTGAAAGAGATCCTGAACCGGATCGAGAAGAAGCAAGGCGGCTAAAGCGCGCCGCCGTATTTCTGGTAAAAGTAAAGTCCAAGCGCGCCGATCACGACGCCGTGCGCAAGGATCGCATAAAGCCCCACGGCATAGTCAGAGTTAAACTTGAGAAGCATCTGTTTCGTCTCTTTGCTCATTCGCATGTCGCGTCTCCTTTGCTGACATCGCGAGCATAGCCCGGCCGGGTAAATGCCGGGTTAATCCTGGGGCCGCGTGAGAACTTTTATTCCCCGCCAGCTCCCGCCGAACTCCACATATCCTTTCCGCCGAAGCGCCTGACAGATCCCATGCGCCCGGCCTTTCCCCTGCCCGATCATGCGGCCTAGTTCATCGAACGTCGGGGAATGCCCGTGTCGGCATTGGTAATCCCACAACAGCCGGTGGACCGCCATCTGGTTGACGGTGAGGCCGCGGCGCGCGCGCGGCATGTTCGCAATCATGGTGTCGTAGATCCTGGCGACAAGCGCGCGGTCACGCTCCGGAGTACCAGTCTTCGAAGTCGTGACCAGCATATAAGCCGCCTCGATCTGGTCGCTTTGGGCCGTCCTTGGCGCGAACGTCCATTTCGTGTTCTGCTCGACTGGCAATGTGTATCCCCTGTTTTGTGATGTAGGCGCCGTGCCGCTCGACGGTGACGAGGCCCCGGCGAAGGGCCTCCATCATTATGTCTCGTGCGCTGTCAGCTTCGAACAGGATCACGCGACCCTGTTCCCTGACGAGAAGCCACGGCTTCATGCGGCCCACTGCTGAACCATCGCCGCCCCAAAATTCGGGAAGGTGTCGGATCTCCGCGCCCATCTGTCATCGCTCGGCGTCAACTTGTTTTGACCGCTCGGCGTCTGGTTGCTCCATCGCTCTTTCATGATGCCGGAACCTCTCGGCCACTCCTCCATGCGCCCGGCGATCGGCGTTGTCGGGCGCAACGGCATGAGGCCGCGAAGCCAAAGGCATGTCCCTTTGCTGGCGTCGTCTCCAAACCACCAAGGCTGGACAACCTGCGTCGGCTTCATGAAGAATGTTGATAGCGTGCCAACAGGGTTCTCGATCGCCATGCGCTCAATTTTCAAAGCCCATATGCGCTTGACGAATTCGGTGTCTCTATCGCGTGCCGCGCGCCTGGCCGCGCCTACCAGTGTTCCCGGCTTGACGCGCTGGTGATACCCGACAAGCGGGTAACGGACATAATCCGGATCTTTGAAAGCCCATGCGGCGGATACGGTGTGATATGTGCATTCAGGGTGGAAGATAGCCAGATCGGGCCACCACCCTTTTCCCCACAAGTTATCGAGGACTTCGAAGACTTCGCCGACGATATGAGCTTGGTACATATTCTGGGTGCAAATCGATTTTACACCCAGAATAGGTAACACGTCTTCCTGCGCTGGAAGAAGGTCGCAAGACAAGACATCGTGACCGGCGGCGGCGAATGCTCGGCGCAAAACGCCAGACGTTTCCATGCCGATAAAAACCCTCATGGCCTGTCCCCCGGAAAGTCGTCGTCGTCATAGACGGCCGCGCCGGTCTTGGGCTTCTCCGTCTCGGGCGTGGTGCGGCCGCCGATGTCGTCAGGCTCGCGGTCCTGATCGCTGTCGCCGGGCAAGCTGTCGGCATCCTCGGCAAGGCGCTTCAGGCGGGCGAGGTGCTTGTTCAATTCCTCGCGCTCGGGAGTCATTGACTTGTTGTCGCCGCTCGGCCCGGTGTTGCGCCACGTCGCGCCCCATGCCTCGCGGAACACTGCGACGCCGCTGCTCGCCGCTTCCTCAAGGTTCGCGATCAGCTTGACGATCCGGCTCGTGTCGATCCCCTTGCCGGCCTCCTGCATCAACAGCGCGCCATGCTCGACCGTGATGCGCTCGCCCTGGCGGATGTATTTCGCGAACGGCTTCGGCACCTTCTCGAAATGCGCGATCCCCTCATTCTCGACGCGCAAGCGGATCGTGAATTCGTAGGGCAGATTGCTTTCGCAGACGGCGTAATCCTCCTTTGTCGCCGGCTTCGTGTCTGTGTTCACGATCGTCTTGACGCGGATGCAGAAGATCAGATGCGCGCCGCACGACAGAGCCGAACGGATGAAGCGATTATGCTGCATCTTGGGCTTGATCCATTTCGCCCGCTTGTTGCTCCCGCTGGCCTCAAGCTGATCGGCAAAGTCGAGCATCCCGCCTTCGGCCTCGTGTTCGTGGCTGGCGCTGTCGATCACGATTGCATCGACGCCGGCCGCGCGGGCCGCGTGGATCGCCTGCCGGAAGCGGTCGGACGAATAGGGCGCCACGAAATCCATGTGCAGGAAGCCGCCGATTGCCTCGTCGTCCGCATACATCAGTGAGCGCTTGCCCTCCGTGTCGATGACGCCGATCTTACCTTTCGGCCCGACGATGCCGCGCGCGAGGAGCAAGGCGGAATAGGTCTTGCCCGATCCGCTCTTTCCCTCGATGCCGACGAACACGGGCGCGGCCTCCCGCTCGGCTGGTTTGAATTCAAAGCTCATGATTTTTCCTCTCCACCAAACGGCCTGGGATCTCGGTATCCATCAACCTTGCACCGCTGTTGCGGCAACAGGATTGAGGCATGCGCGCGCGGGCGCACCTCTTTGCAGCGCGGGCATTCGACGCCCAAGCGATTGCGCAATTCCTTTTTGTGGTCTTTGGCGTCGCGCCAATAATCTCCGACATCACCCATAGTGATTTCCTCATTCCGCATCAGGGGGTTGAAAGCCTTGTATGGCAGGGGTTTGCGGCCGATTTCCAAGGCGAAAACCGGCCGCCGCATCAGGGATTAATCTTCGGCGAGTATCCAGCGCGCGGACGCAAAGTCGTCGTCGGTGAATTCATTGAAAGTCACCTCCGAGAACCAAGGCTTGTCGGGGCCGTGGCTGGTCATGTAGGCGTCGAACGTGCCAAGCGCGCGCCGGTATCCCTGATCGGCGCCGCGGAAGTAGGCGTTCAACTGGCTGCTGGCGTCATGGCTGACGAACTTGCGGGCCACTATGTTTGGAATGCCGCTGTTCTCGATGAAGACATACCAGAACGGCACCACGTCATCCGACTGCGACAGAGCAAGCATGGCCTGAAGGTCGGCTTCTGCGGTCTCCGTCATAAACGCGGCCGCACCCTTGGTGCTGATCATTTTCTTCATGGCCTGCAAACCGATCTGATAATGCAGGGCCTTGATGTGATAGCGGTGCTGCGCGACGACATGCGACACGAGCGTTTCGAGATCCTTGCTCATCGGGTTCGCCATCGTCTTCCAGTCGAACGCCTCGCCGCCGAACAAGCGGTCGATCTTCATCTTGCGGCGCCGGCCGATCTTGTCCGTCCAGAAGAACGCGACTTCATGGACGCCGCCGCCGATGCCGCCGATCCGTTCCAGCACGCCGGTTTCGCGCATGGCGTCAATCATGTCCTGGCACATGGTTGCGTGTTCGGCCTTGATGAACGTCGCGCCTTCGTGGTCGGCCTTGAACGCTTTGCCTTCCTTCGTGGCGAAGGACATGCCGGCCGGCTTCACGACGACATCGCCGCGGATGTTTGCAAGCGCGTTGTGGAAATAGGTTCCGCGAATGGTGGCGGCCGTTTCCTTTTCATCCTGCTCCTCGACAAGCCGGTTTCGGGCCATGGCGCTTTTCTTGTAGAAGGCGAGCGGCGAGATCAGAAGATCGCAGATACCGGAGGCGCCGAGTGCGGTATCGCCGTGATAGTCGGCATCGCTCATGCGGAAGTAGATCCCGTCCGCGTGATCCTTCGGGCCAAGCGGCATGTGGATTTTCTTCGGCTCGGCGGTCTGTGCAACGTGGTCATTCATTGTGAGAAGTCTCCGTTTCTGTCGTGGTTTCTTCAGTGGATGATCTGATCGGCTTGATCGGCGGCGCGGTTCGCGTCGTGCATCATCGGGCGTTTCATGGCTTCAATCGTGCTCGCGAATTCCTCGCGTGGCATGTAAAGCCCGACAAGGTTACCCGCGACGGATCCAACGGCCGCAAGTACGCACCCCATGTCAAAGCCGCGCTTGTCGATGAGATCAGCAACCAGATCGGCGATCTCTTTTTTCGCTCCGCTGATCTGTTTCGTCATTTCTTCGGTGTTCATGTGTCGTCTCCATGCGGTCGGAAGTGACCGGGACGCCGGCGAGGTCGAGCCCGCCGGCCGCCTTGTCACTTCAGTCCCGGTAATCGTCGTAATAATCTGGCTCGCTGTGATCGTGCTCAGTCTCGATGAAGCGCATGATCTGCTCGTCTTCGTCGTCGGTCACCTCGAAAGGCTTGCCGCCAAGCGTGATCCGCATATCCGAAATTCCGCCGCCTTCCGGGGGGTAACAGGCTTCAGCGGGGCCGGATGAAACGCCTGGGTCGAATGGATCGATATTGTATTCAATCCAAAGTTCGAATTCCTCATCGCCTCGCTCAAGAAAATACGTTGTGTCGTGACGAAAATTCTTAGTAGCTGATTGCGACATGCGGCACCTGTTCCTTGTAGATCGCGATGATGACGGCTTGGGCTTCCTTCTCGGATAAGCCAGTAGCGGTGGCGAGGGCCTTTGACGCCTCGGCATTCAGCTTCCGGCGGTGGGCGAGATCGGCCGCGCGCTCCCGGTCTGCCTGCTCCTGGCGGCGGCGAAGCGCCTCGGCTTGCTCCTGCTCGGCGACGCGCTGCGCTTCCGCTTCCTCGCGAGCGCGCTTGACGGCCTCAGCCTGGGCCGCCGCTGCCCGCTCGCTCGCTTCTGCGGCTTCCTGCACCCTTCGGGCCTCTGCGGCCTGCTCGCGCTCTGCGGCCTCCTCTACGGCCTTCTGTGCTGCCGCGACTTTCTCGGCCGCCTCACGCTCGGCTGTGGCTCGGGCCTCCTCGGCGATCCGCTGGCGCTCGATCTCAGCAACGCGCTGCCGTTCCTTCTCGCGCTCGGCCTCAAGGGCGGCGGCTTTCTCGGCCTCCCGCGCCTCTGCCGCAAGCCGTTCCTTCTCCTGCTGTGCCGCACGGAACGCGCGAAGCTCCTCAAGTTCGGCGCGCTCCCGGTCCTCGCGCTCGCGGATCTCGATCATTGCGGAAAGCTTCGCGCGGGTCTCCTCGCGCAGTGCGATGAGAGCGTGCGCGTCTTCGCCGTATTCGGCGGCGCTATATGGCTTGTCGAGATAGTTGATCGTCTCGCGAAGCTGTTCGGCCGTCATCAGCGCGGACGATGCCGGGGCGCTGGAAAGCTTCTGCCGTTCTGCCGCAACGCGATCCTGCCGCGCCTTCTCTGCCGCTTCCCATGCGTCCAGCGGCGCGCGGGCCTTGTCGCGCAACCCGTCAAGCGTCGTCTTCAGCGTCTTGCGCTCGCCGTTCACGCTGTCAACGATCGCCTTTGCCTCGACGGCGACGCCGGCCGCGGCTTCGTCCAGCCCGGTTTTCGTGCGGCTGATCGAATAGGCATAGCTCGCGACCTTCTGCCGGTTGGCCGCAACGGTCATATCCGTGGGAAGCTCGGCGATCCCCTGCTCGATGCGCGTATACATCGTGCCGAAGCTCTTGTTCATCTGCTCCGTGATGCCGGTCACATCCGGAAGGTTCAGCTTCGGGAAGGTCGCGAGGGCGGTTGTCTCGGTTTCGGTGGTCATTTGCGGCGTCTCCGTGTGGTTGGCGGTGCGGTGAAAAGAAGGATGAAAAAGAGGAGGGACCAAAGCCCTCCCCCGATGATTGCGACCGTGAGCGTCATCCGTTGCGCTTCTCGTGGTAGTGATCCATTGCCGGCTGCGCCGTCTCGATCTGGCGCGCGAGAGCCATGAAAATTTCCGAATAGAAGGCGTTCGGTGCGCCGTAAGCGTCGGCACCCTTCGCGTCGAACGTGCGGCCGCCCTCGATCGAAATCAGGCTGACGAAAAAACCGTCGGCCTGATCGTCTTCAAGCGTGGCCGTTCCGCTGTCGATGCGGATGCCGGGCGCGGGGAAAAGGTCGGTGAAATCAAAATCGGTTGTGAAAGGTACGATCTTCATTTGCCGTCTCCATGGCGTGAATGTTCCGCTATCAATTGCAGAACTTTTTATTGTCGTCAATTACAAATAATTATTGCGCGTAAAAAATATTACGGGCATATTCGGCCATCGCAACCAGAAAGGAAAAGGCTATGGCCGAAAAGGAAGCACGGAAAGTCGTCACGATTTCGCTCCCCGCGGAAGTGTTCAAGCGCGTCAAAGAACAGGCCGACGAAGAACAGCGCACCATGAGCGGAATGGTCGCGTTCCTGCTGGCGAAGGCGACGACGGTCAATGCGTAAGGCGTTCGGCCGGCCCGGCTTCAAGGGGATCGGCAAAGCGAGCGGCGCGGCGGTCGGCGCCATCGCGATCAAGGTCTATGTGTGCCGGGGCTGCGGCCTTCAGCACAAGGCGGATAAGCCGGTGCAGTGCAAAGCCTGCGGCCGGATGGACTTCAGCAAGTTCGACAGTACCGGCGAAGCGAACCGCTATGCAGAACTTCTGCTGCGGGTGAGCGCCGGCCTAATTCACAGTCTCGAAACCCAGGTTCGTTTTCCTCTCATGGCTCATCGCGCGGACGGCGCGGCGGTCAAGGTCGGCGAGTATTGGGCCGATTTCTGCTATGTCCGCGCCGACACAAGCGAGCGCGTCACAGAAGATTTCAAGGGGGCGATGACGGATCTCGCCGCTTGGAAACTGCGCCATATGGCGGCGCAGGGAATGCCAGTCACCATCGTAACAGCGAAAGGCAAACACAATGGCTGAGAAGACACCGAACCTGACGGAGATCAAGAAGCTGATCGCCGACAGCCTTTACAACGTCAATCAGGCGGAGCTTGATCGGAAAGACATCAATGCGGATATCCAGGCGATCCGCGAAAAGCTGGCGGCAAAGGGCATCCCGAAGCGGGCCTTCGATCTTGCCCGCAGTTACATGAAGATGGACCCCGACGATCGCGAAGGATTTGACATCGCATATGCGCTTGTACGCGAGGTCGGAGGGCTGCCGCTTCAGGATGATCTTTTCGCGGCCGCCGCCCGCAAGGGCTCCGAGACGGTCGAGGCGGAAACGCTGCCGAAGGAAACCGCCGGCCCTGACATGGCGGCCGTGGATAAGGTGATCCAGTCGCAGGAAGCGGAGAAGACGAAGGGCAAGAAGGTGCTGCCGTCGAACACTGGCACGGGGGCGATCAATTGACAGACAAACCCCAGGCGAAGAGGGGGCGGCCGCGTTCGGCCGCTCCCAAGGGGAAGCCCGCCACCCCCGACATTGCGGCTATCGTGGCTGCGGCCGTCGCTCTCGCGCTCAAGGAAGCCGGTCATACCTCGATCGCCGATGTCAGTGAACCGATGGTGACGAATACGGACGAAGAGGCCCAGGCGCTTCGCGAGATCCGAGACGATGAACGCCGGCACGCTGAAGAGATCGCCCGCGTCGATGAGCTGGCGGCCGAACTGATCCCGCTGGTCATGCAAGCGCGGCATCAGGTCGTGTTTGACTGGATGTGCCAATCTCGCCGGGCGACGCCGGGGCAAGTCCTGATCGGCATCCTCCGGTCTGAGATTGCCGCTCAAGGCAAAAACTACAGGGAAGCAATCGGCGGCGGCGGCGGATCATCGCGAGATCTGGCGGCTCTTTCCGAGCGCATCCCTGTGCACAAGGTCAAGGACTGACAATGGCAGAGTTTCCCGCCTTCCCTCTGTGGACGGACGCTTATCTTGCGGACACAGGCCACCTCTCGACCATCGAACACGGGGCTTATCTCCTCCTGCTCATGACGATGTGGCGGGCAGGCGGGAAGCTGCCGAACGACGACAAGCGCATTGCCCGTTACACGCGGCTTTCGGCCGGGCAATGGGAGCGGATGAAGCCTGTCATCATGGAATTTTTCACGGTCGATGGTGACGAGATCACGCAAGGGAGATTGAGTGACGAACTCGTTTTCGTCAGACAGCGAAGCAAGACCCAATCTGAAAACGCTCGTGCTAAGTCACGGAAAACAAAGGATCATGCACAAGCCACCGCAAAGCCAAATAGCAGCCAAACGAGTGCCCCCACACCCACACCCACACCTATAGAGAAAAAGGAACCTTCGGTTCACAAAAAAGGGGCGCGACTTTCGGAGGATTGGAGGCCCGATCAGGATTGGGCGAAGTCCTGCGGATTGCCTGTCGAGACCCTGAAGCGAGAGTACGAAAAATTCCGCGATTACTTCATGGCGGAAAGCGGACAGAAGGCGGTCAAGCTCGATTGGGAAAAGACGTGGCGCAACTGGATCCGCCGCGTGATCGAGCGGGCGCCGGCGAAAAAGGAAAGCGTGGGCGATTACGCCTACCGAAAAATGATGGAGACGAAAAATGCAGCTACCAGCAATTCAGGATCGGCCGGATTATTTGAAGATGGCGACGCCCGACAACGTTCGTCAGGTCTTAGCCTCCTTGAAGATCTTGCCAACTCAAAAGACTGACGCCGGCGAAGCCGAAATGGAATTTAACGAGGCGACCTATATCGTCGCTTTGGAGGGCGTCTCAATCTGGTGTCTCCGCCAGACGGTGAAGGCGATCCTTCAGGGCGGGTTGGGCCACAAATGGTTCCCCGGCCCGGTCGAATTTCGCATGAAGTGCGATGAGATCATGCAGCCCGTGAAAATGGCGCTGACACAGGAGGCCAGAGAAGCCCGCCAGCGCGACGAACGCGCCCGCGAGGCCCCGCCCTACGTCTCGCCCGACGAACACCGCCGTGTGATGAACCTCATAGCCGCGACGCGCCGCGAGCGCGAAAGCCGCAAGGCCGCCGAACGGGCTCCCGAACTGGTCATATCAGACGAGGAGCGAGACGATCGCTTGCGCCGGATCTTGGCGCTGAAGGATCGGCCCGGCATCACGCAAGAAGAAATTGCAACCCGCGGCGTTGTCGAGCGCCGGCTTAACCAGGAAGAAACCCCATGACCAACCGCGAAGACGAGATCCTCCAGAAGATCGCCCGCATCGTTGAACTTTCAAACATGCGACATGGTGTCAATGAGCTTGACCTTGAAGGCACCATCACCGATGCCGAGGAAATATTAGCGTTGGCCCCCCCCTCTCAAGGGGAGAGGGTAGAGACCCCATCACCACAGGCAGATGTGAAGGGCATCAGCGCCGACGACTGGGCGCTAGCAAATCTTCATGCAGTCATTGAGACCGCTGCCAACGCTGCGGACGCCGCTGTTTACGTGGCAATGCGTTCAGATGCGTTCGACCCGGGAATACCTGACAACGTTGCGGAATACGTGGGTAACGCTGTCCGCGCTGCTTTCCCGAAGGAGACTGACAATGTCTGACATTCTCACCGACTTCCGCAAATTTGTCGATCTTATCGAAGGCCGCGCAATGGCTTGCGATGGGCCAGTGACACCCTTTCTAGAGGAGCTTCACGTTGCATCGGATGCAGAGAAGGAGCGCTTCACCAAAATTCTCGCCGCAATCTACAAGAACCCATCACCCCAGCCGACTTCGACGCTCTCTCCCCACATTGAAGGCGAGAACGATGGGGGTGGGAGATGAGCAAGATGATTGAACGGGTGGCAACGAAGCTTGCAGAAGACGCGCAGCGTGTGCGTGGCGAGCTTCGCGAGATCCAAGGGCTGGCCCACCTACCTTTGCCTTCCCTGCACTGGAAACTGTTTGAGCGTGAGGCCCGGATCGCGATTGAGGCGATGCGGGAATGCACCGGCCCAATGATGCAAGCTGGCGCGGACGCAAGCCCAATGTGGCAGACGCTATCACCTGACACATACGCTATTGCCGTGAACGACGTGGCAGACGTTTATGTCGCCATGATCGACGCCGCCCTCCAAGAGAAGGAGGCGGGAGAGTGATGGGCTTCCTATTCCGCAACGGCGTGTGGGCCGGCATCGCTTGGCAGGAAGCCAGCTTTGCATCCTACACCTTCGCTAAGGTCGGGTTCCCGGCGGCGATCCTGACAATGATTTTCATTTGCCTCGCGAATACGATTTTCGCGGCATGGTTCAAGGGAGAACTGAGATGAGCGATAAGCTCAAGCCGATCACGGCCGCCCAACAGGCGGCATTCGAAAACAGCCGCATTACCGATAGCGTGATACAGCGCAAATGCGATTGCGGCGCGTGGTATGAAACCCGGCGCATGGCCTCGGTCTTTGTCGAGACGTTCCACTGCGACTGCGGCAAGCGCATGTCCTACGAGGTGCCGGCGCTCGATCTCCGTTTGATCAAGCCGAATATCGAGCAAATCATGTCGGCAAAAGATCCGGATGCCCGGTTCGACACGGGGATGACGGTCAAAGAGGCGATCGCCTCCGCGTGCCACTGGTGGAACAAGACCGGGCGCAAGCTCATGAAGGGCCACCGCCAGCGGCAAGAAAAGGCTGGCGCTCCGTTCGTGTCCGACAACCCCGATGATGAAACGTTCGTGCCTTCCGGCATCCTGCACGGCCTCCCGTGGGATCAGCTCGACAAGCGCGCGCAAATCCAAGTCGTCAAATCCTGGCATCACCATCACGTCCGAATGCCCGACGTGATCGGCGACACGCAATCACCCGAAAATCAGGCGCAAAGGGGATCAATCCACTAACCAGACACACCGAAAAACACGAAATGTTCACACCAGCACTATGAACTTTGGAGAAGATTATGAACGATTTAGCCGCAGCAGCAGAAAATTATTCCAGAAAAGAGGGGTTTAAAGTCGATGTGTGGGAAAAATATATCACGCAGGCCTTCACGGCCGGCGCTGAATGGGAGGCCATGCGGATCGAGGGGAACGGGCATGTCGTCACCTTTCCTTTGAAAAAATACCAAGAACTGAAGGCCCAGGCGGCCGAAGCCGAAGCGCTGCGGAAAGAGCGAGACATTGCAGTAGACCACAGCACGGAACAGGCCCGGCTCATATTCCAGCAGCGCGAGGAGATCGGCACGCTGCATAGCCAGATTGGCCGGCTGACGGATCAGGTGAAGGTTGCGCGTGATGACTGCTTGCGTCTGATTGAGCGCGAGGATCAGATCAAGGGCGACCTGAAGCGCGCGGAGGAGGACCGCGATCACTGGCGCGAAAAGGCAAAGCTGCATGAAGGTTTGCCCGATGGCGCTGGCGGCATTCGTGCGGAGCGTGTCGGTTATGGTGGGACGGGCTATGTCTTCTTCACGTTTGGGGATGTTGATGCGGTCAACGCTATCCGCGATGCTTACATCGGCTTCAAGCGGCTTGGTCTGCTGAAGCCCCACGACGTCCCGGCCCCGACAGAGGTGGACGAAAGCGGCGTGGGCTATGGTGCCGGCATTGCCTCGGGCGACACGGGCGGCTTCACGGCCACGGGTGACGCGGAGGCGATGCGGCTCCACAATGAGAAGGTGCGGGGCGATAAGGTGACGGACGATGCCTGCCGTGAGAGCTACAACAACGCGGCGATCAAGACCGCGGCGGGGACGGTTGCTGCGCACTACGCTGAGAAAAGCAAGGATGATGAAATCCGCCGCCTTTCCAGCGACAATGCAAATCTTGAAGGCAGGCTGAAGGCTTCGGAGGATAAGGTCGGCTCTTTGCGGCATCAGCTTGAAGCCCTGAAGCACAAGGTCATCATGAAGTTTCTCTCATAGGGCATGTCGATTTTCTCGCCCTGATCGTAGGCCGTCGCGGGGATCTCGCGGCGGCCTTTCGTTTGCGGTATAGGTGACGCCTCAACAGCAAAGGAGAATGATCATGCGCAAGGACATCATGGAGCGGATGGGGGAATGGGTAGATCGTATGTTGATCGAGGGCTATAGCCGCGATGAGATCGCCAGCGCCATCGAATGCCAGAAGATGGCAATGGACGAAGAGGACGAAGGCGAGGAGGAGGAATGAGCAGCAAGAAGAAAGAGGCGGAAAGCGGCTTCCATGCGGTCTTGGCCGATGGGCTGGCCACGCCTGAAAGCGTGATGATTGCGGTGATGCGGGGCGAGACGGCGATCCTGAACGGCACACGCGGTCGCCCTCGCAAGCTGACGCCTCGCATGATCGACGCGGCGGAAAAGCTCTTGCCGTACCGCTTGCCGAAGCTGAACGCGGTTGATGCGGTGTCGCGCAATGTCGAGATGACGCATGAGGACTGGATCAACGAGATCGGGAACGATTGATGGCTGATCTTGACCGCCTCAAGCAAGTTGATCGAGAGGTTCGCCGCCGCGCCGCTCGCCTGTCGCAGACCTCGGCCGACATGCTGGCCCAGGCGCAACAGATCGACATCCTCAA
>Ga0181343_1000112_pt1 | contig 36455 bp, 14 predicted proteins | sample Su13VDMLBSD_FD_130110 | JGI IMG/M metagenome (GOLD analysis project Ga0181343, IMG submission 130110) | Freshwater viral communities from Lake Michigan, USA - Su13.VD.MLB.S.D | ecosystem: Environmental > Aquatic > Freshwater > Lake | place: USA: Michigan | collected 2013-07-15
ATCTTTAAGTTGTTCCCTTGTTGAAGGTTTTGCCATATGTAAAATCTCCTTGGTTCTACATTATTTATAAAACCAAGGAGATCCTTTTTTGTAAATGTTATTTACTTATTCTTTAAACAAATATTGAATTTTTGCTAAATCAGCAACCGAAAGTTTCATATTATCACCCAACGCATCTACTTCAATTGGTTCCCATGAGACATCTACTTCTTCGTTTAAAAACTCACTAAATTCTTTCAAAAATAGTTCTTTATTTTCGTCCGAAACAACCGTACCATCTGGTGCGTATTGCTTTACCAACTTTAATCTTTGATCTTCTACTAACTTGACTTCAGCGTTTAGAACATTTAGCAACTTCATTAATTTAAATGAAATCTTAGTTGGGAGCGGTTCTTCAATTAGTTTGTTTAAAACAGATACAGAACTATAAATATCAATCAATCGAACTTTCATAATTTCTCCTTTATAAAATCAGGTACATTATATAGTCAATAAAAATAAATGTCAATCCGGTATACCATCAGTTGTTGTAAACTTTTCTAGAGGATAATATTTATTTAAAAATGAAGTATAACTTATATAAGTTCTATAAATAAAACACGAAGAATAAGCACTCTGGTCTGAAATTATACGACCCCTAGAATATACTAAAAAGTTTGAATCTATTGCGGTAACGCCGGGAAGCATTCCCCCCCAACTACCAGTTTGAGTTCCACCTTGATCTGTAGTTAATTCATTTACATTAGTTGCTCTGTAAAAGTCATAATTACTGACCGCTGGCGGTTCTCCGGCTACTCTTGATGTATTTTTAAACAAATAATCGATAAACAAAGGATGAGCAAATTTGTAAGTTTTTGAAACTAATGTCGTCCCACCAGTTACGGTTGGAACTGTAGAGTTTTGAAGATTTTTGCATACAAAATTTACTGGTTGCAGTGTTATTCCTCTTAATGCTGCTCTTAAATTGCTTTGATTGTTTTTAATAGTATTAAGATTTATTGCAGAAGATATGCATCGGTTTCCACTTGCGGTCATTTCAAAAACAACATAGTGTGTTGTTTCTGTCGTTGGAAAACCAAAAACGTCCCATTTTATTATGGGATATTGTCCCAAAGAGGCCGCATTTGTTGCGGTGGAAACGCCCGTTTGCGACGGAGCACTAAATGATGGACTTAAAGGTCCAATTGGATAAGTTATTGATGATGGAGTACATGAGCCACTTACAGTAACTCCAAAACGATTTTCTTCATATTGAAAACTATGTGAAGAGAGTGGTATTGCACCAGTAACTAATAGTTCTTTTGTAATTAAGTTAAAACCAAATATGTCACATAATGCTTTCCACAACAATAAATCGCCTCTATCTAAACTTATACCAGTCATATCTTTTATTGTTTGTGTACCATTATAATTAACATCACCACCATTAATAAAATCGTCAAGTTGAGTTGTTGTTAGATTTTTTAGTTTAACTATAAAAGTGTCAAACGCTGGTAAAGTTAAATACATTGGCAAAGTAAATCTAACCTTAGCACTTGCACTCTGTGTTGTATTTTCTGTGTTGAGTGCTATCATTGTGCTAATATCTTCAAAAAACTTTAAATTAGCACCATTGGGATTTTGTGTATTAATTGGTGGTATTTGATAAATTTCCCGACACATATCTTCAGTGGTTGTGTCGTCGTTTACCGGTCCATAAAAACAATTAGTACAGCAATCTTGTAAATCACTTTGTGCATTTAAAACTGGTATTGTTCTATCTGTAGCAGTATTATCTGCAACCAACAAATACGAATATGGATTATAATATTGTCCAACTCCCGGTATATTAATTAAATCTCTATCAACAAAAATATTACAATCACCAAATCCAGATGTTGTTCCTAGACTACCAAGTGTAATTTGTTGGTTTGTCCAAGGTGCTCCATATGAAAAAGAACCAGTACAATTTACACTTGCTGGAAAATCATTGGTGTTTCCCATTGCCCATATAAATTCTTGAGTACCACCAGCACCATAGTTCCAACATGTTCCATGTGCCCATGTTTTATAAAATTCTTGATCAAATAAAGTAACACAATATTCTTGTCCACATGGTAAATCTAGATAAGATCTATTCCCATTAACAGAATTAAAATTCTGTATTGTGTTTAAATCAACATCCAGTAGCACAAATCTATCATAATATGGGTATATTGAACTATTTCTAGTTGCGGCAACTTGGGCAGGACCAGTTAAGCATGTGCCTCCGGGAGCATATCTTTGATCGTATGCACCAGTGGGTACGTATGTTGTTTCAGTACTTGTATCACTATCGACGATTGTTACAGTTCTACCGTGATCTGTCCATTTATATCTTGGTCTACTTACACGAGAAACTATAGTGCTTTTAAAATTAGAGGTTTTATAATCTATTAGTATAAACCCTGGCAATATGGGATAATTTGTTAATTCATCATAAGAAATTTTTAATGCTTTCCAAAATATATTAGTTAAATCACCACTTCCGTATGAAAAACCCGAAACAGCATCCGAAATTCCAGTGGGTGGAAGAGTTCCGGTAAATGCACTATTAAACCAATTGCAAAAACAAAAATTTGGTAGTAAAGGATTGCAACTTAAAGGTTGTTCTAGTGTTCTGTAGTACACCGAAGAAGACAAATCTTCATTTGGTGTAACTCCATTGTTTTCTAAATTCTTTTTGACATAATCATAAGACAATGATGTTTTTTTCCAATAAGTTTTATCTAAAGTGCTAACCGGATGAAAGAATGGTCTTACTCCAGTAGTTGATATAGAGGTAGTAGTACACGCTGGTTGATTTAATACCGGTCTTGCCACCCCAACATAATTTGCTCTCGTTGGTATAACAGAGGAAGTTGCTGCCGTTCCCACATTGAAATAATATACATAACCAACATCACAGTCGCTACACAGTGAAGGGACAGTAGTTACGGTATTGTCAAATACTAACTTTGGTACACCACTTGCATCTCTAACATAAATTTTAGAAATTTCTTGTGGGGTTCCAGAAGCATCACGTACAAAAATTCTAGAAATTTCTCTTGGGTTATTTGAGTTATCTCTAACAAACATAATTAAGGTTGCTTTCTTACAAAGATAATTTGTCCGGGCGGTCCGCTTGGCGATCCACCAGCAGTTGGATCTGTACCATTTGGTACTACCAAATACAGTGGTCCTCTATTTGCATCTGTAATTGTACTTGAATAGTTTGTGCTATTGTATGTAGTCGCACCACTATACAATAGTGCTTTTGTTGCCACTGCATTCAAATCAAAATTATACTTACCATCTGCATTTGCTATTGCAATAGTATTTAGGAGGACTGGCTTACCTCTTGCAACCGCACCAACTTCCCATGCTTGAAGAGCATCTGCACCAGCACTTGCACCGTTGCTATCAAACAATTCATCTTGTGCCCATCTATGTGTATCTGAGTGAGTGCTTACGGACAATCCAGTAACCGTTGCATTTGCAAAATTAATAGTTCTAGTTGTACCCCCAACCTCACCAAAATCAATGTCTATATCAAATATAATTTTGTTACTAGTAGTAAATTCTGATCCACTAATACGTATCGTTCCATCATCGTCTACGTCGGTAAAATATAACGAAGTTAATTCGCTACCAGCAGAAATGCTTCTAAATGTTAGTGCAAAGTTTTGATCCGCAATAATAGCAAAATCTTCAGTTGCAGTGTTGTTAAAATTTACAGAACGCATAAATGCGTATGCACCTGATGTTGCTATATCAACAATATTAGAAGTAGATCTAATTTGTTTAGAGTTTAGAGTCACACTCCGACCAGAACCAGAAAATGCTATGTCATTTTCAGAATTCAATGTAATGTTACTTGCTAAAGCAGTAAATGTCCCATTTTGTAGAACACTCGAACTATTATAAGTTTTAACATTTAGTGTATAAGCATCAGCATACACAACTTCAGTTATTGCATTATTGTAGATATATTTTTGTCCCGCAAGGCTTGCCAATGCTGAAGTTACTGTTATTAAATTAGTTTCAGCAAAATTATTTGTTGCGGTAAATCTATATTCTTTAGAAATTATATCAGTAGAAGTAGCAGTTCCACCTATGGATGGTCTGCTATTAAATGATTCAATATTATAATAACTTGGTTTTGTTGTTGTTGCGTTTGTTTCATTACCATATCTTACGGTTGTACCAAAAGAAGTTGCACTAACAAGAGAAGAATTTGTTGCAAATCTTGGTGTCGAATCAGTAGAAAGAATGGTCTTTGCAGATATTCCTATAGTTTTTGTACCAGTGACTGCTGTGGTTGTTAAAGTAACAGTTCCATCAGTATTTCTAAACAATAATTGTTCACCATTTGTTGCCAATGAACTTGATAGGTTTGGTGCGTCAGATCCATTTTGTGTACCAACGCTACTATACCAACCAATACCCAACATACTTCTAACTGTTGTTCCTGCTCCGCTAACTGGAATTGCTTGCATATCCCCTGTGGATGCTCGGCCTAATAAAGTATTAGAACTTATTGTTATTGGAGAAGGTGGTAGACCAGCATTCGAACTTGCATTTCCTAAAATTGTGTTTGCACCTACAGGGGATAATCCATAATTTACAGTTAATTCTTTTGCTGTTGAATCATAACTACCAGTAGCAGTTAAACCAGAACCAGTTTTGAATGCTAGAGAAGTTAAATTAGCATCAACAGTGTTGACGCCTCCAGTACCAACAATAATTTGACGTATAGTTGGTGTTGGTTGAGTTGATCCTCCAGTTGAATTTATAGTTATAGTATTTGTTGAACTATTTGCATCAAAACTAATATTTGTACCAGCACTAAATGTAAGTTTTCCTTTGCTTGCACCTAATGCATTTAGATAAGTAGGAGAACCGCCAGTACCAACTTCAATTAAACCAAAATATGGCATTTCTAAAGATGGTGCTGTAGAAGTTCCGACGCCTGTTGTCCATGCCAAATCTGAATTTGTTATTGCTTCGATTGGGCCACTACCAACTCTTCCAACAAAAGAGTTAGCGGAAACGGAAATTGCACTCATTCCATCTGTTGTCCCCGGATTACCAAGCAATACATAATCGTCCGATATATTTAAATCAAAAATGGCAGTATCATTATTTGTGTCTGATGTTATTGATATAAATTGACCAGATTTTAATGTAAAGTTATCACTAGAAGTATTTGCGTCAAAACTATCTAAAGTAGTACCATTTTTATTCTTAATGTTTACTTTAGCAAATGCGTTTTGTGCAACTCCAGTATTTGTTATTACTATTCTATTTGGAGAGCCTGGATTTGATAAAGAAATTCCAGTTCCTGCTTCAAAGAAAATTGCACCATTTTTATCAGCTGCGGTAATATAATTAGAACCACCATCTATTGTCCATTTACTGTATACACTGCTTATATTGTCAATATATCCCGTTGGAGCAATACCCATCAAGAAACGTAATGCGTTTCTTCCCAGTCTTTGTATCGAAGAAGAGGGGAATACTGATGCACTATTTGCACTTGGTGTTATTCTACCTACAACGAAACCAGCAAGTTCCGAGGGTAGATATTTGCCAAGTGTATCTGTTGGCCAGAATCCTCCGGAGTCAACATCATAACTCGAAGAATCGTAAGTGTATATACCACCAGTTGTGTAACTTATTACTTTTGCTGGTTCTAATGCCAGAGAAACATCATCATAACTAGAACCCAAATTAGATGTAAATGAACCAGCACCACTACCCAATAAACTTATTCTAGTTGCTGTACCCCCATCTCCACTTCCCAATATTTGATATCTTGCATCATAATTAATGTTACTTGTAGCAACACCACCAGTTACAGATGCTGTTATGATAATAGAATCATCTGTATTGTGTGTAAATGTTATTCCGGGTCCTGCAATAAATTGTAATGTATCTGAAGGTACTTCGGCGGTATATGTAATAGCAGAATCTGCATCTGTAAAGATTACGCTGCTAAAACTGTTTTGTCCTTCAAAATTAATGGTTTTGGTTGTATCATTTGCCACAATTTGCAAAGTGCTACTGGTAAATGATATAACGTCATCTGGATTTGCTGAAACTACTTGTCCATCTCCATCAGAACCCACACCATTTACTTGTATGGTTTTGAAAGTGTCTTGTGCTCCAGCCAAACCTTCTACACGTATTTCAATTTCATTATCTGTATTAATATCAAGTTTAATATTTTGACCACCAACTAGAGTCAAATTATAATTTGGTTGATCGATTTCCAAACTTTCTGTGCTGGAATCTGAACTATTAAAAATGGTAATTTGATCTATATTTGCATTCTCTGGAGTAAACGATGTAATCAAAACACCTTTTTTATCCGAAATTGCAACAAATACGGGTTTAATTATTCCAGAACTGTATGTCCCTTCCTCCACAAAATCACCAGCAGTGCTTTGAGAAAGGTAATATTTAATGCCTGGTTCAAGACTTGTTATCGAATTAAATTCAAATTCACCATTCAGAACTATTGTTGCTTGACCACCGATTACAGATTCAACTATACCAACTATGTCATAGTTTCCAGATGGAGATGCTTGTGCTTTTGCATAAGTTATGTCTCCGTCTGTAATTGTTCCAACGTATACAACATCACCTTCAGATAAAGAAACGTAATCTGTGGTTACTATTCTGTTTGTGAACTTTTTATTTACTTGTCCATCTGTGCCAGTTAAAACTACTTTATTTGCTCCAGATGGCGAAGAAATAAATTGTGAAGAATTTTCTATATCGGTAATATAAATTTTACCATTAATATTAACTAAATTGTCATAAGCACCCAATTTTTGCAAAGTCAAAATCGGTTGATCTAAATCAGTAGAATCTGCATCATAGAAGTAAAATCCTGCAAGAGATTCTGCAAATTTTAATTTCCAAGTTGCTGGCCAAGTTGTTGTTGCAGTTTCACCAATAGCACCATACTTCCAATCTGTTGGTGCTGCACCTACGTTAAAATTTAAAGACAATATGCTTACAGAAAGATCGTCATCGTTTGTAGAAAGATTTGAACCTGGCAAATCTTGTGTACAGAAATTAAAGTTTGCTTGAGTATTTGATTCTGTCACATAATTTGAAAATATTCCATAGTTATTTTCAAATGTAAAATTAGTGCCAACGAACCAACTGTTATTAAATCCACCAAATTTTATATAAGCATTTGACGATTCGCCTATGCTATTTCCATTTGCTTTAAGAATGGCAAACCAATTATTTGCACTACTTCCTATTACAGATTGAGAAGATGCTAAAGTTAATTGTTGTCCTTGAATATTTAAACTTTGTTCAAATGTGTGAGTGTGCTTTAGTGTTGGTGGTAAAAAGGAATCTAATTTTACCTTTAAAAGATTTCCAGATCTTTCCACTAAAGCATAGTCCGTCCCAAGAGTTGGAGAAACGGTAGACGCACTAGTAAGTTCAGTTACAGCATCAAATTTTATTGTTAATTCATTACCAACAGTGAACCCAATACCCGGACCAGGATCAATGTTAATGGTAACAATACCATCAGCACGAGTAGTGCATATACCATCACCATCAAAGATATCAACCACATATAAAGAATTCAAACCATTAATTAATTGGTTTGTGCGATTCAACCAAGTGATTACTGTATCTGAATTTGTTAGTGTATCTAAATCAAATACTGGTTCTCTGAATGCACTCATTTGTTATTGCCTTTTAGTAATGATTGAATTATATTTTCTAATTCTCTAACTCTTTTTTCCAATGTTATATATCTATCGTTTTCTCGCTTGATTCTTTTTGCTTCCATTAGTTTATTTCGATCACATGATAAAACTGCTCCAGTTTTACGATCTCTTTTTAGATCATCTCTGCCAGTTATTGGAATTTCACTCATAGAACCGCAATTCCTCTTAAATCTTGTATTTTTGGCACAAACGCAGCATTGTCACTGAACAAGCACAGTTTTATAGCAAATTTATTATATGGGGAAGAAGAGTCTGTTGGTAAAGTAAATTGAACATCTACGTATTCTTCTTCTGTTCTTGTAAAGAAATTATCAAATGCTGAAGAACCCATATCAGGAACAAGTTCAACATATGGATTTTCGTGGAATGTTTTTGTTTGTTCTGCTGGTTGATACTTTAAGAATGCTTTTATTTTTGTACCAACAGGCTTATTTACAGATAGTATCAATTTAAATCCAGTAGATTCAAATCCTTCTTCAAGAGTTACTATTTTTGTAATATATCTAGTTCTCTTTATATCACCAAAATCATTTGCATATGGATTCAATTCTCCATTGGTTTGTGTGGAACTATTATTTTCTATCAAATTCTTTACCAAGAATGCACTCATTCTTTCGGTATTGATAATTGGGCAGACATCTTTACTTGTAGTTAACGCAGTTGCTTTAAAATATAAAGATTCTCCATCTAATAATGTTTTTGTGGAGGTGTATTTAACGTTTTCATTTGCATTAATTGGAGAATATGTTCCATTTAATGTATTATTATCACTTATTCTCCAGAAAAGTCTTGAAACATCAAATTCTTGATAAGCATTATTTAGATTTAATAACTCATATTTTACATCTTTTCCGGCAACATTTGTTTTACATGCAAAAGTATATGTTTGATTTGGGGTAAATTCACACTTATTGAGTACCATCATCATATCCATTGCTGGTTGTGGCAACCAAGTAGTTGCATTTGAAGAACTGAAGAAAACACCAACATATGGTTGCTCTGTTACTCTTTGTGTACTGTTAACTATTGTTTGTCCTATTTCTGCAACATAAATTTCATATTCATCTGTTGTTGATCTGACGATAAAGCAATGCTCGCCGGGTTCCAGATATACTGGAGTTTCAAAAGTAAATCTTGTTGCTGTTGCAGAATTGTTGGCTGATGGTGTATCTGAAACATTAACTTGACTTGGGTGAAGTATAGAGATACCACCGGGATAAATTTTATATGCATCTGGGAACGCATTTACGGTTGGTCTTACTTCTACCTTTACTGGAATGTTTGTAGAATTATCGGGTTTTCTTGCAAAGAAAACATCAATGCTACTTAAAAATATTCCATTTGGATAGAGTTCTGGATTTATTGTGAATGTTTGCGCCAAAGGATCTACACGAACAGTTGTTGTTTGAACATTTACAGCAGTTTCAGATCTTACTCTTTCTTCTGTTATATTGATTGTTTCGGTTTCAAAAGTTCTGATTGTTGCCTTTGTTGTTTCTCTTACTTGAGAAAGACCAGATGCAGAATATGTTCCGGTTGCAAACGTAGTTGCTCTTGAAAAATCATTATTTTGGTTATCTGAAATTGTGAATTTTCTATCACCAGTTCTAAAAGTACCAGTTGGCATATCAAAAATTATAAAGGCATTTCCTTGTGCGGAAGATTTCTTAAATCCACTACTAGTATTTGTAAATTTATTGGCTTCAGCCAAAGAAACTTGTGCCATATCTGTGTCTAGCGCATCCAAAGTACTATACAAATAGCAATATTGCGAAACATCAACACCGTCAAAGAACGGATATAGTCTTGCATTGGTCTTCAAACCATTAATTACTATTTTAATTCTTCTACCTCTCATGTAAGGAATAAAAGAAACATCCACAACTCGATCACCCAAAGAAACTTGTTCAGTTCCGGTCCGCAGTTGTTCCCCAGTAATATTTCTTTCTTCTCTTATTGTTGAATTGGTAGTTGTAGTTCTGGTTGTTGTTCTTCTTCTTCCTCTTCTTGTTGTATTGGTTGTTGTGTTTGAAGTAGTTTGTCTACTCAATTCAGACCAATTACCAAAGTTCAAAGAGAAAGGACCATCTTCAGATGAATTTAGTTCATCTAAAATGTCTTCCCATATATCATTTTCTCCAGCAAGATTTACATTTAAATCTGGTCTAGTTTCAGTATCTACCCAGTCATCTTCTCTTGGGGAAAGACGAACAGTACCTTCGAGGTTTAATGTTTCAAATGGAGTAACCGACATTGCACGAGTTGCTTGTGGTTGAACAACGAATGCAGTTTCAATAAATGGAAGCATAAACAATCCGGTTGATACTGAAGGATTACTTACAGTTCCGTTTACACCAGTTTTAGTATTTAAAACCTCAATAAACTTTGCAGTCTCTGTAGGAGTTACATATGATAACTTTAAATTTTCTGTTTGTGCTTTTGGACGTAGGCAAGTTTCTACCGGATCTATAGCAGCATTATAATCTACGTGAGAAACTTCACCAATTTTGTGGTTTTCAAATGGATCTACAATTATACCATTCTTAAATCTATTATTACCATTGGCATCTTCAATTAAAAGCGAATCTGCATCTTTTTCCAACAAAGACAAGGCAGAATACACTTCTAATTGTTGTACTCTCTTTTCCAATTTTCCAATATCACGCATTGTGTAGCGTCTATTGTCTGTATATTGTAAAGTCAACGCTTGATTATCAAAAACATAACTTGGCTTCTTTATCTTATAAAGAATCATTCCGTCTTCTGGTAATTCTGGATATGACGGAGTGAATGATGCTGTTCCGTAAGCAACTTTAAACGAACCATTTTTGTTAATGTATAAAATATCATATCTGGGTGCGTATACACCAAGAGTAGTATTAATTGTGGACGATTGTGGTAATATTACAAATTTATTGAAAACAATGTCATCATCTAAAGTACCTCTGCAATCTATAAATGCAGTGCTGTGATATTGTTCTCCATCCACTTTAGACACATATTGTGGAATATTTTTAACACTTAAAAGATTACCACTGGAATCTTTATAAGATTCTCTGATTATAATTCCTGGTCCCGATGGTTCCTCATATCCAAGGCCATTAACTCTAATTTTTACTCTATAATTTTCGGTCAGTCCTTCTCGCTCAAATAAACCAAAAGTTGGTACAGTTGGTGTTATTGGTCCTTGATTTGGATCAGTATTTGTATTTGTTCTGACACCATTTCCGTTTAGAACTAAAATACTTGGTTTATACAAATAATCGTCTGTTTCCTTTGAAATACCGAACCAATCTTTTACATTGTTTGTAATTATTGTAAGTGTAGATGTTCCGGAAACACCAAAAACCGAATTTAATTTATAAACATCAATAGCGCCGGTAATTGGGATAATTGCAGTCCATTTATCTTTAAATGGTCCAGACGTATTGTATGTCAAATAAGTTGTAGCATTAAATGTTTTTTGTCGTTTTTCCTTCACAACATTTGATGCGGAACACTTTACTTCAGAACCAAAGATAATACTAGTAACAGTACTTGTTGATTTTTTCTTAAATTTTATACCAACATTTGCATCATCTGCTACGATTACATCATAATATAGTGTATTGTTGTCTGAAGGTTCAGCAGCAGGAGATCCAGCTAAATTGTTATATTTAACCAAATTTAAACTATTACCAAGTTGATCTATTGCAAATGAATACGTTGTCGAGAATGTGCTAGGAAATTCTGCACCATTTATATTACCTTCAACAAAAACTTCTGCACTATTTGATGGGAAATTTACATCAAAAATTTGTTGTATTGTTAATAAAGTAGAACCAAAATTACCCGATCCAGATGTTACATTTTCAATCACATCACCTACTGGTAATGGTATTATTTGTTTATCTGAGGTAGGATTAAATATTCTAGTTACATATTCACCACCAATATAATCTTGTTGTACTTCTATAACTGGTTCAATTGAACTATATGAAACACCAGTAGTATTTGTTAAAATATTTGATTTACCAATTTGAGTTACATCTTTAAATGAAACGGGCTCGTTGTAGAATATATTTGTATTCATCAACGAAATATCGTAAACATTTCCTGCGTTTAATTTTATTGCCTTTACTCTGGCAGAACCTATTGGTGATCCTTTAGCAATTGTTGCTATAGAAGCAGTAACAACAGTATCAGTTAGTTCAGTTGTTGTGGAGTTTTGAACAACATTTTCAGAACTAAAATCATACCAGTTTGTTGCTGTGCTTCCGGTGGTATTTACTGTTTCAAACACACGCAAAGGAAGAATATTTCTTTTTGTATTTTTTAATAGTGTGCCTGTAGTAGTTGGAGCAAGATTTGTACCAAATCTAAAACGAGCAAGTTCTGTTGTGGCTGGAATTAATGGATCATTTGTATCAATGAATAAAGGATTTTCTGTACCAATTTTCTTTCTTTTAATAGTTAATATACTTGGAACACTATCGAGAGCCGTTGTATTTGGTTGCCAATCTACAACAGTACCAGCAGCATAACCAACAACATTACCATCAAAATCTTCAGTAAGTGCTTGCAATACGGTTTCACCAATTACATACTCATAGTTTGTATTATATGAAGTCGAAGTACTGGTCAATGTTTGAACCAGCGACTCCCCTCCTGTTGGACTGTCCCAAACTTGTTGGTATTCTCTACCAGAAATGTAGGTTGGTGTTTCTGTGGTATTTCTAAGATTCACAAATGAACCTGTTCTTCTTTCAAATTTACTGGTTGAAGATATACCACTACCTCTAGACAATAAAGTTCCTGTTTCTGTTATTTGATATACGTTTCCGTATTTAATTTCCATTATAGAATTTGGACAAAGAACATAAAGAACTTTAGTTGCCGTATCCCAATTTAAATATTCACCAACAATTTTAGATTGAGCGTCTGCTTGTTTTGTGGTATAAAATGCCGCATTACCGGGATGGTTTCCACAATTTTCATATTTCCATTGATAGAGTTCTCTACCAGGCACAAATTCTCCGGTTTCTGCAATCTCATCCGAAAAATATATTTTTTGTACAGTACCACACTCTGGTGTACTTATTTTTCTAACGTTATCGATAGAATATATGCAACATGATGATAAGCAACTACCAGAAGCATCTCCTGTGCAGAGAACTAGTCTTTCAGATGCATTTGTACAATTTGAACAATTGCCGTTCTCTCCAGCAGTATCGTTTAGTGGTTGATCAAACTCCACGAAAACTGAAACTTTTTGTGATAGTGTATCAATGGTAGATGATATTACTACACCTGTACCTGAAAAACTACTAGTGCATGGAGAACCATTAGTGGCTAATAATTCTTTCAAAACTACTCTTTGACCACTTTGGTAAATTCCTTTACCCAAAGTAATTACACCTTCTGTACCACCAACGCAAGGTAGGGTGGATGGGGCACTATTATAAGCCTCAACGCTTGTTAATTTATAAACGTTAGAAACTGTTTGTATAGATTTAATTGTAGTACCAACGGATATTGGATTACCACTATATGTTTTTCCACCATATGTAAATTGATCAATTGCGTCACAATATATTACACCATTTGCTTGATTAAAAGTTGTAGGATTTGGTAAATCTTGATATAGTACTTTTATGAATAAGGTTCCACCTCTTCCATCAGCTGATGGTGGAACCCATCTTAAAGGAATACCTTCTGCTACAACATTACCAGTTAAACCGTCAATTTGTTTAACTCTAAAATGTTTTAAAATATCATAGTTACCTTGACTTGTTGCTTCTAAAAATATTTCTTCACGAAACCCTCTTTGTCCATCTAAACTTTCATCGAGATTTGTTCGGGTTGGATCGTAAGCAGTTCTAAAGTTCCCTCTAAATGGATCTAAAAAGTTAATTCTAATGACATCGGGAACCTTGTCAGAAAAACAACTTGCAGTGTATGTAGTTTGACTAGTTTCACCCGAAACTCTCATGAGTTCGTTTGACAAACCATTCTTATAACCGTTATCTGTTTCTGTTGTTAATGCCATTTTTGCCCTTTTATCTTATTTATGTGTATCCGTTAATTATTCGGCCACAAAGATTACGCTTTCGTGTGGAAATCTCGCACCATCTAAATTTTCACTATCGGTTAAATACACCATATCAATCATGTCACCTTGTATGTCTTCATTTACTCCAAAGAATGGTGCCCATGCATATATTCTTCTTTCTGCTGTAGTCGTGTTTGCTGGATAAATCAAAAACGTATTTGTATCAACATCTATTAAATCTAAAGAAGGCATTTGTTCATAATTTATAGTATTTGTTGTTATTCTTGGTAGAAATACACCTTTAATATAATTTCCAACTTCAAATTCTACATTTTGACCAGTAACTACCTTTATATCTGTTTGATTCCCATTTATAACATAATCAACGCTTCTTGGTGCATATGTTTCGTAATTATAACCATAAACATATGCTTTTCCCGGTTGCATTGTAATTGTCAATTTAGTTGGATCACCAACAGGCACATCGGATAAGGAATAGGTTCCTTTAGAATCTATTTGCAATTCAACGCCATTTATATTAAATCCAGTTACGGGACCAGTGCTTGTATTTTTTAAGAAATACGAACCAGGTCCAAATGCAAATTTATTTGCATTTTGCAATTCGACCACAATTTTTAATGATTTTGGTGTTGCTAAACTTGCATCATAATCACCAATAACATCTACAATTTTTGCAATAACAAATGGTTCATTTGCTAATGAAGGTGAAGTGTATGGATTAAATGCAGCAGAACCCGCCCACACATAACCATCTATTGCTGGTCTAAAAGATGTGGCCGGAAACATACTTGTAATTGAATCATTGCTAACTGTTAAAACATATCTATCTTTTCTTAAATGATTTTTTACTTCAGCAATGAATGGTTTAACTGTATAAGAACCAGATTCGTCTTGAGTTCTTTTTGCAAATAAATCTAAAATCTGCGAATAAGAAGATTTATCTTTGATGTAATCTACTACACCATTTGTTGTTCTTAAAATTTGGATGAAATCGGTTGTAACATAATTATCAATATCTACAATACCAGAACGATATTCAATTTGAGTAAGTTCTAGAGAAATTTTGTATCTATCGGCACCCGGTGCATTGTAATTATAAAATCCTCGCGCTGGATCATTTAGAGTACTATCTTCTGTAGCAGTAACAATTTGACGATTTATAGTATAACCAATTCTGTGTGATGGTTTATTAAATAATCTAACACCTTGACTTGCCCAGTTATATGTCAATCCGGTGTCAATACTAAAATCAGATTCATACTGAGAAGATTTTTTAAATAGAGATATTGTTTGTTTTTGTGTAGTTACAAAATAACCATCTATGTAAAAAATACCATCATCAACAGTTACTAAGTAACCATTTCCGAATGGTTCAACTGTATATTGAACTGGTGTTGTTGTTTGTTGTGTTGGATTTATAACTTTTACAAATGGTCCAGCAGTGGAAGAACCAATGTAATATTCCCGTTGCATATCAAATGTACCGTTTTGAGTTTCTGCAATAGAAATTACATTATAAAATGCAACAGCATAATCATCAGCAGCAGAATAACCGGATGGTTCAAAGTACGATATTTTTACTGTTGCTAATTCGGTAAATGTTGTTCCAGATTTGCTATAAACTTTTAATAAATTGGTAGGAAGATTTGTTAAATAATCGTTTGCTAAATTTGTCGTAGCACCTATGGTGGATTGTGTATATTTTTCTAAACGAACATAAGGTGTATTAACAATTTGTATCGTACCACCAAAGACTTGACTACCATCTTGAAAAATATGATCAGCAAATTTTGCAACTTGAGATTGCAAAATAGTTTGCAGTTGTGTCAGTTCTCTGGCTTGAACTGCGTATCCAGGCTTAAAAAGTATTTTTAGAAAGTTCTTTGCTTCCTCAAAATCATCATAATATGGTGAATTTGAACTAAAATCTGGATTCTTAAAAGTCATATTTTCCTCAGAACTCTATTAAAAGTTTTATTATTTCAGAATTTTCTACTCGTCTTTGCACAGGACCTGCATCATTTATATATAACAAATCCCCAGAATACGGCACAAGACTTGGTTTAAAAATAACTTCTTGAACGTAAAGATTCATATTTTGAGCAGTTGTTGGATCATACAAATCATTAATTGTTTGTAATATATCCGAAGAACCACCTAAAGCATTAAATTCTTTGTCATTGTAATTATTAACATAAAGATATACTGTACTTGAACCATCTGTTCCAGTTGGTAATCCTACTCTAATTATTTTTCCAATAGCACCAGTGCTTGGTTGTTTTATAATAATATTGGTTTCTAAAGAAACACCATCTTCATTAACTAAATCATATATCGTATCTGCACCGGAGCGATTCACCGTGCATCTTAAAATATAAGCATAACCAAATGAGGTTTCCGACAATATTTCTGTGGGTTCACTAATTGATACTAGAGTACCTTTTGCCGTGATGGTTGGTACACCTAATACATCTTTTAATCCAATTATAGTTTCACCATTAATAAATTCTCCATCTTCATATCTTCCGGGCAAAAATCCAAGTTCGGCATCTTTTACTTTTACTTTTGCTCTATTTGGATATACGGGATTAACAAAAACATATCCACTTAAGGGTGGGTATATTTCTGCACTCTTATAACTGCTAGTTCCAAAAACTGCATCATCTGAAGAGAAGTCTGTAGGATTAAAAACGTTTGTATAAGTTGCATAAATTGAATTTGAGCAATTTTCTTCACAATCTAAAAATACAAAAAACTCATCATCGGAAAAATCTGTAGAGGTATTTTTATTGTTTTTTATTCTATAACCAGAATATGTTTCAAATGCACCATTAATTAAATCACACTCTACAGTTGTACTGATTCCACTTACGGAAACATTTGTTATTTTTGCTTGAAATTGATCTGGTCTAGAATCTGGTCCCCGAACAATAATGTCATCTACTTCAAAAAAGTTTGTATCATTTGTATATGGATTAAGTGGAGTACCAACAACTATAGTTACTTTGGGATTTATAGATTCTATTACCATTTCTCGTATTTCAGAAATAGTCGAACCGGCAATTTCTTGTAAATTGGTGTTGATATTTAAAATCTTAGGATTTTTAATTAAACAAAATTGAGTGTAATATGTATTTTCGGAAACAACATCTAGATACTGATCTCCGCTATATACAACTCCTGTATTTTCTACAGAAGAATATAGTATTGGATCTGATTGTGATAATGTAGTAATTGGTTTAATTTTCTTGGATATCATTACATGTTTTGCGCCAAGAAGTTTTACTACATTGGATGTCAATCCATTTAATCCCAAAACTGGGCTTAAAATTGTAGTGGAATTTACTAAAAACTTTGCTTCAGCATAAGTATAGTTTTTTCCATTATAAATTAAATCTACTCTTGTAATTTTCTTATCAAGATCAAATACAGGTAGTGCTACCGCATCTGAACCATTACCAATTATTCTTATATAAGGAATAATACAAAATGGTTCGTTTAATGGTGGTACTATAAATTGGGTATCACCCGAAACTAAATTGTATAATAGATTGCATATTTTAAATCTGATAGCAGGATTGCCCGATGTGGGATTTGTAACTGTTTCTGTTTCTTCTATTAATGCAGTGTAACCATTTTTAAAATGTATTATATAGTTATTATCATAAAAATTGGCAACTCTTGAAAGTTCTGTTCTTCCTTCAAGATCTGCACTAAAATAATATTCTGTATTAATACCATCTCCCTCAACAGTATCTTCTGTAGCATAACCATAATACAAATTGGAGACAAAATTATTATTTACTATTTCTGGGAAAGATGCTCCTTGTTGAACAACGTCAATTGATTCAATTGCACCTTTTACGGTGTTTACCTCAACATTTTGTTGTAAAACTCTTTCGTCTGTGTATAATTCAACACCTACATTTTCTATTGGTAGAAATCCGGGATAATCAAATTTTTCTAGATTCTCTTCTCGAACTTGATACAAAAATTTCCAAGTATATCCATCGGGTTTAACTTCTGCATTTAAACCTTGAGTTGTTGGTGGATAGGTGCTCAGACTGTTTTCATTCTCGGGACTTGCTAAACAAAGATACACACTATTGTTTTCAGAATTATATGCGTAAAACTTTTCGTTCAGTTCATATTGATTTTTATTTTTGTCAAATGCCTCGTATCTGGTTCCGGAAATCCAATCTATCTTTTTTATCATTAAAGATAAATCTGAACGGAAAATTTGGTTCATAAAGAACATATTGTTCCATGCATTTTGATCTGCTTGCATGGTATCTGCTGCCCGTGTAACCGAGGCAACTGGACTTGTTACAGCATTGCCAATTGAGATAAAATAAGTGTTATCTGTTTTAGTTTCAAAATCACTAATGAACACCTTTGCGTTATTTTCTCTACCTCTTTGTCTGAATGTTGCCATTTATAATTCCTTTAATTATGGTCCAACCCCGAATCCACCACCACCAAATCCACTAAATTCACCAAATTCCCCTGGTCCCGGTTCAAGTTCCCCTAATACTTCTAAACCACTACCATCTGTTCCCGAATCTGTAGTTACAGTTTCTTCTTCACTATTTATTATTGTTGCCAATAGTGTTTCATTATCTTTTGTAGATACTGTAGAAATTATTATATTATTATTTACATCGTCCGACAAAATCGTAGCACGATTTTCTGTAATTTCGTCTTCTGGGAAGATATTGTCATCAGACTCATATCCAGCAACATAACTCAATAGATCAGAATGTACATCTTTAAGCACTTGGAATGCATCTTTACCAAGAGAAGTCCAGTAAACATATCCTCTTTCTATGTAATTTTTAACTTCCACAAACATTTCATTTCTTACTTTGTTGTAGGTATCACTATCTCTCAATATATTTCTACCATCCCAAGATGTAATACCACTTGGTGTTGGAGTAGGTGTGGAAATTCCTTTATCGTGCCATGCTGGAGTGAATTGCCAAAGATTATTATATGTGTTATTTCCAGCAGCATCCACTTCATTTGGATTTTGCAATCTGTATGCATCTCTCATTGTTTTACTTAACAGATAGAAGGTTTCAACATATAAACCAATTTCTGTATTTTTTCTATACCAACACCACATTTTATTTGGATCTATGCCTCCCCAGCCTTGTATGGTGTTTGCATTACTGTGCAATCCTATATTCCATTCTGATGAATTCAAATTACCATTAAGAAGAATCATATAAGCAGAATATTGGTATGCACCTGGCGCATAAACAAAATTATTAGGATCTTGTGCTGTACGGTAATCTTTTCCAGCAGGATCTAGTTTTCTAAATCTTTCTCTTCCTTTATTATGCCAGCAATCATCAGTATATACTGTATTCCAAGGTTCTCCTCCTAAAGTTTCAGAAGAAACCAATACACCTTTACATACTTCTGTTGCACGATTTGTTTTTAACAAAGTTTTTCTTGGATAAGTTCTTCCAACAACTGGTTTGTTAAATTCATCCAGTACTGGTGCTTTCCAGTCGGGTTGTATTGCTTCATTAATGATTGTTTTTAAAGTTGGGAATGTCGTTTGCAACCATTGTTTATAATCACCAACTGGTTCTCTCGATACTGGATTTGCTCCAAACGACAATGCACCACCATATTGGTAATTAAACATACCAACCCCAACATCCATTCCAAGGAAATTAATTCCAGCATCAATCCAAGGTTGTAATTCAGATTGTAAGAATGCAGCATGTGCTGGATTGTTTTCCGGATTTGGAATTTGCCATCCTCTAATAGAAGGTGCTGGCAAACAATTAGTTCCTACTCTTATTCCTCCACCCGCGCTGGCTGCAATATAAAGTAGATTATTTTGCGATGCAATAAAAACTGCATTTATAAATTGCCCTAATCCATCATAACCAAAATTTATTTTAGAGAAAGATGCTCCTGCATTAATGGTTTTATATAGTCCACTGCTCATGCTAACGTAAAATATATCATCGGTTATTATTTCAAAATCACCAGAAAAAGCTCCAGATAATCCTGGGGTAGTTCCGGGAATAATAGTAAATGTTTGCCCACCATCTGTTGAAATGCCTAATTTACTTGCTAAAACGTAAAGTTTATTGTTAACAACTTCTATTTTACTCACCGATATTAACTGATTACCAAAAGTATTCATTGTAAATGTAGTGCCACCATTGGTCGAAATACCCAATCCACCAGTCTGTGTTCCAACATAAATTTTGTCATCAGCATCAACAAATACACAAGTAGACATGTCACCATTACTGCCGCCACCCAAACCGCTGTTTGAACGTGTTCGCATTGTAAAGGTAGTGCCACCATCTGTTGAAATGGCCAACCCTAAAACTATTGAAGTTCCTGAGCCACCTGATACTGTTGCATATATAGTGTTATTTTTGACAAAAACACCAGAAACATTTATTGAAGTTGCAGAACTGCTGCCACCTAATCCCGAACTACCAGCACTCTTATTAATAAAAGTTTGACCACCATTAGTAGATATACCCAATCCACCATTAGTTGCAACATATACATTATTACCCGCAACAAAAATATCATTAATTAGATTACTTCCAAGACCATTGGCTGTTGTTCTGGTTACATATGTTACACCACCATCAGTTGATATACTCAATCCATTTGCTGTTGCTGCATATATGGTGTTACCGTTTACTAATATTCTTCTGACTTGATTGTTTGCAAGACCATTACTCGTATCTGAAAGTAAACTAAAAGAACACTCCGGTTCACAACAAACAGCATCTCCTGCATTTTGCAACCAACCACCAGCACCAGCATCGCCAATAATTGTTGGCGCTCCAGTTTCGGGTTCACCATTTAAGGTTGGTATTGTATAACCCATATAAACACCAACATCTGCATCTGGATGAGAATCAATCCATTGTTCCATACAAGTCAATACTTCATTTTTTCTACCTTCAGGATCAAAGCAAGGTGAAGTTCCATCCCAATCACTATCAGAGCAAAGAGGATAACTTTCTGCTTCTGCTACAGTTGCAGGTATTAGAAGAGTATTAACTTGTCCATCTGTTGGGAATACATCGACTGGAGTTGTTATATTTCTCCAACATGCTTCAGCCGGATTTACAACTTTATTAATTACTGTAGTTACTCCATCTTGTGCAACTTGATAAATTTCATAAATTTTACGTTCCATTGAACTTGTGATGGCAGAGGTATATACCGCTGGCCGTTCACCATTTGGATATGTGTGGTATACAGTTCCGCCTGGTGTCCAAATCATAAATCTACGAACACCCTTATCATAGTTCCATGTAAAATAGTTATCAATAAGTTTTTGGAAACCAACATTTGGTATTGGATTTCCACTTCCATCTAAACACTTCTTAAAGTATTCTGCTCTGTTTGTGTTTGTACCACTATAACCCATTACTACTTCAGCACCCGGTCCACCAGATACAGTAATAGTAGCAGCAATACCTGGTCTTCTGTCTACATTAAAGTCTGCTGCTGGTTGTGGCCAATCTCTAACATTTGTTTGTGTTGGATTTTTAATGTATTTGTAAATTGAATATTCTTTTCTTGCAGCAAGAATTAATCCCAATCCTTGTGCTCTTTTTGCAGTTTCACTTCCTCTAATGTGAGGCCAACCTGGTCGATCAAGTGCTTGAGCTGCTGCTACGGTAGCCGGAGGTGTAGTTATAAATGGATCAAAGCGTCCATTTGCACCCAAATAACCACCCCAATATATGTCATTTGCTAAATCCTCAAGAGGTATTGCTACCATGTCGTCATAACCAGCATATTCTACTGCTAATCCATACATGTGTCTTCTTGCTCTGAGCAAACTGGTTATTGGATATAATGTAGAACCTGCACCATGTACAACAGGATCAACATAGCAGTATTCTACACAATTTAGTGAATTACCGCTCCATGCTGCCGGAGTTCCTGTACTACAACCAAATGTATCAAAATTATTGTTTCTTAGTTTAAAATTATCTTCTATCAGTGCTGGTTTTATATATGGATTTGCTACTATATCTCTACAACTTGAACTTGGTGTTTCACCTTGAGCACATGGTCTTAAGTTATACTCCGCAGTGCGATATTCTTTTGGTTCTGATGCTATTCCGTTTAAATTTGTGGTTACAACTGAGGAAAGATTATTATCTGACCAAATTACCTCATCTTTGTATTTAATTGTTGTTGCAATTTGAGAACGATTTAAGAAATCATTTGTCATGTTAATCCATGGCATATGCTTCAAAAAACTTCTCCTTAAAGTATTTTTTAATGCAAATTTAACTTGATAAATTCTTTCTCCAGCAAGATGATTTGGATTTGTTTCCGTAGATGGGAACGAAGACACTTCTGTTGCGGCAAATCCGCTATCTGTCCAAGATTTTATAAATCCAGCATTATCTTTCAAATTGGAATTGTAGTATTCATACATGGATTCCGCTACATCAGAACCACAAACTCCCTGAACAAACCAAGAATACAATTTACCAGATCGTTGATTATTAAACATACCAACTCTGGCTTGCTCTTTGTGATGTATGGATTGTTGTCTACTTTTGTTTATTTCTGCATTATTTACGTAATTAACAGTACTAGCCTCATTAAACCCATTAGGAGTTGCAGCATAATACTTGTGGACGTTGTTACATATTTCACCATGTGCAGAATTTGGATAATGATTTAATCCTTGAATAATAAACAAATTAGGATCTATTTGTGGCAATAGTTCTGATAGTTCTTGTCTAAGATCAAGAACATCTGGTTGTCCCTCAGCATTTTCAAACAGACACATTTTACTGATTATTGTACCCATTTTGAATGTTTTATTTTGTAATGCTTCAACTGCTTTGCGAACAAAAACTAGTTTTCGTTCTAAAGGTAAAGCGGCATACGCAACATCGCCTGGGTAATCTATGTCCAATTCAGAACAGAATGGGCAACCCGGATCTGTATTTGTTTTAAAATCTGGTGACCAAAGAAGTCCAGTTTCTGCTGGATACCAACCAGATTTCCACTCCTGATAATATGGTAAATTAAACATATCATAGTGCGATATTTTAACTTGTGGTCCAAATACCGATCTAATATGATAATTCATTTTTCTGGTCAATTTAATATAAGAAACTATTCTTTCCCAAATTTCATTAGTCAATGGTTGACCGGCAACTCTACCATAATTATTAGGACCTGTTCTGCCAGTCATGTTTAAACAACGAATTTGATCTACTAACTCTTCTTCATAATTTACGAACATTTCTTTTGGTTTAAACACACCATTTACAAATTCTTCTGCAACTAAAGACTTCCAAGTTTCACTTTGAACAATGCAAGAAGGCACTGTGGGCAAATTCATTACAAAATATTTGTATTCTTCTTCTTTTTTGTATGTGTTTAACAACAATTTATATTGATCGACAAACAAATGATCAGCACATCCATCATCTTGTCTTATTGGTGCAAAAACGAAACCTTTATACTTCCATATATTTCCCGGTTCATTTTTAGGATGAGCACCATCGCTCGGTTGACGTAGTTTTACTGTTAAATTATCTTGGTCAATGACATGTTCATGACCAGGTCTAAGTTGTACTGTTCCTTGCCAAGTATAATCATATGCCAAATCATTTCTTCCATTTTGTGCTGGAGTTCTTGCCCAGAAACTATAAGGAATACTAGAAGGATTGGTGCGGTTTCCATAATATGTAAAACTATAATCTAATGGTTTTCCAGTATCTGTTGGTTGTTTTGTAAACACAACACTATTTACTGTTACATATTCAAAACTACCACTGGCACCATTTGGGAATGGATCATTTGGACGCATTGGTGCTCCCCATTCGCCCGTTTCGGACATATATTTCACAAACATTATACTAGGAATATATGGTACTTGGAAACAACCACTACTACTATAACATGCATTATTGCAGTGAGTTACGGATGTTGTGGGAGATGTCCGAACTACGACAGGTATAGCATTTCCATTCGAATCTATTCTATAATTTGCAGCATAATACCAATTCAAATTGCCAACTTGGTGGGCGGACCATGTAATACCTGTATTATAAATGTATTGAAGAGCCGAAAGAGATTTACCATTTTGATCAAATCCAATTCCACTACCATAGTCGTGAGAAGCACCTCCAAATATAGCGCGGGCCCTGTGTATTTGTGTTTGACTGTCTGCTCGCATCAATGTAATATACTTCAATTCAACATCTTCTTGTTGTCCACCCTCATCAAGAACATAAGTTGGAGGAACTGAACTATCTGTCAAAAGCCAAGCACCTCTTGAGTTATTATTTAAAGTTATTGTTTGAGGGATGTCGGTGCGATCAAGAGAATTGCCATATGCTCTAAGTGTTACTGAAGATGATGGTTTAGCCGTTAATCTCCAAAGATACTTGTTACTACTAAGCAATCTACCGCCACTAATAATAACAGAAGAATTAACAGCAATTCTACTATTTGTTACTGGTTGCGCTCTACTATTTCCGCTTCGTTGACGCCATTCTTCTAAAATATTGTGCAACTCTAATGTATTTGTTGTACCAACTGTAGATGTGGCTCCAGAATTCCAATAATTAAAATGTTGTGTTCCATGTAAGCAAGCATGGAAAATCATTTCTTTCCAGAATTGTAATGCCGTTTCTCCTTGACTTCTAGAATATCTCATTCTAGAACCAGATACATCACCACCATCTGGACTTGGTATCCAAGGTGTCAATTTTTGCCAAGCATCTGGGTTTGATCTAATTATGGCTCTTAATAGTTTCATATCTCTTAAGAATGCAACCCAAGTTGGACTTGTAAATCTCAAATAACCTTGTGGTAAATCTTGATTTTCCCACACAAATCCCATCAAATATTTTTGATCATCGTTACTTGGATTTATTGCATAAGTGTAACGATTAAACATTCCAGTTTCCAATTCACCATATAATGGTGGAGTATACAAAGCGTCTGGGTAATCTTCTCTTACCTCTCCTTGCCAACCACCATATTGATCTTGAACGTATTTTGCCTCTTCTGCATTTAAAGCATAAGAATAATCAATAGAATATTTGACGTTCGAATAACCGTTATTCGCAAGAGGTTGCTTAAAGAAAGTGGTTCTATAATAAATTCCCCAATCAAAAGTCACACCAGTCCATGCTCTAGTTGCAGCATCTGTACTTGAATTGGACCACGGAAACTGTTGCATTTTAAATGGTTCACCAACATCTACAATGTAACCAAAATTAGGAGATAGTACATTATATGCTGTTGCTATTGGTGAAACATACCAACTGGAACTGCGATTTGTGTATAGGGAACGATCCATGCCATTTGTTTCAGTAATAATAGCATTATATCTGCTCATAAAATCTTGCGACAGCGTTTTACCATTTACTGGATTTACCGTACTTGTAAATCTACTATCAGTTACTATGGCCTCCAAAGCATCTGGATCTGAAAAATCTCTTTCGCAAGTGTAATGTCTATTATCTACAGCACAGTTTGAATATGTTTGCTGAGTATAAGATTCTGGTACATAAGATAATGTTGGTATTTTTTCAAAAGGAATATCTTCAAATGTTGGCAACGATGCTCTGATTGTTGCCAAATCCGAAGCAGATAATTTGAAATTTAAACTTGCTCTTTCAGCAAAAGTAATAACGGTGTTAGTATCTTCTATTAATTGAGAACCAACATTAAACCCTCCATATATTGCTTGCGACCATGTTTCACCACTAATGGTGTTAATTCCAAGCCTATCAGAATCCGAAGGAGTATTAATTATTACGTTATTATTTGTGTTATTTTTAAACTGTTCAGCATCTTCAACGATTGTTGCAACCTTTGAAGCATTTACAGAAATCATTTGAGATAATTGTGGGCATGTTTGTTGATATATTGGGGCAGTTATATCAACAACAGGCATTATTCCCGCTAAAGAGTTATTATTCCAAGCAACATGTCCATTACCAGAACCATACCAAGTGTATGGACTATATCAACTAACGGCTGTTTCTTTACCATCCGAACCGAGCGGTCCACCAGTTTCATACCAAGGATAATTTAAATTATTAACAATGGCTATTCTTAAATCAATCAAATAATTATTCCAATAACCTTTTGTAGATACCGCAGCACCATATGCGCGATTACAATCAATAAAAAGATTATTGTTTACAGTGTTTTTCACACCACCATTAAAAAATACGGCACATCCTTCACCACCACCAACTTGATAAAAAACGTTTCCAATAACGGAACAATTTGACATTAAATCGTCAAAATAAACACCGTGTGTTCCTGCTGTATTTTTATTTTCAGCAGTAACACAACCAGTCGGAACTGTTGAATTGCTGTAATAATAACCACCCGGAAGATTAGTTTTTACGTTGTTTAAGAAATTGTATCTGATTACATTGTTGATGAATGATGGATTTCTGCCTGCATATATTCCTCCAGCATCATCCGTTTCTCCAATCAAATTATGTAAATGGTTATATTCTACAGTTAGATTTGCACCATAAATCAGTATACCTGCACTACCATCAGACATTAAATTATAAGAAGCAGTGTTGCCACAGCCATTTAAAATTATAGCAGCAGCATAATTGTACTTATTTCTATTCCATCGTTTAATGGAACACTTAGTTACCAATTTATTTGCTGGTTCTAAAGTTTGTCTATTTCCACCAGTATTAATTATCGCAGTTCTACCAATATCATGTAATGTGCAACTATCGATAGTAACATCCTTACCACCCATAGCATTTATTCCATCTTTTTTGATATTAAATATTTTGCATTTACGGATAATTACATTTTGACAAAGATTTAATTCAATACCACTACCAGCACTATCACGGAAAGTTAATCCCTCAATTATAATATTTTTTGTTTTGTATAATTTAAATAGAGATTTTAAAGTATTTTTGCTGTTATAAACATGTCTCGATTGTAATGCTCCACCGGGTTGATACCAACCATAATTAGTATCTTCCCAGCCTTTATATGGGAAACATTCTGGGCATGTTCTACTTGGTTGTCCGTTTGCTTGATAACCAACTTCAAAAGTATTGTCGCTTCTTGCTCCGGGACCAGCAACTCCACGGTGTGTTATGCGTATTTCTGAAGAAGCAGATATTGCTTCTGTTGGCCAAAAATATAACTTTTTGTTGGCTCTATCGATGTAATATTCACCGGGTGTATCCAATTCTTCTAAAATATTAAGAGCAAACCAACGTCTTGGTGTTGGATTGGATAAATATGTTCCTGCTAAGTCCAATGCTCCAGTTGTTGGATTGCAAAGTGAATAATTTTGTACAGCATATTGTGAATTTTTTGATGCTACAGTAATAGTTCTAGATCCAGTGTCAATTGATACGACTTTATATGCCTCATCCGCCCAATCCCATCTCCAGAATCCATGCAACCAAATTCCATCATTTATCGCATCACTAGACCATGTTGAAATAACGGAGTCATAGGAAGAGGAATATGTAAATGTGGCATTTTGAAAACAGTTTTGGTTATAAGCCGCACCGCTACCACAATAACAACTTGCATCATCCGCCGGACCATCTGTTAACAAATCGACATTACTTCCTAGATATCCAGGATTTACACACCACACCCCGCTTGTTCCACTACTGACAACAGAAGAAATTACAGCAGATTCGCCAAAAGTATATCCATTACTATTGAGCGATGTTTTATTTGGCCATCTAGCAACAGTCATTGTTTTGCCATTGAAAATCAATTCAGGCAAAGCAGGCATATCTTGGACATTACCAACATCACCTCCCATATTTCCACCATTCCACATGGAAGGAATTCCGGGACCAATATCGTAACCAGAAATATTGGCAACATAAACATTTCCTCTTGCTTCTGCCGATATTCTACTCCACTTAGGATCTGAAGAGTTAACTAAAGTAAATGCACTGTGACTTATTTCCTCAGCACCACTTATAACGACAGTTTCGTTCTTATATGGTCTATAAGTTATATACTTACCTTCTTTACCACTATTCGATTCATTTAAGTAAAAGATGGGATTTGCATCTGTGCCAAGCATACGATATGTACCTTGACGAATTTGAATTTCAACGTTTTTATTGCCTGTATAATTTCTAGCAAGTTCAGATGCCTTTTTAATTGTTTTTACTGGTCCATTTGTTCCCGTAGTATAAGGGAATAGACCAGTCCAATTATCATCTCCGGTGGTTGAAACGTATATCTTGTATGCATCTCTATCACTTACAGGTGGTTTTGATAAATTCCATATATTTGGGGCACCACCATCACCATAATAAGTGTTATCAGTTATATAATTAAAAGTTAAACCGTCTGCTTTACATCTACCCAAAAATTGATTAAAACTTGTTTTTGCATCATCAATAATATTTTCTTGCCATGGTGTCCAAGAAATTCTTCTTCCATCAAAAGTAGTTCCATCCAAAGCAGTATAATAATCAATAAAAGTAAGAGGTGACCAATTTAAATTTGGTGGAACTGCTGCCCAAAATGTTGGTTGTATTACTCTTCTTCCCTCTGGTACATTTAATAGTGTTGTTTTGAATTGATTATATTTTGTTGAACTTACCACATCATCTGTAAATACGTCTGTAGTTCCCGGTCCACCCCATCCACCCATAGGATCAACCCAAATCATAGGAACAACAGAATGTGCATTTACATTTACATCACGTTGCCATGCTGCTGCCCAAACAGTGTAGTCTAATGCAGATACATCAGTATCTAATGGAGGCACAACAACATCTGTTGTTGTGTCTGTAGTGAATACGTAGTCTGTTGTTGTGTCTGTAGTGAATACGTAGTCTGTTGTTGTGTCTGTAGTGAATACGTAGTCTGTTGTTGTGTCTGTAGTGAATACGTAGTCTGTAGTGGTATCAGTAGTGAATACGTAGTCTGTTGTTATATCAGTTTCAATAACCACATCTGTCGATGGTGGTGGAGGAGGTGGAACATCTGGTAAAGACCCTAATGCTTGATTATATACATTATTAGGATTATTAAATAAAGATCCTAAACTGCTTATTGTGGGTTGGGTGGTTATTGATGTATTAATTTTTGCCATAATTTTATTCTATAGGACTTATTAAAGATCTGGGAATTGAAGTTATTTCGTTTGGAATTATTATCGGAGAATCTTCTATACCATCAGAGTCTTCGGGAATATCATTCGTAGAAATTTCCAAATCTGTAGTGTAAATAATTTCTTCTTCGGTTATATTTAGATCGCCGGGATCTGTTGGCTCTAAACCAATTCTTAAATTTGCAAAATTAGATGAAGTTTGAAATTCACCTTGTGTTGTTCTTTCATAATCACCCAAACCAAGCACATTTCCATCTTCATCAAAACCAAAACGCAATTCATATGATCCTGGCTCAGAAGTAGTCAATTCGCGTTTTTCGATAATGTCGTCTAAAACATCATATCGATAAAATGCCTTATACCCCGCAGGATGTACATTTTGTTTTAAAATGTCAGAAAATTTGTAAGAATTAACGTTAGAACCAATTTCATATGAGTTTTGTTGATAATAAAAATTATCTTGAAGAATGCCCATTTGGCTTAATAGTGATTTTTTACTTCTATAAAACCCAGTTCCAGTAAACAAATAACCAGTAACATAACGTATTCTGCAATCATAAACTCTTTCAATACTTTGAGTTTTGGGATTAGGCTTACCTGTAAATTGCGTACTATATCCATTTACATTTAATCCCCAATTAAATCCCGGATCTAATATTTGTATTTCTTCTATTTCGCCCTTTTCGCTCACTTTACTAATTTGGGCTTTAAATCCTGCTCCAAGATCGTCGTGCTTTAAAAATGGATTTGGTAAATCTACTCTTTCTGGATCGAAAACTGTACCATAGAATGGATTACAGCCATCTTCTGTTAGTGCTTCCACGGTTTCACCACCATTACACAATAACCAAACAGCACCCCCAAGATTAACTAAATTAACAATCATTCCAACTTTAAAATCATATATTGGATAACCAAAGGAATCTGGACATTTATACAAATAGTAATCTATTATCATAGAGTACAAATCAATACTATATTCCTCTATTACTCCAAATACGTTTTTGCTATAATAAACTTTAGAACTATTTAAATTTCCAGTTACATTTATTAAATTTAAAGTGGTTATTGGATTACTTGCATAGTAAAATGTGTACGTATCTTCTATTGTAGCAGAAAATGTCTTTGAACCATTTTCATCTAAAACATAGAGCTCGGTGCCAATTAATAAAGCAGCGTCTTCTTCATTTAAATTTTTTGCTCTTATAAATTTTGGAACTACCCATTGTGCTTCAGATGCTTTTAATAATTTTTCTCTAGGATATGTAAAAGTTATTTCCGTATCAAACATTACTCTAAACAAAAATCTAAAAGAATCTTCTGTTCCTTTTTTGGAATAAAAGTCTTTTATTCTTTTTAATACTTTTGTAACATCTGGAGCATTTCCCGTTTCTCTATCTATTGAAAATTGCTTTGGAAATGTACTTAAATATGTTTCTTGAAAACGATCAACTAATTCCGGAGGTATTGTATCAACATCAAAATATTGTTCTAATGTGTGTGGAATTAAATTTACATTTTTTGTAGATTCCAACCAAATGTAATAATACTTGATAAAATCAACAAAAGTTTGATAATCTTGTTCCAGAAAATCTGGTATGCTTGAACTTACAACAGAAGATAGTTTATTTTTTAGTTCTAAAGTTATTGGTTTTGTAGATACAGATATTGTTTTTCTTGTCTCTAATATCTCTTTATTGTATTTGTTTTTAACATAGCAAGTTAGAATGTATTCACCTTCAGGTAATTGAATTTGAAATACATCTGTACGTGCAGTCTTTTCAATTACTTGATTGTTGACTTCAAAAACAACTTTAGAAAATACACCACTGGTGTCTCTTACTTCATAGTTTATAGTAATGACATCAGAAAAAACGATGTCGTTATTTATTGGTGTTTTTAGTAGTAATTCTATCATTTAATTGGTTTTCTAAATGCGCTTTCTACTAGATTTATTACAACTGAATTTACATCTGCTTGATCAATACTTAATATAGTATCTGGGTTTACAAATACATCAGAATCATAAACATTTGCAAAGAATTTTATTATTGAATTTGTAGAACTAAGTGGTTTAAAATTATTTAATTGCAATTTGCCTGTTGTGTAATCTACAGTTCCAATTGCTTCTGGTAAATTACCAGACAAACTTAAATCAATATTTTGCAAAGCACCTAAAGAGTACTCTTTTCCTTCTTGCACAAATGAAATGTACAAATTACCAATACCATCATCATATATTCTACAAGAACGAATTACATTTTTATAATCAAGACAATTAAACAACGAAGATTGGATATTTGGTTTTTCTATAGAATCACTTCTTACCAATCTGTTTTGTAATTTTATTGTGTAATTTTGTTTTATGTTATAAACTGGAGCTAAACGATATTCTAATTGTGGGGTTATTGTTGCACTTAAAATAGAACTATCGATATCTAGAATAGATCTTTCCAATTCATTTGAAATTAAATCGGCATCAAAAACATCTAAATTGTCTATGATGTAATTGTTTATTGCTGTTTTAATTTTAGTTTTAAGTTGCTCTATAGAACCTTTATTTTTAATTATGTCAATTTTTGCATCGCAATTAATTATTAAGTAAATGATGTTTGGGTCCACAATCTCAGGAATTATACCAACAACAGATCTGTCTCTAGATAATCCCTTTAGAATTGTATTTTTTTCGGTTTGAGTTAAAGCGGCTCGGTTTTCTGGTTTTATAGCAATAAAAACTTTACCATAAAATGGTGGATCATTTTCTTCTCCACCCCAACACTTTATTGATTTAATGAAACCGAAATCTTTTTGCAGTAAAACAGAATAATCGTTTGCAGTTACTGCTCTTTCTTGTGCTGTAAATGCCTTTGGTGCTTTATATTTAATAGATTGTATTGTTTCTTTTTCAGAACCACCAAATGAAGGTGTTACTACGGCTATAGTAGCATCACTTAAAGCGGGAGATGTGAACACTCTAGAAAGAACGTCATCATTAACACCAATACCATTTGCTTCAGAACCAGAACTTTCTAAGAATGTAATTGTAACTAAGTTACCTTCTGTTAATCTTTTTCCTATTACTCCATCTCCAAAGTATATTCTATAATACTCATCAGGTCCTTCTTCTAGGAAATAAACATTAGAGTTACCATCTATTTCTGTAATATTTGATGCTTCACTCCAGACATCAGAAGAACCCGAAATATCCGTTACACTTCTTTGTACTGTTACATTTATTGTGCTTACATCTACTTTTGTGCTTCTTAATGTTATTTTTTTGAAAGGATTGGAACCATCAATTACATAATTGATTGTACGCAATATTCCTTCTTTTAAATTAATTGGACCTGTTGAAAATATTGTTATCGTACCATCCTCAGCCTTTTCTGCTTCGGTGAATAAAACGTCATTTAAATTATAAAAATAGTAAACAGAAGTATCTTTATTTACTTTAAACGCAGTATATTTTTCCAAAACATAACTATCCAACATTCCATTACTTGCGGGGCGACTAACTTCTACTGAGCATGTTGCTGAAGTTGTTGAAGTTGGAGTATATCCTAAATTTTTTGCAATAGAAACAACTGATGATCTTTTTTGCGCTGTATCCAAAAAGGCTTCATTAAATGTTATATTGTTGTATAATGATTGATAATGTGTGTTGTATGCTAAAATATCTAAAAGAATGTTTAGAGTAGAACCCTCAAAATTATAGCCATTAAACTTGTCTTGTGTTTTTAAGAATGACATTAAATTTTGTTTAATGTCATTATAATCTAATTTTGAAAAATCTGGGTTCATCTGATCCTCTCAAGATTTATTTGTAGACTCTGTGGAGTGCTTTGATCTTCATTTCTTAAAGTAAAAGTTATGTCTATTTGTAACAAATTTTTGTCGTCAAAGTTTTGTACTTCTACCTTTTGCAATAATGCTCGTGTTTCATATTTCGAAATTATGTATTCTACTTTTTTTGTAATAATATCAGATAAAATTGCATCTGGGAAATTTTCAAACAATACCTCATTTAATCCCACATCTATTAGTGGATCAAATGGTTTATCAAACTTTTTCAAAAACATCAAATTACGCAAACTTTGCTTTACCGCATCCAGATCTTTTTTAACGGATATATCACCAGTTATTGGGTTGCTGGTAAAATCGTTACTTAAATCTGTTATTTTAATTTTTGCCATTAGTGTTTAATCAGTAAAGTGTTTAAGATTCGTATGTCTTTTTTAAGAAAATTTAGAACAAAATCAGCATTTATTTGTTCGGCATGATTCCAAGAACACCATTCAGCACAAATATAACCATATGGAGATATACTGGTATCTTTCTTTAAAGGAACTAATACAAATGCAATTGTATTTCGCGCTTCCATAAATCCTTTAAAATGACTATCTGTTAATGTATTTGTAAAAATTATTCTGGCTTCGTCTTCTTGTAATATTTTAAGTTTTTCTATAAATCTAGTCAACAATACTCCTTGTTGTTGATCTATGGTTTGTTCTACACCCAAAGAGCAAGATTCGTGTGTTATTGAAAACTTTAATATGCTTTCCCCGCTAAAGAAATCACCACCATTATGAAATTGTGCAATATATGCTCTTGCACAGTCTAATTGTATTCTAACCTCGGTTAAAACTTCATTTACTTGTGTGTGTAACTTTGTAAAATCTGTACCACTATTAGAAAATATCGTGTGTTTTTTATTTTTTGTATTTTTTAATAACTTTAGTAATGCAAAACTAATTCCCATAGCAAAGGATATGATGGAAACACCAGCAGCATACCACATTTCAGGAGTGATTAATTTGAATATTGACAACATAAAAATATCCCAATAAAGTGCGTGCCTCTATTTATGAATTTTTGGCGCCAGTTGGTGTCCATTCTTTCTTGTTATTTTTCATAAATGATTCTGTTTCCGATGGTTTAGAAGTTTCGTACTGACTTGGATTATCCAAATTAATTGGTTTTGGATCTGGTGAGAATGGTGGTGCTTTTTTGTCGTCTGGTTTGTATAACAATGGAGTTTTTAGAGTTACATCTTTAGGTGTTTTTAGCTCTATTTTATCCGTTGCAGATCTTAATACTGTAAATTTTTCACCTATTACTTCTAGACTATTTCCAGAATACAATCTAAATTTGCCAGTATATTCTGCACCAAATATGTCCATGCTCTTTTTTGCTTTAATTGTAATTTCGGAAAGTCCATCAATTTGTATACTTGCGGTTGATGCTAACCACCAATTACCACCAGTTTTAGTAACAAAAGAACCATAAATTGATTTTTCTTGAGATTGTAACTCTTGTTTTTTGTGTTGTCCTTTTTCGTTAATATTACCATTGACTTCGGTTATTTGATTTCCACCGACATAAGTTCTTTTATCCCCCAACAAATATTCACCCAAATAGCCCGAAGAGTTTGACAGATACTTTTGATCGAATTCCCCATCAATTCTTTCATCCCTGTTTCCTCCTATTTCGTTAACTACATCACCGGCAACCACAACATGCATATGACCACCAACTTCTAAATTGTAATCGCCGGCAACGGTGTGGTTATAATTTCCTTTGTCTTGACGTATATTTACGTCACCTTTGTTCAAACGAATATTTGCGTCACCTTCAACCAAAGAAACATTCATATTCCCTTTATGAATATAAATGTTTACATTTGCATTTCCCGCCACATGAATATCAAAATTTACATTTTCTTCTTTACTGTTTTCTTCTTCGTCATCATTTATAAGAATCTTTAATCCCTTATCAACGGTTACGCTAGAGTAACCACCCAAATGAACATATTGGTCTCGGAAAACATGAAAATAACTATCTCTTACATGCTGCTCTACAAAATCACCATTAGGATAAACTTCTAAATTTGTACCAGAACGATGAAAAACGGATAGTCTTTCGCTACCGGGAGTATCATCGGTTTCGAATACGTGGCCGCTTTCAGTTTGATATGTTTTATTAAATGGATATATTGATACTGGTTTAAATTCTTTGCTTTTCTTTTCTTGATTTGGGTATAAATCTTTACCTTCTATTTCTTCGCCTTGTTTCCTGCCATGTTCAGTTTCTGGTTGAGTCCATTGTTTATTTGATTGTGTAACTTGAACTTGATCGTTCTTCTTTTGTTTTTCTTTTTGTATTTCTTCTTTTGTTTTTGCTGGTGCGGCCGATGCTTGCGCTTGGGATGAACTACCAGTAACTCCACCTTTAGATGTAGTTTGTCCTGCGCCGACGCCGCCACTAGCAGAACCAGAAGAAGCACCAACAGTTCCATCTTCTGTTAAATCTGCCGCAGTTATTCCTCCGGTTACTTTTTGCCCCTTAGTAATAGTTGTTCTTTGGGTACGCTCGCGTTGGGGTAAAATTGAGGATGGTTTATTATTTCCAATACCAGAAGTGCTGGTAATTGGTTCTGTTGGTTTTAAATTATCATCGCAATTAGACATATTATTATCCTAAAATCTTTTTATTTGCACTATTCAGCGGTTCTTCTTTTACTAGTTTCCAATTATCAAATTTAGAAGACTCCATGCTACTTTTTACAGAATTATCACCAGAACCCAATCCGCTTAAAGTGCCGGTATTTTTACCATTTAGATTAACAACACCGCATTTAAATTCTTCTTCTACGTCAATATCAGCAACATACGCTTGATCGTATAGTCCCTCTGGTCTTTTTAATTTCTTCAATCCAATAATTGTATCTTTAATTTTAGTGGCATCATTTATAGCAATGGCTCTACCAAAACGATCCGTTTGTTTTTTTGGTTCTTGTTCTGTTAATTGAACACCGCGGTCTTTAGTTTTCTTTCCTTTTCCAAACGGGTATTCTCTTTTAACTTCTTTTGTTGGAAAGTTTTTTAAATCTTCTTGTTTTCTTGGATCTCTAAATCCATCTCCATAATTTTTTTGAAACGTTTCTCCCTCTGAATCTTTTTGTTGTAAAGTATCAGAACCTGAGGTTTCTTCTTTTGGTGGATTTTCCGGTAAAGTTGGCAACCAACCCAATACTACAGGTTGTTGACATTCAATTCCATCTTTAAAAAATCCAAAGACCCATAACCCTTCAACTAACCCAACTGGAGCACCTTGTGGGGTATTACCTGTTGTTGCTGGTTGAATTACTTCAGCCCAAGGTAAAGCATCGGTGGGAATATCCTTTTTAAATGGACTGTGATAACTGTGGATGCGTACTCGGACTCTTCCTTTTTGTAAAGGATCTATTCTATCTTCTACACATCCCCACCACCATCTAAAACTGGGATCACCCAAATGATCATTAGGCATATTCGCCTCCCTTAGAATCTTTTACTGCTTTAATCCGCATAATATATGTTGCTGATAATGCATCAGACGGTCCACCACTCTTTAATCCAATATCATGAGAAATAGTGGTGATTAAGAAAACACCAGTACCCAATACATCTTTTTCTTTTAAATTTTCACCAGATTCTTCAATAAGAGATTCGTTTACAAGTTTTCTAACCTCAAT
>Ga0181343_1000113_pt1 | contig 36417 bp, 38 predicted proteins | sample Su13VDMLBSD_FD_130110 | JGI IMG/M metagenome (GOLD analysis project Ga0181343, IMG submission 130110) | Freshwater viral communities from Lake Michigan, USA - Su13.VD.MLB.S.D | ecosystem: Environmental > Aquatic > Freshwater > Lake | place: USA: Michigan | collected 2013-07-15
GGATGCGCTCATTGAGTAAGCGACAAAAGTTGTGGGCATTGGCAACCGTCGGAAGAAAAGCGATCCATTTGCGTCGTTTATTGGCCAGCTTGCACGCATCATTGGCAGCGCCAACCAGATAGGTTTCGACACGGGCAGATAATTCGCCGATGTTGAAGTCGCCGCTGGTAGTACTGATACCTGTGGTGTCGATACGGGTGCCGAGCACGTCAATTGGTCGAACCAGCGGCGCTAAATATTCCTGATTTAGCAGACAGTGCATTTTGACGGTGTAGGCGACGCCGGAGAACAGCGGATCAGTGCCCTCGGTAAGCCATACGCCGTTGCCTCGGAAGGGCGTCGCCGTTAGGCCGACAGCGCGATATTTGCAGTATTTGGCAAGACTACTCAAGAACTGTCGGTAGCGTCCTGCATCATGGCCATCACTATTTACCAGATGCGCTTCGTCGATAACGATGACTTTAATGTCTCCCAGTTCATGCGCTGCTTTGTGAATTGAGCCTATCGTTGCGACGATCACATCCGCATCAGGACATTTTTTACCCAGACTTGCGCTGTAAAAGCCCACGCGTATGTGAGACGGCAACAAGGCGATAAGTTTTTCCGCATTTTGCTCGGCCAATTCTTTTGAGGGCACGAGAACAATGGTGCGGGGGTGATGATCAGACCAGTGGTCAAACATCTGCCGTGCGAGTTCGGCAATCACAATCGATTTTCCACTGGCCGTCGGCATGGTTACAAGCGGAATTTTTTTGTATCCGGGATGTGATTCCCACCATTCAGAAATTTTGTTGATTGCAGTGTCTTGATAAGGTCTGAGCTCAATCATGCGATTATCTCCGCGCCAAATTGGCGTCTAAGTTCCATCATTTGTTGGTCGTTAGCGGCAATGCCGATGAATGCTTTGTCTTTAGCTGCGTGTATTTCATGGCTCAGGAATCCGTCAGGTGGTGCAGCATTTACAAAGTGGTTATCTGTTTTTCGGTGGCGGTACATGACCCAGTTTTCGTCATGATTGGCTTGCACCACATCTGCCCAGTGGATTGTTTGGGGTATGTAGCGGTGATGGTCGCAACCTGCTTGTTGTGCTTGAACGCTGAGAGTTAGCTTGGTTTGGGCGCACGACCATGTGCCATCGGGCTCTGGCGTACTGTGCGCACAGGTGCGGCAATTGACCTCAGGTGTTTCGTTACCGTGGCAGATGTTGAAGTGCTCGCACCAGCGACAGTCAAAGGATTCAGGTCCGCTGATACGTTCCGGTGGTGTGGCGGCGTCGATGACACGCTGTGCCTTGGCGACGAGGGCTACCGCTTCTGTTTCATCGTAGTCAATGCGTTCAGCATGAATGCGATCATCATCTTTGCAGATGGCTGTGTAGAGCGCGCGAGTCATGCCGCTCCAGTGGAGATAGCATTGCATTTGTGACCAGTGCTCTGGTTTCGCAGCTTTGACACCTTGCGCTACGAGCTGATCAAATGCTTTTTTGCCCGAGGTTTTGCACTCCCAAACATGCCAGGTTGTTGGCGCATCAGGCACGCGGTGAAGTGCGCCGTCCATGCTGCCCCCGAAATGCCCTCCGCAATCGGTAAATTCAAACTGTTTGCCTGTGTGTGGATCGATCTGATGTACCGTTAGGCCAGCTGAACGTAGTAGGGCAGCGACGATGGATTCTTCACGCTGGCCACGCGCAAATAGCCTATGTATTCGAGGGTCGAACTTGGTAAGTGTGGCCCACCGGTACGTGTACCAGAGTGCTCGCTCGCAGCGCCTGCCGATCAGGCTTGCGCCCAAGTGAGAGCGAAACCCATGGCTAGCCCCAGCCATGACAGCGCTATCAATCGCTACCAGTGTTTGTGTAGCCAGCTTTAACGCTGTGCTGAACGTGGGGTCGGCCATAGTGAGATCAGGCATTAGCCCATGGTGCGAACTTGGTCGGCGCAGCCTGCGTGGCATCGGCAGGGAACGAGCCTTTCGGCACTGCTTCGTAGCCGATGACTTCGTTTTTGTCGCCATATTGCGGATCAGTGCGTATCTTGAGTTTGATGCGCAGTGTTTTGCCAACGAGAATACCGACGGTGTTTTCCGTGACTACGACACCCCCGCAGGCGTCGCAGAGTTTGCGTAGGTCGCTTTGTGCAATCCGCTGCGCTTCCGGGCTCGTGTGAATGACATTCAAATTTCCCCACACCCGGCGACGAGCATGAGGACCCTCAGCGACTTCATAGGTCAGTGCAACGGCATGCCCGTTACCCGATTTCAGAGGTTTGAAATTGGACTCAGTAATGCGAGCCGTGTACGTGCCAGCGGGCAGAGGTTCACGAGCGGCGTCGATAGCAAAAGTGGATGAATCAAATGATGCAGCAGGCATGGTGTTTTCTCCTGTAAAGGTTAGACCGCAGGAACCGTTGCGGCGACGGGGTGAGACGTTGGAAGGGTGCGAATCTTGCGGGTTATGGCGGACAGGTCGCAGGGCTCAAACATCTCTAAGCATCCGGACCTGTCTTTGGCTTCATACTGAACATCACGACCGGTTTGCAGCCACCGGGTGGGGTTGCCGTCCGCATCTTTTTCTACGCGCAGGGCAAAAACTTCGTCAAAGAAGTAGCTGATACCTTGGCCAAGTTTGTTGCCGGGTAGGCTGGGGGCATATAGCTGCAGACCGCTGATTTCATCGCTCACGCGCTGTTGCTTGCAGCTCATGTAGACGTTTCGTCCGGGCAGATCGCGGAACGCGCGGATGAGGCTGAACATTTGGTCTTGCAGTGCACCGAAGGCCGCACGAGGATCGCGGTGAAGCTTCTTTTCATTCGCAAGGCAGACTTCAGCGATCTCGCTGATGGAGTCCACGCAGACCCAGTCAAATTCTTGGGCGTCGGCGGATTCAGTCAGGAATCGGTAGCCGTCCTGCACGTCGGCAAACGTATTTACTTCGATGACGGGGATGGCGTGGTGCCGCAGCGATAGTAGTCCCGACTCAGCACTGAGGATGACGGGTTTACCGGCCGTGGTGGCACACAGGGTAGTTTTCCCTGCGCCAGCAGGGGCGTGCACGAGGATTTTTATTCCTGCGTCAACGAGCGCTTGGTTGGTGGTGGTAAGGCGTATGGCCATGTTATTTCCTTGGTTTTGGGCGAGCTTCGGAGGTGCTTGCTTTGCCAGATCGGGTAACGCGGAGTTGTGCGGTGATCGATCAGACGTAACAATAGTAGCGGCACTGCTTATAAATGTCAACAGTGGCGCTGTTTTATTTGGACGAGCGCAAAATATTTCTTATATGAAAACTACGCGGGGCTCAGGAGATTGATAAGAGCAAACGTCGGGAGGGTGCGCAGCTGGGGCTGGCAGGTTTGTCTGCTCGGACTTCAGATAACGGCAATTAATGTCCGCTTTAAAACGTCCTTTTGCATTACAGCGTCATAAAATCGCGACGTTCTTACTTTCAGTGAAACGTGCTGGTTAAGATTTAATTGTTCAGCCGAATCGATCAACTTCATCGGGTAACGGATTTTTATTTTTTCTTCGCCTGATCGGATTTGGATGATTCCCGTATCAGCGATGGCAGAGATGGTACCTGTGATGGTTTCTTCGTAAACTTCAGCTTCCTGAGTTGTTTCTATAAGGTTAATGATGCGGTCTATCTCAGATGGACTACCGTACCAAGACAGGTGATCTTTTCCGCGTTTCCATGTGAATTCTGCTTCCAGTCCGTGCTTTCTCGTCGAGCTTAAAGCTTCGCCAAATTTTTTTGCTGCCGAGCCGCCCACCGCATCGACGGCATCGAAAAAATCCTCGTTATTAGCTTTTAAAAGCCTAAAAACCTGCGTTAGAGTGTCGGTTAGTAGATTATTTCCAGTAAGGTCTGGTCGAGCATCGCCAGTAATTAAAATTCTGGTCGAGCCCGAACCAATTCCCGACATTTTTAAATTAAGTGCATCCTTGATGTCATCTTTAATTTGACGTGCTTCTTTGCCGTTTCGTAGTCGGTACGCTGCTTTGTTCAGGCCACGATTAAGAGGATCTAATACCTCTAAAAATTGGCCAAGGGGCATTGTCCCGTTGTCGACTCTGGGGCCAATAAAACGTAGATCAATTAATTCACCAGCTAATCCAGCAGCTGCAATTATTTCTTCACGTTCGAATTCGTTGCGATATAGCTCAAAAGATTCTTTAAAAAATTTGGCTGCGCGATTATTCGAATCTTCTTCAGCTTTTTTTGCAAATCGTTCAATTTGTGAGTTAGCAAAATCAATGTTCGACATTGATTTTTTGCTTTTTGTGTCAGTCATAGCGCAATCCTTAAAAATCCCTTGGGATTGTTTGCGTCTCTGCCGTAAGTAAAAAACGACTCCCAATGTTGAATGCTTGAGGGGTCGTTCGCTGGCAAAATATATAAATGCGTGAGGTATTTATTTCGTATGGCGATTACATCTTTTAGCTGACATAACTCATCGTACTGCTGGTCAGTGCATTGTTGGATATGTTCTTCCGGTATCCAAAGAGCGCAATCAATATCGCTGGGTTCTTCTTTGTTAGTTAAGAATGATCCGTCAATCCACAACTCAAGACCGTGTAGGCCGGCATCTATAAGCCGCCTGTATAGAGCCAGGAAACCTGCCCAGAGCGTATGGCGCCGATTGTCTTCAGGGTAACTTTTGACTGTCAGCTGATAAAAATCCGCCAAATCACTGTCATGAATCCCCGGTGGTAGTTTTGGTTTGTGGGGATTTGTATTTAAGCTTCCCATCGCGAATCAGTTTTGTCGTTTTTGTTGCAAATTCAGCTTCGGACTCAGTGAGCTGCGGTTTTGCAGGTAAGTTTGTAGTGGCAATAACGTTGTAACGCATCCCCAGTTCAAGCGCCTTCTCCGGGTGCTGAATCAGTGCATCAAACAATGGTTGAGCCTGCTTTCTTCCAATTTCGTCTAATCGACGGAGGCTTTTACCAAGAATCTCAAACGCCTGCTCAACAGTAACAAAAACTTGTTTGATTTGGGAGTGTTCGGACAAGCTTTTTTCATTGTCGGAAATATAATCATCTCCGGGGGCGACCACCACGTAGCTCTCAACATCTACAAGTCCGGCAATCCCTCCCTCTGTCGCCAGTTCTTTTAAATGTTTCTGCATATCAATGAGCGAAGCGATTCCCCCCACCATTGATGCCAGCCTTGGGCTGAAATCACCAATTGAGCAATTGAGCCCTCGCGCAAACCCCTGAGCTGCCTTCAGACTAAGGGGTACTTCGCCTCGCAAAAATTGCCCGACGGCACTTTGATTGCCAATATCGTAAAGTTCTCCGAAGGCAGCTTGAGACGCGTGCTCTGTTGCACCCCATATTCGCCGCAAAGCTTCTGCTTCAGCTTTGTTCTCTGAAGTAACTTTCGCTTTTTTGTTTGTAGTAGTCATCCGGAGATAATAGCGCCACTGTTAGTCTTTGCCAAGCAGTGGCGCTGTTGACACATTAAAGCAGTGCCGCTACTATAAAGGCATATGAACAACATCAAAGCTATCCGAGAAAAGCTTGGCCTAACGCAAACCGCGTTAGCCCGATGCCTTGGTTGCACACAAGGCAACATTGGGCATTACGAGAACAAGAACCAAACGATCCCGCCTGAGACGGCGAGGCGACTGATTGCTCTAGCTGCAGAGTTGGGGCATGAGATTGGCTATGAGGATGTTTACGGCCCGATCGCGAAAGAAAAAGTGATCGGTCTGGTATCGCAACGAGCTGCTACGAGCTCATGACGCAGGAGAACGTCATCCGACTCCATGAGCCAACTAATTTAGCTGCGGCCTTGTCGTATGCCGCAATCGGTTGGCGAATTTTGCCTGCTTGGTGGGTTACTCGATATTCAGGCAATGAGGCGTTGCAGTGCGCCTGCGGTAACCCGGAGTGCAAGTCGCCGGGTAAACACCCGATTGGTAGGTTGGCCCCATGGGGGCAGAACAGCGCAACCACGGACGGTGAGGTGATTCGGCAATGGTGGTCGCAATATCCGGAGGCGAATATTGCCGTTTATCTGGAGCCCTCCGAATTGTGTGCGGTCGATATTGATCCCCGTAACGGCGGTATCCAGACGATGGAAGATATTGAAGCGGCGCACGGACCACTGGTCTCGGACCTGACGCAGTTTACGGGTGGCGGTGGCGAGCATCGAGTGTTTCATCTGCCTAAGCACACAGTGCTTCCAGGAAAGCTCGGTGCGGGTGTCGATTTGAAAGTGAATGGCTACATCATGGTGGAGCCTTCGACGCATGTCAGCGGCGGCGTTTATTCATGGGAGGCGAGCAGTGATCCGCGCAATGGCGTGATCGCGAGCCCAATGCCCGATTGGATGCGTGATCTGTCAGTTACCAAAGTGCCGACTCCCGTCGATGGCATCGCTGTAGACCGGATCGTGCGGATACCAGACGAGACAAAGATTGAGTTGCTGCAGGCGCTTGCGGTGATTCCCTCGGATGAGCGTGATACTTGGCGTCGGGTGGGTATGGCGCTGCATAGCACGGGCGATGCTGACTGGGCGTTTCGGGTTTGGTCGGATTGGAGTGCGCAGTCTTCAAAGTACGACCCCGTTGATCAGATTCGGGTCTGGCGAAGCTTTAAGTCGCGCGGTTTGGATGGCATTACGTACCGGTCGATTTTTGGGATGGCAAAGGATTTGGGTTTGATTGTGCATCCGACGGTGACAGCGATGTCATCTGATCGATCTGAGCCCTTGGGTGAGGCAGCGGCTACGGATGTGCCACTGGTGCAAGCGGTAGCAGTAAAAAAATGGGTGGATCAGTGCCCGATTGACAGCTCACTGTTTGTACCCCCGGGCATTCTCAAGGACGTGGTCGATTGGGTGAATGCCTCCTCTCCAAAGCCTCAGCCGCAGTTTGCGGTGCAGACGGCTATTGCTTTTGCGGCGACGGTGCTAGGGAGACGGTTTTGTACGAATCACGGTAACTGGCCGAGTTTGTATTTACTCAATATTGGCCTTTCAGCAAGCGGAAAAGAGTACGCAAAAACAGCGTTGGAGAATCTTCTGGAGGCTTGCAACCTGACGAGTTTGATTGGCCCTTCGGGCTTTTCGAGTGATTCTGGTTTGTTATCAACGCTATTTCACCAGCCGAATCATGTTGCGGTGGTCGATGAATTTCATCGTGTGCTGGAGCAGGCAAGCGTGAAGGGTAATGCCCGCGCGCAGGGCATGCTACGAGCCATGATCGAGGTTTGGGGCCGTACGGACGGAACGATGCGCTCGATTGGCTACAGCACGGTGGGGATGACCGCGAAGGAAGCAAAAGCGATACAAGAGCGCTCGGTCTGCAATCCAGCATTAACGCTGGTGACGATGGCGGTACCGTCGTTTTGGGAAACTATTGGCAGTGCCGCCGCGAGGGATGGTTTTCTGAATCGGTTTTTAATTGTCGAGACAACGATTGGTCGCCAAGTAGGCCAGTTTTCGGGGCGAGTGCCAGTACCACAGAGCGTGATTGATTGGGCTGCGAGAATTCGTGCCCGGTACACCGGGATTGTGGATTTGGATGCCAATCCGATGCGAGTAACACCTTTGATAGTCCCAATCGGTTCCACGGCAATGGCGTTGTTTGACGCATTTGCCCGTGAGTGCATCCGGCTAATGGATGAGTACGATGACGATGGCTTGGCGGAGATGTTTGGGCGTTCAAATGAGATCGCGATGAAGCTGGCGCTAATTCTGAGTTTGGCCCGAGAGGATTCGACGGTTAGTGCGCCAGACGCGGAGTGGGCGATACGGTATGTGCGAACGTATGCCTTGCGCGCTGTGCAGCGATTACAAGCTTGTATGGCCGATGGACAGTTTGAGGCAGCTAAGAAACAGGTGCTGAACTTGCTGTTGAAGGCGGGCGAACGGGGTATGACACCCAATGAGATCAATCGCCGAAGTCGCTTGTTTAGGGGTATGACACAGCGACAGCAGACGGAGCTGATGAATTCGATGGCGTTTTTAGGGCAGGTCCAGCAGGTTCAGTTTCCGTCTGGAAGTGGACGTGGTCGCCCTCGGATTGCTTGGATTGCTATCGAAGAGCCTGCGGATGTTCACGCAGCTTGAAAATTCAGAAGAATAAAGGGAGACAGATCGACTAAGTGTCCGTCGGCTTTTACGTCCGAGGGATGGCTTAAGGGGAGACGACGCTGTCTCCTTTTAAAACGCAGTGCTTATGCGCCATCTGCAATTGTTTTGCATACAGAGAAGGGTGATTTTCCCTGTTATTTCTATTTATACCTAAAGAGTTTATTTTTTTAGTTAAGAATGTGAAAAACCGCTGGGCAGGCGAGTTATCAGGGCAGACAGGTATGTCTCCGCTTATTCATTAAAAGCCAAGATGTTTAATCCAGAGAGTGCTGAGAGTGGGCAGAAGGGAATACTGTGAACGGAAGAGATTTGCACGAGTACTGTCTACGCTGGATCGCTTGGCGCGAGTCGCGGCGGCTGTATGTGAAGCCGATGTCGGGAAATGTGCTGGCGCGCCTCCAGCCCTCGCGCGCGAGCGTTGAGCGGGATGCGCCGCTGGATGCAGAGCTGCAGTTTTTTGACACGGCGGTCACGGCGCTGCGCTCGATGCCGGAGCACGAGGCTGAGATGGTGTGTTTTTGGAAGTTTTATGTGGACCGGGTGCGCCGGATTAAGGTTGTGGCATCTCGTCTCGGAATTGGACGCCGTACTTTTTATGACCGAGTGAACCGGGGTGCTTCTTTGGCATATGCGCTGAGTCGGGGGATTGCTCAGGCAACGTCGAGCGGTCCTATTAAATTAACTGAAGAAGTGGATTAGATATTTGTCTTACTTACTTGGGCGCGAGACTTCTTTGAGCGTACCGGGGGCAAAATTTTCTTCAATTCGGGTTTCCCCGGAAAAGAAAACGCACTTTACTTTCTTCTTTGTCTCACACATATATAGATCGAAATCTTCGACGGTCATGTCAGGACCGCCGCTTTTGAGTTTTACGATGGTGCCAATTTCGAACGGAAATTCATCACTGCTCATTGCTACTCCTTTGGTGGGTGGGTAATTTCGTTAATAAGCGCGTTTGCTTTACGCGTCGGGTTAATGGCCGCACTCTCTTTTCTTTTTCGCATGATCTCCTCCAAAAGCAAGTCGGCAAGTCGGCAAGTAGGCCGAAGCGGTGTTGTGCTGCGTGATCTGCGTAAACAATCTCGACTGAAAAAGATGGTTTTGGTGCTTTGGGATTGTTTTTCATGAGGCTCTGGTCAGCGAGAAAGTGGATGCCTGAGTGATTCAGATAGGGGGCGTGTGAACCAGAATTCAAAGTGATTGATGGCTGCGCCGCTGGATGTGGGGAAGGCGTCGATGCCTTTTTTCCACCGGATGAAGGGTCGTTTGGTGAATTTATCTATGCCGTCGCTATCGGGTGAGCCGTATTGCTTGAATGCTTGTCCGAGCATCACCGGTCTGCTTGGTTCCCAGACGATGGACGCGAGAAGCAGTTGATCTTTGAAGGGGCGCGATGTGATTTGCTTCAAGCGGTTGATGCTTTCTCTGAGCGAGGCATGTTGGGCGCTGGGAGTGACGAGGATTTTTTGCTCGAATTCGCTAATGGCAGCGTGATCGATAAGGTAGCCGTTTAAGAAGATGAAGACGACTTGTCCTTCGTGCGGTGAGTTTTTGATGTTGAAGTATTGATGCGTTTTGTCAGGTATCGGCGTTGATGTTAGTTCGAACTGCGCTTTGGGATAGTGCTTTTGTACGTCGGTGAAGGACATGCCGCTCTGGAGGTGCGAGAACTCAGAGGCGAATGTATGTTGTGCGATTAACAGAACAAATGTAAAAAATAGTCGCATGTGATCTCCAAAAACGTGTTTTTACAGCACCTCAAACAAGCTTCAAAGATAATGTAATTTCTGCTTGCGTTCGCTCAAGTGGGGCCCCTGTAAGACACATGTTATGTGGCATACACTGTTGACGTGTTTCGGCATGGTGCTGAAAATTCATGGGGGTGTTTGCGATGCAAAAACTTGTTAGAAAGAATGCTGGTGATACTTGCTACTCGGTGACTTTGTATGGTGCGACTGATGCGACATACAGCGAGCGGTATCGGTTATCGATGGTGTTTCGGGAAGTGCTTGAGCGGATTCTGGGATCGGCGCAGGAGGTGATTGATTTTCAGTATGACTACAACCGCATTATTAATAAGTACGAGGGCACACCGTTGCCATTAACAGCGACTGGTGATGAGAGACTTTTAGTGCTGCGCTGGGAGAATGCGTACGAGGCTGCTTTTGGGGCTGCTTTTGTCGCTGTCTATGGCACGTTGGACAGAGCGCCCGATGAGGCACATTTTGAAATTCAGGAAGAGAGCGATTCGTAGTTGATAAGTCCAGATCCAAGTGAGATTAAGCGAGTGAGATTACGAGCGGGCCTGACACAGACACAGGCCGCTGAGCTGATTTATTCGACGAAAAGAACGTGGCAGTCGTGGGAGGCTGGGATTAATACGATGCATCCGGCGCTTTGGGAGCATTTTCAGCTGAAGCTGACGGATGATGCCCGTAAGAGGTCGATGAGGCGAGGTTGATAAAAGGGCCAGAGAGCCCTTTTTTATTGACCAGAACTGTGCGGCACCTCCCGCGCAAAATACCAGTGCAGTTACCCGCACACTTTGCCCTAAAATTGGGCTCAATTCGATAGGCTGAATCATTGTCTCTAGCCCCGCCGCAAGCGGGGTTTTTTATTGCCTGTTTCCCTCGGCAGCGCATCGCTGTCTCACCCGGGTCTCGCTATGTGGCGGGATGCCGGGTATTTTTTTGCCCAAATTTTTATGACCACTGGTAGGCCAAGTTCCTTCTCACCGGAGATGGCGGATTCAATTTGTGAAGAGATCGCGAATGGGCGGAGCTTGCGCGCGATTTGCGCGGACGCTTCGATGCCGAGTAAGGCGGCGGTGTTTCGCTGGCTGGCGCAGGAAGAAGCGTTTCGAGACCAGTACGCGCGCGCGCGTGAGGCTCAGGCGGATTCGCTGGCCGATGAGATTCTGGATATTGCGGATGATGGCTCGAATGACAGCTACACAGATGAAGATGGACGCGAGCGCACGAACGCTGAGGTGATTGCGAGATCGCGGCTGCGAGTGGATGCGCGCAAGTGGATTGCTGCAAAACTCAAACCGAAGGTGTACGGCGAGAAGCTGGCGGCTGAGTTGTCAGGCCCGAATGGTGGCGCGATCCAGCATGAGCTGATTGAGCGGGTGATTGTGGACCCGCAGGATATGGCTGACGTTTGATGCAGACGATGTCGGTGCCGGCTCCGGCGAGGATGCCGGGTGCGGCATCGGCCACGAGCAAGCCACCCAAGAAGCTTAAGCTGCCGACGCCTCGTGCGTATAAGCCGTTGCTTTACCCGTCGCGCTACAAGGGCGCTTACGGCGGTCGGGGTAGCGGTAAGTCACATTTCTTTGCAGAGCTGCTGATCGAGCGGTGTTATCGACAGAAGACCGACGCGGTGTGTGTGCGTGAGGTGCAGAAATCACTCACGCAGTCGGTGAAGAAGCTGCTGGAGATGAAGATCGAATCGATGGGTCTGGGGCAGTTTTTCCAGATTCAGGAGTCGAAAATTTTATGCCCACACGGCGGTGTGATTGTGTTTCAGGGCATGCAAAACCACACGGCAGAATCAATAAAAAGTCTTGAGGGTTTTTGCATCGCATGGGTCGAGGAAGCTCAATCGCTCTCGCAGCGCAGCCTTGATCTGCTGAGGCCGACGATTCGTAAAGAGCATAGCGAGCTTTGGTTTAGTTGGAACCCTAATTTAGCAACGGACCCGGTCGATGTGCTGCTGCGAGGTGATCAACCACCACCGGATGCGGTGGTGGTGCAGGCGAATTTTGCGGATAACCCGTGGTTGCCTGATGTACTTAAAGCCGAGCTGCGCTACGACCAGCGACGTGATCCGGATAAGTTTGCGCATGTCTGGCTGGGTGAGTACCAGCAGAACTCTGAAGCTCGAGTGTTTAAGAACTGGACGATTGAAGAGTTTGATGCGCCGCCGGGAACGATTTTTCGGTTTGGTGCGGACTGGGGATTTTCTGTTGATCCTTCGGTTTTGGTGCGCTGCCATGTCGATGGCCGGCGTTTGTACGTGGACTATGAGGCGTACATGGTGGGCTGTGAGATTGATCAGCTGCCAGATTTATTTGACCGGGTACCAGAGTCTCGCAAGTGGTTCATCACGGCAGACTCGGCGAGACCGGAGACGATTAGCTACATGCAGAGGCATGGGTTCCCGCGCATTAATAGCGCAATCAAGGGCGCAAAGAGTCTGGAAGAGGGCGTTGAGTTTTTGAAGTCATTCGACATCGTTGTGCATCCACGTTGTCAGCATCTGATCGATGAGCTCACGCTCTACCGCTACAAAAGTGATCCTTTGACCGGCACGGTGCTGCCGGTGCTCGAGGACAAAGACAACCATGTGATTGATGCCTTGCGCTACGCATGCGAGGCGGCACGTCACGCATCAAAACCAGCAACAGTGAAACGATCCATCGGCCAGTACGGCGGCGGCAGCGGATGGATGGGGGGATAAGGACAGCATGACAGACGAGGAGTTGCTGAAAGAGGCCAAGGCTCGCTTCAAGATAAGCGAGGAGGAGGGCCGGGAGAACCGTCGTCTGTTTATTGAAGATTTGAAGTTTTATTCGGGCGAGCAGTGGCCGGAGCAGGTGCGACGTGATCGAGAAATACAAGACAGGCCGGTGCTGACAGTTAATCGCATTCCGGGTTTTGTGCGGCAGGTGACGAATGATCAGCGGCAGAACCGGCCGGCTGTGAAAGTGAGACCAGCCGACTCCGGTGCGGATGTTGAGACGGCAGACGTATTTACCGGGCTGATACGACACATCGAGGCGAACAGTAAATCTGATCTGGCCTACGACAACGCGTTCTTTTATGCGGTCGCTGGCAGCTTTGGTTTCTTCCGAATCGTGACTGAGTATTGCGATGATGGATCGTTTGATCAAGAGATTTTGATCAAGCCCATCATCAATCCGCTGACGGTTTATTTTGACTACCCATCGAAGTCGATGGACGGCAGCGGCTGGCGCTATTGCTTCGTGACGGAAGAAATGGACCGCGAGGCGTTTGAGAAAAAATACCCCGGCGAGCAAGCCGGCTGGGAAGAGACGATCGGCGACACCGAGACGTGGGTGACCGAAGACACGGTGCGCATCGCCGAGTACTGGTACGTGACCGAGGAAGAGCAGAAGCTGCTGCGTCTGGAAGACGGCACGGTGATTCTGGAAGACGAATTAAGCAATCTCACTCCCGAGCAGCAGCAGACGGTGACAGATGAGCGCATCGTCAAGCGACGCGTGGTGCGCTGGGCAAAGATCGGCGGGCACTCGGTGCTGGAAAAAGGTGAATGGGCCGGTAAATATATTCCCATTATTCCCGTTTTCGGCGATTCACTTTTCATCGAAGGTAAAACAAAACTTTTCTCACTCACGCGCTTCGCAAAAGACCCGCAGCGCATGCTGAACTATTACCGCAGCACTGAGACCGAGCTGCTTGCATTGCAACCCAAAGCTCCCTACATCATCGCCGAGGGTCAGATCGAGGGCTATGAGGACGATTGGGCCAATGCAAATCGTGAGAACTACTCAGCACTGATCTACAAGCCCACTACAGTGGCCGGTGTGCCGGTGCCTGCACCGCAGCGCCAGGGATTCGCAAGCGCACCGACCGGTGTGCTGCAAGGCGCGGAGAACGCACAGCGGGACCTGATGAGCACCACCGGCATCTACGAAGCGAGCCTGGGCGCGAAGAGCAACGAGAGCTCGGGCCGCGCAATTTTGGCGCGGCAGCGCGAGGGTGATGTTAGTACCTTCCACTTCATCGACAACATGAGCCGGGCAGTGGAGCAGTGCGGTCGCATTCTGATCGATCTTGCTCCAAAAATTTACGACACCGCGCGCGTGGTTCGCATTTTGGGTGAAGACGGCACCGAAACAATGCAGCCGCTAAACCAGCCTGTGCGTGAGCGTGATGAGTACGGCAGACCAATTGAGCGGATCTATGACATCACCGTTGGCAAGTACGACCTGGTGGTAGCCGCAGGGCCTTCATACACGACGCGTCGTCAAGAAGCCGCAGAGTCAATGATGCAAATGGTGCAGGCGAACCCGCAGATCATGGGCATCGCCGGTGACCTGCTAGTGAAAGCAATGGACTGGCCGGGCGCGGAGCAACTCGCCGAGCGCCTAAAGAAAATGCTGCCGCCGAACCTGCAAGAGCAGAAAGATGACGCGCCGCAGATGCCGCCGGAGATTCAGCAGCAGATGCAGCAGCACCAGCAGCTGATACAGCAGATGGATCAGACGATTCAGCAAATGACTGCCGAGCTGGAAAAGAAAGAGGCAGAGAGAGCCACTGAGCAGATGAAGTTGCAGATCGAGGCATTCAATGCCGAGACGCAGCGTCTCAAGGTGCAGGGCGAGCTGGAGCTTAAAGCCGAGGAGCTTTACAAAGAGACCGAGGCCGACACCACAGAGATGGACAAAGCGCAGCTAGATGCAAATCTAAAGATCATGCTGCAAGAGAAAGAGATCGAGGCGAACCGAGAGATCGAGCATCTGCGTCTGAAGGCGCAAATGCTCAAAGACCAGCTCGCCAGTGGCGTGATGGATCTGGATGCGCAGGGTAACGCGGTCGAGGGCGAGAGCATCCGAGCGCTGATGCGCTTTGCGCGTGATCTGCGGCGCGAGATCACGATGCCGAAAGAGATTATTCGCGACGCCGACGGCAGGGCCGTTGGGCTTCAGCCGATGCAAATCGACGCAGAGGACGAGTCAGAGGCAATGGACGATGACGATGCGCCGATGAGCGAGACCGGCGTCAGCAGAGCACGAGTGCTCGGCATCGACGATGTGATGAGCGAGATGCGCTCGCTTCGCGAGCTGATGAGCGCCCCGCGCGAGCTGATCAGAGACGCCGATGGCCGAGTGATCGGCGTGAGAACACAACAGGAGATGGCAGATGCTGGTTAAACATAATTTTACGAGCGGCATACCGGACGATCCGAACGCCGCCGCAGCTGGCGAGGTGCTACCGAGCCACTGGAACGCCGATCACGATGTAACGCTCACCAGCAGCGACATCACCGGCGCGCTTGGCTTCACGCCGTACAACGCAACCAACCCGGCAAACTACATCGATCAGGCCGGCGCGCGCGCATCGCTCTCAGCCACCGCACCGGTGACCTATAACCCGGCGACGGGGCAGATAGGATTTAACAGCGCAGCCGCGACCTTTAGTCAGAACCGTTTGGATAACGGAGATTTTCAGGTGTACCAGAGGGACACCATAACGGTGACTAACTTTCTCGGCTCGGCCTTCAATATGGATCGCTGGATTGATGTAACGACCAATGCGGTGCTCACGATCACCCGTGGTCTTGATCCGCTACCTAATACATGGCGTCACTACCGCCGGCAGATCACCACGCCCTTTGACCCCAACGCCGACACGATCAACCAGTGCAGCCTTCAGCAGAGCATCGAGACGCAGACCATGAGCGACTCCGGCTGGGGCACAGCGGGTGCGCAGCCGGTCACGATCTCGTTTGAGGTCAGGTCTTCGGTCGCTGGCAATCACGCGTGCTCGCTTAAAAACTTCTCTAGCGCCGGATCACGCGTCTACGTCACCACCTACAACATCCCGGCCGCGAATGTCTGGACACCGATCACCATCACCATCCCCGGTGATCAAGTGGCAGCGGCAGGGCAGGCGATTGGTTTGATCGCGCTCTCGCTAATTTTCAGTCAGGGTGCGGGAACGGTTCGCAGCACAAACACCGTTAATACATGGATCGCTGGTGAGGCGATGTTTACGCCCGGCGCAGTCGCCTTGTGCAACGTGCTCAACGCGACCTGGGACATCAGAAAAGTAAAGATGCAGCTCGGCTCAAGTGCAACCGCGTTCGAGATTAAAAACATCACCGACTCCGTCGCCACCTGCCGCCGTCATTACGAGCGCGGTAATGTGGTCAGCCGCTGGGGCAACGGCGCAAACACACCCGTCACAGTCACGATCAGCTACAAATCGATCAAGCGCGCACCGCCCGGTTTGCAGATCACGATGAATACCGGCACGCTCGGCACGGTGACCTCGCTCACCGCCGATGTCGCCACCGTCACCGGCACCACAGGCGCTGGCGGGCTATTTGATTTTAGCTGGGCCGCTACCTCGGAGATTTAATCATGTACCGACTCACACCCACCGAAAACATTATTTATAAAATCGACGAGTCGATGTTCATCCCAAAAGATGAGGCCAATCTTCAGTATCAGGCGTATCTCGCGTGGCTTAAAAAAGGTAACAAGCCCGAGGCGTGGGTACCTTTCGTCCCGGCTGAGTAGGGATGCAGGCGTTTCAGCTTGACGCGTTCCAAGAGAACGCGTTCCAAGATGCGAACGCCGGTGCGCCCGTGCCTGCGTTTCAGCGGTGTGCGTTTCAGTTTGGCGCATTTCAGGTGCTGCCGTGCCGGGACACGCAGAGCCGGCCCACCGGCGGAATCATCCGACGCAAAAAGCCCGCAAAGGATTTTGCAGAGCCGCAGACGCAGGCCGAGCGTGATGACGAGCGTGAACGTCTGGGGATCATCCCGCGCCGCGTAAAAAGTGTCATTAGCCGCGTCGCTAAAGAGAGTATCGACAAGCAGCAGAGCGACGAGCAATCACTCAGACGTGAGCTGCGCGCCGAGCTTCTGCGTGAGCGTCTCGCTTACGAGGTGATCTATCTCGATGCGCTGCTGCGCCGTCGAGAGCAAATGGTCAGTGACGAGATACGCGCGCTGCTGTCGATTGAGAAGCAGCAGCAGGAGTGGGAGCAGTACCAGCGGCAGATGAGTGCGCGCAGAGAAGAGGTGATGCGCCGCGACGAGGAGGACATCGCGTTTCTGTTGATGTTCAGCTGAAAAAAATAGGCAGCGAAAAAGAAAGAGCACAGGAAAAAACACACAAGAGAGTAGACGCAAACCAACCCGCAACGTGAAAACGCTGCGGGTTTTTTTGCGCCTGCTTTTTTAAACCGTCCGCAGCGGCACTGCGTGAATCCCATGAGGATAGCTATGCAAACCCAAGAGCAGCAACTTCCCGGTGATGAGCTGGAGACCAACGAGCAACACGAATCCCACGTCGAAACGGACGCGACGCAAAACACAGAACCCGACACGGCAGAGAACACGGAGTCGCCATCCGACGAAAGCGATGCAACAGCGAAGGACGAGCGTAAAGAAGGCAATCGTACCCAGCGGCGCATCGAGCGGCTACTTCGCGAGAAGTACGAAGCCAAGGCCAGAGCGGATTACCTCGAACAGGTACTCGCCGGCCAGCAGTCGCAGCACGACACATCAGCGCAGCACGACAAGCCCCAGCCGCATCAGTACGCGACGACGGGGGACTACGTCGATGCGCTTACGGATTGGAAGCTCAGTCAGCGCGAGCAAATCGTCCAGCGTCAGCAGCAGCAGGCCAAGCAGTCATCGGTCGCAGAAAAAACCGAGAAGCTCTTCGCTGATGCCGAGGCACTGGGAGATTTTGATCGTGACGATTTCACGAGCTCAGTACAGATCACACCGGTCATGGCCGAGACGATTCTCGAATCAGATCTCGGCGCAAAGATCGTAGTGCACCTCAACGCCAATCCGAAAGACGCATCGCGCATCGCTGAGTTGTCACCCGCAAGACAAGCAGCAGAAATCGGAAAGCTCGAGTCACGACTCGCAGCACCCACCCCAAAAAAATCCAGCGCACCCAAGCCCATCGCACCGCTTAACGGCACAAGCCCCAAGCCAGTCGGCTTGGAGGACAACTTGTCGGCCGATGAGTGGGCGCGGGTACGGAACGCACAGCTTTATGGAAAGAGATAGACCATCATGGCAAATACCATTCTCACCCCCTTAATGATCACGCGCGAGGCTTTGCGCATTCTGCATCAGAAGTGCACCTTCATCGGCTCGATCAATCGTCAGTATGATGATTCGTTCGCACAAAAAGGCGCAAAAATCGGCGACACGCTGCGTATCCGTCTGCCGAATCAGTACACCGTCCGCAGCGGCATCAACATGGCGATGCAGGACACCGTCGAGCAGCAGATCCCGCTACGGGTCAACAATGTCAAAGGCGTTGATCTGAACTTTACATCGCAAGAGCTCACGCTCTCGCTGGATGATTTTAGTAAGCGCATCATCGAGCCTGCGATGGCGGTTTTGGCCGCGAACATCGAGGCCGACGCGCTCTCCATGCGCCGCGACGTTTACCAGCAGGTCAACAACGTCGCCGCTCCGATGGCGCTGCTGCAGGCGCTGCAGGGACGCAAGCTGCTGCAAGAGTCACTTGCGCCCGATGGCGACCGCACGGCGCTCTTGAACTCGTTTGATAACGTGCAGCTGGTGAACTCAATCTCCGGTTTGTTTAACGACACCACGACGATTGCGAAGCAGTACCGCGAGGGCTACATGGGCCGCACCGCCGGATTTGATTTTATGGAGTCTACGCACCTATCGACTCAGGCGCGAGGCACATTCAGCGGCTACCTCATCAGCTCTGCGGGCCAGACCGGTGAGACGCTGGCAGTCGATACCGGCACCGGCGCGGTCGATATCGGTTCGGTCTTTACTATCCCCGGCGTGAACCGTGTTCACCCTGAGACAAAAGTCGATACCGGTGTGCCGCAGCAGTTCACGGTCATTCAGGCTGTTGGTATACCGGCGGCGCAGCTGATCATCTCGCCCGCCATCGTCACCACCGGCGCGTACCAGAACGTGACCGCATCACCTGCGGATAACGCTGTGCTGAATTTTGTTGGCACCTCTGGCACACCGTATGGGCAGTCGATGGTGTATCACAAAGACGCGTTCACTTTCGCCACCGCCGACTTGGTCATGCCGCAAGGTGTGGATTTTGCCGCGCGCGAGGTGATGGACGGAATCAGCATGTCGATGGTGAGGCAGTTCCAGATTAGTGATCGCAGCTTCCCCTGCCGATTGGATGTTTTGTATGGCTACAAAACACTCAGACCGCAACTGGCCGCGCGTATCGCGAATCAGGCACCGACCTAAACCTGCAGCATTAAAACAGCAGCAGAACAGCCCCCGCCTCGGCGGGGGTTTTTTTATGGAGCTATGAATGGCGATTGCACTCGACATCATCACCCGCGCGCTACGATCAATCAACGTGCTGAGCGATGGCGAGACACCGACCGCGTCGATGTCGCAGGACGCGCTGGACAGTTTGAACGACGTGCTCGAGGGCTGGGCCACCGAGAACCTGATGGTCTATGTCGTGCAGACCGAGAGCTTCCCGTTAGTGTCCGGGCAGGGCATCTACAGCATCGGACCCGGCGGCGACTTCAACACTTCGCGACCGGAAGAGATCACCACCGCCTATACGCGCTCGGGCGAGATCGACTACCCGCTTGATCTCTGGACCGCAGATCAGTTTGCCACCATCGGCATCAAAGATTTAACCAGTGGGATTCCGACGATTTTGTATTACGAGACGGCCTATCCGCTTGGTAGGATTCATCTCTGGAGCGTACCGGACAACGGGATGACGCTCTTCATGAATTCGCTGAAACCGTTCAGCCGTTTAGCTTCGCTAACTTCACCGATTCAGATGCCGCCCGGGTACGAGCGCGCGCTGCGCTATGCGCTGGCGGTGGAGCTCATGCCGGAGTACGGCGCGAGCAACCAGCTGATCATCGAGCTCTCGCAGTCATCGAAGGCCGATCTGAAGCGTCGCAATCACCGCCCACCTGTTTTAAGTATCGACCCGGCGCTGCCCCGTGGAAATCGCACCTTCAACATCTACCAGCGTTTCTGATCTCACACCGCAGCCGCTGGGCATGGTGATCAACGAGGTCGCACTGCCGGTGACGGGGCTAATTGCGTTGGAGGGCGACGGCGGAGTTTGCTTCATTTGCGACTCAGACGAACCTGAATTGATGCGCAAAAAAATCGCTGAGATTGGTCAGTGTCTTCTGACCATCACCGGCAAGTACTGTGACCTGCCGGTCACGCATGAATTTGCCGAGGGTATGTACATCCGAAGGATGCTCATCCCCAAAGGCACGCTCATCGTCGGCAAGGTGCACAAGCGGCCATGCATCAACGTGGTCGAGTCCGGTGACATTGCGGTACTCACCGAGTCGGGTGCGATGCGCGTGAAGGCTGGGTTTATGTCTGTCACACCGGCCGGGTTGCAGAAGCTTGGCTATGCCAACGAGGACACGCTCTTTACGAATATTTTCAGCGTTGACGGTAACGCCGACGCAAACATAGAGGCACTTGAAAAACTACTCGTCTGCGACAGCTACGACGAATATGCCGAGCACGTCGCATCACTGAACAGCAACATCATCGATCTCGATGAAAAGGATTAAATCATGGCAGCAGGTCTCTCCGCAGGCACGATAGGACTCATCGGCGCGGGCGCGAGCGTGCTCGGCGGCGTGCTCGGCGCAAAATCCGCGGGTGACGCTGCCGATGCGCAGGGCGCTGCAGCGGCAGAAGCCAATAGAACGCAGCGGTACATGTACGACACTACACGGGCCGATCAGGCACCGTACCGAGAGCTCGGCTACTCCGCCCTCGACAAGCTGCGTCAGCGCATGGGCCTTACCGTAAATAATTTTTCTGCACCGGGCGCACCATCCCCCGCGTCAGGGCAAAGGCCCGGCGGGGTGTTTGGCGCGGCAATGAGCGGAATTCCTGCCGCCAGCGCAGGCGCAAGCGCAAGCGGCGCGGGCGCGGTTCCGTGGACGAACAATGCGCTGATGAGCGCAGACGATCTGATGAACGAGGACCCCAGCTACCAGTTTCGTCGCAGTCAGGGTGAGCAGGGTATTAATCGAAGTGCAGCCGCAGGCAGCGGTCAGCTTTCTGGCGCGACACTGAGGGCGCTGGCTCGATACAACCAAGATTTCGCATCCACTGAATTTCAAAATTCTTTTAACCGGCTCTCGTCTCTCGCGGGTGTTGGGCAGAACGCCACCAACGCGGTCGGCGCAGCCGGACAGAACTACGCCAACAACGTCAGCAACAACCAGCTCGCTGCCGGTAACGCGCGCGCCGCCGGTTATGTCGGGCAGGCGAATGCGTTTAACAACGCGCTCGGTCAGGGGTTCAACATGTACCAGAACAATCAGATGATGGACTACCTCAAGAACCGGAACAACAACACGGGCCTGTCGAGCGGATCATCTGCACCTTGGTCAAGCGGTACGTTTTACGGCATGCGATCGCCGGTGAGTCTTGACTAGACAAAGGAAAAAATCATGCTAGATGCATCCATACCGCTTCGCGTCAAACCAGTAGAAATTGAAAATCCGACCAATGCCTTTGCACGAGTGCAGCAGATCGATCTGATGGGCCAGCAGAACGCGCTGGCGCAGATGGCGATGCAGGAGAAGCGCCGCGCGATTGAAGAGGACACGGCGCTCAACCAAGCCTATGCGGGAGCGATAAACGAGACCGGTGAGATCGACCGCCCGAAACTTTTTTCGTCGATGGCGCAAAATAAGCTCGGATCAAAAATACCCGCAACACAAAAAATATTTAACGATCAGGACAAGTCAAAGCTTGAAGCAGTCAAGCTCAAGATTGAGACAACGCACAAGATCATCAACGGCATAGGTAGTCTGATGAACGGTGTCACGGATCAGCGCAGCTACGACGAGGCAAAAGCCGAAGGCGCTCGGCTGTATGGCCCAGAATATGTCGCGCAGCTGCCCGCGCAGTACGACCAGAAAGATATAGCGCGCCGACAAGAGCAGACGCTGACATTTTCAGAGAAGCTCGTAAACGATTGGAAAAAGGTGGATAACCTTTTCAAGATTGATGAATTTAACTACCGTAAAACCAACGATAAAGAAAATCGTGACGTGACCATTCGTGGCCAGAACATGCAGGACGCCCGATCACAAAGAGCTAACGATCTCAAAGCGCGCGAGCTCGACATGGGTGGCAAGCCGCCACCGGGGTATCGATGGACGCCGGACGGTAGCCTCGCCGCGATCCCGGGTGGCCCCGGCGATAAGCTCTCCGAGGGGCAGAACAGGCAGGTGATCGGCGTACAAAATCTGAGTAACGCAATTGCCGAGTACCGCAGCGCGCTCAAGAGTTTCCCTACAACTGGTGTCATCAGCCCCGATCAGCGCGCGCGCATGGGCACCTACTACAACAACATGATCTTGCAGGCCAAAGAGGCGTACCAGCTCGGCGTGCTGAACGGCCCGGACCTCGACATCCTCACCAGCGTGATCACGGACCCGCGCTCGATGAAGGGGTTCATCACCTCGAAGGCGGCGCTGGATGAGCAGGCAGCTAATCTGGATCAGATCATGCAGAAGATTGGCGAGAACACGAGCGTCGCTCGTCCTCGAATGTCCCCGTCATCGTCGCCGCCGGCATCGAGCGGTTTCGGCGTGCCACCTGACATAGACCAACTCCTTAATAAACACGGCGGGAGTAAAAACAGCGGGAGAAAACCCTAATGGCCAGCAGAGAGCAGCTGTACCAAGCACTGCGCAACGCCGACGCGGCCGGTGACGTTGAGGGCGCAAGGTCACTCGCGAGCTACATCCGCTCGCTGCCCGCTGACGATACAAAAGCAGGTGCGTTCACGCAGATACCGGTAGACCCATCCAGCAGCACAAGACGCGTCGCAAGTCCAAGCAGGACGCCTGCGCGCGAAGACAACCTGCTCGGCAAAGTAGTCGGCACTGTCTTTGAGACACCTCTGGCCCTAGGTACGGCGGCACTTGCGCCGGTGCTTGCCACAGGCACCGGTGCGGTCATGCTGGGCTTCAATCGGCTCACCGGTAACAAAGACGAGCTCATGGACCGGCAGGGAAATAACTTCGCCGATCTCATGGGGCGCTTTACCTATCAGCCCACCACACAAACATCGCGCGCGCAGCTCGGTGCAATCGGCAACGCCGTCGAAGCCTCCAAGCTTGAGGGACTGATGGGTATGCCGATCAACAAATTCAATCATCTCGCCACCACTGCGCGCGAGGTGAGTAATGCACTCACACTACCGGTGCGCGCAGTCGGCGCAGAGGTCGCCGGGCGCGGTAACCAAATGCTTTCATCGATGCGCCCCAACAAGAACACACTGGCCGGTGTCGGTGCCGCGCGAACCTCCGACGAGGCCATGCGCATCGCCAACGCGCAGAGCCTGCCGGTGCCAATTAAGCTCACCCGTGGCCAAGCCAGCCGCACCTTCGACCAGAAAAGGTTTGAGCTCGAGACCGCCAAGATGCCCGAGGGCGAGCCGCTGCGGGTACGCTTTGCAGACCAGAACGAGCAGATGCTCAAAAACTTTGATGCGTTTGCTGATGAGACCGGCGCGCAATCGGCCAACCTGCGCCAGACCGGCGAGAAGGTCTCGGATGCGCTGTCGGATCAGATACGCAACGCCAAGGCCGAGATACGCGGCGCTTATGACGAGGCGCGCAGCGCCGGTCACATGAACGAACCTATCGACATCGCACGGCTTCGCGATTATCTGGAGGCGAACCGCCCCGCGTCGCTCAACGCCACCGTGCTGAGTGCTGCCGAGAGCGGCCTGAAAAAAGTGGACCCCACCGGCACCGGCATGGTCAGCATCAATGACCTTGAGGAGCTGCGCAAGATGGCGCGCAGGCTATCGCAGCCCGGTACACCGAACTCGGTTTATGGTCAGGAGATCGTTGACCTGATCGACGGCGTCACACGCGGCAGGGGCGGGCCGTTATACCAAGATGCCCGCGCGCTCTATCAGGCGTATGCAAGTGATTTCCGGGACAAGGCAGCAGTAAAGAAGCTCACTAGCCTCAAGCCGGGGACCACGGACCGCACCGTGGCGCTGGAAGATGTGTTTAAGAATTCCATTTTGACCGGAAGCATGGACGATGTCGCCGCGATAAAGAACGCGCTGATGAAGTCCGGCCCGTCCGGCGAGCAGGCATGGCGTGAGCTTCAAGGGCAGACTATTACACAACTTAAAGAGCAGATCACCGCAAACGTCGCAAGAGATGTGCGCGGCAATCCGATTGTCTCGCCCGCTGCGCTCGATAAGTACGTGCGCGATCTCGACGCCGACGGCAAACTCGATTTTATTTTTGGTAAGCAGACCGCACAAAGGATTCGTGACATCAACGATCTAGCTAAGGACGTTTATACCGGGCCACCAGGCTCATTTAACACATCGAACTCGGCGGTCGTTATGCGGGGCCTGCTTGATACCGCTGTCTCCGGGATTTTTGGTATGCCGTTGCCGATTGCGACAAGCTATAAATTCGCACAGCAGAAGCTCAAGTCACGCGCCATTCAAAAGAAAGTCCAGAACGCGCTCAACCCATGATCACCCCACCAACTTATCCAGCCGCCTCCGGGCGGTTTTTTTATGGGCGCGCCAGATGATCATCCCGCTCTTTGATGTCGGCCAGAAGGGCAAGAGCGTCAACTCCACCGTGCAGCGTCACCTGAACCTCTACGCCGAGATCGTCCCGCAGCCGGATAAATCTTCGCTGGTTTTTTACTGCACACCGGGTCTGACGCAATTTAAAGATTTCGGGGCGGCACCGGTGCGGGGATTCATCAGCGCCAATGATCAGCTCTACACCGTACACCGTAATCAGCTCATCAGCACCAACTTCGCCGGTATCTCCACCGTGCTGGGCACGCTTAGCACCAGCGACGGGCGGGTTGATATGGCGTTCAATGGTTTTCAGATTGCGATGGTGGATGGGCAATCGCTCTATCTGTATGTGATCGCGACCAATACATTTTCGGTGATCACCACCGGCCTGATCGGCCAGCCGGAGACGATCTCGTATCAGGACTCGTACTTCATTCTCTCTTTCCGCAACAGCCAGCAGTTCCAAGTGTCAGCCAGCTACAACGGCGCGCTCTGGGACGCGCTGGATTTCGCGTCGAGTGAGTCCAGTCCTGACAATCTGGTGCGGGTCTTTGCGGATCACGGTGAGCTGATGCTGCTGGGTACGCAGACCACTGAATTCTGGGGCAACAGCGGCGGCGCGGATTTCCCGTATGGGCTAATTCGTGGAGCGACGGCCGAGTTTGGCTTGGCCGCTGTCTGGAGCCTGTGCAAATTCAACGATGCCGTTGCGGGACTGTTTGCAAACAAATTGGGGCAGGTGCAGGTGATGGTGGTGGCTGGTCATGCGCTGCAGAAGATCAGCACACAGGAGATTGATTACCTGATCAACAGCTACCCCGTCACCAACGACGCCACCGCTTATGCGTACAACTTGGGCGGGCACCCGATGTACCAGATTAATTTTCCGACTGCTGGAAAAAGCTGGCTCTTCGATGCAACGACAGGCATGTGGTCCGAGCTGGCCTATGGACTGGATGAGCAGCGCCATCGTGGCGAGATGCTGGTGGACTTTAACCAGCGGTCTCTCGTTGCCGACTACGCGAACGGAAAAATTTACACACTCGGCACCGACGTGCTGACTGACAACGGCGCGCCGATTGTCCGCGAGATCATCGGCAAGCACTTTTTTAGTAATTACAAATACGTCTCGGTGCACGATCTGCAGGTGGATTTTGAAGTGGGTGTCGGCCCGGCGAATAACGCAGACCCGCAGGTGATGCTGCAAATCTCACGCGACAACGGAAGAACCTGGGGCAATGAGCTCTGGAATAGCTTGGGCAAGATCGGCCAGTACCTCACCCGCGTGAACTGGCACCGACTCGGCACGGCGCGCGACTTTGTTTTTAAGTTACGCATCACCGACTCGGTGAAGGTGGTGATTTCCGGCGCAGCGATCGTGGCGGAGCCGCGCGCATGAACAACCTGCCGCCGATTCGTGAGCCGGTCTCGAATGGATGGACACCGTCATGGTCGAACTGGTTTCAGCAGGTCTTTGAGTGCCTGCGCTGGAACCGCAGCTTCATCGGCAATGCGACGCTAGATTTTGCATCTATACCGGGCGCGGGACAGTCAACGCTCACGGTCAACGTGCCGGGTGTGCGCGTCGGTGATGCGGTGATGCTCACGGCCGCTGCGGATGTGTCGGGTGTGATCTTTACCGGAACGATTAGCGCGCCGGGTGTGATCAGCGTCACCGCAAAAAATATCACTGCCGCGCCGGTCAATCCGCCGCCGCAGAGTTTTCGATTTCTCGTCTTTCAGAATTAGGGACAACTATGCCGAACGTATCGCTCTCACCTGTGTTTAACGCACAGGTCGTGAAAGACAACGGCGACCCGGCCGTGGGCTGGAAAATCGCCACCTACCTTGCAGGCTCCACCACGCCGCAGCCGGCCTATACGGACAGCAGCGGCACAGTCGCGCACACGAACCCGATCATCCTCGACGCGCTGGGATTTGTGACGATGGGCGAGCTGTGGATCGCCGATGGTGTCGCGTACAAATTCGTGCTGATCGACGAGAACAACGTGATTAAAAAAACCGTCGATAACATCGAGGGTGTGAACGACGCGACTCGGTTCTCGATTTCGCAATGGCTACCGCCGTCGGTCGTTCCGACCTATGTCTCGCCGAACTCGTTCGTACTGGCAGATGACCAGACCACAGATTTTCATGTGGGCAGGCGGCTGCAGGCGAGGCAGGGCGTGAGCTTTGTGTATGGTCGAATTACCTCTAGCGTTTTTTCTAGCGGCACGACGACCGTCACGCTGGCGATGGATGCGCCGGGCACACTCAACAACGGCCTTACTGAAGTTCGGCTGAGTCTGCTGCGCGCGGATCATCATGCGCTGCCGAAGGTGGCGTTGGATCTGGTGAGCTTAAATGTTGATACCGCGATCAATGCGCAGACGATTAATCTCACCGGTGCGCTCAACCAAGCGCCGCAGGTGACGCTGCCGTCAGCGGCGACGGTGGATATTGGTAATGCGGCGTCGAGCAGCATTCTAGTGACCGGCACGACCACGATTAGCTCGTTCGGTGTCGCGCCAGCAGGCATTCTCCGTGTGGTGGAGTTTCAGTCTCCGCTCACGCTCACCTACAACGCGACATCGCTGCAGATACCGGGAGCCGCGAGCGTCAACGTGCAAGAAGGCGATGTGCTGGTGGCGTACTCCAAGGGCGCAGGGAACTGGAAGGTGATCGAGTACACGCGATTCACCAGCGCACCCGGCGCGGCATCAGCGGTGCCGACGATGCAGGTGTTTACCTCTAGCGGGAATTTTGTTGTGCCTGCGGGGGTTACACGAGTCAGGGCGACTGTAGTGGGCGGGGGTGGTTCGGGTACATTTGTCCCTGCAAACGAATCCTCAACACCGGCTTACTTTCAAGGTGGCGGTGGCGGAGGCACGGCGATTAAGGTCATCACTGGATTAGTACCCGGGCAGAGTATTGCGGTGACAGTGGGTGGGGGTGGGTCTGGCGCACCCGGACCCGGGCAGGGTGGCACATCTTCGTTCGGGGCGTTTTGCTCGGCAAGCGGAGGTTCTAGAGCTGGCCCCGGTAGCGGCGCAAGTGGTGACATTAATGTACCCGGTGGATCGGGCGGGGTCGCGCAATTCTTTGCCGGTGTTGGATTGCCAACAGGCGGAGGCAGCTATCTGTCGCCGGCATCTGCGAGCGCCGGTACTTTTGGTGGTGGCAGCGGTGACACTAGCAGCGGCGCGGCAGGTGTTGTAATTGTTGAGTATTAAGCCGGCAGATTATTTGAGTTCACTAGCCACCCCCGGGTGGCTTTTTTTATGGATAAAAAATCAATGAAAGAGCACACGGGTATTTTTTCGCAGATCGTCTCGGCGCTTGCGCAGTACCTGCCGTCGTTCATCGGCGCGGTGATCTCGCTGCAGTTTCTCGGTAAAGGTCTGTCGATCTATCACCGCATCAGCAGCGTCGCGGTCGGCGTGGCCTGCGCGGTGTATCTGGCACCGGCGTTGATTTTATGGCTGGGGGTGAGCGGTACTGCAATGAGCGAGTCGCTGGAGTTTTTGATTGGGCTGTTTGCAGTCGCTATCGGACGGGAGATTTTTCGGGAGATTGAGGGTGGGTTGATTCACCGAATCAGACATAAATTTTTAGGGGGAGGTGCGCAATGATCTGGTGGCTAAACGCGATGTCCTGCACGATTGTTCTTGCTGTCTGTATGTGGGCAGTGCTGACGCCTGAGGTACCAACACGGATCGTCGGTACGGTACTGATCTCTGCGCTGGGGATTTTTTCGGTGCTCAATATGATCAAGCCGGGCTTTGCCGGAATTTTCTCGGCGCAGTCGCAGACCTTTGTGAACATGTCGCTGGCGTGTCTGGCGATCTGGTTTTACGTGCGATACCAAATCTACTTGCATGAGATCGATAATAACGGCTTCCGATAAGCAGCGTAGCGAGCGGTTGTCTGAGCACTTTACGCTGGACGAGCTGACGTTTTCGCAAACCGCTGCGCGCAACGGTATCGACAACACACCCCCAGATGAAATTCTACCGAACCTGCGCCGTCTGACCGAGGCGCTGGAGCGGGTGCGCGCGCACATCGGCGCACCCATCCGCGTCTCTAGCGGCTACCGGTGTCTGACGCTTAATCAGAAGATCGCGGGCAGCTCGAAAACCAGCGCGCACGTGCTCGGTCTGGCGGCGGATATTTCTGTTGATGGGATGAGCGCCAAAGCATTGGCACAAAAGATCGCGGCGATGGATCACGAGTTTGATCAGATCATCTGCGAGTACGACCGCTGGGTGCACGTGGGTCTGTCGCTCGGTAAACCGCGACGGGAGCTTTTGACGATACGGCACGGCTCGGGCTGGATGCGCGGCATCGTTTGAGCGTTGCGAGATCAATGATGCGACTCTGGACAAAACTGCTGCTCTCGCTGGCGCTGTGTATTGCACTTGGCGTAGGCGGATGGCAGGCGTTTGAATCGATCAAGCGTATCGGAATGGACGAGGTGCGTCGCGAGTGCGAACGCGCAAACGCGGCGATTGAGACGGTGGTGCACAAGCAAGCCGAGGAACAGCAAAAAGTCGTGACGCGCTACCTGACCCAGTACGTAGAGCGCGCCGCCGAGGAGCGGGTGGTGTACCGCGATATTGTGAAGGAGGTGCCGGTTTATGTACCGTCTGATTTACCTGTATTGCCTAGTACTGTGCGCGTGCTCCACGACGCCGCCGCCACCGGTCGTGCGCTGCCCGAAACCGGAAATCCCCCCAGCACTGATGCAACCCCCGTCACCCCTCAAGACCTTACCCGCACCGTAGTGGAGAACTATGCGAGCTGCCGGGAGGATCAGGGGAGGTTGGAGGCGTTGCAGGGGATTATTAAAACGTTCACAGCAGACTGACAGTGCGTTTATTCAGCTGGGCGCTTGAAGCCTAACCACACCCAGTGAAGGGCTCTGGCTAGTAGGTAGGAGATGATCGGGAAGCTGAGGGCTGTAGCAAGGTAGTCGTAGAAATTATGCCACCAAATCAGACTCGCCTGATCTGCGGCAAGCTTTTTAAACTCTGCTTTTGCTTGAGCCACTAACGCTTCTGAGGTGTTTGGCTTTAGCAGAATTTCGTCACGCATGCCTTCTACTTTGATTGGGATGGCGTTTTCTTCCGATTCAGTGGAAAGCGCGCTATTAACTTCAGCTGACAGGTGGCCAACGGCACTCCATTCAGATATTTTTCGTTTTTGAAATAGGTCGCTGGAGAAACCGAGGGTAGAAAAAAATATCCATAATCCACTTAAGAGGATCCATAGTCTCATCCAGCCGTTGAGGTTTTTCATGTGTTAGTCTGGCTATAAAGGACGTGTAACATTATTAATGTTCTATAAGTTTTTTCATTTTCAACTATTTAGCAATAAGCACCCGATTGGCGTCTCCAATTAGCTGCGGCTCCTGTCGTCTATTCATCATGCCTGCTTGTCTGTTCACCTTTTCAAGAAGATAGCCGTGCATCTCACCCACAGTAATCTTACCATCCCGATTCGCATCGGCTTCGCCTTCCATACCCCGCATGAGGTAGTAGCTAAAAATGCCGTGCTTTAAATCGGGGCTACTGCTAGAAATTTGATCTGCTTGACTAGCGGTGATGACGGTAAATTCATCAGGAAACATTTTCTTATCGGTTTTGAGTGCAACCGGGCGAGCACTGGCTAATAGAGTTTCACCTGTACGCGCCAGTCCACTGTAGCAGCTGTCGAGGAAAATCGTAACAGACTTAGGCTTTGCGGCTTGAATAAAACCATTGATTTCCCGCTGGCTGATGGCTGTCTTTTCTATCAAGTCTCTGTGCGCTCGCTGAGGGAGAAGGTACAGTCCTTTTCCATCTTCGGCGGGTAGTCCGTGGCCGCTGTAATAGACGTATACATCGGTGGTGGAACGTACGCGGCTTGGTAGCCATGTTTTGAAGGCTTGGTAAATTGCGACATCGTCAGCGTTGCCATCCACTAGCAGCTTGATGTTTTCCGGCTTGATGCCCAACGCACGAATAGCGTAGTCATAGAACATGCTGGCATCGTCATTTGCAAAGTCGGCTCGAGGCAAGTTCTTATAATCAGCGATGCCAATGACGATGGCTACAGCATCTCGTTCAGGCTGTTTTTTGACTTGTGCTGGGTTCAGCGAAGCAAACTTCGCTTGTGATTCGGTAATCGGTCGATTGACGGTAATTGTTTTGGTCTCTGTGTTGCCGTTGATGTCGATGGCGGTGATATTGAATATGGTTTCTTGTCCAGCGCGGGCTACTTTGTCAATCGAGTATTTTCCATCAGATCGACCGCCTTGCTCTTCGCCATTTATTTTGAGAGACGCTATATCTGAATTTGCTTGAACTGTTATTTTAAAAATTCCATTTTCATTTATATCTGAAGTAGCAATTTCTATTTTTAAACCATTTTTTACGTCTGAGCTTCTTTTAAATTCTTCGTTCAGTACAATGTTAGTACTTTCTATTGAGTTTTTTAATTGAGCAAAATTTTCCCTCTTTTTGCCAAATGAACTAAGAAAATCATTTTGAAAATTAGGTAAGCTGACTGAGTTAACTTCATATAAAACGCCGGATTTCCATATCCCATTCAAGGGTCTTCCATCAAAGTTGGTGTAGATTCCCTTCCCGTCAAATTTTCCATTCTTCCAGTAACCATAATAACTAGATCCATTAGAAAACCAAATTTTTCCCAAGCCATTTGGAAAATCTTTTTCCCACTCGCCAAGATATCTTATTCCATTTGTTGCATATGTTGCTTCTCCAATTCCATCCCGCTTATTATTTTTCCAATCACCAAAATACGAATCACCACTCAAATAAAAAAACTCTCCAATGCCATTAAATTTATTTTTTTCAAATGTTCCAACATATATTCCATTATCGAAATTTGATCTTTGAAAGCATTTTCCTTCGAATTTATTTTTTTCTTGGCTGCAGCTTTTTAATTCAGTAGCCATCAAAAAAAATTGTGGGAATATAAAAATTCCAATGGTAAAAAAGAGTGCCGTGAGTCTTTTTAAATATTTTTTTTCCATGATGAATTCAAAGGATTATTGTGATATCTGGAATGTAATTGGTATTTGGTACCAGCTATTTATATTTTTCCCCAAAACCATTGCCGGGTAAAAATTCCATTCTTTGACAGCTTCAATAGCCGCATTATCCAAGCTTTCGAATCCGCTGGAATTTGAAATCTCAATAGGCCCGGCCTTTCCATTTTCTGTGATTAGAACTCTTAAAACAACTGTGCCAGTCTGACCTTTACGCTTAGCCTCACTAGGCATTGTGGGTTTGCGGTTTCCGGCCATATAAAAAGGGTGTATTGTTCCTATCGTATTTTTGGTTAACTCTTTCATATCCGGAGTTTTGAACTCCGGCAGTGGAGTTGGTGCTTGAGATATTACTTTTTCGCTGGAATTGTTCGCGACCTTATCGGCAGCTGTACAGACCGACATCATGAAAATAGTGAGCAGTGCAATGAATTTAATCCTGAGCGCGCTCACCTTCACATAATTAACATCATTCATCTTGGCTCCCTGAGAATTTGTGTCGCCAGACATCAAAAAAGCAAGTGTTCAATGGCGCCGAATTTTTAATGTGGTCGATTTTGAACCTATACGTCTAGTAACGATTTGTCCAGCCAGATTACCCGCAGATACAATTGTTACAGTTCAGTTGTCATAAGGTTAATTTACGCATGGAGGTGCTCGTTTAAAGGCTGATTTTTAACGATTATCTACGATGGTTAGCTTGTAACGTATTTAGAGAATCGTTCCGTCATGCGCGTTGCGTTAGGTCATAAAATTTTTATGTCGACGGGTTGGCAAAACCTAACTCTATGGTGCTTCCTTCATTCGTGCTTTAGTCGGGGGCTGTTGATGTAATGCGAGCCAGCGCCCAACTAATTGCCGCAGTTGCTGTTTGAAACCGCTTGACAAAAGAGGCTAGTGAATTCGCTGCCCAGTAAATCGTTGCTTTGTGGAATGAAACCAATATTGCTCCCACGGGGCTTTGATACGTTTGAGCGCGTGAGATGCGATTCGACGAATCATGCATTCGTATATCGATATCAGCACTTACTATGCGCCAATTATTGAAGGCGAGATGAGTGTGTTAATGCGTCGAGTTCACCAAAGAAAAAAGGCGATCAACTGATCGCCTTTTGTCGTTTGAAATTGCACACTTTCGTGTGTAATTTTTGTGTAGCTAGCTTGTACATGTGTGCATTTGTGTGCACTTTTTTGTACGTCGCTGTACTCCTAAGTCGTTGATTTGACTCGGATTTGGAACGAACAACTTGCATTCGTGGTGCCCACGGAGGGGAAACGAACTTGCGCTTAACTCGTTGATAATGCTACATTATGACCGTGGCGTGTGCAATATTTGTGCAGCGTGTGCAGGCAATTTGCACACCGCACACACAAAGAAACACGCTCGTACAACCCAGTACATGGAGCGACTCAATGGCCTCAATTACCCCCTATAAGGACGGATTTCGTGCCGTTGTGCGTCGTGTTGGTTACAAGGCGCGCACTAAAATCTTCCCTACCAAAAGGCAGGCCCAGACTTGGGCTCGCAGTGTTGAAAAAGAAATCGACGAGGGGCGTTACAAAGACCCTGCAGCTGGCCTAAAGACTACGACTGTCGGCGAGCTTTTTGAGAAATTCCGGGATGAGGTTGCCCCTCACCGAAAAGGAGCTCGGTGGGAGGTGGTTCGCCTGAACCGGTTTCTGCGCGAAGTCGAGTTTATGCCCCGGCGGCTCGATCAGTTCACCAGCACGGACATCCGGGAGTGGCGGGATGCGCGCTTGAAAGAGGTGAGCAAGGAGTCGGTACGGCGTGAGATGAACCTGATGGGTTCGGTTTTTTCATACGCCATCAAAGAATGGGATGTCGGCCTCCGGGATAACCCTATGAGTCTCGTACAACGCCCCTCGTCAAATGCCAAGGGTAGGGAGCGCCGCTGGTCCGACACCGAGATCGAGGCCGTTCTGAAGGCTTCTGGGTGGCATGACAAGCTCAAGCCCAAGGTCGGGCCTGAGTATGTCGGTTGGGCCTTAATTATCGCTTTAGAGACCGCCATGCGGATTGGTGAACTTTGTGCGCTCAAGGTGCAGGATTTTAATCCGGGAGAATGCTGCGTTGTTTTGCACGACACTAAAAACGGTGACCGCCGAATGGTGCCCCTTAGCAAAAAAGCTTTAGCTGCTTTTCGCGTGCTGACTACAGATAAAAACCCCGGATCAAAAATTATTCCGTTAACGGGTGATTCACTGGGTCTATATTTTCGTCGGGCGCGTGAGGCTGCAGGATTAACAAACTCTGATCTACGTTTCCATGATGCGCGCCATGAGGCTACAACGCGATTGTCCAGAAAACTCGCCAATGTTTTAGAGCTGTCAGCGGTTACCGGTCATCGTGATTTACAGTCATTGAAGCGATATTACAATCCGACTGCCAAGGAGCTGGCGGCAAAGCTTGATTGATGTTGAAATAAAAGAATCTATGAAATATTTTCTTACAAAATAAAAATGTTATATTTAATATATTGTCAGCGCGAGTGGTAACCTATCCTTGCTCTTTGCCGACATCCGAAAGCTAAGCGCCCTTTATTTTTATGCTCGATTTGGCAGTTTGGCCCGAACCAAAAAATTGGTCTTCCGTATACAGGCATTAGATTTGAAAAACTGGCCCAGATAAAATCCAGTGCTAAAAACAGCACGAAGGGGTGAGAATAAATGCAATCTTTAATCAAATATCGTGGGGTCAGGATACTGCTGGGAGTGGCCTATTTTGTAGTTATTACTGCGATTACCCTGCACGTAGCTATGTCTTCAAGCTTGCCTGGATTTCTCCCTGAGTTTTTGATTATGTGTGTAGCGGTTGGATCTTTAATTGCTGGATTTTACTGGGCGGATGATTGCGAGGAGCTGCAAAAGAAAAGGCACGAATCGAATCCAAATGAAAGTCAAGGTCTTCTAAAAAATTTCATAACCGTTCTTAGAGGCCTCGTATATTTAACTTTTACGATTCCTGCTGTAGCTACTTTTTATTTTTTACTAGTTGCACCATTTATTTATTTGCCAGTTCGATTTATAAATGGTGCATTTCATTGGTTGAAGTATGGATTTTTTAACAGCTATACCGCCTGCGAATCTATTAACATTTTTTGTGTTAATTACACGGGATTTTTAGGTTTGGACAAAATACTAAACTGGCTTGGATCAAGTGATTTATTTTTCACGATTTGTATAATTTCTTGTGTTCTATTCGTGGTGCAAGAATTATTTCCTTTTGAAAATAAATCATTTTCAGACATTTTTTACTGGTGACAAAAAATTCTCAGATAGTTTTCGCTATATTTTTGGCCATCGTCTTATTGGCATGTGAAACCAAACCTGTGATGGTGGTTAGCTGTGAAGACACTAATCTCCTTGGGTCGGCAAAAAATGAGCGTAATTAGTTTTTGCGGTCCACTCGATATGAGCGCCTCAAGGAAAGTAATATCGATAAAGACAAGCTGTGATCTTAGCCGGGCAACGGCGCTTTAAATGCCTCGTGCATTCTCTCAAAGCAGTCGTTCAGGGCTGACAGAGGTGTGTCGTGCTCAAAGCTGGAGGAAATTTCAAGACGTGTACCCTCTGCAGACATGGCGGCTTCAAGCGAGCAGTACCACCCTGATTTGTATTGGACTAGGCGGGGTCTGCCGTACTTGGTAAGCATCATCAGCTTTCCTTCCATTGAATCTGTACTGATAGGTGTACTTGCTTTGGTGCTAAAAATATCTTTGAGACGCATAGTGATGCTTCCTTACTAAAGGTGGGTGATGCCGCTAATAGCTAGGGTGTATCAGCGACGCTTTTGTTTACCTTCGCGGCATTTGTCCAGCCACTCCAGTACATCCTGTTCAAGCCAAAGTAGTTTTGTGCTGCCGGGTATACGTAGCCTTGGCGGCAAAGATTCTGGTCTGCGTCGCGCATCGACTTTGATCGTTTCTGCAGTCCGTCGTAATACAGGCGCAAGATCATCCGGGCCTAAAATTTTTAGATTGGCTACGCTCATTTGCAGGTCTCGATATAAATATTAAGGATTGAGTCGGTTATGCCGCCTCGAGCGCATCTGCAAAGTGATGCCGAACGATGACGGGAAACTTGGAGTCATAATTGACTTCGATTTGAGTGGGCTGGCGCAGGTCCGACGCAAATTGCTCGATCCAATCTGAAACACTCCATAACCCTGCGCTTGAATCTTTGATGTCATGAATCCCTCCTTGATCCGGGTCGCAAGAGAAATACCGATAGTCGGGGTCAGGTGTACGTATATCAATCCACTTCTGTGCTTTGCCGGTGATGAAGCCACCGTGCAGCGGGCAGATCCACTCTGAGACAACTATTTTCAGACCACTCCAGTAGTCCACCCGGATACTGGTAGGTTTGTCAGGTTTGGAATGAGCGCGATAGGTGACTTTCGTCACATCATGCGTAACAAATCGTGGCGCTGCTTGCGATGCAAGGATGGCGTGATTGCTGGCTTCGCGCCTTTCTTCCATGGCTGGCTCACGCATGGGTGCGCTGCAGCTTGGGCAAAAGGTTAGGGAGGCAGGAATGACGATTTCGCCGCATTCAGGGCAGGTTGCGGACGGTGCTCCGTGACTTCCGTTGGCAGGCTTTTTCGAGCGGCCTTTGATCGCATCAACAGGCCCCAATCGCTCTGTGGTATCCGAAAAATCGAGCCACAGACAGTTACGTTTTCCATCTGTGATGCGCATGCCCCGGCCAGCACCTTGCACATAGAGGACCGGAGATTTCGTTGGGCGTAGCCAAAGGATGCAATCTACATCCGGTACGTCGAAGCCAGTAGCTAAAGCGAGCACAGTCACCAGACAGCGTAGCTCACCACTACGAAAAAGACGGATTAGGTTTTCGCGCTCGGCTTTGCCGGTGTCGCCAGTGACCACCGCCGTGGGTATATTGCGCTCA
>Ga0181343_1000114_pt1 | contig 36345 bp, 26 predicted proteins | sample Su13VDMLBSD_FD_130110 | JGI IMG/M metagenome (GOLD analysis project Ga0181343, IMG submission 130110) | Freshwater viral communities from Lake Michigan, USA - Su13.VD.MLB.S.D | ecosystem: Environmental > Aquatic > Freshwater > Lake | place: USA: Michigan | collected 2013-07-15
AATAAATGAAGACATGTTTTCTGAATCTGTTTCTGGTAGTTTATATTTTTATGATCCTGCATTTATAATAGAACAATTAAATTTTACTTCATACGATATTTTAAAATTTAAATTTACAGGACAAGGTGCATCACAAGAATTGTCCTTTAAAATAACAGAAATTATTTCAGACACAAATTCAGTATCTAAAAAAATTGTTGGACCTTTTGGTAATACTGTTCCTGTTGCTGTTCGTTTTGCATCAGATCAATTAATTTTTAGAAATTTTGATACTACGTTATTAAATTCTTTTATTGGTAGAATTTCAAACGATCCAGAAAAACCATCAAAAGCAAAATCGTTAGTAGAAGGTCTTGAGGATTGTAGTAAAGATGATTCTTATAATAAAGCTCCAGGATTTGTTCAATATATTTTTAATGAATACGGAAAAAATGCAGACAATAAGCAAAAAGTATTAAAAGCAGATAGCACATTTAATGATATGTGGTTTAAAATAAATCCTAGTCATTATCCTTGGAGTAAAATTGGTGTTGCTCCAAGAATAGGCCAAATGATGAATTATGTCTGCGAATACGCTTGTTATGCAGATAATCCAAATGCAGTTAATTTTTTCTTTTGGGAAGATCTAGAACAATTTAATTTTAGATGTATTGAGTCTTTATTGATTGAACAAAAAAATAGTGCAGCTGCAACTTATACACCATCATTAAATGAACAAGATATAAATGCTATTGTGGATTTACAAATTATACAAGAAACACCTATAGCAAAATTAGTTAGCAATGGAGCTTTTAGTGGAGAATATATTAGAATTAAACCAGATTGGAGCAATCCTTATCGATTAATTGTAGATACTGCATCATCTATAAAACGAAATCAGATAAGATATGATTATTATACAGATAAAGATGCATTTAAAAAAATATCAAAATATCCACCAATAGATCAAAATAATGTTTCAATTGTATATGCTCCAAACAGAATCAGTGATACTAATTACGGCTATTATCAAGATGCGTATAGTCAAAAACAAAATCCCTGGTGGAATTATTGGGATCCTAGTTACAAATATTATGAAGGAGAAGATGTTGGTAATGACAAAGAACAGGTAGAAAGAATAGAACAAAATTATTGGCAAGCTCAGTTTGATTTTTCTGAACTTCCTGGTGTTTGTTTGAAAACTGTCTACGAAAAAATTAAATGGCCTTTATCAAAAAAACGATTAGAATATGCGGGTATGAAACGCGCAGAAACTAAATGGAAATTTTATAGAGAAACTATTTTAGGAGAAAGAAACGAACCTACAAGTTTTTATGCTGTGTTAACTAGTGCTAGTAAAATTTATGGAAACTCTCCAACCGGAATATACGCTTATAATTTTAAAGAAGTAGAATTTTGGAAAGCTGAAGAAATTGCTTACTCTAATCGGTACACCACAGAAGTAATACAAACAGAAGCAGGAGATCATCCTTTCCGAGTAGTTACTGTTCCTTGGGGTATTCGAGGAACCGCTTATAATATTAATGAATTTTTTAATTTAGAACTACCCGGACAGTACGAAACCACAGTGAATGGTGTAAAGATAAACACCACACTTATTGCTCCTGGTATTGGTGCAAAAGTAGCAAATCATCTACCTGCAGACGGTAGTTCTTATCCTAAACAATTTAGAATGCAACCTATAGGAAGATATTATATAAAAAACACAGACGATGCAATTGCACCAATTTATGTTGGAAGAGTTGTAAAAATTGATGTAATTAACGGTAAGATGGTTGATTTATTGTTAAAAGATTATCAATCGTGCGGAGCAGTTGCTCCTTCATCAAAACTATATGTTTTTGACGTAGAAAATTCAAATGACGGAGTATGTTCTACAGGATAACCTCAAATGAGTAGCGATCAAATAAACACATCAAATTATTCTAAAGACGATTATAGCGGTTTTTATCCGCATAAACATAGCATTGCTTCCAGAGAAAACAGTAGATTTGGACCGTCCATGAATCCGGATTTGTTTGTGCCAAATCCAAAATTAGGAGGAGCTGGTTCTCCTCCTGCATATTTAATAAAATATCAACCAGAAGAACCAGAACCAACCGAACAACAATTAGTTTGTGCTAAACAAGCAGCAAGCGAATGTGCTTCTATTAAAGAAAAATTAAGTGTTAAATGGTTAGGAATTGATTATTCTGATCCAAATGCTGCTTATAATTGTTTTTGTAATGATGCTCCCGGAGCCCCACCGGGCCCAGCCACAGACTTTTGGGTTGGTAATGTGCCTGCTGTTGGTCCACAACCAGAAACAAATCCACAATTTACCGTGTTACCTAGTGTGGCTGCTAATAGTTCCGGTAGTTACACTCCTCCAAATTATGAAAGTGCAAATTGTGGTACTAATTTTGAAAAATATATTGAATTATCTAAAACAAATGCTACTTTTTGGAATACTCCACCAAAAACTCCGTTATATCGTCGGGCACAAACTGCATTATTATCGTACAACAGAATAAAAATATTAGTTCATGGTGATTTTAAAATCAAACCAGGAAAATTAATTAAAATTGATTATTCTTTATATTTTCAAAATAATGCAAAAATTAAAGCCAGCCGTCATGATGGTATCTGGATGGTGTATAAAGTACAACATATAATAACTGGCATAAAACATTCAATGTATTTGTATTTAATGAGAGACGGGTCTGCTATAGCACCAGGCTCGTATGGTGCGCCAGTTATAGAAACTTAAAAATAATCCATTATAAATAATTTATAATGGAAAAATATTCAGATATAGACATTTTTTTACAAAAAAACGATTTAACAGGGGATGCTCCGTTAAAAACTGGTATACCATCTATACATCAAAGTTTAACAAATATTGCCCTAACTAAAAAAAGCGAACGAATGTTTCTTCCAACATTTGGAACAGATCTTTTAGAGACGCTTCAAGAAAATTTATTACAATTAGAATATAATATTTTAAAAGAAGTAATAATAGCTCAATTAGAATCGCAAGAAACAAGAGTCACTATAAATAATTTAGAAATAGAAAAAAATTTAGATGTTTTTAATATAAAAATTTATTATACCACAAAAGATGGATATAATAGTTTAGGAATATTAAATTTAACAGTAAATGTAATCGTTTAAGGAAAGAAAATGGCAGATACACAACCACAGATAAATATTTCTTCACTAGATTTTACTGGTATTAAAAATTCATTTAAAGAATATTTAAAAACTATTCCAGAATTTAGTGATTACAGTTATGATGAAGGATCTGCTATAAATTTACTATTAGATGTATTTGCTTATAATACTTTATATTATGCATATTACGCAAATATGATTGCAAACGAGTCTTTTTTAGAAACTGCACGAATAGAAAACAATTTTGCTTCTTTATTAAAACCATTAGGTATACTTCTACCAAGCAAAACTTGTTCGGCAGGAGAAATTACCGGAACTTCTACTCTAGGAACAACTACTACATTTGATTCTTATAGTGATTATTTAGTAGGAACTAATTCAAACGGTTTAACTTACAGATTTTATACTATTGAAGATATAGATCTAGATTCAACTACACAAACATTTAAAGTATATGAAGCTAAAATTATCGCTAATGATATACTTGTTAGTGTTAATTTAAATGATCAAAAAGTTTTTATTGCAGATAAAGATGTAGATATAAACACCATAAGAATAAAAGTAAATAATGAAATTTGGTCTTTATACGATGATACTCTTGTAGGAACAGATGCCAAAGTATTTTTTATAGATAGAACTTCCTCTGGATTTTATGTATTATTTGGTAAAAAAACATTAAATGATCTTGCTAACAGTTATGGAAAAAATATTGAAGCTGGTGATGTTGTAAAACTTTCATATTTAGTGCCAACAGGAGCAGTGGCTAATGGAGTATCTTCATACGGATCTAGTAATATTGTTGCTATTAGTAGTGTAGCTACTTCTTCTGGAGGTAAAGATTCTCCAGATTTAAATCTGTATCGTTACTCTGCTCCTAGATTTTTTGCTGCAAATGATAGAGCAGTAACAAAAGACGATTTTTATGGATTATTATTAAATTCTAATTTTTTGCCGATAGATATTACTACTAAAGAACAAATAAACGTTTGGGGAGGTGAAGAAGCAACACCACAATCATTTGGTAGAGTGTTTATTTCTTTTGCCAACGATACTTTAACTGCTCAAAATTCTTCTGTGAAAAATAGTATTTCTTATTTAAAAAATAAATCAATTGTAACAATATTACCAGAATATTCTCAAGCTCAAATAATAACAGCAAATATCGATCTGGCTATAGTCGGTGTTAGCAGTTACGCAACAGCAATTAAAAATATTGTAAATGCTTATTACAATACAACTTTAATATTTAATAATAATATATTTATTGGAGATATACAAGCTGCAATTTTAGAACAATATAGTGTAACAGGTATTAATGTAAATTCAATATCTTTAACTTTAGAAGCATACGGTTCTGTGACTGATAGAAATCTTTACTTTAAAAATGAATTTGCTAATGCTGCATCTGGTTCTAATTATTCTGTAGTAAAATCTGACACTATAACATATAATGGATCAACAGTATTTTTAGGAGATACACCAACAGTTTTTGATGTGTCTGGCAATTCTGTGGAAGGAAGTTTATACTTATACGATACTACTAATACACAGACAGGAAATGCAGTTGGTAAAGTAAATTATAAGAATGGAATAGTAACTGTGTATGGTGGAATTTTACCAACAACAACAAAAACAAAAATAACAGCAAAACCAAAATATTTAGATTCTTTATTATTTAACAATGAATTTTTACTTAAAGTAAACACAACAGTAAACGGATCTTAAAATGATTTTATGGTTCACTAACAAAAAAATTAAAAATACTCAATCACAAGTATTTGAAGAAATTACAGACAGTAAAATACCGCCCGTAGCTGATCTTGCAGTAGCACCATTACAACAATCAATTGTTGCTTTTTTTGCTCCAAACGAACAACCAACAACCAGTTGTGCTTATCCAATGAGAGTGGAAGAATTGTTTCCGTATTGGTTAAGACAAAATGTACAAGGATCTTCAAATTTACTGTTAATGACTAAGAAATATTATGATTGGTTAAGTTGTGGTATGTCTGAAAATAGTGTGAGTTTTTTAAATTTAGAAGATTTAATTGACATAGAAACAATTCCTGACGAATTATTAAAGCATCAACTATTTTCTTACGTTAATTCTTTTCCTGTAGAAAATATAAAAACAGCAGACAATCCAAATGGAAACGTAGATCCTGCTGGTGTAAGAAAATTATTTGATAATGTTAAAATAAACCTGTATACAAAAAAGGGAACAGAAGAATCATTTAAATTGGTTTTAGAAAATTTATTTGGCATACCAGCAAATAAAGTTTCTATATCATATCCAAAAAGATATGTTATGCGATTGAATGGTGGTAGATTTGATTGGATGCGCGATGATAATTCAAAATCAGAACCTTATACTAACAATAAAAGTAGTTATAATCCACAATTAGTTGGCAGTTATTTAAATCATTCTATATTACAAGACAATAATCTTTGGCAAGAATACTCTTATGTTTTAAATATTTCTGGATTGTCAGCAGACGCGTATCAAAGCACTGTTAGACCGTTAGTGCATCCTGCTGGAACTAAAGATTTTTATAATGTTAGACAAGATATATTTAACAATATATTTAATTCTACAGGAGTTGTCAAATACGAAATTCCAACAATTAAAAATTATGCAGTATATAATTTATTAGATTCCGAGACTATAAATTGTGCATTTGGCTGTAGTGGAGGCACAGATAATCCTGGTTATCCATTCGAGTTTCCCAGTTGGGATGATGAAATTTCTGCTAAATACTATACTGGAATGACATTTGGTATGATAAATATCGGAGACTTTATACGTTTATCGTCTGCAGACGGTAATTATCCAAATGATGGAGTAACTTGCGGAGGATGTATATAACACCCAATGACTACAACACCATTAGCATCAACAAATATAAAACAAAAAACTGAACAATTATATATTGTGGCAGGAGGTCTTTGTGGTGCTCCTGATGGAGAATTTGCTCTTCAGCGAGACACATTTATTGCTAAAAAGATACCAGACTCACAGATACATCTTATAGCAACCAATAATCCGTGGCAGGCAGAAAAAACATATAATTATTACGTTTCTGAACAAGATTACACCACTGTGTACAATCAAGATAATGGTATTGTTTACCTATGTTTGCACAATAATGCTAATTTTAGAAATGATACAGAACCAGGTGAATCCCGAGTTTCACTGGAAGCTCCATCACATACAACCGGGAGACAAACTTACAGTGACGGATACACTTGGTTACCTTTATGGAAAGTTGATTTTACTGAATATGAGTATGTAACATCAACCGAAATACCGGTTCCAGATTTAAGTACTGAAGCAGATTACAACACACTTGCAGAAAAATATGAACCACTTTGCGGTACTGGTACCGGAGTAACTGCTTTTGGTTGCTGCTGTTTATATTTTAAAGAAAATAGCATAGATGAAATTACTGGAGAAGTTTACTCTGCAGGAGACGTTACTAATGAAGTAATTTTTTCTGATTGCTTTGAATGCCAAAAAATGGCAGACGCACTGAACCGAGATGTACTATTCTTAAGTGGTATTACCGCTGGCGGAATTACCAGCTCTCATCCGCTAGAAAATCCGTTATGTCCTGCTACTAAAACAATTCAAACACTACAACAACAATTACAAGCAGACGTTTATAATTTAATTCCTGGATCCAGTAAAGAATATCAACTAGAATTACTAAACAATCATAATGAAACTGGTTTAATGGTTGTTAATATCGACTTATCTTCTTTAACAGACACACAAAGAACAATAACACAAGATAATCCCTATTTAACAGTTAGTGATGTTAGCGGTACTGGTGGAGTGGTTCAATTAAAAACTAATCCTATTGGTCTTAACAGTCATTACGTTTATGGTGTACAATTAGTAACCGAAGGTAGTGGCTACGGTAATCTACCAATATTAAGTGGTGTTAACAGCACTTTAATTAACGCAATTAATTTGTTTGTTTATCCAGAAAATTTTTACGATAATCCAGAGCTATTCACTCCAGTAATAAAAAGAAAAATAGAAACTTATTTGGAAGAAAGTGAAATATCTGCTGCTGTCCATCAAACCAGCATTCCAAAAATTGCTATCATGGCAGACGCCAAGCTGTTGAGTAATGGCGCACTACCAAACTACACCAAGAACGATTCTACTGTATTTGATTTACAGACTAAAGTGGTGGCAAAACGAGGAGCAGAAAGCATACCAGCAGCACCAATAAATCCAGCTTTCAATCACACTGCAACTTTAGGTACATTACAAACTAATAATGATACTGGATATCAATATTATACAAGTGCATTAAGAAACGATAATTTAGTTGCCATAGACGGGTCCGTTACTTTATTAAATGGCAATCAAGCAAAAGGTTATTATGTTGATATATCAGATTCTCCTTATTCGGTATCTGCTTCAAACATATTAACAATTGGTGGTATAACCCACGCTATCGATTCGATAACTAGACCAACTCTAGACGTTACAACCGCTAAATTTTACAATTTTAACAGTATTGCAAGTAATCCTATAGTAATCAAACAAACTTCAGATCAAACATCAAAAAATCGATGGTATTTTAACATTGATTTAGCAGTTACTACTTAATATAAATAATAAAAAATGACAATTCCAGCACCATTTTCAACCGGATTTCCTCTAACTCTGACTCCATTTAAGAGTCGTACAGAGCAACAGTTAGATACTGCCAAAAATTATTTTGCAGTTGCTTTTAAGCCAGGATATCCATTACAAGCATCCGAATTAAATGAAATTCAAGAAATTTTTTACATTCAACAAACATTAAATGTTCAACTTTTAAATAGCAGTAATAGTTGGACTGCGGGTACCACTCCATGGACTGGAGTAACACCAATGTCAAAGTCTTTAATTTCGTTTACTGGAGTTGAAGGTGAACCAATAACTATTAATCCTGGTTGGTATTATATAAAAGATCCACAAATTAATGGCGGTATTGGAGTATGGGTATACAACAACACAATCCGCACGGTAAGTACTGGAAATAATGAAAGCACTACTGATATCACAATAGGATTCACAGTAAAAACTGTAGTAGTGGAATGTACTAATAATAGTACCCCCTCATCCACCGAAGATTCGTATTTACAAGATCAATCAAATTTTAATGTGATTGGTGGTCCTTGCGGAGCAGCTAGAATTCAATTACAGATAACCGGTGTAGATTCTCAAGCTGGCGCAGACACAATTTTTGTTCCTATGTTTGTTGGCCCACGAATTGCAGGAAATACCAGACAAATAACATTTGTTAATTCAGATTACACACAAGTAACAATAACATAACACCATGTCAATAACACCATTAAATATAAGCGATACTTTTCAAACCTGGTACACCACCACTAATTCTATTATTAGCGAAATTAATGGAATTACCATTCATAATTTAATTCCAGGAGACGGTATTAGTTTAACCAGTAATGGTAATAATGTTTACACAATTAAGCACGGAACTTCGGTAGCCACACCAGTAACTTTTACAGGTCCTATTAATTTTACTAATACAGTATCTTTTAGTAGTGCTCCCTTAGTAAATACCATGGTTACTACAATATCTCCTAAAACCTCTGGTATTACTGCTGGTAATGTTGTTAGAGTAACTACAACTGGTTTAACATTAGCCAAAGCAGACACTGTTGATAACGCAGAAGTTTTTGGTGTTGTTATCAGCTCTGATGCGTCTACTGATACTGTTGCCACATCCGGTATTATTAGTGATACTAATTTTAGTGCAACTATTGGTAATATGCTGGGAATTGTTGGTGCAACATTAATGACCGGTTGTGCGTACTTTTTGAGCCCAACAGTGGCCGGTGGTATCACAACGATAGAACCAAATACTTACGGTCAAGTTTCTAAACCAATTCTTTTAGGTATCACAGGAACTCAAGGATTGTTCTTGCCTCATCGTGGTATTCAAGTTGAAGGTATTAGTGCTGGTATTACCGCCGAGCTTGACAACAAAGTAATAATTCAAATTGATTACACTTCAGGACTAAAAACTGATGCTGCTGGTTTAAAAATAGGTGATGCGGTAATTTTAACGGACGGAGGAATTACTGATTATAACACACTAGCATTAAATCTTTTAAATCTGGGTACCGGATTAAGATTACAGGGACAAATTAATAGTTCTGGAACAGATCAAGTATTTATCGTTGGTGGTGCCGGATTCTTTCAATTAGGTTCTAATGTTTTCAGTGATAAAATTTTAGGTTTAGTTAGTAAAATTCTTGTTCACGACACAGTTAATTATCAATTAACTGTTGAAATAACACTTCCTGGTGGTAGCTTTAATGCTACAATTGCAGATTTAGATACTGTAATGTATCCGTATATTGATAAAACTAGATCATATTTTTATGATTCAAGCACAGGCAATTCTAATACATGGGCTAAAGATACCACCGGAGCCCAATACAAAGATAAATTTTTAGATTTTATTCGATACAATGATCCAGCAAATACTGCAAAAATTGTATTTCATAATAACGTCAGACTTGAACCATCACCACAACTAACGTTTGTTGGATCTGGTTCTGGATCTGGTTCTGGAATGACTGCTTCTTTAGAATACGATAATTTAATACCAAACGGTTCGTTTAGTATATGGCAACGATCATTTAGTAGTTTGAATGGTGTAACTTTTGCTGGTTTATCTGGTTACAATACTCCTATAGCAGATCGTTGGTTTTATGTTGCAGACTCTGGTAATTTGTCTGGATTAAGTTTATCTGTAGAGAAACAATCGTTCGATGCATCTCAAACTCAAGTTCCTGGATCACCATTGTATTGGGTAGACCTAAAGCAAACATACACATCTACAACTGGATTGAATTATCGTCCTCGTTTTGAAAACATTCAAAAAGGCGCAAAACTACTACAAGGCCAACAAGCCACAGTAACATTCTGGGCAGTAGCTGGTATTTGTGGTGCCACCATTGATCTGGTTTATAATCGTTATCCAGAAGACACAGAAAACTATGTTACCGTTAATGAAATACAAGACGCACTTTCTGCCAGAGAAATGATTCAATCTGGAATTCAATTGTCTACAAATTGGGCACAATATAACTATACATTTACTCCTACTGCTCAAGGAGTTGTTTCAAATTCCGAGGAAGGTTGGTTTGGTTTAGGATTTGAATTCCCGTCTAGAGGAGTGACTTTAAGTATTGCTCAAGTTAAACTAGAATTGGGTTCAGACGTTGCAGATTATATTTACACTCGTCCAGAAAAAGATTTAGAACAATGTGCTCCTTATTATTTGAGAACTTATGATTGGAATCAAGCAACCGGATACTCTGGTTCTTCTAAATTGAATGAACAGTATATTCAATTAGGTAATTTATTATCACAAAAAATCTACACAATACCATTTACAACTGAACTGGTACAAACACCAAGAAGTGTAACTTTATATTCGTCTACTGGTCAGAAAGATGAAGCATTCAACGTTACAAAAAATATTGATATGCGTTATCCAACATGTGAAGGATGCCCAATTCATGTAAATCTGCCTTGGGATACATCAACAGTTAGAACGTCTCTACCGTCTGGCAACATTGCAGTAGTAGATCAAAGCAAAAATGGAATGCAAGTTATTATTAATAATGGAGCCACACATTTAGATCAACTTAAATTCCATTATGTTGCTGATGCCGACATAAAATTCAGTACAACATAAAGTAAATAAGGAAATTAGTAAAAATGCCATCTTGCAGATCAACTTCATCACAAAGCACACGAGTATTTGCTCCTCATGTAATTTTACAACAAAATACAACTCGTCTCACAATGACTTTAAGTTCCGGGCAAGGATACACTCTTGCTTCAGGTCTTACTGCTGGCGATGTTATTAGATATAATCCGGATACTATATCTTATGTAAAATCACAGGCAGACAGTGAAACAAATGCCGAAGTTGTAGGTGTAATTGAGGGTGGAATCACTGGTCCATTTACAGTTGTACTTTCTGGTTCTATTAATTATCCGCAAGAAAAATTATCAAAAATAACAGACGGCGGAAATGGTGGTATAGACATTTTATTTTTGGACGATGCTGTTGCTGGTGGTTTAACCGGCACTATAGATGTTACACAAAGCATAAAAATAGTAAAACCTGTCATTCAACTTGCCAAAAATGGTCAATACAATGGAATTGTAGTAAATTATATTGGTTATAAAACAGGAAGTGCTTCACAAGCAGAAGACGCACAACAATTTACTGGATCTATCGTATTTGGTCCTTCAGGAATTGCCAGCAATGTTTATGTTTCTTTAGAATCGGATCAAGTATTAAATCCTGCAGAAAATGCTCAAATATTTTCTTTCTTTGGAACCACATCTGGCCCTTGGTTAGAAGCTTTGACTATTTCTTCTGGTCCTTCACTGAACACCTCATTAAAAACTAACCAAGCAAAAGTTTATCAAGTAAAGAATGGTATAACTGTTAACAATGGTTATGTTGAAGATATTGATCTAGTGAATAACATTCTATACGTGAGAAAAGGTGGAGAAGTATCTCCCATGGATAGCAGTTTAGGTGGAATTTACATTAACGGTGTTGCTTACGGGTATTCTGCAACAGCAGTAAAAGATTTCTTTGTTCCTAGAGTAAACTCTACAGCAATAACTCAAAACGGCGAACCATTAATTGCATATTTAAAAATTACAGATCAAGCTAATGTGACTCTTCCAAGTGATTTAGTTGCAAATTCTTTAACCGCAAACACTCTTTTGGTAGTTGATGGTATAGACGTTGAAGCAAAATTAAATGAATTAGAAGTAAAAATCAATTTACTAAATAACAGAGTTAGCGCATTCTAATGAACAATATAGGCTCCAGTGCATTAAACCTTTTAGGTATAACGCTAATCGGTATAGGGTCTACCGGAGCGACAGGACCTATTGGTATTACTGGCGCAACTGGTGCCGGACTAACCGGTAATACTGGACCTAGTATTGTTGGTATAACTTTAATAAATCGATATGTTGTTACCACTTTCTCTAACGGAAGTACATACGCAACTCCATCTATAGCATACGGAACTACTGGTGCCGTAAATTATATTATAGATTATGAAAACACAGGAACTGGAGTTTCTTTAGCACACTCGGTTAGCGGTACAGTATTAAATTTAAGACCTATAAAGTTTGTTAATAATACTGATGTTCCACTAACTGTTCAAGACAATCCAACAAATATAACAATAGATTTTACAACTACTGCTCCATCTGGTATAACACTGACTTCACTGGACGATAAATCATATCTACTAAAATTTAAAAATAAAAAAGCAGTAAGAGTAAATGGCCAAGGAACAACTGCAGCTAGTGGTACTATAACTGGACTTGCATTTTCAAATGCTAATATATTTGAACGAGTTCGTGGAATGGGATGGACTGGATCCACTGGTGCCGTTAATTGTTCTTACTCTGCTAATGGTATAACCTGTGCAATAAATCCATTTATTGAAGAATATGATGGAGTAATGTACGGATCTAAATCCAGAATATACGTTGGTGATTTTAATGGAAATACGGGTTCTATAATACTACAAGATTGCCCAAGGGATGGAAATGCTTACGGTTTAGAATTACATATTCAAAATTGTAAAAATCCTAACAATTTAACTAATCGGTTTATTTCATCAGGCTCTTCTAATATTTACTGGCCGTTGAATAAAACTCCATGTTTTTCTGTAGATGGTGCTACATGCAGTATGCGAGTTTCGTTCTTTGGCATTGAAGGCACTTGGTATGGAACAGCAAAAAGCACAAGTTCTGCTTGTGTTGGTGCCACACTATTTTACACTAATTGTACTGTTCCACCTCAGTTTACTTTTACTGGCAGTCTAACAAATAATATTACAATTTTAGGAGCTTGTTGTAAAGCAGATGGAACTTGTTCTCTAACAACAGCAGATTTGTGTGATGGTTATTATCACGGTTATGGAACTACTTGTGGTAATACTTATGATTCTATTTGTAATAAACCTGGTGCTTGCTGTTTTACTTTAAATTATACAAGTTCTACAGATTCGCAAGTCTTAAATCAAAATCAATGGAAGTTCTGTAATTCTTTGAGCTGCAGTGACTGTTTAAATTTTGGTACACCTACTTCTCTTTACACTACTAAATTTGCTGGTAATGGAACAGATTGCACGACTACAAATTGTGATGATTTGCAATTAAATTTAGGAGCGTGTTGCGACGGTAAAGGTAATTGTTCAGAAATAACAAGAGAAGCGTGTATTGCAAAATCTGGTTTTTATCAAGGAAATGGTTCAGTTTGTATTACTTCCGGCGTTTCTGTTTGTGCTGGTGGAACAGGTCCGTGTTGTGTAAACGGTGATTGTTCAGAAAACTCTGCAACAAATTGTTTTGCCAACAATGGTTATTATCTAGGATTAGGACGAGCTTGTTCTGAGTTTACATGTCCAACCAAAATTTCGTGTTTAGGTTTTATTGATGGTGTACCAATTTATCCAGGGCAAGAATATGGTGGCGGTATTGTGGTTGGTATTTTTGATCCAGGAACTACAGAAATATTAGGAGCAAAAGATTTGTTTTCTCCTGCTGGTGATCTGGCTTTATCTGGAATTACAACATACAATTCTGTTGCATACACTTCATTCTTAGACCACACTGCATACGGAATAACAAAAGAAAATTGTAATCTAGGATTTGAGTCGTACATTGTTATAGTATATCCACATGATTTGTATGAAAATGTTACTGTAAATAATAAATTTGCTTGGGGTGGAACTGGTTCTGCTTGGGGACCATTACTCGATACCGGTTATAATCATAACGATTTTAAATTATACGATACAGTAAACAATAGCACAGACCAAATTTATTATGCAAATACTCATTTGCTGTTCAATGAGGGATACTGGGGTATTAGTGGTGCCACTAGTATAAATGACGATCTGACATCAAAAACTTTTCAGACCTGCAGTTCTGCAAAACAATACGGTATTTCTGGTAAACAAAGAGTATTTTCTAAATCTCCATACGGTATGCATGGCGTCTGGCATCAATCTTGGGGATTATATAATACAGTACGCGCAATTAGTGCATATAATGCGTACAATTCTAACGCTTCGTTGGGTGGAGTTTATAAAGCATCTGATTTTACTGGAGTAACTGCAACTAATGCATTTATTGCTACCAGAAAAATATCAGATGGTATTACTTCTGATACTCAAGGCATAACTGCAAATACCGGTAAATTATCAAACTGGTATCTTCCAAGCCACGATGAATTAGCTTTTATTGCAGCAAGTACCAAATCTATAGCATATAATATCAATACACATCTACTAATGCATAATGGAGATCCTTTAAACGGAATTTACTGGACATCCACCGGTACATTTGATTACACTAAATCAGAAGGTGTATATAACGGCACAAAACCAACACCAGGTTCTGTTGCTGTTGCCATGCAAATTGATATCAATAGCACTGACTATAAAGTGTTTAAATCAAATAGACAAGAACAATATAAAGTTAGACCGATACGTTACGTGAGATGTGATTCAGAAACGCCAGAAAATCGTTACTTATGGTTGATTCCAACAGTATACTCCACAGCAATTAATACACCAGTTAATCAAAGAAATATAGATACAATTAGTTACGGATAATAAATGTATAAAGTATCATCTAGTGTCATAGCGATGGGTACAGTGGCCGTGGATTACGGTCCATTCCGTGGTCCTACAGGTGCTACAGGGCCAACAGGACCTACAGGACCAACCGGACCAACTGGAGCCACAGGCGCAACTGGTATTGGTGTTTACGGATTCAATCCATCAGCAAGCTCAAACGGAATTACTATTTATTTAGAAGATAGTTCTCAAATATTTTTAAGTGGATTATCTGGAAATACTTTTACAGATTTTTATAATGCTGCATATTTATTTGGAATTGCAGGAACTAGCGGAACTATTTTAAATGAAAGTTTTAATATTAAAGGTTCTGTTACCGGATTAACTGCTACATTTAAACCAATTATTGGCTTGAATGGTATGAGTTTAACGTACACTGGAAACGATTTAAAGTTTGCTGTAACTATACCAACAGGAGCAGCAATAGGAGTTTCTGGTTCTGCTTTACGTAGTGCTGGAAAAACTGCAGGAACTTTTGATTCTAGTATATTTAAATATCAAGAAAATACTGTAGGAATAACCACAGTAAATATAGCAAAAATACAAGTAACACAATTTGCTCAAGCAAATACACAGTACAATAAAAACGTTCAAACAACACTTTCTTCTGCGAGTTCTGTACTAACAAGTACTGATGGTAGAAAAAATACTTCATTTTATCAAATAAATCCGGATGGAGGAACTTTACCTACCGATGTGTATTATTCTACCGAATGGTCTAAGATTAACAATAATAATGTGGCTGCAGGATTAACACTACAATTTAGAGATCAATTAGTGTTTAATAATTTGGTTTCATACAGTATGGAATTAGGTTCTTGTTGTTTTTGTAACGGTTCTGCTCTTAAAGGATGTATCGATTACGTAAATAGTTCATATTGTGCAAGTTTTTTAAATAACACAGGTGTATTTTCGTATAAATCTTGTGTAGAAAGAAAAACAATAGACTGTAAAGATACGGGAGCTTGTTGTGCAAACGGATATTGTGCAAACACCGATGCAGCTACTTGTTCCAGAATTGGTGGAACTTTTTCTGCTGATAAATCTTGTGCTGCAGGAAATGCTTGTCCCCCTTAATCTATATTAATATAAATAATTAAAATGCCATCAATTATAGGAAGTAGCTTATTATCAGGAAACGTAATAACAGGAACCGGTCCTATCGGTTACTCTGGCCCTACAGGACCAACAGGGCCTCGTGGAGCTACCGGAACTGTGTTAGGTCCTACTGGTGGAACTGCTGTTTATATTTTTGATGTGATATCGAATCCTTCCGCAAATCAAATATCATTTGTGCTTTCTGATGGCAACCAATACGGTCCATTTTTTGGGTTTACTGGACCAACCATATCGTATTCTGATTCTCGTGGATTGTGTGCAGAACATACCAGTACTGCATTTTCTGTATGGAGTGGTATTTCTGCTGGCATAACATTTCAGTTTAGAGGAATTACTGGAGACGGTCAGTACATAACTCCGTCTTTAACTACAGATAAAAATGAATTGCTGTTAACTATTGGTAATCTTTCTGCTGCAGGAACTCCTGCTTATGGAAATACGGGTGATGATTTTATATCGTATACCACACCAATACATACCGCAACAAACACTCAGATAAAAGTAATTAATCAAAATTTTGAAGAGTCTGCAAGTGGATTTGCTGGTTCTGCAGACACTACTGCGCTTGAATTTGGTTTAACTGGAATTGCTGCTACTAGCGCAAGTAAAGTTAGAGTGTACTCGGATTTTGAAACACCTTATATTAATATAGATCAGCTTACACGAGGAAATCCAACCAATCCTAACGGATACACTCTAGATTTAACAAAATCGTCTGTGTTTAAACTGACCACTCCTGTTGGTATTGCATCTTTTTCTGATACCAATCTTACTAATGCTTATAAGAGCTGGTTATTTTTTATTGAAGGTTCTGATGTTTGGAATCTTCCAAATAATTTACTGTTTGATTCTGGTATTACTGGTATTGGTAATTACGGGTTTACACCCGGAATGAATTTATTACGAATAACTAAATCACCAAATTCTAATAACTATATTGGTACTTTTATTGACAGATTTATTGGTGCTGATGATACTGGTGGATTGCAATTTGGTGGAATAGGTTCTTGTTGCAAACCAGACGGCACTTGTCAAGATTATACAACTCAAGAAGATTGTGCAAAAATTACTGGTAGTTATTATGCTGCTTTGAAGTCGTGCAGTCAGTCTTGTAATATAGGATCTTGTTGTATTAATGGTATATGTTTTAATAATATAAACCGAGACACATGTTTAGCTTTAACAGGAAATGCTAGTGCTTGGAGTGGTAACGCATGTTCTCTTGGAGAACGTGAAATATGTGCACCTGGAACAAATGTATATCAGTTAACAAATTCGTATACAATAAATCAAAATCCTATACTATTAGAGGAAAATAATGTAAGTTTGAATACTCCTTCTACTTGGGTAAAAATTTTTGAATTTACCGTAAAAACTGATGATGCTACCGCAAAAATTAGTATAGATGATCCCGTAAATAATAATGGTGTAGGTTGTAAATTTACTTTAGATCCTAATAATATTGTATCACAAAAAACAGTTTCAAATATAGGAACAAGCATAGTATCTGTTTATTTTGCAGGATTTACCGGAGTGGTTTCTGATACTGCAAACAATCAAACAATTTCTTGGAATATTCGATTAACAACAGCTACAGGTAGTGAAACCCGTTATAATGAGGTACTAATAAACAGTTTTACTTATAATAATTTAAAAATAATAAAAAAACCAGTAGTAATAGATAAAATTCAAGCTTATTTTAAAGCACAAAGATACTGTTTAGATTGCTATGGATTAAAAACAATAAATTCTGGTACATCTGATGGTAATCATGTTAATAGCGAAACACGTAAAAGAAAATACTATCCAATTCAAGAACAATACGGAACTTGTTCATTTTCTTTAACTGGCACAAAAGACCAAATTAATTTATTGTCTGTGCGAGTTGGTGACGTTCGAGAAGTTAATGATTGTAGATTTTCTGATGCAGAAACAGAATACTATGGTTGTACTACGTGCACTAATAAAACAAGACCAACCACAGTGTGTCCACATATAGATTATCAGTTTGATCCTACAGCAAATCGTGCTATTCGTAGTAATTATTGCAAAACTGCACGACAACTTATTACTGGTCTTGGTTTAAATCAAGGATTTACTCCTACATATCCTAATTACGCTGGTCTAAATGCAAAAGGAGATTTGGTTGATTTTTCAACCCCAACAGGATCTATAATTGGGGCAACCAGTCCTTACTGGTTCGATATTACGTTTAACGATCAGCACAGTTTAATATCAAAGTTATCAGCATCTTCTGTCACCACAGAAGCTAATATGAAATCTGTACTGGACGATTTAAAAAATAAATTATACTCAACTTCTAATACAAATGGATCTCTGTTCTTCAATAAGACTAATTTTAATTCTGAATTAACTGTTGTTGCCGGAAATTCTAGTTGTGCTCCTGGTGTAACCGCACAACACGCTGATTTATATAATATTACATTAGATTTCACAACACCACCTACTGGTGCCGGTACATCTTATAGATATTTCTTACATTCATTTAAAACTACATATGGAATTGAATGTAGCAATGAATGCAATAGAGTTTCAGGTGGTACAAATTCATTAGTAGTATACGATGAAAGAGTAAAATTATCAGATCAACGACAAATATATCTTCATTCTGATGGTTATTATATCTTACATAAAGCTATAGTAAATACTATAACAACTAATTTGAACGATATAAATGCTCCTGGTGAATTTTTAGTATTCCCTATGGGTTCTTGCAAAGACAAAGGATATTTTGTTAGAGATTGTATAGGTCCAAAGTTTGATTGTAAATACACCTATATGGACACCAGTACTCCAAAATATGTCGGAGAAATAACACAATCAGATACTATTGGTGGTAAATTACAAGTTAATGTAAGTAAAACTATTCCTGCAGAATTATTGGATACATGTCATACTGCTGATTGTTTACAGTATATGAACTACCAAGGGTTAACTTACGGATTAAATGAAAATCAATTTGTATCTGTAAATTGTAGTAATACTGCGCCTGTAACACAAGCTTCAGGAACACAACAATATCGTTTACAATATCAGTGGTGGGCTTACAATTATTTTTTGGCACCAAAAATTTGTGGTGGAGGTGCTCCAACACTTTATCAATGGCAATCCACTCCATCTGGTTGTAATTCTGTGCCAGCAATAGTTCCACCACAGCATCAATATGATCCAAAAATATCCACATTTTGTTATAATTACAATCAAACAACTACATCAAACAGGATAGCTTCTTATCTGTATACGGTTAATTCTGCAGGAGCTACAGCATTTCAAATGTATTATTATGGATGGAACGATGGTAGTTATCCAAACTGGACATTAAAAACTCCTGCTACCACATATACTAATCGTGCAAATTTAACATCTTATGCTTCATCAGTATCAAATGATATGACAACATATCCTGTAGTATTTAGTACAATCGTTGCACAAACTTCTAACACTTATTTTGCTGCAGACACAGTTAATGTTCCATTTAATAAAGCATTTTGGTTTTACACTACAGGCGTAAATAATGCATTAACATTACCCACTGGATCACTACCAACCGGTATTACTGCTCCAGTACTGATTGATAAATTTGCAAATACCGGTAAACGAAATCTTCCAGAAATATTTTTTAATTTAATTCCCAGAGTAACTACTACCAATCCTACATCAGATTCTTATTTTGATTTTACAATAACACCATCTTCAGAATATGCTCTTGTAGAATATTTAGATTGGGAATTAGACGGAAGAGTAACCACTGTATATTTACCATTAATAACAGGAAATACAATTTTACATTATAAAGACTTTAGTACACCAAACTCATCATTAGAATTATCTTCACTCAGAACTCCAAGTGGTAATAGTATAAGTACATTAAAATTTAGTGATTTTGCAGATAGCGCAAAAGATGGTTCAGACGTGTTATTAACAGTAAATGTTATTCAAATGTTTTACAGAAAAAATGGAGCTGAGACTGCAAATCAAAATTATAAATGGGTAGAAAAAACTAGAACATTTCGAATAAAGTATCCATCTTCCGGTTTGATGGGTTCTACTAGTACTACAACACAACTTCCAGTTGCTACACAATTAAAACGCATAACTAATTTGGTGGGAGACTCTCAGTGCGTCAGCATCAATTGTGAAACGTCCCCGTACTTATGCTTATCTTTGGAGAACTGTTAAAATGGCAATTCATTTTCGATCACAAATAGTAAACCAAGAAATTAAAGGAACAGTTATTGATGCTTCCGAGTTGGGATGGTGTTGTGATGGTAGCTCTACCACACAAAAAACACGTGCAAATTGTCAAGGTTATCCTTTTATTTTGGGTGCATTAAACGGAAATCAATGTGCTGCTACAAACGCTAATTGTCCAAATAATTTTACTGGTTTAATTCCAGGAGCTTGTTGTTACTGGAAAAATGTAAACGGAGATTACACACAACAATGCACGCTTGTAATTAATAACGAACAATGTGATGCTCTACATCAAGGATTTAGTGAAGGATTGCAGTACTCTTTTTATCCTGGTCAATTTTGTCAAAATGATGGTGGCAGTGTAGTATGTAACGGTGTAAAACGAGTTTACGGAGACGATGCCATATGCAATCCAGACGATTCTACAAACTGTTTTGATCCCAACAATATTTTAGGAAATTGTTGTCACAACGAAACAGCTGGAACAATTTGTTCCATCACAACTAAACCTGAGTGTGGTAATGGCGTATGGTCTCCACCAAAAAATGGTGTTGTAATGTCGTGCGTTGATAAAGCACCTTGTGATGGTGTATATTTTTCTAAATCGTATAAAGTACCAACAACAGATATAGATGAAATAAAAGGTGCAACCAGTGTAATAGAAAAATTACCACAAATAGGTGATTATTATCAAGGTGGTGTATTTGTTGGTATTTTTAATCCGGGAACTCCTATAAATTCTGATGGTGGTTCTGAAATTTTTGGTAATGCTTCCACCGGTAATGCTAGCATATATCGAGCAAGAGGAGACGGTGTTGGTAATAAACGAGCTGGTTGGGTTTTAATTGCAGATCTTGAAGATCATATTGCAGACGCTGGTTACACTGGTATAAATTTATTTGATAATATTTCGTTTGCAGAAACACCTTCTACTGCTCTTGATACGTTTGCTTCGTCTGCATATGACGGTCTGTATAATACTGTAAACAATACTTCATCACTTTACAGTTCTATAAAACAGTATACGTCTAACGGATTTAATGACTGGTATCTACCCAGTCAAGACGAATTAGCTTTATACTGCAATAACATTAAACCAGACACTCAACTTTATAATAATTATAAAATTTTAGAAGGTACTTATTTAACTTCAACTTTATTCTCACTAGGGAATCAACGACAATTTAATAGTACGTATTTTAATTACACACAACAAATAACATCATTTAATTATGGTCAAGTAAATTTGTTGCCGGTAACAGAAAAAGCAAAAATTAAATTGTTTAGACGAATTTATTTAGGACCAGAAATTATAATTAGTAATACTAGAGATATTCTTGATTGCGATGCTTGTTTAAAGAAAGCAGCCGATGAACGCAACGATGCCATGAAGGTTGTTGCTAAACAATATGAAGATTTACAAAAATGGATCAAAGGAATTAAACCTAATTGTGTAGTAGGTCCGTATGATGATGCGGATAAATGTGATATAAGTTGCAAAGAAGCAGACGGAGGTGGAGTAATACCAGGATATCCAAAAAGTCCTTGGTGTTGTGCTGCTGATATATGGAATAATTTTTTTAAAGAATTATGGGAAGGCACTGGAATTCCTGGAATGATTGGTTTAGGCGAAGCAGCAGGTTCTACTATTAGAGCTGCATTTGATTGGGCAAGACTTGTAACTGGATTAATTGAAACTATAACAGGTACCGCTGTAAGTGATATTGGAGAATTCGTAATAGGATATCCCATGAGATCATACAATACAACTGCATTTGTGGAAAGAAATGCACTTGGTGAATTAGTGGGTGGTAACAGACCACAATTTTTTACTATGACTGATACCGGTCCTGTACAATTCCGTGGAGATTCGTTTGATGCATATGCATTTGAAAGAATGGCAATATCGGGCGGTGAATCATCAGAAGCAATGCAAAAAGCCGGATTTATAAGAGTAATAAAAGATGTTAATAATCGAGTAGCAGAAGTTATAATGACAGAAAAAGGAATGAAAACTCTTTTAGACACAATTGAAGAGGGTAGAAGAGCAAATCCACCGTATAAAAATTATATCACAGGATTTGCTCCAATAAAAATTCGAAATGATGCTGGAAAATATATTCTCGAATACCAAGAAGCATTGAATAGTATAAATGCATCTGCAATTGGACGAGGTTTTGCTCCAGATAACCTTGGACAATCTCCATTAGGAAAATTAGACCCACAAGAAATAATTGATTATTTTGGTGCTAAGTCTGGATTGGCTGTAAGATTTAATCCAAATAGACCAATTATAAATGGAATAAGAAGTGAACCTATAGCCAGTTCATTTAGTGATATATTAAAATACGCATGGGAAACCGGTGGAGTGGGAAGAGCATCTCGTTTAGCTTTTTGGTCTGCAATGAGAACTCCACAACTTTGGCTAAAAATGGTAAAAGGTCTTGCTGGATTTTTAGGACCAGCTTTAATAGAAGCACTTCTTAATTTGTATGTTAAATTTATGGAATGTAGTGCGGAAGCAGATGAATATGTAACACAAGAACAAACCAGATTATTTGGTAATGTAGATTGTAGAGATAAAAATGGAATATGTAAAGATCCAGATAAATTACCACCAGTTCCTACACCACCAGATCCAGATCCATACACATTGTGCAGATGTCAAGGATGCCCTGAACCAGAAAAATGGAGAAAATGTGTTGGAGAATCTGGTATTATTCAATTAAAATGGATTGAAGCTGTAAAACGGTGTTGTGCAAATCCTGAGTGCAAACCACCAAAGGTAAAAAGCCCACCAAAAATATGTATGAATATACAATACTTGGATGATCCTAGAAAGAAAAATATACCACCAATCGAAACCAATCCAGACGGAACACCAAAATATCCAAAAGAACCATACGACTATCCATTACCTAGCCGTATTAGAGAAATTCCTAATGATATTCCTCAGTTTCCGAGGGGGTTCGGTTTTGGAAGTCCCATGGGAATATAAATATTTTATATAAAACTCTACTATATAAAATAGGAGTTTACATTATGGGATGCGGATGCAATAAAAACAAAACCGTAAAGAACACGGAATCTCCTGAGTTCAGAACAGCAGATTCCACCACACAATCTAATCAAGGAACCTTCTCTAGAGGTATAGCAATGGCAAAAAGTTTTGCTTCTGCTATTGCTTCCCGAGGAGTTTCAAACACAAAAACTAATGGCCCAACCAAGCAGCTACGAGTTCTCAGCTGTTTTGGTAATCAAGACCGTGGTGGCGAATTGCCTCCATGCCAACATCTAAAAGAAAGCACAACGCCCGGTAAACACTTCTGTGGTGGTTGTGGCTGTGGTGATAAACCAATGACTTGGTTGATGGCGTCTGGTGAAGAGTACAGCAAATTAGATTATCCTAATCTACAATGCCCGTTAACCATGCCTGGTTTTACTAACTATACTCAAAGTGCGCCAGACGAAGCAAACACACCAATAACCAGAAAATACTATATTGAAAATATAGATTTTAATGAAGTGTTAAAAACACCAATTAGTTTACCTCAATTTAAACCTGAAATGCCACCAGTTCCTCCAAACACAGAAGAAACCGGAAAAGTTTAAATTTAAATTGCCATAAATACTTGCAGGTATCTTATGGCAAAACCAAATTCTAGAGAAACATTAATTCAGTATTGTCTCCGAAAGCTGGGAGCTCCTGTTGTAGACATCAACGTTGATTGGCAGCAATGCGAAGAACGTCTAGACGATGCTCTAGACTTTTTTACAGAACGCCATTTTGATGGTGTTGAGAAAATATTTTTTCGTTATCAAATACAACAAAAAGACATCACCAATCAATACATCTCTATAGAAGATGTTGGTCCACCAAATGGAGTCAGTGGTCCTACTGGTAATGATATAGTTTCTGTAGTAAGAGTACTACAGTTTGGTAATTTTAGCAATATCAACATGTTTGACGTTCGTTATCAGATGGCACTTACTGATTATTTTGGTATCAACAGAAATCTGGCAGGAACTTACGCACTAGGTCTGGCAGGATACGATTCCATGATGCGTTACATCAAACTGATCGAAGACATTTTTCAACCAGAAAAAGCTATACAGTTTAGTAAAGTAAGTGGTAAGTTGCATTTAAATATGGACTGGGATTTAGAAGTAAATGCCGGAGATTGGATTGTTATTCAAGCATACGCTATTATTAATCCAGAAGAACACACTAAAATATACGATGATCGTTATTTAAAGAAGTATCTGGCAGCTTTAATTAAGCGTCAATGGGGAACAAACATGTCTAAATTTGACGGTGTTGCTCTTCCTGGTGGCGTTACTATGCGTGGGGCCACGATTTACGCGGAAGCAGTTCAAGAAATTGCCGCAATAGAACAAGAGTTCTTGTCTAACACAGAACTACCAATTGATTTCATGACAGGCTAATATGGCTATAAATCCTTACTTTAAAGATTATTCTGGAGAACAAGATCTAGTAGAAGATCTCACCATTGAAATTATTAAAACAATGGGTCGAGATATGATTTACATTCCCAGAGAGAAATATCAACAGGATTTAATTTTTGGTGAACAATACGGTGTAGGATTTACTGTTGGCATTCCATTAGAAATGTATATTGACACCACTATGGGATTCCAAGGTCAAGGTGATATTGCCAGCAAGTTTGGTATTGAAATTAAAGACAATTTAGAAATGACTATTTCTAAAAAGCGATTCGTTCAAGAAGTTCAAACCAGACAACCCAGCATAACCAGACCACGTGAAGGTGATTTGATATTTTTTCCGTTAGCAAAAGCTATATTTGAAATTAACTTTGTGGAACACGAAAATCCATTTTATCAAATGGGTAAACTATACTGCTACAAACTGTCTTGTTCGCTATGGAACTACAACGAAGAAAGCGTACAAACTGGAAATACAGATATCGATGCTGTGGAAACAGACGTTCGTGGTCTTACCGGCGAGAACACAGAATTCAATACTCAAGACGAAGCGTATAATCCAAACATTGTGGACTTTACAGATTTAAATCCATTTTCTGAAGGACCATTCTAATGTTTACGTATTACAAGAACGAGTGTATACGAAAACTGGTAATTGCTTTTGGTAACTTGTTTAATAATATACACATAATACAAAAAGAAACTGATGGCTCTCCCAGAGACACGCTAGTCCCTTTAACGTACGCACCAAAAGAAAAGTACATCAAGCGTTTAACTCTTCCTAGCTCAATCAGCGATCAAACTCGCGTAGAATTAAATAATCCACAATTATCGTTTGAATTAACTAATATTCAGTACGATCCGATTCGCCATTTAAATAAACTTCATAAGAAATTAAATGCAGGCATGACTGGCGGATCTTACATGGAAGTGCCGTATAATTTTACGTTCAACCTTCACTCATACACCAGAAACATTGATGAAAATTTAGAAATAATGGAACAAATTTTACCGTACTTCAGTCCGGAATTTGTTATTTCTATGAATTATACGGATATTCACAGACAAGTAGACGTACCTATCACTTTGTTACAAACAAATCTACTTCAAGACTATGAAGGCGATTTTAACACAAGACGAGTGGTAATCAGTACACTACAATTTGTGGCAAAAACTTATGTGTTTAACAAACTTAGTACATATCAAGGAATGTCTAATTATGTTGCAAATTTTGATATTAACGGTATTACTTTTGATATAGAAAGTTGATTTAAAATGAGTAATGATATTATTTCCAAATCTTTGGGTATTGATTTTATTGGACCTGTAGAAGAACCAAAACCAGAAGTAAAATCCGAAACACAAAAAGGATTAGACACTGATTTTGAATATGCTAAAGACAATATTAAAATGCTAATCTCTAATGGCTCTGAAGCTATAGAAGAAATTCTTAAAGTAGCAAAAGCGGGCGATTCTCCAAGAGCATATGAAGTTGTATCTCAACTGTTAAAAACAGTAGCAGATATGAATAAAGATTTGCTGGAACTACATCAACGAGCAAAGACGGTAAAGAAAGAAACTGTGAATGTTAAGAACACAACAAACAATTCAATTTATGTTGGTTCTACTAGTGAACTGCAAGATCTAATCAACAAAGATCGAAGCAGAACAAAAGCTCTTGAAAGCCAAACTTTTTTAGATAATAACAATGGGCTATAATAAAAAATCAGGATATCTTGGTAATCCCAATCTTAAAGAGATTGGAACACAAATAGAATTTACAAAAGAACAGGTCGAAGAGTACATCAAATGCTCCAACGATCCTATTTACTTTATTAAAAAATACATTAAAATTGTTACGCTAGATAAAGGTCTTGAGCCGTTTCAGCTTTACGATTATCAAGAAAATATTGTAGAAACTATTCAAAATAACAGATACGTTATTGCTAAACTTCCACGTCAAACCGGTAAAACAACAACCACAGTTGCGTGGATGGTTCATTATTTAATTTTTAATCAAAACGTTAATATAGCAATTCTTGCTAATAAATTAAAGACCGCTATGGAAATTATGAAGCGTCTGAAGGAAGCGTATGAGTATCTTCCTAAATGGTTACAGCATGGTGTGGTTGAATGGAACAAAACATCTATTCAGTTAGAAAATGGTTCACGAGTAATGGCGTCTGCTACTTCTGCTTCCGCTGTTCGCGGTGGTTCGTTCAACGTTATTTTCTTGGACGAGTTTGCTCACGTTCCGCCTAATGTTGCTGATGAATTTTTTAGTTCAGTGTATCCAACCATTACATCCGGTCAAACCACCAAGGTTATAATTGTGTCTACTCCTAATGGTTTAAACATGTATTATAGTTTATGGCAGGGAGCCAACAAAAAATCAGGGCAAGAAGGCAAAAACGAATACGTACCTATTGAAGTGCACTGGAGTCAGGTTCCCCTATATCCGGGTGGTCCTCTACGAGATCAAAAATGGAAACAAAGAACCATTAAACAATTAGGTGGCGGGTCTGGTGGAGAACATAAGTTTCAAAGTGAGTATGACTGTGATTTCATCGGATCTTCAAACACTCTGATATCGTCCGCCAAGCTACACGTATTGTCTGCCAGAAGTCCTTTATATAAAACTAAAGAAGGATTGTGCATATACGAAGAGCCTAGAGACAACAGAGTGTATGTAATGACGGTAGACGTGTCTAGAGGGCAAGGAAACGATTATAGTGCCATTGTAATGTTTGACATCACGGAAGCTCCATACAAAGTTGTGGCAAAATACAGAAATAATTTGGTGTCTCCTATGTTGCTTCCAACCATCATATCCGCGTTTGGTAAAAAATATAAAGATGCGTTTGCTCTGATAGAAGTAAACGATATTGGAGGACAGGTAGCAGACATTCTACATTACGATTTAGAATACGATAATATTCTTATGAGCACAAATAAAGGGCGTAGTGGTATGGTGCTAAACGGTGGATTTGGTAAAGGAGAAGCCCTTTTTGGTGTAAGAACCACGGTTACTGTTAAAAAATTGGGGTGCTCTATCTTAAAAAGCCTGATAGAACAAGATAAACTTATCGTGGAAGACGAAGAAATCATTAAAGAATTGTTATCGTTTGTGGCAAAATATAACACGTTTGGGGCTGATGATGGTCATACCGACGACCTGGTGATGTGCCTGGTTCTTTTTGGATGGTTGACAAAACAAAGTTATTTTAAAGAAATTACCAATATTGATATCAGAAAAGAACTATTTGATGGAGAAATTAAAAAAATTGAGGATGACGATTGGTTTAGCTTTGGTTTTATAAGCAGTTACGATGAGGACGAAAACGACCCCAAACTATAAAAATCATAAATAGTGTTATACTAAGGGGAACATATGGCATACAATTTTAAAGCAGGAACCTTATCGACAAATGGTCTAGTAGTGACTTTAGGCGTTACTGCGGAAAAAGAACTTGGTTTAATTCAAATAAATAACGCAAACGATTGGATAAATCGTTTAAATAAAAATAGCTACACTACCGGACCTACTGGTGCGTGGAAAAGTGAATGGTTATCGGTATATCGATATTTAACTTATACTGATACTGGAACTTGCTTTATAGGTGGAACCGGCTCTACTGGTTCTTACACCTCCTACAGTCTAACAAATACTCCACTACACAATACCGCCCTAGTAGACATGGACGTGGTGTTTGACGCTGGAAACACTTTTTCTGCGGGTGCTGCTAAAAATATTGCTCAATCTAGACAAGATTGCATAGCATTAATCGGTAATAAAAGTGATCTTACTAGCATCACATCCACTTATGTTACTTCTGGTGGCATAACCAACGACTTTGGAATAACTGCAAATAATAGCGAATTTACCAGTTTTATTGCTGGCCGACGACAACTAGATTTAAAAACCATATATGCTGCTTGGAAAAGCGAATATATTATAACCAATTTTAGCGCAGACGTTGCTGGAGTGATGGCAAAAAATTCATATTTAACTGACATATCTACCGTTATTGCTGGTATTGGTAGCACAAAAACAATAAACAATGTGATTAATTTGACTCAACAATTAAGTGACACGGATGCACTGAACTTAAACAACAATAATATCAACCCAGTTAGACAGTTTGCCGGTCTTGGAACGTATTTAATGGGTAATAAAACCTTTAAAAACGATACCACTTCAGCATTAAACAGTTTAAGTGTCACACTAACTATAAACTATATCAAGAGAAATCTGAGAACCATTCTATCAGAATACTTGTTTGCTCCAAATAACGCAACCACAAGAAATGCCGTATCATCAAGAGTTAACAGTTTCTTAAATAATTTGTATATATTTTCTCCAGCTGGTGGCAGTTCATATAGTGTTATATGCGACAGCACAAACAACACAACAGCATCCACAGATCTTGTTGTTGATGTTCAATTAACATTGGCAACTGCTGTAACGACAATAACGTTAAATATCGTTAATTCTGAAGACTTAACAACCATAACAAGTTATACGGTTAGATAAAGGAAGTACATATGGCAGATTCAATAAATCATTCAATAACAGATTTTATTAATCAATTTAAAGGTGGAACTCGCCTTAATCGATTTATTGTTACTGGAAATATAGGTAAAAATACTAGTGGTATTCGAGTAACTCCATTTCATATAAGAAGTGCGTCTATACCAGAAGCCACCACTGCTCCAATTGGAATTAATTATAGAGGACGATCTGTATCATATTCTGGTGATAGAAGTTATGAACCATGGCAAATTACTGTTCTGGATGACCATTCGGGGGCTGCAAATGGTTCAGAAAATTTACATAAAGCGTTCCATGATTGGCAGGACCGATTAAATTCTCACACCTATAATACTTCTGATATGGACGGAGTAGATCCCAAGTCGTTATGGGCCGTTTCTTGGACAGTACAACATCTTAACACAAACTGCAACACCACTTTACCAGGCAGAACATTTACTTTATATAACATTTGGCCAGTCCAAGTTGGTCCTTTGGCATTGGATATGAGTCAAGACAACACTTTAGCTTCTTTTGCTGTGACACTGGCTTATAGCCACTATACATATGATGGAGCTCCAATAAGTAATCCACCTGCTCAAAATTAATTTTTAGGATAAACTATGGAATTTGAATTATTTGGATATTCAGTCGGCAAAAAGCGCAAAGATGAACTGAGACAAACCGGCGAGGTTATAACACCTGAAAGTTATGACGGATCTTATCTGTTAGAAACTGGTGGTGTTTTTGGTACATTCGTAGACTTCTCAGGAGCTATCCGCGACGAAAATGCTATGATCCAGCATTATCGTTCTATGTCTTTGTATCCAGAAGTGGAATCAGCAATCGAAGACATTGTAACAGAAGCTATAGTTTTAGACGAAGACAGAAAACCAATCAAGCTAAATTTAGACCGAGTAAATCTTTCAGAAACAATTAAAACAAAGATCTACACAGAATATAATTACCTGTTAAAATTGATGGATTTTTCTAATAAAGCTCCAGACATTTTTAGACGTTGGTATATTGATTCTAAACTATTTTATTATAAAAAGATTGATAAACACGATATTAAAAAAGGCATCGTAGAATTAGTTCCTATTGATCCAATAAAAATTAAAAAAATTAGAAAAGTAGAAAAAGATAAAGCAGTATGGGGTGGAGCTGCTCCTTTCTCTCCTGTACGAAACATTACAGAGTATTTCTTATACGCAGATACTGATATGGATTCTCCGTTCCCAACATCTAGTGCGGGATGGAAGATTGCTCCGGATACTATTGCTTACGGCCATTCTGGTATGATTGACTCGGCCACCAAACGTGTGGTTGGTTATTTGCAAAAAGCTGTTAGACCTCTTAACCTGCTTCGTCAAATAGAAGATGCAGTGGCAATCTATCGCATCTCTCGTGCACCAGAACGAAGAATTTTTTACGTAGACGTAGGTAATCTTCCCAAACAAAAAGCTGAACAATACTTACGTGAAATTATGAATCGTTACCGTAATAAAATTACGTTCGATGCCGGAACCGGTCTGATTAAAGACGGCAGAAACCACATGAGTATGTTAGAAGATTTCTGGATGCCTCGCCGCGAAGGTGGTAGAGGTACAGAAATTACTACACTAGACGGTGGCCAAAATTTAGGGCAGATGGAAGACGTGATGTATCTGCAACAAAAATTGTACCGCGCTTTAAGCGTGCCAGTTTCTCGTATGAGCGAGCAAAGCGGATTTAACATGGGCCGATCTGCAGAAATTACTCGGGACGAAGTTAAATTTAATAAATTCATTGACAGCTTACGTCAACGATTCAGTTCAATTCTGTTAGATATTCTTAAGACTCAAGTACTGCTTAAAGGATTAATGACAGAAGACGATTGGAATAAGATTTACGCCGACATTTCTTTCCGATACAATCAAGACTCTTATTTCACTGAATTAAAAACCAATGATATTTTAAGAGAACGATTAGACATTATTGCTGCTGTCACTCCGTATATTGGTCGTTTCTTCTCTGAAGAGTATGTTCGAAAAACATTACTAAAGCAGTCGGAAGAACAGATGCTTGAAATCAATGCACAAATAAATAGAGAACAGCAACGGCAATTAGAAGCCCAAGAGCAACAGATGTACCAACAAATGCTCAGTGGCGAAGAAATGCCGCCTGAAGAAGAACAAGCACCAGAAGAAGAACAAGGACCACCACAATGAGTACAAGTAAACGATTAATTGAATTTGTTCTTAATGAGCAACCCGATAAATTTAAAACTGTATTAAAAGAACAAATTACTGATAGAATGGTGGATTCTATCTATCGTCTTTCGCTACAAGAAAGAAAAGACTTGTTTAAAAATACAATTCAACTTGATAATAAACCAGAATTACAAAAAACCACACAAGAAATCGTATCTGAATTTTATCCAGAAGCAAAATATACATTAAAAGACGGAAATATTGGTATTTTAAATTCAGAAGAACGAAAAAATGTCAGTAAACTCTATGAAAATCTAAATAATGGTAATAAAGAAAGAATGGTAAAACTATTATCTGAATCACAAGAATCTTTTAATAGAGTATTAAAATTAGCAAATCTAGAAAGCAAAAAGGATAAACAATGAGCAACGAAAAAGTACAGTCTTTCATCCGAATGGTAGTGGAAGAAAATTTAGTGCAAGCCCAAAGTACTCTTAAAGGGTATCTAAACGAAAAATTAACTGAAATTCTCAACGAAAAATTTGAAGAATACGCTCCAACTATCTTTGAAGAGAAGGGTGCAAAACCAGATTTCTTGGATCTTGACAAAGATGGTAACACAGAAGAGCCAATGAGAGATGCTGCTGCTGATGCAGAAGGAGAAGACGACGATGTGGAAACGGGTGAGGAGCAACCTGAAGAAGAAGAAGAAGGTGGGTCCGAAGACGAAGACAGCGAGGAAGACGGCGAGGAAGATGAAGAAGAATGCGAAGATTGCGAAGACGAGGACGAAGAATGAAACTAATAACGGAAACAATTGAAGAAGTCCAATTTTTGACTGAATCTGATGGTCAAGGAAATAAAACTTATTTCATTGAAGGTCCGTTCATGCAAGCGGATACACTAAATCGTAATAAGAGAGTGTATCCTAAAAATATTTTATTAAACGAAGTCAATCGCTACGACCGAGAGTACGTTCAAAACAACCGAGCTTTCGGTGAATTAAACCATCCAACCGGTCCAACAGTAAATCTGGATCGTGTTTCTCACATCATCAAAGAGTTCCGTGGTGATGGCAGCAACGTTTGGGGCAAAGCCAAAATCATGGAAACTCCTATGGGCAAAATTGTCAAAAATTTAATTGACGAAGGAGCCAGACTAGGTGTTTCCAGTCGTGGTATGGGTTCACTAAAACAACGAAACGGTTACAACGAAGTTCAACCCGACTTCATGCTTTCAGCTGTTGATATTGTTGCTGATCCTTCAGCACCAGGTGCTTTCGTAAACGGCATCATGGAAGGTAAAGAGTGGATCTGGAATAACGGTATTCTGGAAGAAAAAGCAATTGAAGAGTATCAACGACAAATTAAAAGAGCCAGTAGTCGTAATCTAGAATCAAAAGCACTAAAATTGTTTGAAGATTTCTTAAAGAGGATCTAACATGCGTACAGGTTTCCGAGATTTACTTCGTCTAAACGAAGCAGTAGAACAAGAAGACACAGACAAAAAAGAAAAAACTGCTTTAGAATTACAACAAGACGCAGCAAAATTAAATTTTGATGACGAAACTCGGAAAGCTGCCGAACAAACTGGTGGTTACGCTAATCCGTTAGCTGTACCATTTACTGCAGACGATCAAGATCGCTGGGCTAATAAAGCAAAATTAATGGGCACTAATATTAATATTATTAGATCCCAAGAAATGAATGATAATTTACAAAAACAAAAAGACGAAAAACAACAACAAGAACGTACAGCAGCACGAGCAGAACAGTTAACTAAAGCAACAGACTTTGCTAACAAATACAATACCGTATCAAAAAGTTTAGGTTTACCAGAATTACCTTCAGATTATCTTGACCCTAAAACTGGTGCAATTAAAACACCTGCAAATTACGATTTTGCTATAGCAGATGCAGTGAATAAAATAACAGGTAACAATTTAGATTTTGATAAAATTACAGCAGAACAAGGCAAACAAGATTTAAAAAGTATTGTTTTAGGTGTTCATGGTGAAAGAATCGCAGGAGCTGAAAAAAATCTTGACGATTTAAAACGATCTGTTGGTAACATGAAAAAACGTTTTGGTAATGTAGATTTTAGTGGTGAAGGTGGTGGAAAGTTAAAACTACCAAGCGGCGAAGTGATTGATATAAATGATATAGAAAAAACATTATCAGGCCAAAAAGTACCTACAACAGATCTTCCAGAAATTTTTGGAAAGACTAAAGAAACAAGAAAAAATGCACAAGGCGAAGATGAATTAAAACCTTTTCAGGGATTAACAACCAATAAAGATTTTAATAATACTATAGCGAATGTACGCAGACAAGAACGTGAATTAAAATCATATATTGCTCGATTAGAAAAAGAAGCAAAAGACGAACAGCGTCATCAAGACGCAATGGGATTTCAGCAAAGAAAGGCAGAAAAAGAAGCAATAAAACAAACAGGAGTGGCTGGTGCCGCTGCCTCTGCTGCTTCTTCTGGATCGTGGGGTGGTGGTAGTAAAGCTCCAGCAAGCGTTTCAGCTCCAGCTCCAACAGATCGTAGCACACCAGAAGCAACAAGCAGTCACGACAGAAACGTAGACGCTGCTGCTGCTGGCGGTGGTGGAATCAGTTCAAGAACTCCACAGACTGCTCCATTTTCTTTTAATGCATTAAAACAAGAACCTAAAACAAACCTAACACAAATGGTTGCTCTTGCTCCAGGTGCAGACTTTTTATCCACACAACAACAATTAACTCGTTCTGTTGCTAATCCTTCAACACAAAATGAACCAGATGAAAATACTAATATTTTTGGTGTCAAGGGCAAAGAAAAGAAAGGTAGCAACAAAGATGTTCGTTACTCTGCTCGTAAAGCAACCCAACAAGGTGTAGCTGTTGTGGCAGAATCTATTAGATTTGATCGTGGCGATCTGAGTAACATGCTAAATGAAAAATTAAGTGTTGGCACATTACGAAAAATTGCTGGTGCAAAAGCTGGTGCAAAAGCTGGTGCCAAAGGTTTAGGTAAAGGTTTACTAAACACTGCTGGTGCATTTATGAAATACACCAATCCAGTAGATCGCTTTCCTGTGAATTTATATCAAGCAGGTTGGAGTAAAGGTAAAGATTTAAGACAAGCCAGATACTTGTATCAAAATCCTGCGGCATTAGCTGGTCTTGCAACCACAATTGCAGGAGTAGGCGGAAAAGCTGGGGCAGCATTGCTTGGTTCGCTTTTTGCTGGAACCAACACAGCCCCACTTAAATCATTAGGTGGTCTTGCTGGAAAATTTGGTGCCGCTTTAGGATTAAACGATCGAGAAGCTCAAGCTGGCATGATACCTCAAATTATGTCTATAATCGGTGATCCAAGGGCAGCTAATATGGATCCGGGTGCTATTACCGCTAAAAGTGATGAAGAACAACAACAAGATTTTATAAGCACATTATTTGGAAAATCTAAAAAAACTCCATAAATTAACTAAACGTATTATTTTTAAAATATCGAAACTTATAAATAAACTTTGAATTAGGGGAAACATATGGCAGAACAACAACAACAAATGAAATATCCAACTTTAATCGACGCTAGAACATTCACCAAAGATGCTTCAGGCAAAGGTGTGTTCTTAGGCACTGAACAACCACTACCTTACAGCCCACAACAAAACATGGGTACACAAAGACCAGGTGGTGCTCCAATGGAACCACAAGCTCAACAAGGCGCAGCCAAGATGTCCATGAAAGAAGATCTAGACGGTCTTTTTTCAGGCGAGAATCTTAGCGAAGAATTCAAAGAGAAAGCTTCTGTAGTATTTGAAGCTGCTCTCAATGAAAAAATTTCCGCTATCCGCGAAGAGCTTATCACCGAAGGTGCTGCTGTCATTCAAGCAGAAGTAAACGCTGCTGTGGAAGGACTTGCCACTCGTTTAGACGAGTACCTAAACTACGTGGTAGAAGAGTGGATGAAAGAAAACAAGCTAGCTGTAGAGTCTGGTATTCGTACCGAGATCGCAGAAAGCTTTATGGGCAACCTAAAGAACCTGTTTGAAACTCACTACATCGATGTACCTGAGAACAAACACGACGTTCTTGAAGATCTGTTTGTAGAAAACAACGAACTAGAAACTGCTCTCAACAAGCAAATTCAAGAAAACATGGCTTACAAGCAAGAGATCGTAAAAGGTCAAGCTCGCTCAGTCTTCCTAGAAGCCACCAGCGACATGACTCGTGTAGACGCTGAACGTCTTGCTTCTCTTGCAGAGAACATTGACTTCACCGATGCCAACGAATTTGCTAACAAGGTCGCCATCCTGAAAGAAAATTATCTCAAAGCAGCACCACGTGTTGCCAGAGAAACCGAACAAACCACTTTAACTGAGGGAACTCAATACAGTGGTCAATCAACTGTAACAGACAGCAATGATCCAATGTCTGTATACATGAGTACGCTGTCTCGTCAACTTAAGAAACTTTAATTTAAACTTTAACTAAAAAATCAAGGAGAAACTAAAAATGTCAATGGACTTTTCAAACAACACACCCTACGATACCCTCGTAGAAAAATGGAACCCTCTACTAGCTCACGAGGCCCTTCCAGAAATCGGCGATAGTTATAAGAAGAAGGTAACTGCAGTTCTATTAGAAAACCAAGAGAAGGCTCTGCGCGAGCAATATCTAATCGAAGCCCCCAACGCAATGGGTGGTGGATTCAGCGTAACCAACGTAGCATCAGGTCTTGGTAACGGTGCAGGTGCTCTAGCAGGTTACGATCCAATTCTAATCAGCCTAGTTCGTCGTAGCATGCCAAACCTAATGGCCTACGATCTAGCTGGCGTTCAACCAATGAGCGCACCAACCGGTCTAATCTTTGCTATGCGTAGCAAGTACGACAGGCAATTACCAACCGGCAGCCCAGGTGCACAAGCTGCTGGTTCTGGTC
>Ga0181343_1000116_pt1 | contig 36177 bp, 66 predicted proteins | sample Su13VDMLBSD_FD_130110 | JGI IMG/M metagenome (GOLD analysis project Ga0181343, IMG submission 130110) | Freshwater viral communities from Lake Michigan, USA - Su13.VD.MLB.S.D | ecosystem: Environmental > Aquatic > Freshwater > Lake | place: USA: Michigan | collected 2013-07-15
CGCTCGGCAGAGAAACTTAGATCGTCATAAGAAGGTAGCTCATTTACGATGTCTTTGTCGTAGCCCATTGCAATCAATTCTGACCGCTGCATGAGCTTGCGATGAGCTACAAAAGGGGAGTCCTCGATTGTCCTAGCCGCCTTGGAAATCAGGAACTCCTCCGGAGGTACGTTCTCAATCCTTACAGAACCACTCTTGTTTGTCCGCTTGACCGTAACGTCATACGATGGAGCCTCAATGGGCATACCCATCATATCTACGCCAGCAGGGATCATCTCGACCTTCTGGCTTACGACAGTAAGAGACTCATCAGACAGTAGCATGACCAATTCATCTTCAGTCAAGCTCTGGTATTTCTCTTTAATAACATCTTCTTTGGCATCCCAATACGACTTAACGATACCAACCTTCTCAAGCAGGGCATCCTTAAACCAGTTATGCAGGATCAGTAGACCTTCGTTCTCACGGTAGAACACCCAGTTACAGTAATCAGTAGCCTGTTTAGCAGACTCCTCATCTTCAGCAGTCTTAGGCTCAAAGTAGACAATATCCTCTGTTGTCGTAAAGACACGAATAAGCTGTGGCAATGCACCATCGATAGCCTCGGCTACCTCGCCAGTGACGATCTGGCTGCGACCTTCTACCTCATTACCATACGGATTGCGGAGATAGTAATCAAGCGCCTTACGACGCTCCTCAACGGTTTCTGTCTCAATGTATCCGATAGAGTCATCAATCTCAGATTCGACGATGCTCTTGATCTGGCCTTCATCCATCTTCATAGCAAGCCCTTACAGGAATTTTGCTTATTATACAACCCATTTTGCGTTAATAGGCAAGTCTGAAGACCACGAACTGTCGCTCTCGTCAAGCCCTATTGCAAGGTATCTGAAGGCATCTGAGTAATGGCTAGACCAGTCGTGGAGAGGCTTATCGTAAAACACCTGTTGCTTCTCGTTATATTCCCTACGGTAATTGCGTATGGCATCAAGTCCAGCCTTGGTTTTGTGGTCAAACCAGCAACGTGGGAGCAAGCGTCTGACAGCCTGAATACCGTCAGCTACAGACAATCTAGGAGCTACCGTAATCTCAAGACCAGCCTCGTTAAGAACCTCCTTGCGGCTCTTGCCAGTGCCTAGCTCCCTTACCTCCACATCGTGCGGGAGTATCTGTGCAAAGCCTTCGTACCTGTTTTCCCTGAGCCATGATACATACCAGTCCAGACCGACTCCGTGGTTCTCGATGCAGTCGATAAGCCGCACTTCTTTGCCAGCCAACTGAGCCACCCATAGACAAGTAGAGTCACCCATACCAAGATCCCAAGCAACAAAAGACTTGCAAAGGTCATCCCGGTCAATAGTTGTGATCCTAGACTTGGCTTCGAGATCGTTAATAATCTGACCATAATAACTACCCTCAACCGCTGCGTTAAAGGAACACTCAAACTCCTGAGCGTACTTGTCTTCGCCCATTTCCTTGCGAGCATCCCAGAGTTCTTTCTCGTTAAGAATCCTTGTCTCGCTGGCTCTGAACTCAAGTAATGCCCATCCTTCGGCTGTCTGTGCGCGATCCCTAAAGTCAGCAAAGTGGTTCTTACCCTTAGGCGTACCAATAAAGAGACACCACGTAGGAGCATCGTCAGTGTTGCGGTCTGCTAACGCTGGCCTGATGACTTCGTTCCAGATCTTAGGGTTTTGATCTCCGATCTCATCCAAGACCACACCATCAAAGTACTGACCACGCAGAGAGTCAGCGTTATCAGAACCATAAAGACTAATCCTTCTTCCCCAGAAGTCAACCCGTAGCTCCGAGATGTTTGCAGTAGCTCCCAGAGGACGAGTGAACTCCAGCAGATAGTCCCAAGCGACACGCTTAGATTGAGCGTATGTAGGAGCAATATACGCGAACCGAGGATTAGGTTTATTACACTCAATGGCGGCCTTTATCAGATGGTTGATAGCGCTTACAGTCTTGCCCATACGACGATGAGCCACTACAACCGTAAACCTGTGGTTATCTACTGCCTCATGGATCTTTAGCTGCTGATCCCTTGGCCTGTAAGCAATCTCGATTACTTCTGCCATGTAACCACGTGCTGCTGAGGAGCGCCGTCAAGACCTGTTACCTCAGTCCTAGCCAGCTTAGGAATATGGTACTCAGAGAGCTTATTCATCAGGTCTAGCGCCTTATACGGATCGTCTTGCGCTACCTCATTAAGCCATCTATCCATGTTCGGAGCATTGCGCTCTAATAGATTAGCAATAGCCTCTCGGACTATAGCTGTTGACTTATTAACCGCACCTTTAGGCCTCCCCTTACCCATATTAGTAAGGTTTGCTATTCGTGCATCGTCCTCTATTTTACTGATTTCTGTTTCCATTTTTGCATTACCTCTCAGGTGTCATGCGCCGTAAATACCCTCGTATATATCCGGTCTGTTAGCCTTTATCCACTCTCGTGGTTCTTCATGGCATTTCTCAAAGTCTGTTCCTACTGTCTGGCTTCCTGCGTGATGAACATAAGCCCTTGATACGAAATGCTCAAACCCTGCTTTTTGCAGGTCATGGCATATTATATTATCGGAATACCAATTCGTGCTTGGAAACTTAGCTACATCCCATGCCTTACGAGTAACACTAGCAAATATAGGTGCTATGACTCCTGTGGGCTTAATGTAGAATTCACTCTCCCACTTTAATCCTGTCCGCTGATCTTCCTCTACTGGGAATCTAATGTTCTGGTCAGGCAATACGTAGTCCGATCTAGCACCCAAGAATCCGACATTTACGCCGTTTGATTCCAGAATCTCCGCATCTTGCTTTAGCAGATCTATAGCACTCGGTGTTATAACAACATCGTCATTAGATAGTATTACTGAGTCGTAACGTCCATGCTCAAAAGCATAATCTACCGCTGCATTGTAGGCATCGCCGAAGTTATCAGCTAGATTCGGCATCCAGACCAGATTAGGCAATATTGCTTTAGCTCTGTGCCATAAGTCCAGACTGTTGGATGATAGATATACAGGCATCGTAGGGGCATAAACTCTAATGCTTTCTAGTAATATCGTTACGCCGGGATTCTTTACCGTACAGATAACTATAGCTTGCACAGGGTAACCTTCATAGATTCTACGGCTCGTGGAGTTCTCAGGATTTCCTGATCGTCAGCGCCATTTTCAGACATTTCTGAGCCTAGTTCCGACAACTTGAACTGAAGCTCTGCCAACCTAAAACCTGAGTCCCAGCCTAAATACCAACTCCACTCGGTATAGTACAGCCAGCTATTCTCATTGAATGCTCTTACGTGAGTAGGATCCTGCCAAGCGCCTAGACTTAGCTCATACGGTACGGATATAACGAACTCCCCACCGACTTTAAGTAAGTCTCGGCAGTTCCTCATGGCGCTTACTAAGTCAGGAATATGCTCAAGAACATCGTTAGCCAGAATAGTGTCAAACATATCTGGTCTAATCTTGATCTGTCCGAATCGGGTATTTACTAGCTCACCCCATTTGACTTTAGATATGTCGCAACACCAGTCAGGATTAACCCTTGCCTGAATGTCGGAATTTAGACAATCTTCTCTCCAGTCTTTGCCGGAGCCTAGATTTAATATCATTTTTTCTTGTTTCTAGCGGAAATAGCTGCTGCTTTTTGCTTGGCATCAGCCTTTGATGAGGCTCCCCATGCTCGTAAAGACAGTAGCAAACGAGTAGGCTCACCATCTTTATACTCCGCACCCGGCATATTGCCCATACGGGCTAGGAAACTTGCTCGTCTAGGATTGTCTCCTGACTTAACGGGAGCCTTCAGGTTAGAACCGGGATTAGCAGCCTCGTAAGACTTACGCCCCTTCTCGTTCAATCCACCTTTAGGATTCTTCCCCGCCTTCTTCGTCCATGCTGCTGCCATATTCTTCCTCGCTGTCCAGTTTAGCCATCTTGAGCATATTCTTCTGCTTTTCAGTCATAGGCTTGGTTATTGGGCCACCTACTAACCATGCAGAACAAGTACGATCAGCCGCACACTTGAACTCAAAAAGCTCACAATAGCCTAGCTCTGACTCTGCGACTACCTCATTAGCGTAAGTCTCGTTATCCGATTCCTCACCCTGAATACCCTTGATAATACAGTCCATCATCTCAGGAGTCTGGATAAATGCAGAACAGTTACCGCAGCGCATTGTCTGTGCATTCTCAGGAGTCGTAGCCCATTCCTCAGCACGTTTATCCCAGAAGTCTTCAGGTTCCTCTGGGTTAGCTGGGCCATAGCCTACGTTTTTAAATGCCCAATCCCGATTCTTTAGGTTGAGCTTGATGTCTGAGCAGACTTTAGGACAGGTTTTCATTTCTTCTTCTTTGCAGTTTTAGCCGCTTGCTTGAAGTCGGCTTTAGTAGGAGCGCCCTTAGTTCCCGGCTTCTTCATCTTCTCACCTGAACCCTCAGCTATGCGCTTACGCTTGGCATTAATATTGGCATAGAGACCGGGCTTCATTTCTTAGCCTTTTTCTTAGCCATACCAGCCTCAGAAAGCGCAATTGCAACAGCTTGTTTCTGAGACTTGACCACTGGGCCACCCTTGCCAGAATGCAATTCGCCTTTGCCATACTCACGCATAACTTTAGCTACCTTCTTGGCTGCTTTCGTCTTCTTCATTAAGAATCTCCTGTACCTGCTGTGCTAGCTGCAATTCGGTAACTCCGTACCGACGCTCAAAGGCTTTCCTGCCTAGGCCATGATAGCCATCGTTCCCCCTGTGGTGGCGAGGGCAGAGAGGCAAAGTTGCATAATTAGAATTCCTGACACCCATCCCCAAACCGATACCTCGGATATGGTGAATCTCTGCTGGAGTCCCAATATAGCCAAGCCTGTAACAAATTATACAGCCTATATCAGCTACTTTTGACAGGTATTGAGCCTCTTTTTTACGCATTTTTCTGCTTTAGTTTGACTTCAATGGCGCGTACAAAACTGCCGGTGTTGTGCGTATTACGAATTAACTCTGATATTTCCTCATCCGTCAGCCCCTGCCATTCGCGCTTTGGTGGGGCGGTGAAAGTTACGCTCGGTGGTGTACGTCCTTCTTCCCATCTATAACCTGCCACCGGCTCCGGTTCAGGCTGCGCTAGTCGGGCGCGAAGGATTTCGATTGTGTCGCTGTAAATTTCTTTAGCATCGCCAACATAAGTCAACGCATCCAACACCTGCTGCGCTTCCTCGCGGGTTAATGTGATGGTCATTGAAACCTCTGCGGCAAGTTTTCTCTGGTTATCCGTAATGCTTCCTCTAACGCATATGCAATTGCCTTTCGATCTTCATCTGCGGTATCTGGGTCAAGGTCTTTTACTACCACTGATATACCGTCCTCGTCGTGATTTACTTCGATTGTGTAGGTTGTCATTGTTGTTCTCCTGTAGATTTGGCGATAACGGCTTCAATCAAATCCCATGTCGCATCTTCAATACCGCATTCACACGCAAACCCTTGCTCAAACCGTATGCGTTTAAATATTCCCACCAACTCAGCATTCACCTCATGCAAGCGGCGTAGTTCGGCGGCGGCTTGGCGCATCTGTAAAATCGTGCAGTGGTCTAGCTCCTCAAGACATTCAGCCAGCCGCAGGGCTTCGGGTTGTTTGTCAGTCATATTAGTATCCTAGTATTTTTTTGACATCACCTAAGAACTTAGGATCAGTCGGTCTATTAGCTCGATAAATGCTCGGCGTAGTCCGGTTATAACATCCAGCACAACGCCATCCTCTGAGACTTCCTTCCTTACGATAGCCACCCTCCTCCGGCTTAGATTGCTGGCAGCTATTGCAAAAACGCATCTTCATTTATTCTTTCCTTGGAGTTTCTTTTGGACATCTAGAATCAGAGCTTTAATCTGGTCTGGATAGTAATACTTGAGATTACCGAAATGCTTGATACTTAGTTGTTCTATCTCATGCTCGGTTAGATCCCGCAGCTTAATGGGCAATTCCTCGTTCCCGAATAATAGCCTTTGCCGGATCATAATCGCCTATGCAACCACCGTTATTGCACTCAGGGCAATACTCAAGACCAACCTCACCAGAAAACGGATCTGTGCCAGTAGGTACATCGTCATAGTCCATTACGTAACCGCAACATTCGCATTGCGCTAGGTTGCTATCATCTACTATGTTTGTGTCGTTCATATTATCCTCTTATTGAGTTGATCTATCTATATTCCGGTTACTAGCTTCCTGAGAGCGCCAGACATCGATTCTGGCCTGTGCTGCTACCAACATCCACCGTAGTGTTTCTGCCTTCTCTACGGCTTCTTTAAGCCCATCCAGTACCGCTAGATACTCTGGATGACTGTACGCAAAATTGTCTTTGTCGGCAATAGTATTGCCAATGGCTCCTGCAAATAGCATGGCTTTCTTACTTTTACGGAATTCCTCTAGGTAAGTAACCTGAGCCTTAGCCTGAGCATATTCAGCAGAATGCCGAATCATGTAGTCAATACTTTTATGTGGGTCTATTTTTTCCATTACAACCATCCCCATCTTTCTTTATTAATTATTTTTCTTACGTACTGATATGGAATATTAAATTTTTTAGATAAATTAATAGTTTTTTCACCATTAGCAAACATTTCTCTAATTTCTAAAATTATTTCAACTGGATATTTATTTTGACCATTTCTCATTCCCCTATTAGAAGTTCCATGCAAAATTCTGTCATCGTTGTTTGCTTTTATTGTGTCAATTCTTAAATTTTCTAATCTGCAATCTGTTTTAATACCATTGTTATGGCAAACATTCATGCCCCTACCGTAATCACCAATAAAAGTTTTTGCTACTAACACATGAACATCATGTGTTTTACATTTATTGTTAGCACAAAGTACAACTACTAAATATCCTCTAGTTGGATGTATTACATTTTTACGCACTGATCCAGCTTTGGTTCCTCTGCATTGTTTTATTCTTATAATTTCACCATTTTTTGAAATGGCATAATGATTTTCATAGCCATAAACTGGCATAAATCCATCAGGAATAACAAATTTATCCATAAAAAAAGCCCTCTAGGTTTGGCTCTCCGTGTGTCAGGCACGTCCCCACTCAAGGGGCGAGAACCAAAGCTAAAGGGCTTCAGTTTTTGTCTAAGCCTGACACAAAGACGAGATAATTATAAACCTATTTAGTCGCATATTGGTAAACATAATCAATGGCCTGAGCGAATTGCTTTCTTGTTAACGATAGCTGTAAGTTATCAGTAAGCACCAGTCCGTCACCTACTTCCCTCAAGTCACTGCCAGACAATCCCCACTTGCCAGACTTATCAAACCTAGTCTGTACCTTTAGCATGGCATCTAGCCCTATTCTGATCTGTTTAGCATCGTCTGCTTTTCCAGCAGTGTTAGCAGCCACTAACCCGATATTGAGCCTAGCTACTATGGTGTTCCAGCTACCCTCGTCTCCGTAGCCTTCTCTTAGCTTCATTAGCTCAGAATGAGGCGCTAATTGCATGGCTGTCTCTGACTCTGCGTTATGCCTGATAGTTAGTGGTAGCGTCTTTGGTATGTACTTTCTGGGCTTTCTTGGCTTCTTATTTACAGGCATCGTAAACCGCAGTAATTGCGTCCTTTGCGTTATTAACCACCGCAACCTGACCTCGCCAACCGGCATGCCAGATAACCTGCTGTGCCGTTAGCTTGCCATCCCCGTCTTTAAGCTCTAGCAGGACGTTATAACGCTTGCCATTATGACTATGACCTATCAGCAAGTCTGGACAGCCTTCCCCTACCTTATGCAGATGCTGGACAATAAACCCTTCTTCTCGTAGTGCAGCAACAATAGCCTTCTGGTTTCCATCTACCCTATAAGCTCTCACGAATGTTCCTTGTAAATAATTTTTGTCTTTGGAATAACCTGCACTTTTGATCCGTGTCAAAGTTCACAATTGCTGCTAATTCATCATCTAATCTTTGGCTAAAGTCACTTATCACGCAATCTAAATAAGAAGCAAAAGCCATAGCAGCTTTTAAATTCAGCGCGACTTTACCTGTCAAACATTGATGAACATACGCCTGACCTCCAAGATCAAAATCTTTGCCAAATTTTGCTTGGCTCGTTTTTGCTTTTCTATCCCAAATTTCACGTAACTTTCTGCTTTCTTCCCAATTAACTAAAGTAGTTGGTTTTCTTTTCATCGCCAATCTCCCTTTATCCCTCTGTTTCCTTTAGCCCACTGTTCTTTGCAGTCATTGGCTAGTTTATCTGCTACTACATCACCCCTAGCTTTTCTAACCCTAGCTAAGTAATCTAAAGCCTTATTCCTATCCTCAGCTCTCCAGCGTAGTACCTGAGAAACCTCGCACTTATGCCGGTATTCTTCGGAGTCATCCACTAAATCTTCCCTTATTATCAAAGTCCATAGGCATAGCGCCAACCTTCTCTATAAATTGCTGGCTACTACTATGGTAATAAAGACCATACCACTCCTGAGCCTCACCGTTCCTCTGCTTCTCGCACATTAGGTAAGCGTCTGGCTGCGTCTCGTCTACCATCTCGCCCCTGTTCCTCATGTTCTCTTTCTTTTTGTTCCGCCACATTAAGAAGACGTTATCCACCTGATCCGAAATAGATCCAGAACCCTTCAAGTCGTTCTTATTCGGCTGTTGCTCCTCATTGACCAGCTTACGGATGTGGTGAATTAGGTGGATGTGTACATTGTGATCCCTAGCCAATGCCGTTAGCTCGTCAATAAAGTTCTTCTGCCCGTTAAAGTCATCCTCACCCTTTACGCACTTCATTAAGCTGTCGATAAATATATGCTTGATGCCCAGCTCCATAGCGCAATACCTCGCCATCGCTATGACCTTATCGGCAGAAGTCGTACCCTGCTGGTCATACAGATACATCTTGTCCGCTAAGTACGCATCAAACCTTGTGAATAAGCCGTTGATATATTTCTCACGGTCATTACTTAGCGGGTTATCTATGTACTCCCCAGAAAACTGTCTGACCATACGCTCTAAGGTTTTCTCGGGCTTCATCTCAAAGCTGGCTATGCAAACCTTCTGACCTTGGCGGATCAGGTTCAGCGCAATCTGGCCTGTAATCAGCGACTTACCACCACCGTTACCACCAGCATATACCGTTACCTCACCATCCCTGAACGCAAAACTAGAATGCGTATTAGGCCAAGGCAATACAATTTTCTTATCAGTTTTACTATTTAGATAGCTTTCCTTTATAACTTCCGACCATTCCGTAGCCCGTTTGACTTTAATGGTCACATCATTAGCGTGTAGATACTTCTCTACATTAATGACTTCTGACTTGATTATTCTGGCTTTTCTAGCCTCGTCTAAATCTATTGCTCTATCTTCTAAGCTCATTTATCACCCCTTGTGCGGATAGTTTCTGCCATATCACGCGAAAAAAATATCTGGCTTAAATCTTTGTAGTATCTGGATGGATTGAACGGCTCAGGTGTTTGTCGATAATGCGCTGCCTCCAATTCTTTGTACCTAATCCATTGCTCCTCAACTATCTTCGCGCAGGACTCTCGCTCTACTTCAATAATTAACTTTGCAAAATGCTCCAACTTAGGCATAAATAAATCCTGAGTTCTAATATCAATCGGAGTCGGAATATAAAAGCCAGCTCTTTTTGCAAATTTTATAATTTCATCCGTATTCATATTATCCTCAATTAATATAATTAGCTGCTTCGTTAATTCGCTCAAAAGCCGTTTTAAGCCGTTTTCTATCGGTGTCTGATATCTGCCTACCTTCTGACAAATCAAACGCCGCTATGCCCGTTAAAAGTGCCTCAAAATGGATTATTCTGAGTAGGTCTGTGGCATAAAATGGTCTGCGCTCGGATTTCTTGGCCTGTGTATCGCTTGTGTAGCCTAATTTGTTCTCTTTAGGAAACAAGTCACCGATGTCCATACCGACAGCAGAAACTATTTCGTAAACCGAACATCCACCAAAGCACTTGAGCAGAATGCGACCATCGTCAAGAGCCGTGATTGCTAGGCTAGGACTACGATCAGCGTGAGCAGGACAGCAAGCAGTCCAGCGACCTTTGGAACCCTTGACCTTCTCCAATCGATTTAGCAGGTTCCCAATCATTTGATCCTCCTGTCGTTCATCCACCATTCATTGGCGCTACTTGATGTTGTGGCAACTTCATCTTCCCAACGTTTTGCATTAAGCCACGTCGCAGGATGAGGAACAAATTGAATTTCTTTACTGGAAAGACCTTGCTGATTGATTGCGTCTAACATTTTCTTTAATACAACATCATCAGGCTTAATCTTTAGCCAAAACTTTAAGGCATTAGGCTTTGCTACCTTACGAGGATATTGCTTCCAGAAAATATCAAATCGATCTATATATTCTTGGTTATTGTTTATTGGTTTATGGTTATTGGTTAGGATCTGATCCGCATCTGATTTCAGAACCTTTTCAGATCCCCATCTAATCTGATTCGCCTTACGTGCGCTATCCGCTTTGCTGTGATACTTCTGTATTTCAGAGTCGCAACGAGTGTGAATATACCCATCAACAGACAGCTTAAACATATCCTTTAGGACGTTTTCAATCACGTCTTGTCCGAGTCTAAGTCTGCGAGAAACCCAATCAATATCAAGCGGGATAGGTGTTTCCGTATCGTAATACATATCGAGCAATCTTCTGTAAGCAAGATCCTCATCGTTCGTTAAGTGAGCTGTTGCAGCCCTATAATCACCAATATGAAATTGATAATAATGCATAGCTTTTTCCAATAAAAAAAGCCCTAGGTGAGACTCTCACTATTTCTAGTGTTGACGGACTGGTGAGTGACCAGCAGAGTCCCATCTAAGGCTTACTCGTTTAACGCGCCGTCAAGCACGTAACTACTATACCTTAACGCCTCTCAAGGTGCAAATCCTGCATACGTTAGTATCTTTGAACTGAGTAACGGTACGGCTTTTCTTACATCCTCGGCAAAACCTAGTACCGAAATAGCTGCTTTTCGTTGATTCGACTTGTACAGGTTTTAAAGGTTCGATGCTCAATTGGTTGACCTCTGGGTGACAGTTTGGGCAAGAAGGTTTGCAATGGCTTCCACTGCAATGATGGCGCTGGCTCATTATCTTCCTTCATAATTTGTGGCTCCGTATTATCCGACATTTTTCTCTATCCTCATGGCTAAAGTCAGGGCTAATCTCAGCTACCTCGCAGGGCAACCTTACCGGCCTATTATGAGCCTTAATACCCCAATAGATAGCCAATCCACCACAAATAAACCAAAACCCAATTATTAACTTCTCGGCAACTTTCATAATTCCCTCCTGTAGTTAAGCTGCCCATAGATATTGCCCATGTAGAATATTCCTGTCAATTGATATTATTTATCGGCAACAGATAACTGATAGAAATAATTTTGCACACAGTCATCATTTTTAAGTATAGTTCACTCACCGCAACACGCGGCTACTAGGAGACTAATATGAATATCGATGAAATCAAAGCAAAGATAGCAGCACTAGAAGAATCTAATGCGTACTGGAAAAAGTGCCAAGACGGTAGTTACGAGATGGCCTTAGATCGCGCTGGTTACTGGAAACTTAAAAATCAACTTAAGGAGCTGGAAAGTGGAAAACCCAATAATCAGTGACGTTCGCACTCAAGCATACAAAGACGGTCTTGCCGAAGGAATGGAAATAGCCCGTCAGATGTTATGCAAAGCGATAGGCAAAGAATGTGATTCATTTGGCAGAGCAGTAGGTAAATTAGACATTATGCTTATGGAAATGGAAAGGATGAAGCGTGAATAAGCTGCTATCGACTAACGACTGGTTTGCTAGACATCCAGTTTTCTGTGGTGTAATAATGATCGTTCTTTACATTATCTCTTGTTCAATATGAGTAAATCCATACTAGACCCATCATTCAAATATGTTACTGCGTCTAATACAAACATTGCTAAGACCTTTGCGAAGATTCGTAAGGAGCAGCAAGCTAAGGTTAAGCCGGTACAGCCTGTTCAGGAAGTTCGGCAATTCAATATTATGCAGTATAAAAAATTCAATAAAGGGTAAATAATGTCTGTTTATATCAAGCTGCAAAAAGCTAGGATGATGTTACAAGCAGCACCACTAAAGAAGTCAGGCCACAATAAGTTTGCCGGGTATCAATACTTTGAGTTAGGCGATTTTTTACCAACCATTAACTCTATATTCTATGAAGTCGGACTCTGCTCAGTTATCAGCTTTGATAAAGAATTGGCTACTTTACGCATTGTCGATACTGATACTGGTGGGGCTATTACATTTACTAGCCCGATGGCTGATGCCAATCTAAAGGGCTGTCATCCGATCCAGAACCTCGGTGCTGTAGAGACGTACTCACGTAGATACCTTTACGTTACTGCTCTGGAGATCGTAGAGCATGATGCGCTAGACGCTACAACAGGCAGTGAATCGCCTAAGTCAGCCAAGCCAATTACTAAAGACGTATTTGACAGCATGACCAGCGAGGAACAGGAAGCTATCCGCAGCATTGGTGTCAATGTGATTTCATTGCTATCAATGGATGATGTTGCTGGTGCTGTTGAGTATATTGAACAATCAGAGTTAGACGCAGATTCTAAAACCGCCCTTTGGAGTCTGTTGGATAGTAAGCAACGGGCAGCAATTAAAAAATACACTACAAGGTAAATATGAGCAATTTCGATAATACTAATCGCGGCATTCTGTCTAAGAATCTGAACAAGACAGCAGACAATCACCCAGAATACTCTGGCTCACTTAACGTAGACGGTACTGATTACTGGTTGTCTGCATGGATTAAAGAATCTAGCAAAGACGGTAAAAAGTTCTTTAGTCTGTCAGTTAAGCCTAAAGATGCAGCAAAGCCTAAAGCTAAACCAATGCCGGAAGAAGATTTTAACGATTCTGTTCCGTTCTGATCTACGGAGAGAAAGCAAGCGGAGAGCTTTGGTCAGTTCATCTTAGCTTGTGAGTATCTCCACCTTTACGGCCTAAAAGCGGATGCTGTGAAATGGGTAGCTGGAATCTAATCACTGCCAGCCACAGACGTAGCGAGTAAGGCCACCTTTATGGGGAAAGCGGATGCTGGTAACACGGGGCTATCGAAATTCAGTTAGCCATACCTCCAGTGTAGCGAGTACCCACCTAATACGCCAAGCCGGTAGTGGCGAGTAACACCGGCAGCAGGGGCTAGCCACTTTCTCTAGTGACCCTGCACCAAGACGCATGAGGATTGGAGCCCGAGTCCGCAAGACTTAGTAGGCTTGCCAAAAGATAGCCAGCAGTCCTAGGAAACTCTGGATGAGACAAGCTAGATAGCCAGTCCTCAGTCGTGTTGGTCAACCATAGGAGAAATACGTGATTCTTGATGAACTGCAAAAACGCTTTGACATTAAAAACGACCGCCAGCTATCCATTAAGCTAGGTGTAGCTGCCCCAGTAATTAGCCGACTGCGTAACGGTAAGGCTAAAGTCTCAGCAGAGATGATGATTGCTATCCATGAAGTATTCGGACTGCCTATTGCTGAGATTAAGGAACTGTCTAAATGAGCTGGAATGGCACAGAATTAGAAGTAATTCGATGGGCTGAAGCTAGAGGAATCATCGCTAACTCAGACTCTAAAACACAGATGCTCAAAGCAGTCTCAGAGATGGGGGAGTTAGCAGATGCCATTATTAAACGGGATAGACCTGCTATTGTTGATGGCATTGGTGATGTGCTTGTTTGTCTTATTGTGGTGGGGGCTTTAGAAGACGTAAATCTTACCCACTGCCTACAATCAGCCTATAACGAGATTAAAGACCGTAAGGGCTACCTCAATAAGAATGGAGTCTTCGTAAAAGATGGATCAAATTAATAATCCAGCACACTATACCGATGGTGGTATTGAAACCATTGATTTTATTGAAGCCAAAGGATTAGATTTTCATCTAGGCAATGCAGTTAAATACATATCACGGGCAGGTAAGAAGGAAGACAAACTCAAGGATCTGCTAAAAGCCCAGTGGTACATCAATAGAGCTATTAATAATGAACAAAGTAAATCAGGAAACCTACGCTCTAGCGATTAAATTCTTACTAAGTAATGATGCTACATTTCAGCAAATAGCAGACGAAACCGGCCTACACATAGTAACCATCAGCAAGCTAATCAGGACGTTTAAGAAGCATAAGCTAGTTCACGTATGCGACTGGCTTCCCGATAGAATGGGGCGTGATGCAACAATGGTAATTAGGTGGGGAGAAGGCAAGGATTTAAAGCGGTTTAGAATGTCCAATAAAGAAAGACAAAGGTTACACCGGGCACGTAAGAAAGAACAAATTATTACGCACCCGGTTAGTCTTCTTAGACCTTTATCAACTGGCCTCTAAACACTACGTGGTCATCGTCCCAAACCTGACATAGTTCTGGAGGCAACATCTTCCCATCAACATAGGTTAGAACTGCAAAGCCTGATCGATGGTTCTTAGGGTTGTCTTCAGAATACTCAAACTGGTTACCGTCAACGTCACACAGCGTACCTGTATCTACACCGTATCTATCCCCACGATAATCAGACCAAGGCGTAACTTTAAGGCTATGTAAGTGGCCTGTAACTACACTAATGCCAGCCTTCATCGTGTTATTGTAAACAGCATGGATGCCATTATGATAACGATGCTTAATCATTGTGGTGTCATTGACCATAATGCTGGTTGAGAACTTCCAGCGAGGGAAATGGTCAGTCAGGTTCATGCCTTCTACGCCTCGCCAAGTATCACCTACCTGAGCCGCTAAACGAGCGTTAAAGCGCATATCGTGGTTACCCCATGTCCAGTTAAGGGAAGCGCCTTTTGCAGCCTTCTCGACCTCCTCTAGACGATCCTGACAGGCTTCTAGCTCCTGTTTTACGCTAGGAGTAGAGCCCCATCCTGATACTGGGTGACGGGAGATGCTAGCCCCATCGAATACATCGCCATTCATAACGACCATCTTTGGCTTTAAATCTTTGATGATCTTTACGAATGCACGGTGAGCAGTGCTGATAATGCCCGGCCAGTAATGGCAGTCAGATCCTACGATAATAATGCCATTCTGTAACTCTACGTTGACCCGTACATTGTTCTCTGGGTACGTTACTTTAAAGTCAGGGCTATTCTTTGCTACGCCTTTAAGGATAATCCCATTTTCTTTTTCAATTCGTCTTCGTCTTGTATGAGCATTTCTTTCCGTAACGCCTAAGATTTTTGCTACTTCTGTTGCCGATCCGTGTTTATTCCACAAAGCAATAAATTCTTGCTCTGTGCAAGATGGTTTTCGCATGATCCCCTCTAATTAGAAAAACGATGGAATTCGCCGCACCAGTCATCCCTTGCTGCTACTGGAAAGGTGCTATCAAAATCGCTATCTCCCATGTTGATTAGTACCGGAGGATAACGTCTACATAGCCCAAGGTCTTCTTTAGGCTCAATGTCAAAGAATGAGCAAGACTGACAAGCTGGCATACAGTCTTCAGGTATTTTATTGGTCATTATGGTTTATTGCTTTTGTACTCAGGTTCAGAAGCCAACAATTGAAATGAATCAACCGACCAAGTTCCGTTTTTACCGTCTTCAAAGACTACTAGAATTGCGTTACTTCTTCGTGTCCAACAAAACCGAACATAAGATTCAGTTCCAAAGGCATAGCCATCGTTCATTCCTCTAGCGCCACAATACTGGTCTCTAGTCGTGATTACCGTCCAGCCACCTGCATTGTTCTGGAAACCTGCCGCTTCTTCTGCAAAACTATAACAACTAATTAGCGATAAGACAACAGCAAGTTTCTTCATGCTAGCCTCCTAAATAAATGGCTCTTTCATCATTACGCCTCTTTACAAGGCCGGGTAATACCTTTCCACCGCCTTTTGTGTACTTTAGGAACTCTTGAGCAGCACCTTCGTAATCGCCTCGATTATGCTTCTGTCGTAGCGTACTTCTTTGCAAAGCGCCTAGCCCTACATTAAAGGCAAAACTGACCAGCGCATCAAACTGGCCTTGACTAGCAACAACAGGACAATACTTGGATACGCCTCGTACAAACCGAGCAAGATCGGCTTTAAGAATCTCATCGACTTCCTCATTAGAGAATTTGCGAAAATGCTCTATCTTTAGTGGATAAGATAAGCGCTCTGGCATCTTAAGGTTACCCTGCTCTGGGTACAGAACATGACCTACGCCAATAGTCCACAAAGCAGCAGGGCAGCGGTAAGGCTTATTCCTTACCCCCTCATGATGCTTAATCATCTTTAAGGCTTTGTCACTAATCATTTGCCAAAAGCCCGACCGCCAAAGTGAAACGCTATGATAGAAGCAAACAGAGCCTGAGTCTCATCATCCCAGAGCTGATCCGCCATCTCTTTAAACGATACGCCAGCCTCAAAGCCCTTATAAGCCAGAACCGCATCCAAAGCACACAGCAGGAAGAAGAAGCCATAAGTAATCACAGGACGTACCGAAGCCCGTAGATTCTTCATCCATTGGCTAGTGCCTTCATTAAGGCTTATATCGTGAGCATAAATAGCCTGTAATTCAGCCTGTTGAGCGCCAATTAGCGCCACTTTCTCATCAGACGCAGACTGTACCTTTATCTCGTCTAGCTTGACTTCCTCGATACGCTGTTGAGCTGCATAACCTTCTTTAGCCAGAGCTAACTCACGCTCAATCTGGACTTTAGCCAGTTCTAGTTCGTGTTTCTTATCTGACTTATCCTGAAAGAAGTCGAGTATCTTTGGCAAGCCGCCAATTAAAAACGATGTAAAAGTAGATAACAGAGTAAGCATCAATCCCCCAAAGTAAACATCCAAACAATACCAATTATTATCAGTATAGAAACTATGCCACCAAGTGCTATAGCAAACATATCTTGTATAAATTGAACCTTCTTAGCCTTCTCTCGTCTAGCAGCCATCTCCAAAGCCTTGAGATGCAGCCTATGGTCTACTTCTCTCTGCCTACGATCTGCCCTAAGTTTCTCTAGCCGACCCATGAACTCGTCGTATAGACCGGGCTCCTGAAACTGGTAGATAAACATCTCTTTAAGGTCTTTATAGAACTGCTTTAGCTGCCTCTCAGCGACCATCATCTCAATGACTATCTCGTAGTCACTGCGGCTATCTTCTTGGCCTTCTGGTGGGTTCTCTTGGAGTTCTTTAGCATGTGCTATGCCTTCTTCTGCCTTACCAGCAGACGAAAAAAAACTGGTAAGCGCTCCTAATGATTCATGAGCAGACTTACCAGCCTCAGCGCATTCTCTGATCTCGTCAAACGCTTCTTTAGCGACATCAAAAGCAGCCTTAGCCCCTTTGATGACCATCAGGGCTGTAGCGACTTCTATCATTTGGGCAGCGTTCCGTTCCCAGCCATCCAGAACAATAGGCCTAATGCACCAGCACCTACAATCCAGAATATTTTTTTAACGACAGAACGACCAACTTCTTCATAAATCTTCTTGAAAGCTACTTCAGCAGCACGCTCTGCTATAGCTTCAATTTGATCGTCTGTTAAAGGTAGCTTTTCCATACATTACTCGTAGAGAATGTTAATTGTGCCAGCGTCAAAGGTGTCTGTGCCGTTGACGGTAGTGATACGAACGCGGTCTAGTGTATCGGAGAGGGTTTTTGAGCCAGCTCCGGTATTTCCAGAATTACTAGCACTAGGGGAGGATACAAAACTAGTTTGCGCCCAATTATTTGACCCAATAAAAAGTATTGTTGCTGCGCCATTATAAAGACTAGCTGCAATCGTGCTGTCTTGTACCAAAAACCCAGCGGTAGAAGTTAAATATGACGAGCTAGACGCGCCTACTCGAACTGCGGAAGATGAATACCCAGTAGTTTCAAATCCGCCGGAATCGCCAAGTTGTATAAGAATCGGTGAGATTCCGTTCGTACTCACGCCGCTAAACATCACCGTAATGCGTTTTACCCACGATGGTATCGACGTAAAGTCGACCGAAGTGCCCGATGCAGTAACAGCAGTACCACGCTGGATACCATCATACACAGCACCGCTGTTCGTAGTAACTCCTGCGCTACCGTTAATAACTACTGACATGACAGCCCCCTCAATTCATCTAAAGTAGTGCAAGTGTCTACTTGGCTAGTTACATCACGTAGACGCTGTTTCTCAGCCACAACCGCAGCCGTATCGCCACCAGACTCTAGCGCACGTTGAAATGCCACATCTTGAGCAGCTAGCAGTGGCGCACGTTCAGCACGTAGCCGGTCTTTGGTAATCGCTTGTGCTTTAGCGAAGTCAATCGTAATCATTCAGTCACCTCAGTAAAGTCAGCAGTCCAAGCATTACGGAATGTACGGTCAGCAGGAATGTCAGCAGAATCTACAATCTTCCAAGGCTTGCCAGCAGGTACGTCTTTAGCAGCGATTTCTTCGATAGTCAGACCGCACTCAGGAGCAGGAGTCAGGATGCAAATGCCGTCATTGTTGTTAGGGTAGATAATAAGTTTCATGGTTGTCCTTAACGGAAGATAGCAACAGAAACATAATCGCTGTCGTTAAATACTGGAGTTACTGACGCTGTTCCAACAGTAACTCCGCTAGTTGTAGGGGCTGCAGCAATGACAGTATATCTTGCTGTTTGAGTACCAAGACCACTAGCCAAAGTAACGCAATAATTAGCGTCTGGCATTGCGTTAGCAAAATTAACCGTTTGATTGCCAGACCCATTATCTGCAACTGAAGTCACATTAAATGACCCGCGAATCGTACAAAATCCGCCCGTGTTCGTTGTACCGTCAAAGTTTACCCACGCACGACAGAACGTACCAATTTGCGTACCAGCGCTATCCTGAATCGTTGGTGGCGTATTGGCTACACCGTTCTTTAGCACCAGCGTACTAGACGATGCTGCTTGTATGTTATCTGCTACGATAGTTCCAGCCATGATTACCTCTTAAGAAGATACGCCTTTAATTACGATAAAGTTTAAAACTATAGCCTCAGATAACGAACCTGCGCTTGAATTTGAAACTGTCACCGCGAATGATCCAGAGGCAATGCTATTTGCTGAAACAATATAAGCACCAGCAGTTCCTGTATTAGCATGATTGATTACAACGCAATCAGTAGCTTGAACAGTAGAATTTGTTACGGTAAACGTCACCTCAGCAGCAGCAGCCAAAGCCTCATTGCTCAGTGTTATTTGACCAGTTAGTTTGTTTAAAGTAACGCCAGTTGACTTTGAGGTGGCTTGAGTAACAGTGCCGCCAAGACCACTGTAGTAGCCTATTTTGTCACTTTGAGTTACAGCAACACCACCAGTAACAGCAGGTAAAGTTAGCGTATTACTGCCAGCAACAGCAGGAACCGATACCGTAACCGAACCGGATGAGCTTCCTGAGATGACTAAAGATGCCATAAATTACCCCTTAAACTATGACCCAACGGCTACCCGTTGGCAAAGTTACTATTACGCCAGTATTAATAGTAATATCACCAGCAGACATAGCGTTCTTATTAGCCGTTATTGTATAGTCAACAGTAACATTTTGGCTATTTTCTACGAATACGGTATCAGTGCCTCCACCAGTAGCCCCACCACCCAAAGCACCCCACGCACCGTTTACATAACCCTCATAACGAGGAATAGTGCTGTTGTAACGAATCTGACCAGCCGTACCAGTAGGACGTTGCGCAGTAGTACCAGAAGGCAACTTAATTGCACCTGTGCTGCTAATAGATAGTTCTGTAGGAGCAACAATAGTGGCAGAATTAAGGGTTACTGTATTTGTAGTCGCAGCGCCTAATGTTACGTTAGCAGAAAGAACAGCATTACCGCTTGCGGTTAAAGCACCACCAATACTTAAAGCGCCACCGACATTTAAAGCACCACCAATAGTAGAAGCACCAGCAATAGCCACAGTGCTAGAAAATACAGCAGCACCAACAGAAGTAAACCCACCACCTACCGTAAAGTTATCTCCATCAGTACCTGCTTGCTGATCTTTAAGTTGCGCCATTAACTCACGGATAGCGTTATTAATGCCAGACGGAGCGCAACCCTCTGCTATGTTAATACCAGCAATATCAGTATTATTTGCAGCAGTAGAGCTATATTCGCTAATCTTGTTCTTTGCCATGATTTAATCCCTAGTTTCAAACATACCGTAATCAGACATAAGTTGACTTAATCCAGCCCAATACTTTGCTGATGTCTTAGACATTTGACGAAGTTCTTTCAATCTAGAAATACCGTCAGGGCTTGTAATAATGCTAGCTATTTTATCTGCATTAGCAGCCGCATCGCGCTTAATAGCCCAGTCAGAAAGCGCCTTTGCTGGTTGATCTAACTGAATCCCACCAATAGCGCGTGCAACACCTGTTGTAATGCTAGTAACAGGTGGGTTCTTCATTAGTTCTTCAGTAACCAACTGGTTAAATGCAGTATCAGAGCCTAGCTTTCTAACGCTACCAGCAGCCTGTAATACCTCTGCCAAGTCAGTCAATGCCTTGTACTGAGTTGGGCCTAAAGCAACACGCATAGCTGCTTTTGTCTTTACATCGCCAAGCAGAATATTCTGCCAAGTATTACCAGTGTCAAACTTCTCACCTTGCTGCGTCTTACTTGGCTTTCTAGCCTGTCCCCAAACATCATCAAGATATGAGCGTACAACAGCATCCCATGCTTCTTGACCACCACCTTTGATGATCTGATCTTTGGCATACTTAACAGTTGCAGGACTTGGGTTTTCGAATATTCTGCTTGAGAAATTCTTTAGATTATCCTGAGACATTTGCAGCAATGACGAGCCAGTGGTTCGCTTATTGAATTCCTCCAATGGCTTAGAAAGTCTTTCAAATTCAGCATTAGCAGAAATGTAGTCTGGGTTATCTTTACCCATCTGCTGAACCAATGTATTCTTAATCTCTGTTAAATTGCCTTGAATCTTTTTATCAAGTGACTTAAACGCATCTTCATTAAACATCGCGTCAAGCTCAAACTTAATGTTTTGCAATACAGGAAGCCTATTCTCAATGCCTTTCTTAGTTATTTCCTGACCTGCCTCATCTAATGCTGGTACTTCTCTCTCAAAAAGACCTTTCATCTTTTTAAGGTAACTAGCAGCACGACCATTAGCAGGTTGTGTTTTAAGGAAATTATCTATTTTGCTAATTACAGGAGCAGTATTAACAGGAACAGATGCAGCAAATGCGCTCTCATAAATAGGCTCTGTAGCAAGTCTACGTTCTTCTATAAGTTGCTGTTTTGTAGCCTGAAGCGCATCAAATCCCATAGATCCAGCTTCTGCCTGATCCTGAATCTTTGAAATGCCGCCAAGATAATCATTAACAGCACGTTGAACCTTCTTCTCACGTTCTCTGTAAAACTGCTGCATCTTTACCTGAGATTCAGGAACATTTGTCAGCACTTTTTGCTGTGATGTCAAAGACGCAAGGCTAGTAAGTTCAGCAGGAGTCAATGGAATATCTAAACGACCTGCTTTAGCTCTCAATGACTCAACCATAGGCACATTCATTTGTGCAATGTCTCTAGCTGTTCTACGCTCAACAAAACCCTTACGTACAGCAGGAGCGAGTTCAGCAGCACCACTAAGAACACCAGAAAGAGCAACTTCAGTCGGATTAACTTGCTGACCACCAATTAATCCACCAAGCAGTTGACGGGCATAATTAGTACCAGCAGCAACTCCGCCAGTAAATGTTGAAGCAGTTGCTACGCCTAGTGGGCCACCTAATGTAAGTGGAGCAGATACCACACCAGCAAGAATGTCCGGAACCATCTCAGCAACGTCAGGAGCATAGTAAGCCGCTGTAGATGCCGGGCCAGCTATCTCTTTGTAATATTTACCGTCATCAGCCTGATACGCTATATCGCCATCAACTATCGTGTATCGAGTAACAGGAATACCGCGCTTCTCAGCAAAATACTTAATAGCTGCTTGTTTATCAGTAGGAATACCGCCAACAAGAGAAGTAGTAAAACCAGCAGCACGAGATGGATCAGAAATAGGCTTTGGCCCTAGCTCTGGAAATTGTCCAGATCCAGCTTGCTGACCAGATGTAGCTCTTTGACCAGAAAAAAAAGCAGACGCATAATCAAAGTCATCAGTAGTTTCTGGTGACTTCTGCTGCTTATTGGCAAAAAACTGACCTGCATAATCAAATTCAGCCATGATTCACCTTAAAATGATACGCCAAACTCAGCCGCCAACTGACGGTTAATTGTATTTAAATCTGCTGGCTTATTAGGATCAAGATTATATTCCTGTGCAATAGCTTTACCACGAGCCTGAACTATTGATGGTATTTTATCCAAAGGAGTGTTTTCCCAATTCAAGCCTTTTCTTAATGAATATTGCTTACGAGCAAGAGCGTATTTTGTTTGCTGAATAGCATTATTTAATTTTGCTTCAAACTCTGTAGGGCTGTCACCGCCAAATATATCCGATCCAGCATTAGGTAAAGTAGCGATAATTCGTTCTGCTTCCTGAACTCCCATAGCCGCACCAGTAATGTCTTTAATGGTTTGATTAAGGTTCTGCAAAGCATTTTGACGATATTGCGAATATTCAGCAAGTTGCCGTTTATCTGTCTCTGGCAAACCAACGTATTTATCTCTAAGCGTATTCCATGCTTGTTTTGTTCTAAACCCAATGTTTTGATATTGTGGCTTATAAGAAAACTGAATATTATTTAAACGAGTAACAGCGTCAGCAGTAGTAATTACTTGCTTTTCAACTTCTCCAGCCGCTGGTTTGCTGAGTTGACCAGTGTAAATTGTGCTAGCACCTGCTTTAGCTTTTGAGATACCTCGTCTTTCAGCTTCTGCATCAACCTTTTTACGTTGATCTGCGCTAAGTTTATTGATGTCTGATGTGCCATACATTGTATTGGCAAGATTAGCGTAGTCACCAGTAAACTTCTCTTTATCAATCATTGTTCCTTGAACAAGATCAACTTTTCCATTTGCATCAACTTGATAAACTTGACCTCGATCAGTTGGATAGCCAAGATTCTTAGCTTCATCAGATGTCAATGTTCTTGTAACAGTTGTGGCTGAACCTTGAATTAGGTCAATTTTCCCATTTGGATCAATTTGGTAAGTTTTTCCACCAGTTGTATCTAAACCTTGATTTTTAGCTTCTTGAGGTGTCAATATCTTAGTTTTGGATGTTCCGCTAACCAAAGATGGGATATTGTCTTTCATAGTCCACTTACCACGAGTAGGATCTAACCCAAAGCTCGTAGCTTCTGCATCAGTTAGGATTTTTCCACCACCGTAATTAGCAAGTTCACCGCGCTTACTCGATATTAGTCTGCCATCTCTAAAGAATAGTTGCTCTTTGGGATCAAGTCTCTCTGCCTCATTTTGGAAGAAAGTTGCAGTATCTTTATCTCCAAGAGAAATGGCTAATGCGGCTTTTCTTCTTGCATCATTAGCTTTAGCAACACTAACTTGGTCAACCATTGGCACTGCCTGTGCTGGCTGCAATTGACCTTGAGGAGCAACTTGAGTTTGATCTTGTGCTGGCATTTGAGCAGGAGCCTGAGTAGTTTCACCACCAAAGCCGTACATCTTTGCTCTTTCGCGGCTAATGACTTGTTTAGTCGCTTCACCGGGATCAATATCAAATAGAGGAGCCAAGTCTGGATATTTTGCTTTAGCTTCAGCAATACTTCTTAGTTTGCTTACAGCTTGACCTTGTGCGAGTTGAGTCTGTGCAATCTGTTGCTGCGTAACGTAATTCTTAATACCCTGATCGTAAGCACCACCAGCAGCACCAAAACCGCCAGCCAATGCACCTAAGATATTCTCAGCAGCAGAGCGACGTGGGCCAGTACGGCTCATGCCTTGAGCCAGTGCCAGACCAGCACCTAGCAACCCCTGAACATTAGCTCGATTCTGCAAGTTCTGAGTTTCTTCAGCGCCAAGCAAACCCTGCAAATAGCTAGGAGCCGCTTGACCAAAGACATTAGGAATGTAATCTGTAAGTGCCATATATCACCCTAATAGGGAAATCGGTTGCGGTCTAAGAACTGTGCTTTCCTGTGGATTTAGCAGACCCATGTAATCCATTGGCTGAATCTGACCACGACTTACTTGACCAGCAGGAGCCATGTCAGCCTGTGGTTTTTGCAATGCTTTCTGTGCACTTTGAGCAGCCATTTGCGTAAGAGATGGGTTTTCTTGAGCAAATTGACCAACTTGACCGAATCTTTCCATAACCGTAGGCGTGCCGCCTTGACCATACTCAACACCCGGCATTCCGTAGGTCAATGGTTTTTCAAGTGCGGCAGTCTGACCAGCAGCACTACTTAAAGGCTGGCTTGCATTAACAAGAGATGGAGTGCTAAAAATAGTATTAGGAACAGCAGCAGAAGTATAACCAGCACCTTGACTAGCACCAATGACAGTGCCGGGATTAACACCAGCAGGAGCCATAAACGCTGTATTAGCAGCAGTAGAAGCACCAGCGCCAGTTAATGCGCTACCAGTGCCAGCAGTGCCAGCAGCAGTAGTAGTGGCTGCAGTAGTTCCAGAAGAAGCCAAGCCGGGAATATTAGCAACAGTACCGCCTGTTCCACCAATAGCAGCACCAACCATTGCTCCCTTAACTGGATCTTTACCTCTAGCAGCATTGTAAGTAGCCCCTACAGCCGCACCAATCATTGCTCCTTTACCAGACATTATTTACCTCCTGATGGAGTAGCTTGCTGGATAGTTTGACCGCCTTGTGGAACGCTACCAAACAAGTTAGCAAATTGGCTAAGTTTCATCTGTGGCAAGTTCTGCTCAAAGTTAAAGCGATTAATTGCGTCTTGCAGTTCAGCCGATGAATACTGTTCTTGTGCCTGACCAGTTGTCAGCAACTTCTGAATATCAGCATAGTCAGCCTGAGCCATTGCTGGAGCAGCCTGACTAGCAGCAATCTGCCTAGCACGTTCAGCTTCAGCGGATCCGTAAGCCAGTTGACCGCCTTGCTCTGCCAATGCTCTAGCAAATATGTCTTGAGCCTGAGCCTCTTGTTGACCTTGAGCAGCAGACCCGTAACGACCCATAGATGAGGCTTTGGATTGCAGACCTTGCACACCTTCAGTAAATGCTTCTCTAGCCTGACGATTAACACCAGTCAGAGCACCCTCTAGGAATGGATTAACGCCTCGCCCTTGAATCGTAGCTAATTGCTCTTGCTGCGCAGCACGAACCAGCGGAGAACCCGCCATAGCCCGTTCCTGAGCCATATTAAGTGCTGATTGAGTAGCTTCAGAAGGAGAAACGTAGGTCTGACCGGGAAAGAATGTAGGCGTACCAGACTCGTAAAGGCGCTTGCCTTCTTCTAGACCATATTTAACATACGGTCTAATTGCTGGATCAATTCTAGTCGTTGATGTGCTTGTTTGATTGCCACCGCCGCCCATATTACACCTCGCAAATCCATTGTCTAGGACGGAAACCGAGTTGTTTCGCCCTACGTTGCCAGCCAACACGATGGCTAGAAAAAGTTAAATATTTGACATTACCTTGACGGCAGATGTCTTTTATGTATTTTAATCCAGATTCAACAATTTGATAATTATTTTCTAACGTCCAAGCAGCCCATAGGTGCATAGTTTCGCCCATAGGTTGTAGGATAAAGAAACCTACAAAATGATTATTTTCTAAAGCTACCCACAGCATTGCCTTTTGGTTAAAGCAATCTGTGTATACATCTTCAGGTATCCAATTTTCTGGACTAAGTGTCTTAATTTTGTCCAAACCAGTGCGAATACTAGGCCACCAGTTTCTTAGTTGGTCTACAGGTATGTATCTAAATTCTGTCATCCGACGATTATATAACCGTATGTCTTATCCGCAGTGTTATTAGCCCAATGACTTATCGTTGCTTGGCCTTGTTGTTGGCTAGAAACATACACATTAGATGTTGCTGAAGGAGCGATATAGCTAACAGTAATAATTGCGCTAGGAATTGAAGGTCTATCTGGGCTTGAGCTTGTTGGATATTGCTCTAATGAAACACCAGTATCAGTTGTTCTCCACATAACCTCAACGTAATCACCAGTGTTCATTTCCAAAAAGTAATTCATTGCAGCAACTAAGTGAGATGGATCGCCAGTGCTTTTTCTAGCTACCATGTGAAACCGGCTATTTGAGCCAGTAACATTAGTCCCATTCTTCTTAAACCAAATATCTACGTCCTGACCGTCATTCGTCGTATTCTTGTATTGCAATGAAAACTGGATGTTATATATGCCGTAATTCCTGACGTTTATTCGGGAAGTATTGGAAACATAAATACCGTTAGAGTAGTCTGTTGTATTTAATGCAATAGCATAGGCTGCTGTTGTGCTAGCAGCAGTCTGATCTGTAGAGTCCTGAAACGCTCCATAAGGCGCTGAATCAGCCTCAGCAGCATTAGATACAGGAACCAAGAATATCAGGCTGTCAAAGCCTATACGCTCATCGTAAAGCGTAGTTGTAGTGGAGTTTCCTGTAGATAACGTAATCCGACCCGTATTATTGGTCTTCCCGTCCATAATCCCACGAACAACCTCAGAAACCTGACGAGCATCTCCTCCAAATGGCGGTAATGTACGAAATTGAGTCATCGATCACCCTGTTTAACAACATCAAACTCAATGCCAATAGCAGTTTTCCAGTTAGTTCCAGTAGGAGTTAGTTTTAGTCGATGATATTCACCATTAGACCGCAAGCTCACACGGTTTTCTGCGTCAGGAGTCACACTTGAGCCAAATTCCACTTGTTCAGCAAGATTATCCCGGCTGGAAACAGCAATAGAACCACTACCACCGTCTACAATAGGCTTTGCCAAAGTAACAATAGACCTACCAATATCAATATCACCAGTTGATATTCTCGCAGTCTTAAAAGAATTACCAAATGTGATTATTCTTTGACCAGATGTACCAGCAAGCAACAAATTACCACCAGCCCATTGAGGATCATCAAGAGAAACAGCTAAAGCATCAATGCTTGCAGAGTAATTATCCAAGTCCTCAAGCGTAGTTGTCGCAGTTAATACAGAAGCAATCGATGTCGCAGTGGTTTCAATGTAAGACCATTTGTTTAAAGGAATACTATATAAAAACAATCCAAATCCTCCGGACTGTAGCGGAGTACACCACATAGCCAACTTGCGAATAGGATCAATAGCAGATGACATCTTTACCCGCAAATCACTTTTAGACGCAATATCAAAGAAATAGCGATTAACTTTCTCCTCACCAATATTCTTTAGGTTCTGTCCATCGCAAACATAGAACCCATCGTCTGCAAGGAAATACGTTAGGTTGCCGTACTGAGCAATAGATCCGTTAGAAATGCAGCCCAAAGACCTAGAAATAGCGTCAAACTGGAAAAAGAACGGAGAGCCTGTATAGCTCATCCGATATATAGCACGTTCCATAAACACTAAGCCAAACTCACCACCAGCTAGGCCAGTAACATTACCTCCGTCTGGCAATACTTGGCTATCTGACTGAGATGCAGCGCCGGGAGTCCAGTCTGTCTCGTCGTTAATATCAGACCAATAGACCTTGTTTTCTTCACCATCGACATTAGCAGCTACAACAAAATCACGCACAACCGTTACAAACTTAGCCGTAGGAGCAGCAGCAGCTAAGTCTGCAAATGCAGTGCCTACGATAAGATCATAAGACTGGAGCTTATCAGCGCCATTAGCCGCAATCATCTTTTGACCAAACTGAGTCACATCCCAAAACTCAATGTTTGAATACCCAGTTGTTGTTAAAGCATCAAGGTCTAGATCCGATGTACTAAACTTGTAAAGATTAGAACTTGATCCAGCAAACAAGCTAATCGAGTTAGCAAACTTACCAGCGAATGTCAGCAATAATTCTGTTCCCGCTTCATCTGATAAGTTAGCCTCTCCTTTAAACGAAGAATATCCATTAGTAACCGGATAGCAATTAGTTGCCTCTGTAACAGCTCCAATAACTCCCGGCTGATCTGGCAACCATTCTCCGAATAGAATCTTTTGCATTGCCATTAATTACCTCATTCTGTAATTACTTCTACAAATTCATCATCAATATAAAACCACCCCTCGCCGGGAGTAGGCTCAGTTTCGCTAGGCGCTGGTACTTCAACAAGAGTGTAGCCGCTTGGTGGCAAATATTCAGCAACACCATCCCATACGATAACGTTATCCACTCTGTTTGTTTCATTGTTTACCATCGCGTAATTACTCATAATCCACCTTAGTACGTAGTAATAATTACTTGACCTAAACCGCCATTAGTAGCGTTAGTATTGATCGCCGAACTTGCTCCACCACCACCACCGGGTTGTGTTCCAGCACCAGAAGCATTACCTCCAGCGCCGCCAAATATAGAACTTCCTCCAGCAGCAACACCACGAGTACCACCGCCGCCACCATAACCACAATTGCCACCAGTATTGTTTGTAGTTGCACCACCACCACCACCGCCATAGCTATAGCCATCGCCAGCAGCAACAGTTGAGCTTGCACCACTACTACCAGCGACTGCTGTTGTAGTGAAAACTATGCCGTTAATACCACCAGCGCCGCCCAAATTGTTATTTGTGGCTCCTAGTCCACCACTCGCATACACAATTGATCCGCTACCTAAAGTAACAGCAGAGTTACCACCATTAGTACCGACACCAGCAGTTGCAGTTCTTCCTACGCCAGCAGCACCAACCGTAACCGTAGCAGTAGAACCCATTGACGCTATTGGAACTGTAATTTCAACATAAGCGCCGCCACCACCAGCACCAATTTGAGTGGTTGTTGCGGATCGACTTCCACCACCACCGCCGCCCCACATTTGAATGCGAACCCAATTACCAAAACTAGGCTTAGTCCAAGTTCCAGACGAAGTAAATGGCTGCACATCTTGAGTAACGGTAACGCCACCAGAAAATGTCGAATTCTGTGACGCATCAATCGTCATTGCTATAGCACCAGAACCAGAACCTGTCTTAACGACGAATGTGCCTGTAGTATCAGGTGTTACTACAAATGCTGTTGTACCATCGGTATTTGTATTGATAGTTGTCATTTCTTAACCTTACACAACAACGTGCCTTGCGCCAGATTCAACAGTGAATGTGACACCGCTACTTACAGAAAATGGGCCAGCAGAAATTCCGCTATATCCAGCAGGAATCGTTGTGCTTACCGTCATGCTTTGCGAGTTAATATATACAGATGCACCGCTACTTATAACGCTTGAATTCTCAACATACAAAGATTTTCCAGCAGGATAAGTTACAAATACATCCTTGCTGTTTGAAGCAAAGTTAATTGCTGATGTAGTGCCAGAACTATTAGATAAAATGGTATCCCGCGATAACGTAGTACCGCTAGATGTGTATGTACCAATACCTACTTCCCAAGTATTAGCAGTGCTATCAACAATAGCGTAGTAGGTTGTATTGCCATTGCCAATGTCAGCAAATGACCTAAAACCAGATGCAGCACCAGCAAGCGTTAGCGTTCCTGTGCCAGCAGTGGTAGACGTTTCTTTTACTCTATCTTTGACTACAAGCGCCATTTATTGCCTCACCCAGATGTCTGATCCAGCTACTTTTTTATCCCAGTTGGTTGATGAGCTAGAAACATTTGTCCATTCATCAGAACCCGGGCTAATAGCAGTCCAATCATTTTGACCTGCAAATTGAGCATCCCAATCATTAGCAGCAGGGACAACATCAACCCATTCAGAACCAATAATTTGCCCATTAACAGCCAATAATGCAATTGCATTAACTGTAGCGTTAGCAGATAAAACAGTATTTGCAAAACAACTGACGTTAGCATCGGCATTTATTGCAGCGTTACCCTCATAGAGAACACCACCATTTGCCGTAACTGCCACATCACAAGAAACACTTGCAATCCCTGTTCTAACTCTTATTGCGTCCGCAGAGACAGTAGCAGCAGCAGAAATTGAGCCATTTCCTAATTGTACTCTTATTGCATTTGCGCTAACTACTGCGTTAGCCGTTATGCTTGCATTACCCTGATAAACAATACTGCCGTTTGAGGTTACTACAGCAGCACAGTTAATACTTCCTACTGCAGATGCAACCCTTGAGCCGTTAGCTGTGACAGTTGCTGAAGAACTAATCTGAGCATTGCCACTTAGTATTTTTAAGGCATCAGCAGATACTGTTGCAGTTGCTGATATTGAGCCAGATCCAGAAAGAATCCTATTGGCATTAGCCGTTACTGTCGCAGCAGCATTGACGCTTGCAGAGGCTAGATAAACAATTGAGCCACTAGCCGTAACAGTTGCATTTGCCGATACAGAAGCAGACGCAAGTTTAACTATTTCCGCACTAGCACTTACTGTAGCAGTAGCATTAACACTTGCAGAACCATATACAACAACCGCTTGCCCACTTGAGACAAGAGATGAAAATGGCGATTCTGCAAATGAACTAATGCTGAACATTAGCTACCTTTAGGCCAATGTAACACTCAGATTGCCAGTTGAAATCTTGAATATATCTCCGCTAGCAATGGTTTTAGAAACATCCAGAGCAGTGTGATAAAGCAAGTTACCACCAGTAGTGTTATCCAAAATACCGATCCAACCTACGGTTCCCCATGATCCTGTAGCCTGTGGGAACTCAACCGCAGCACTATTGGTACTAACGCCATCACTGGGCGCACCAAAAGTAACAGAAGTGCGAGCATAAGAACCACCTGAAACTTCTGTACCAGAATTAGCATCGGTAGGATCTGAAGTATAAAGACCAACATAAACAGTCGAAGGACTTGTGTAGCTGGTGTTACGGAGAGTAGCGTTAATAAGCGCATTCTCAAGATAGTTCGACATTTCTGCCATGATTTACCTCACGTTATAAGACATTGACATAGGTTGACCACTGTACTCACTAGACTGGTCAGCAGTAGAAATAGACGCTATAGAACGGTCATACAACGATGCCCAGACCTGCAACCTAGCATCATTCATTAGATACGGTTCAGCCTCACCTAAAGCTCCATAAAGCAACGCATCAGGAAAGTTAGCCAAGAATACATTACTAGAGTTGGTATCACTCAATAGCGGAGGCTTGGCGTAATACAACATCTGAGCCGTGTATACAGCATCAGGAATAGGCGAGAATTGCAACTCTGAAGCTAATACCGTATAAGTTGTAGGCAAACCAGCTTGAGTAGCTCTAGTGTTAGCGTAGAAAGCGTTAGGCGCTTCGTAAGACAAAGAAGCAATAGGATTAGTGTTTAGGTGAATATCACGCATCTCTAGGAAGTCTGAAGGCAAACCTACCGTAGAGTCACCAGCAACAGTATCAGCCGTAGCAACGACCAACATCTGACGGGTTCTCAGATCACGACGAAGACGCTCCTCAGCCAACCGGATAAAGTCAGGGATAACTGAGGTTAGATCACTACGAGCTAGGTAGTTCGCTATCGTAGTCTTTAGGTCACTGTAGCTCGTAAATGCCATGTCTATTTCCCGTTATTATGCGCCTCTATAGCGCCATCTTCTACATCTTCCCATCGATACTCATACGTACCAATGTGACCAATATGCTTAGATAAACTATGATCTACGTAAGTCTGAATGCCAGCATCCAAGGCTTTGATGCAGAAATGCACATCCTCGCCAATGATGCCCTTAGATCCCCAACCCACATCAAACCAAGGCTTAGGAACCTTCTCAAAGACTTCCTTACGAATCATCACCACACCAAAACCAACCGCTGTAACAGGCTCTATGCCCTCTTTATCCATCGAATCTATCTTATGCCAAGCATGACGAATAATCTTGCCATTCTCATCCTTCTCAATCTTTAGATTCAACGCAGTCGGCAGTGTCGGCTTACGTCTTGTTACTGCATTAACTCCAACAATCGGCACATCACGGCTTAACAAAATATCAATAGTGTCAGACGGAAACCGCATATCAGAGTCAATAAACAGAATCGCATCGCATCCTTCAGCAAGAGCAGCATCTACTAGCTTCTCTCTCTGATCGAATATCAGCGTTCCTGCCATCGTATAGAGCTTTAGCCCGTTGCCATCCTTAGAGCATCTGTGCCTTGAATCCCTGCCAACCATCTTGGCGAAATCAAAAGCAAACGATGTGTGAACCTCATCCCTAGCTGGTACGCAAGCACCTACGATCATACTGTCCCCCTATAGACTTTCCATTGTGCATTATCGGAACTATTAAGCCAACTCGCAAAAGCCGCATCATCTACTATTGCAAAGCCCTTCATTATCCCCTTCTTGTTCAAGTCATCAATGACCGTGAAAGGAATACGAGCTATATGGTGCAATTCATTAAGATTTCCGGTTCTTTGCTTGTCTGCCTCCAGAAGTTGCTTGTTACTTTCAAGTATCTCAGTAACATCCTGTTTAGTCTCGATGATAATACCGCCATCACCGTCCGAATGTACAACCTGTTGTCTATAGTCCATAAATCCTCATAGAAAAGCCCCCAACCATAAGGTCAGGGGCTGTTTCAATTACAGCGACATATTCAAGTCAGCAACGATACCATGTGCGGCTTCGTTCTTAACTTCAAGCGTAACTTCGACCAGAACCTGAGTCTTGTCAGCATCGCCAGCTTTCGCCAGTTCGATAGTCTGGAAAGGACGCAGATAGGCCAGAGCAGCGTACTCAGGATCAAGCACCAGAGCATCGCGGGTACGCATGAAGCGGTTAGGAACAACCGACATATTGCCGAAGTCCGACACGTAGATGTCAGCAGCGCCAATGATTGTCGAAGGCTTTGCACCTGTAACGTTGAAACGAGTCTCGCCGATACCAGTGAAGCTAGAAACCTTCTGCTTACCAGATGGGCCAACCATCAGAACCTTAGGCGAACCACCCGAAGTAAACACTTCAGCCACAACTTCCTTCAGCAGGGCTTCGGTAAAGGTACGGGTATTGCCGTCAGTACGAGTCGAAACACCGATAGTCGTAGGATCGCCACCGTTAGTCTGAGCCGATGAGTTGGTCTTGATCCAAGACAACAGCGAACCCATCTTACGAGCCGACGAGTTAGACGAACCAGCCGAACGACCCTGATTCGACAGCAGGATGGTTTCCAGATCGCGCTTGAGCTCTTGCGAAGCCTTAGCCAACTGGTAAGCCTTTTCCGACTTACGACCAGCTTTGTTCACTGCATCCAGAGTGCCAGAGACTTTGATAGTCTTTTGCAGGATCTGGGTGTAGTTACCAAGACGGGTAGTAGGTGACAGGGTTGCGTCCGAAGCGTCAGCACCTTCAACCGCAGCGTTATTGGTAGTAGCAGCAGCAAGGCTGTCGGTCTGCCACTCGTGGTAAACAGCCGTAGCTTTGGTCTTGCCAATCGAGCTCATGAATGGAGTCTCAGTAGGCGAGATGTCATAGATTACGTCGGTCAAATCTTCGCGCTGACCGATTGCGTCGTAGGCGTTATAAATTGCCATGATTCAATTCCTTATAAAAAGCGTTCAAACACATTAGCTGCATCCCGAATACTTCCACTGGATTTAGCCCGTGACTTAAGTTTCCTAATTTCCTCAGTATTACTATCTTTTGGCTTAGATACTCCCGGCTTGATAGCCTTCGGAGCCTCTGCAACCTTCTTAGTAATCCCCGGCTTTGCAGACTGTAACTTGTCGTACTGCATCGCCTTGTATAACGTCAGAACGGCTCGTGAATCAAATACGTTAGCCAGTTCTTCATCAGAGAATCCCATTTGCTTACCGTATGTGCGAATGTCCTTACGGATTACTTCGCCCTTAGACGGATCAGCAAACTCAGGTAACACAGCAACTAGCTTCTCAGATTCAGCGGCTATCATTTGCTTCATCTGTTGTTGCCTGTCGTATTCTTGCTGCTGAGAGATCATCTCTCGTTGAGCGCGAACCTGTGCTAACTGCTTTTCCTTCTGAGACAATTCTGCGACCTTTACGGCATAACCGATAGGATCAGTCTCTTTCAGGTAATCCAAATTCTCTGTTTCTTGCGGCTGGTTCAACATCTGCTCGATGATCCCCAACTGCTGCGCGTATTGATCGCGCAATGCCTTGGCTTCTTGAACTGCATGACGTTCGGCCTCAACCGCCTTGCGTTCCTCAGCTACGGCTTGCGATTTCTTGGTGTAATCCGTGCCAAGTTGATAAGACTTGATAAGCTCATCAAGGGTTACCTCTTTGTCTTCGCCAGCGGCTTTGACACGATACTTCTGAGGTTCCTCTTGCTCTTCTTCGCCATCATCTTGTTCTACCTCTGACTCGTCCGATTCCTCGTATTCATCAGATTCGGCCTCGCTTTCGTTAGCTTCTGAAGCGGATTCTGGTTGTTCCTGTTCGGAGCCATCTTCTCGATTCATCATGCTCAAGAAAGCGTTAGCTGCACCTTCTACCGTCAACTCTCCACTTCCCTCAGGAGTCGTGTTTGGAGTATCGCTCATGTGTGTTGTTTCCTAAATTATATCGGGAACCGCCCGATTCGGGTTACAAAATCTTAATCCTTTTTTCGTCAATCATCTTCTGAGCAGCAACACTCTCAAGATGAGATTCAATTGATTCTAGTACCATAAGACGCATATAAGCCTCCTCACGAAGCTCTAACTCACCATAGGTACTATTTATAATTTTGTTAAGCTCATTGCCTCGGAGATCTTCCATCATCTCCTGAAACATTGGTTCTCTAAGCAAGTTAGAAGCCCACTGTGCTTTATCCACCTGTCAGACTCCCTAGATCTTTAATAGCCTTTAAGACAATCTCAGCCTGTTTGTTACGGCTATTTTCATCAGCCAGATCCATTGCTAAGACCGCTTGCAATTGCTGGACTGCTAACTGCGCTTCTTTAATGCGGATCTCAGCCTGATCCTTCTGGTTCTTCATCTGCATCTCAATGCCCTTGCGGGTGAAGTCAGCCTCTAGCGTCTGACGCTCCAGATCCAACTTAGCAGCATCAATCTGTGCCTTAGCCTGTGTCTTCTCACGCTCTACCTGCGCCAACATCTGCGCCACTTCTGCCTGTGCATCAGGAGTAGGTGGTTGTGGCTGCGACAATTGAGCATCCATCTCAGGCGTAATCTCGTTCATGAAAGCATTAGCATCCTTGAAACCAGCCGCCTCAATGAACTTTGCTAACGTGTTACGGTATTGACCAATAGAAACAAGCGGATTAGATGGGCCATAAGCCTGAATAATCTGTTCCTGCTTGGCAAGAACCATCTGAAGCATCGTGAGCTTCTGATCCCGATCGCCTGAACCCAGACCAACATTAACGGATACATCGTATTCATTAGCCCATGTGCGAGGATCAAACTGCACGTACTTGCCACGCATACGGACAATCTTAGGCTTATCCTGATACTTGCCTAACAGATGCAGAATGCCTCTAAACAAGCTCTTAACGCCAGTCTCAGCAAAGATACGGGCAATCAACTCCAGCTTGCCAGAGTTAGACTTCATCATCGCAGCAACCGCAGCCGCTGTTACGTTAGACAGAATGTCTGGATCAAGACCTTGTTGTGCATCACTAACACCAGTACGCTTGGCCTGTACTGCATCCATGTACTCCAGCATTGGCATAGCCTGACCAAAGGTAGACTGAACCTGAAGCGGAACCAGAGCGTTAGGATTCTTCAGACGGACAATACCGCCGGGAGTAGCGTTAAGCAGGTCATCCAAGTTCACCTGACCGTCAACAGCGCCAACCCGGTTGTTATTCGTTAGGTAGAGATTATCGAGAGACTGACGAGTAATGGTGGACTTGATGAGCTGGATGTCCATAGTCCTATCTGCCAGAGACTGACCGAAGAACTTGTGCGGAATTGGGATAGGGCAGATGCTATGGAACGGAACATAGTCACATTCTTCATCTTCTAGTATTTCCGATCCGCAATAAACAATACGACGCAACTCAGCGATACCGTCATCATTCTCGTCAATACGGATATAGCACTCATATACCTCAACCGTCTGCATAGAATGGTCAAGGGATTGCGTTTGATCTGGCTGTTCTCCGTTATCAAAACGAGCAACTCGCTCGGCAGAGAAACTTAGATCGTCATAAGAAGGTAGCTCATTTACGATGTCTTTGTCGTAGCCCATTGCAATCAATTCTGACCGCTGCATGAGCTTGCGATGAGCTACAAAAGGGGAGTCC
>Ga0181343_1000118_pt1 | contig 36092 bp, 58 predicted proteins | sample Su13VDMLBSD_FD_130110 | JGI IMG/M metagenome (GOLD analysis project Ga0181343, IMG submission 130110) | Freshwater viral communities from Lake Michigan, USA - Su13.VD.MLB.S.D | ecosystem: Environmental > Aquatic > Freshwater > Lake | place: USA: Michigan | collected 2013-07-15
GCATAGAGACTCCTGACGGAGTTGCTGATTCTGTATTTAAAGATTTTAAAAAGTTAAGGGAAAAGCATAAAGCACCTATTACCGAAACTGCTCTTAAAGGTTTAAAGCGTGAGGCAGAAACAGCTAAATTAAGTTTAGAAGAAGTAATGGTTATGTGCTGTGAAAGGGGTTGGCGAGGTTTCAAGGCCGAATGGGTAACAGTAGAAGCCGAAAAAGCTAAAGAGTTGCCTTTAGGTACAGACCAACAGATTGCGGCGGCTTATGCGGCGGAATGTGGTGACCCTGCTAAATCACGGTTTAATTCTTATTACGAAATGAGGAATTTCATTGTTGCCCAACGAGAAAAACGAAAACTGGCGGCATAGCGAGGAATTTCGCCACCAATGCGAGATTCGTTTCGTATTAAAAGCGAGGCAAGAGCAGGGTTTGCAAAATTTTAGGTTGTGGGTAACAGAAACAGGTCTTTACAAAAGATGGCATTTGATTCATAAAGATTTTAATGACCAATGGCGTAAAGGTAATCGGGGAAAACTAGGAGATTGGAAAAAGTGATGAATTTAGAGCAATTAAACGAAAACAGGGTTGAAGAAGCATTAATTAAACTGGCTGGCACAGATGAAAGCCATGCTTTGTGGGCTGGTCAGGTTAAATACGCAGAGGAGGGTTTAAAACAAGCCAAGAGCCATGCGTTTTTACTTGCCGAAGGGACGGTAGCCGAAAGGGAGGCGAAGGCTCTATCAAGCGAAAATTACGAAAAGGCAGTCGAAAAATATGCCGATGCGTTTAAAAAATTTAAAACATTAGACAATCAGCGTAACCATGAAATTCGTATTATTGACATTTGGCGCACATTGTCCAGCAATCGTAGACAAGGGAATATGTAATGAATATTAAAGAAATCGATTACATTCCTGATGCGGTGCAACAAAAATTTATTGATTACCTTTTGGGGCAAGATTTTCCATGGTATTTCGAGCCTAAAAATTCAATTATTAAAACTGATTTTTTCTTTCATTCTTTTATGAACAGGTCGGAGGAAAACATTAGGAAAGAAGGAAAAATAAATTCTAGCCTGTATGAAGATGCTAAAAACATATTTTTAGAAGTCTGCAAACAAGGAAATTTAGAAGTAAAAACAATTTTTAGGGCTTGCGTAAATTCTACTTATTATTTTCCTGAAAACCATACAGGAATACATAAAGACCATAATTTCTCCCATAAAAATTTTATTTTGCATTTAACGGAAACAAATGCACCTACTTATATTTACGATGATTTAAACGATGTAATTGCAATCTCTAACCCAAAAAAATACAGAGCTGTTACTTTCGATGGTTTAAAACACTCACAAGGTAGCCCTGTGGGTGGAGAAAGAAGGGTTGTTTTAGTTTTTACTTATGAATAAGGATAAAAAATGAAAGATTTTAGCTTGCCGTACATTACAGCGAAACGACTTTTAGATGATTATTACCAAGCCATGATTGCGCAAAATAAGCCAGCCGCTTATGAAATTGCCAACAATTTGGTAGAAATGGCACTTAAATTGGAGGATATAGCGCATGACGCTAATGCGAAATAGATACGCAACGCATACAGATTATGCGGATTTTAAAGGGTTAATAGAGGAAAATCCGCATTTCGTACCGAGCAATGTAGACGGTATATGCGAAAGAAAAGGTCGTTTTTTTGTAATGGAATGGAAAAGACCAAACGAATCTGTAAGCAAAGGGCAGGAATATTTAATTAAAGCATTAGCGAAACAGGCTAATTTTATTGTTGTTATTATTTATGGCGATACGGATAATGGCACAAACATTGATAAATATTACCTAGTAAATCAGGATGGTTCTTGCACTTTAGCTGGTAAAGGTTTTGAATCCTTTAAACAATATTACAAACAATGGTACGAATGGGCTGATGGTTACTAAAACAGAAAGAGAGCAATATGCAAAGCTGGCGAGATATGGCTGTATTCTATGCCGACAGCATGGCATTAGAACAGATGATTCCCCAACAGAAATCCACCACATACGCAGATTTGGCAACACTAGAGCCAAATCACCCTGCATTCCGTTATGCGCATACCACCATAGACTTGGTGATTCCGCAGTTCATACACTTGGAAAGAAGGCATTTGCTCGCTATTGGGGGTTCTCCGAAGAGGATTTGCTCGAAAAATTAAATGACTTATTACAAGAAAAGAGTTGACGAGAACCAAAAACAGCTCGTACACACCTTCGTTGCGTTGGGTGCTAGCGTCCTTAATCTTTCGACTGTTGGGCGTGGTTGCCCTGATTTACTTATTGGTTACAGGGGTAAATCCGTTTTGGTAGAAATAAAAAGAGACTCTAAAGCCACTTTTACAGAGCCTCAAATTAAATTTATGCAGGAATGGAGAGGCGGCGCAGTAAGCAGGATAGATTCTGTAGACGCCGCTATTCGCTTAATTAAAATGCTTGACATAGAGTAAGATATGCCTAAAATAAAACCACTGCATTTTGCAGACTTTTTAGCTAAAAGGAAAAAATTATGACATACGGTACTAAAGGCGCAAAAATTCCAGCCGCAACATCTTCTGATAAATCAGGTGAGCGCATGGAAAAAATTAAAGGCGGCGTAGCAATGGGCAAAGAAGATGCCACAGGCGCAGACAAATTGTTTAACACAGGTCGTACTGCTGGTGTTTGCTATACGCATGACCGTAAGTGCTATTCTGACGATAAGTGCTAAAACAATAAAGCGAAAGCCCTAGAGGTGAAGGAACTCTAAGGCTTTCTAACCAAATAGTAATCGGAGAACTAAATGGCTGTAGTAGAAGATAAAGAAAGTTGTAATTCTTGTCTATTTTTTATTGAAGGCGAGCGCATGGGAATCTGTAAGCGATTCCCTTCTGCCGTTAATAAACCTAAAGATGATTGGTGCGGAGAGTATTCGCTTTCTGAAAAAAGCCTGTCTTTAGAGGCATTGGTGCAAGCCATGACTGAGCCAGTTCTTATTTCCGAGCCTAAAAAGCAAAGAGGTAGACCAAAAAAATCATGAAATTAAAACCAATGGCAGACAAAATCGTTGTTAAGCCTGATGTGCGAGTGCTTTCCAGCGTAATCATCGTAGATAACAAAGAAGTAGAAAACATGGGAACTGTCGTGGCTGTAGGCGCAGGCAAAAAACTTCCCAATGGTCGCAGAGAGGATATGCCTGTAGAAGTTGGGGCTAGAGTCCGTTTCGGCACTATGAATGATGACAGAGGCGAAGAATATCTTAAATATTTTAAATATGAAGAAGATGGCGTGAAATATTTAGTTATGTCTTGGCAAGATGTTTGTTTCGTGGAGGCTGAAAATGCTTAAAAAATTAGCACAATGGTTTAAAGGCATATTTTCTTATCCGCCTGAGCTTAAAGAAATGCAACAAAAAGCATTAGAAACCAATCGTATTTACCATTCGGCCTTGGAAAAGGCAAAACCAAAGGAAAAACAAGTGGCGACTAAACCTGGACTCTATGCCAATATCCATAAAAAGCAGGAAAGAATCGAAAAACAAAAAGCATCAGGCGGCAAAGTAGAAACTATGCGTAAACCTGGAACAAAGAATGCGCCGACTGCTAAAGCGTTCAAAGAGTCAGCAAAAACAGCAAAGGCAAAGAAATGATTAAATTAGACTTAACAATAGAAGAAATAAATTACATACTTTTTTCTGTGGGCAAAAACCCATACTCGGAATGTGCGCAATTGGTTTCTAAAATTCACATGCAAGCACAGCCGCAAATTCCTGTAAAAACAGAGGAAGTCGATGAAAACCAAGCAGAAACTTGAATACAAAAAGGTTGACAGCCTTATTCCCTACATAAATAACAGTAGGAAACACTCCGACGACCAAGTAAGTCAATTGGCGGCGAGTATTAAAGAATTCGGCTTTCGCAATCCTATACTCGTAGATGGTAACGGCATTATCGCTGGTCATGGTCGTTTAATGGCGGCTAAAAAACTAGGTTTAGATGAAGTGCCTACGCTGGATTGCTCTGATATGACAGAAGCGCAAAAGAAAGCATATGTAATTGCCGATAACAAATTAGCTTTAAACGCTGATTGGGATTACGACTTATTAAAAATTGAAATAGATGACCTTTTAGAAAAAGGGTTTGAAGTCGATATTTTGGGCTTCCATGCTTCAGAGTTAAGTGGCGGAGAAGTGGATTACAGCGTGTTAGACGATGCGCCTGACAGCATTAATGACCAATTAGATGACCTAGAAGCAGGAATACGCAAAGCGATACAAATAGAATTTGAACCTGACCATTACCAAGAAGCAGTAGAACTTACTGGTTTTTGGCGTAAAGAAGGCGCATACATTGGTTATATGCTTTTAGAACTATTGCGTAAAGAAAAAGCAAAACTGTGAAAATCTTTTTAATGTATTACGATAGGTTTAAAGAGGCAACGACTTCTTTAGAGCTGGGTAAATATAAAGAGAAGCATATTGTTTTATGCCATAACAACGCAGATAAATTTACTTGCGTATCGGAATATGGGCAGTTAATAGAAACAGGCAAGCCCAAAGGCATACAAAACAATTTTAATTATGCGTTAGATTCTATAAAAGACGGCGAATGGGCTATTTTTATGAGTGATGATTACATTTGCTCTAAAAAATACGAAAACGGCGATTTTGTAGCAACAGATATATCTTTCGTATTAAATGAACTTAGAAAGACTATAGCGTTGGCTGATAAAGCTGGCGTAAAGCTGGTTGGGCTTAACTCTACAGGCAATGCGCTGTATGCCAAAAACAAATATGGCAAATTTGGATTGGTAGACGGCAGAACATACGCCATTAAGAAAACAAACTTTAAATTCCATCCTGATATTTGTACAGCAACCGATTACTATGCGACTGTGTACCATTTGAAGAAATATGGCGGGAATTTGGTTAATAACCATGTTTTTATGGAATACAAACGCTATTCTGAAAAAGGCATAGGAACAGTAGAGCAAAGAGCCGAGCAGAAAATCAAAGATGTTAAGTTGCTTAAACAGCTATATCCTGACAATATTCAAATTAAAGCCAAAGCTGGGCAACCAGCAAATAGCCATTGCGTAATTAAAAGATGAATTATTTAGAGCTAACAAAAGTCCCGAACACCGTAAAGGTCGGCGATGTATGCGAGGAAATTCCTCCAAACATTACGGAAAGCACTATTTTTACTATAGACGGTGAGCCTATCGGTTTCTATTTAAAAAAGATTCCTGAAAAGCTAGAAAAGCTGGTTAATGTAGCAAACGCTGAATTCCTCACAGACAGAGTGCCAAAAGAAACCATGAATCGTGGTCCTGTAGGCTCTAATAAATGGAAAGAAGAACAGGCAAAGAATGGGATTAAGGCTGTACAGCAATACAGTACTATCCTCGGCAGTTGCGCTCCAAAGCCGCATATGCGTTTGCCGTATCCTAGAATGGCTATGGTTCACCAAGTAGATAGTGCTAAAACATTCGTAAAAGCCATGCTCTTAGCGGTAGCAGAGGCAGAGAAAGTAATACAGGAAATAACACCGAGCCTATACGAGAAGCAATTACAGATAGTGAATGAAAAAGTGCCTCCGAAATGGAGATTCGGCAAATTATTCACCAGTAGCATTAGCAATTTCAATATTGCCGCTTCGTACCATCGTGATGCCGCCAATCTTGAAGGTTGTGCCAATGTCATTATTACCAAGCGCAGTCATGCTAAAGGTGGCAATTTGACTGTACCTGATTACGGAGCAACAATGGATAGTGCGGATAACAGTATGCTGGTCTATCCTGCATGGATGAACATACATGGTGTTACACCGATTGTCCCTTTAAAATCAGGAGGTTACAGAAACAGCTTGATTTTTTATCCACTAAAAGCATTTAATAATCATTGGGAAAAAGATTAATCTCGTTCCGTTAATAAAAAGATATGCACGAACCACACGAACCAACAGAACAAACAAGACTGCAAGTACAAAGAGCCGCAGGGCTTGGGCTTCCGCATGAGCAGATAGGCGCATTAATTGGGGTTTGCGATAAGACTGTACGCAAGTATTACCAAACCGAGCTGGCTCTCGGCAAAGCTACAGCATCGGCAAGCATAGCCAAAACGCTATACAACAAGGCTGTAGGTGGAGATACGACTGCCATGATTTGGTGGACTAAAGCCCAAATGAATTGGGGCGAAACCATTAAACAGGAGCTTACAGGCAAAGATGGGGAAGAACTAAAAGGTCTAACCGTTACTTTTGTAAAGCCAAATGGAAATAATTGACGGCAACGGAAATGTTGAATTTCCTGAAAAACTATCGGTATTGTTCGAACCTGAACATTGTCGGTATCGCATTATGTATGGTGGGCGTGGTGGTGCTAAGTCTTGGGGCATTGCTCGGGCTTTGCTTATTAAAGGCTCTAAAGCTCCTTTACGAGTGCTGTGTGCGAGGGAATTTCAAACTTCCATAGGGCAATCAGTCCATAAACTGCTAAGTGACCAAATTATCGCTATGGGCATGACCCATATATACGAGATTACCCAAAACGCAATTAAAGGCATAAACGGCACAGAATTCAGTTTTGCTGGCTTGCGGAATAATATTTCCAACATCAAATCGTTTGAGGGTGTTGATATTTGTTGGGTAGAGGAAGCGAACACCGTATCTAAGATGAGTTGGGATACGCTTATTCCTACAATCCGTAAAGAACAGTCGGAAATATGGGTATCGTTTAACCCTGAATTAGAAACAGATGAAACATACCAGCGTTTCATCGCTAATCCGCCTGACGGAGCAATCGTTCAAAAAGTTAATTGGCAGGACAATCCTTGGTTTCCTGAAACGCTACGGCTAGAGAAGGATTCTTTATTTGCTAGGGATAGGGAAGCATATAACACCGTATGGGAAGGAATGTGCCGCCAAACGGTAGACGGTGCTATTTTTGCTAAAGAAATGCAACAGGCTGATTTTGAGGGCAGGATTACGAAAGTGCCATACGATGCCGCCAAGCCTGTTTTAGCTGTATTTGATATTGGCTGGTCAGATGCTACGGCTATTTGGTTCGTTCAATTTGTAGGCATGGAAACACGCTTAATCCGCTATTACGAAACAAGTCAGACAACGATTAGTCAAATATTAGCCAAAATGCAAACATTCGGCTATGTGTATGAAACGCTGTATTTGCCGCATGATGCCCAAAATAAAACTTTAGCCGCTAATGGTAGGAGTTTAGAGGACATTGTTAGAGCCGCAGGATACAATGTACGCATATTAGACCGAGTGCCTGTGGCAGACTCTATTAATGCCGCTAGAACTATATTCTCTAAGTGTTATTTTGATAGAACTAATTGCCATGAAGGTCTACAATGTTTACGGCATTACAGGTACGATGTAGACCCTGATAGTGGGAATTTCAGTCGTAAGCCATTACATGACAATTATTCTCACGGTGCTGATGCTTTCCGTTACATTGGTTTAATGATTAATGAGCCGAAAAGAACTAAAGCTAAAAAAATAAATTACCAAGTTTCTAGCTGGATGGCTTAAACTATTAAAAATTATGTTATAAGGATTACCCATGGGAATCTACGATTCAGAATACGCAGACGATGACGAATCAGGCATCATTGATGAAGCTAAAGAGTTTCTACGCTTTTGCTCTGATAACGACTCTAACAATCGTGTAGAAGCCCTTGACGACCTTAAATTTGCTGGCGGCGACCAATGGCCAGTAGAAATTCAAAACAGCCGTCTGCTTGAATCTAGACCCTATTTAACTATTAACAAGATTGACGCTTATTGCCGTCAAATAGCTAATAGCCAACGCCAGCAACGCCCACGCATCAAAGCGCATGGCATGAATACCGAATCTGATGCAAAAGTAGCAGAAATAATTACTGGTATTTGTCGCCATATTGAGGAGCAATCCGATGCAGATTCCGCTTATGACAACGCTTTTGATTTTGCTGTTCGCATGGGTTGGGGCTATTGGCGTCTTACTACTGATTATGTTCGCCCTGATTCATTCGACCAAGAGATTTACATAAAGCGCATTGAAAATCCATTTATGGTCTATTTTGACCCTAATAGCAATGAGCCTGATGGTTCGGATGCGGAAAAATGCCTTATTACTGAGGTTGTAAGCAAAGAAGTATTCCGCAAAATGTATCCTAATGCAGAAACAGATGCAGGGTTTACCCCAAGAGGAACAGGCGATAGTCAATCCGAATGGATTACGAAAGAGGATATTCGCATTGCGGAGTATTTCTACACCGAATACAAACATACCAAATTAGTGCTTTTAAGCGATGGCACGACTGTATTCGAAGATGAAATGCCAAGCCAAGATGTAATGTTAGCGGCTGGCGTTTATGAGGTGAGCCGCAGGGTTACAGTTAAAAAGCAGATTAAATGGTGTAAATTAACTGGTATGCAAATCTTAGAAAAGCGTGATTGGGCTGGTAAATATATCCCTGTCGTGCCTGTTTATGGTCAGCAATTAATTATTGACAGTAAGAAAAAGAAGTTCGGTCTTACTCGCATGGCTAAAGACCCACAAAGGATGTATAACTTTTGGTCTACAGCATTAACCGAGTCTGTTGCTCTAGCTCCTAAAGCCAAATGGCTATTAGCTGAAGGGCAAGATGAGGGTCATGAAGATGAGTGGAATCAGGCTAACATTAAATCTATGCCTGTATTGCGTTACAAGCAAACAGACACAGAGGGCAGAGAAGCCCCAATGCCACAAAGGCTACAGCCTGAGCCGCCACCAACAGGAATGGTTACGGCATTAGAAGGTTTAAATGCAGATTTAATGGCTGTGGTTGGTATTTATGACCCAAGCCAGCTTCCGCAGGGCAACCAATCAGGCAAAGCTATACAAGGTCAGCAGTCCCAAGTGGACATGACCAATTTCCATTATTACGACAATTTAACTCGCTCTATTCGCCAAACTGGTCGCATTATTCTTGACCTTATCCCTCATGTATACGATTCCGAAAGAGCATTACGCATCATTGGTGCTGACGGAAAAGGGGAAATTGTTAATCTAAATGAAAAAACGATGGATGAGCAGGGTGTAGAAAAGATTCTGAATGATGTAACTGTAGGCGAATACGATGTGGTCATGGAAACAGGACCTGGCTATAACTCTAAGCGTCAAGAGGCTGTAGAGTCTATGATTCAGATGCTCAATGTAGACCCTGAGTTAATGAAACAAGCTGGCGATTTGGTATTCCGTAACATGGACTTCCCAGGTGCGGAGATTATCGCAGACCGTCTTGCCGCCGCTAATCCGTTGGCTCAGATTGACGATAAATCAGATATTCCGCCACAAGTACAAATGCAACTTGTTCAAAGCCAGCAAACAATTCAGCAATTACAGCAAGAATTGCAAGCTATGCAGATGGATATGAAATATCGTGCTTCTATTGAAGGTCAGAAACAAGAAGCTGAAACAATGCGTAAGAAAATGGATGTTGATGCTCGTATGGCTGACAGCCAGCTTAAAACAGATACGCAAGCAAATGACACTATTATTGACAATGAAACAAGGCTCGAAATTGAGCGCATGAAAGCGAAACTAGCATTTATTTTGGCTAGTATGGATAGCAGTTCGGAAAAAGCGGCTGATGCAGAAGCCATTGAAAGGGCAATTTAATATGGAAAAGCAGGAAAGAAAGCGGAAGCCGACTATTGTTACTTCTGAAAATCGTGAAGAATTTATGGCTAAAAAGCTAGGATTAGCTAAAAAACAAGAGCCTGTTTACGAAGAAGAAGAAAATTCACCTAAATTTGGCGTTAAATACCATAACGAAAAAGGCGAAGAAGAAGCAGTAAAGCATTTTACTGACGAAGAAAAAGCCAAGAAATATATGGAGCGTGGCAACAGCGTAGACAAAGTTGGAGGTAAATACTCTTTACATCCTATAGCACCTGTACCAGCTAGAAAATACATTAAAGGCACAGAAGAACATAAAGCACTCAAAGAAAAGCAAAAACCTATTAATGGTCATCCTACTAATCGGAGGAAATAATGGCTACAGTAATCGGAGCAAATCGTGAAGAATTTATTTTGAGGGAAATGGCACGCAGGGCTGGTAGAAAATATGAGCCTGACGAGCCTAAAAGCATTTATGAAGGTATGACCCCTGAGCAGTTAAAACAACATCAGGAAGAAATACAATCTTTATTAAAAGAAGATTGACAAATTGTTTTTTTAGTATTTTAATCGGAAGTATAACTAGGAGCTTGAGAAATCATGGCCGAAGTCAATGAAGTAAGAGAAGCACAAAGTGTAGTAACAAGTGGTAATGCGGCAGAATTTTATGCAGAAAGATTAGGTTTAGCGGATTCTCCTGAAGAAACTGCGGCTGAAACAGTAGATGCTCCTGTAGAGGAATATGCTGATTCAGAGCCAGCGACTGAGGAATCTTCGAGTGAACCGAAGGCAGAGGATGAAGCTGAGGAAGCAGAAAAGCCGAAAGACAAATTAGAAAAGCGTTTTTCTAAAATTAGTAAGCAAAGAGATGAAGCAAATGCTCGAGCCGAACAGTTAGAAAGTCGTTTAAGAGAATTAGAAGCAAAGGCAAATCCTCAACCGATTGCACAAACAGCACAGGTAGACGATAAGCCACAGGCAAGCCAGTTTAATGATGCGTTCGAATTTGCGGAAGCATTAGCGGAATGGAGTGCTGAAAAGGCATTAAGAGATAGGGATATTGCAGAAGCACAGCGTAAAGCTGATGAAGAACGCAATAAAGTGATTGAGAATTGGAATCAAAAGGTATCTAAGGCTAAAAGCTCTATGCCTGATTTTGATGACATCGTAGCCAGTAGCACCACAGTTGTGAGTGATTCTGTTAGAGATGCCATTATCGAGTCAGATGTAGGCGCACAAATCCTTTACCATCTTGCTTCTGATGATGAATACGCTGAATCTTTGTCAAAAATGCCAGCTATTAAAGCTCTTAAAGAGATTGGTCGATTGGAAGCTAGATTTGAGGCTGAATTAGAAAAGCCTGAAGTCAAAGCGAGAACTGTGACTCAAAGTAAAGCACCAGCACCTATTAGCCCATTAAAGGGTGGTAAATCCGCTGGAGCAGATGTGTTAGTAGACACCAACGGTGAATTCTACGGCTCGTATGCTCAATGGAAAGCCGCTCGAAAAGCTAACAGGATACGCTGATAAACCTAATTTTTTTGGAGCAATAAATCATGGCAAATACGCTATTAACTATCTCGAAAATCACCAACGAAGCGTTGATGGTTCTCGAAAACGAATTAACATTCTCATCTGAAGTAGACCGTAACTATGACGACCAGTTCGCTGTAGTTGGCGCAAAGATTGGCGCAACAGTCAATGTACGCCGTCCAGGTCGTTTCATTGGTACAACAGGACCAGCTCTTAATGTGGAAGATTTGAACGAGACTAGTGTTCCAGTAACATTGTCTACTCAATTCCATGTGGATACACAATTCACTACACAAGATTTGGCATTGTCTTTAGATATGTTCTCTGACCGTATCTTGAAGCCTGCTGTAGCCGCTATCGCTAACAAAATCGACTTTGACGGTACAACTACTGCAAACTTGAACACAGCTAACATCGTTGGAACTGCTGGTACTCCTCCAACATCTTTGCTAACTTACTTAAACGCACAAGCATATTTGGATTCCGAAGGTGCTCCTCGTGATGGTAAGCGTAGCTGTATCGTTGAGCCATTTACATCAGCTAACATCGTAAACGGTTTAACAGGCTTGTTTAATCCTACTGCTACTATTTCTTCCCAATACACCAAAGGTTTAATGGGTCGTGATTCAGGCGGTATGAACTGGAAACTTGACCAAAACATCGTGTCACAAACTTTCGGTAATTTCACAACCAATACTGTTACAGCTTCTGTAAACACTACAACTGCAACTGGTTTCTTGACATCAGGTTGGGCTTCACAGTCCACAATCACTTTGACTGCGGCTAATAGCGGCACAATCAATTTGAATGCTGGTGATACATTTACCATTGCTGGCGTGTATGCAGTAAACCCACAAAACCGTCAAGCATACGGCACAAACAAACTGCGTTCATTCGTAGTTAAGTCTGCTGTTTCAGTTGCTTCAGGTTCAAGCGTTTCTGTTACTGTTTCTCCAGCTATTATTTCTGCTGGTCAGTTCCAGAATGTGTCAATTCCTTCAACCAGCTCTACTGCCGCTGTTGCCTTCTTCGCAAGCCAATACAACGCAAGTGGTCAAGGTGTTGTAAGCCCACAGAACATCGTTATGCACAGAAATGCGTACACTTTGGCTATGGCTGACTTGGAATTGCCTGAAGGTGTTCATTTTGCTGGTCGTGCAAGCGACAAGGAAATTGGTCTTTCAATGCGTGTGGTTCGCCAATACACAATTAATAACGATTCTATTCCGACTCGTGTTGATGTACTGTACGGCTGGGCTCCTTTGTACCAAGAACTTGCTTGCCGAGTTGCGGCTTAATAACGGAGGGGCGAAAGCCCTTCCTTTTAAACTAATTTAAAGGAATCTAATCATGTCTAATCCAGGACCAGCAGTAACCACTTCGTCGCATCCTTCAAATGTAACAACAAGCCAAACACTACGCTTGATTGCTACTATTAAGAATGTAAATGCTAACGCTATCGCTAGTTATCCAATGCAAGTAACTAACAGCTCTGTATTTTTGCCACAGAGTTTAATCGTTACTAATCTAAATCTTTCAGGTGCGGCTGTTACACCAACTGGTTTAGCTTTGGGTGTAGCAACAACTTCAGGCGGTTCTAGCTTGTATGGCGCAATTACTGCCGCTAATTTGGCATCCGTAGTGGGTGTTTCTTTGGTTGCTCCAACTGCACAAACAACTGCAACTACTGTTCAAAACCTTTATTTAAATGTTACTGCTCCACTAACCACTGCTGTGGCTGGTGCGACTTTTGATGTTTATGTTTATGGCTATGACTTTAGCGTATCGAACTAATATCTTGATGTAAAAAGAAGGAAGCCACGCCCAAAAAGTGTGGCTTTTTTTCTTGATTGACCTATAATGAATTGACCTTTTTATAAGGAAAAAAGAATGTATAACTCAGCATTTGCACCATTTGGCGCAACTTATCTAGTTGGGACTTCGCCAGTACAAGTAATTTCAAATAACAATATGTACCCAACTGGTTATCGTATTGTTAATTTAACTGCTAATATTGTCCGTGTTTCTTGGCAACCACAAGAGCCAAACGATGCAACTGTTACTCCTGTTGTAACTGCTCCTACGGCTGGCGTTCCTTCTGCAAATACATTAGCGATTCCTGCTAATGGAGTTGGAGTTTTTAGCAGTATTCCACCGAATGCTTGGTTTATTGCAAGTGCGGCGGCAAGTCTAGAAATTACTTCGGGTGAAGGCATTAACTAATTAAGGTTTTCTATGGCGAATCCAGCTAATTCAACTGTTCAGAATTTACTGCCTGTACAGGCTTATTTTAGTGTTGATGGTGAATTTCAGACCTTTATCGGTCAAGGAGTGCCGTTTACAGCTACTATAGGACCTGACCAATCAGGTCTTAACATTACTAACAGCACCATTAATAGCACTACTATTGGTGCTACAAGTCCTTCTACTGCTGTATTTAGTAGTGGACAAGTGTTAGCAACTCCTAGCGGAAATACAGATTTAGCTAATAAACTGTATGTAGATTCTGTAGCATCGGGACTTAGCTGGAAACAACCTTTTCAAGTAGCAACTACAGTAAATCTAACAACATTGTCAGGTTTTCCTGTAATTGATACATACCAAACTGTAGTTGGTAGCAGAGTATTAGTTAAAAACCAAACAAATGCCGCAGAAAATGGTATTTATGTAGCATCTAGTGGCACTTGGGCTTATGCGGCTGATGGCGATACATGGAATGAATATATTTCCGCTATCGGCTTTATAGAATATGGCAGTCAAGCTAGTTCTGCTTGGTATTGCTCTGCACAAAGTGGCGGCACATTAGGTGTAACCAATATGAATTGGTCTAATTTTAGTGTCGCTGGTACTTATTTCGCAGGAACAGGATTAACTTTAGCCGCCTACACATTTAGCATTACAAATACAGGCGTTACAGCAGGAAATTACGGAACTGATGCGAGAAGCGTTACTTTAGCTATTAACGCACAAGGACAAATTACTTCTGCTGTAGACCAGCCTATCGCAATCGCTAATACTCAGGTTTCGGGTTTAGGCACAATGTCTACCCAAAACGCTAATAGCGTTGCAATTACAGGCGGAACAATTAATGGAACTGCCATCGGTGGTACTACAGCCGCCGCAGTAACGGGAACAACTATTACTGCTGGCACGCAATTTACTGGAGCTGGTACTGGTTTAACAGGCACAGCTACCAGTTTAAGCATTGGCGGAACTGCCGCAACTGCAACAAATATCGCTGGTGGTGCGGCTGGTTCCTTGCCATACCAATCTGCGGCTAATACAACTGCACTTTTAGCGGCTGGTACAAACGGTCAAGTGCTTACATTAGCTTCAGGCGTGCCTTCTTGGGCAACTCCAACAGTAGGAACTGTCACTTCTGTAAGTGGTACAGGCACAGTTAATGGTTTAACTCTTACTGGTACTGTAACTTCATCAGGAAGCCTGACATTAGGCGGAACATTAGATTTATCAAGCCCTCCTGCTATCGGTGGAACTGCCGCAAATACCATAAACGGCACAACTATTACTGCCTCTACAGCATTAAAAAGCCCATATTTAGATGCTACAACTTCTGCTGGTGGAGCTTTAAGAAATGCTAGTGGTACTGCTTGCTTTCAATGGGGAAGTGGCGGTGGTGCAAACTGTACAGTAGATACATCTATCAATATAAATGGCACAAATGCACAAGTAGACATTAGCCCTACTGGAACTGGTCATGTTCACATGAATCCTACTGGTAGTGGTTCTATTGAAATGAACCCTACAAGTGCTGGAGTAATGAACAATATGGTTATTGGAGGCACAACTCCTTTAGCTGGAACATTTACAAATTTAAGAGTAAATGGCACTATTTCATTGGCTGGTAGCACAGGCACAAGTGGATATGCCATTATTTCTAATGGAGCTTCTGCTCCTACATGGCAAGCTATTACCCAAGGCATTACGATTACTGACGATACAAGCACAAATGCTACTCGTTATTTAACATTTACTAGCGCAACAAGCGGAACTGTTACTGGTTTAAATACTGGCTCTACAGAATTATCTTGGAATCCAAGTACAGGTATTTTAAATTTAAGCGGCTCTACTGGCGGTTTAGTTTTACCAGTAGGAACAACTGCTCAAAGACCAAGCCCAGTAGCAGGAATGACTAGATTTAACTCTACTACAGCCGATATTGAGTTTTATACAGGAACTTCATGGGTAGCAGTAAATTACACTTCTCCCCCTTCTAATACTGCGGCTCCTGTAATTAGTGGAGCTTTAGTTGTTGGAAGCACATTAACAAGCACAACTGGTAGCTGGACAAATTCTCCTACTTCTTACACATATCAATGGTATGCAGGAGCAAGCCCAATATCAGGCGCAACTTCAAGCACTTTCGTAACGACTTCAGGCGAAGTTGGCTCTAATATAACTTGCCAAGTGGTTGCCGCTAACATCGCTGGCACTTCTAGTGCGGCTACATCTAATTCGCTTGGACCTATCATTACTGCTGTGACTGTTACATATTTAGCTATTGGCGGTGGTGGTGCTGGTGGAGGTTACTATGGTAACGGCGGAGGCGGAGGTGCTGGCGGTTTATTAAATACAACTGCGGCATTTATTCCTGGCACTCAATACACTCTTACTGTTGGTGCTGGTGGTGTTTACAACGGCTCTAATTCAACCATTACTGGAAGCGGATTTACAACATTAACGCTTGTTGGTGGTGGTTCAGGTGGTAATAACGGTGGTGGTGGAGGAGATTCTGGTGGTTCAGGCGGCGGTGGCGGCGGCGGAGGAAGTGGCGGCGCAGGCGGCGCAGGAACAGCAGGGCAAGGTAATAATGGCGGTGCTGGTAATGGTGGTTTGCACCAAGGCGGCGGCGGTGGTGGCGCAGGCAGTTATGGCCAAGGTGGCGGTGCTGGTGGCGCAGGAGGTTCAGGTGCGGCTTCATCTATTACTGGCACAAGTGTTACTTATGCTGGTGGTGGTGGTTCATCTTATGGTAGTGGCGGCTCAGGCGGCGGTGGTAGTGGCGGATACGGCGGAGGCGGTAGCGCAGGCGCAACTAATACTGGTTCAGGCGGCGGTGGCGGAAATAACGATACTGGAACAGACCGAGGTTATGGTGGTTCAGGCTTAATTATTCTTTCTGTACCAACAGCGCAATACACAGGCACTTATACTGGTTCGCCAACTATCACTACAAGCGGCTCAAACACTATTTTAAAATATACAAGTACTGGTACATACACAGCTTAAACGGAGAAATCAATGGCGCATTACGCAAAAATTAATAATGGTCGTGTCGAGCAAGTAATTGTTGCAGAACAAGATTATATTGATTCTTTATCTGATTCAGGTTCATATATTAAAACTTCTTACAACACAAGAGGCGGAGTTCATTATGGACAAGATGGGCAACCTGATGGCGGCGATGCGTTAAGAGCTAATTTTGCTGGTGTTGGATTTTTGTATGACCATATTAATGATGTTTTCGTAGAGCCTAAACCTTTTGCTAGCTGGACATTAAATCAGTCTACATGGCTTTGGGAAGCCCCAACAGCGCACCCTGATGACGGAAATCATTACAGTTGGAACGAATCTACTAAATCATGGGTTGCTATTTAAGGAATAAATTATGTCCGAATTAATATTTTTAGCACCTTCAGGCGGAACAGTTACATTAAGCAATGCTGATACAGCAAGCGATTTAACTGTTACCCTTCCTGCTGAAAATGGAACTTTATTAATTACAGATAGCAGTAACAATCTGACTGTTAATAATTTAACTGTTACTGGTCAAGGTGCATTTACTTCTACTGGTGCTGTTTTAATGCCTGTAGGAACTACTGTACAAAGACCATCTTCTCCAGTAAACGGAATGATTCGTTATAACACCGACTCTAGCGGTTATATAGAAGCATACGCTGGCAATCAATGGATAAAATTATCCTCTACAACTCCGCCGAACTACAACATTACAGCTTTGGTTGTCGCTGGTGGTGGTAGTGGAGGCGGCTGGAATAATGGCGGAGGCGGCGGAGGCGGTGGTGGTTTCTTAACTGGAACTATTGCTTTGACTGTAGGAACTTCATACACGATTACTGTAGGTGCTGGAGCAACAAATGGCGGTGTAAATACGGTTGGAGTTGCTGGCTCTAATTCGAGCATTGGTTCTCTTTTAGTTGCTACTGGCGGCGGCGGCGGTGGTGGTCAAGCAAGTCCAGGAGGCGCAGGAGGCTCAGGCGGCGGAGGTTGTGGTTTAGATAATCAACCTTCAGGTGCGGCTGGCGGAGCTGGGGTTTCAGGTCAAGGATTTAATGGTGGTGCTGGTACGACTGGTGTATTCGTAGACGGCAATGGAAATACTGCTGGCGGCGGTGGCGGCGGAGCAGGAGCAACTGGTAACAACGCAGGAACATATCAAGGCGGTAATGGCGGAAATGGTTTAACTTCTGCTATTACAGGCACAGTCGTTTATTACGCTGGCGGTGGCGGCGGTGCGGCTATTGGTGGACCTGGCACTCCTGTTGGTGGAACTGGTGGTAACGGAGGCGGCGGTAATGGTTCTTCAGGTCCATCTACTTCTCCTACAAGCGGAACAGCCAACAGAGGCGGCGGAGGCGGTGGTTCACAACAAAATGCCGCACCTGGCAATGGTGGTTCAGGCGTTGTAATTCTATCTGTCCCAACTGCGAGTTATTCAGGAACAACTACTGGTTCTCCTACTGTTACGACTGTTGGCGACAATACTGTATTGGTATATAACTCATCAGGAACATACACAGGATGACAATTTTTAAATGGTCTGTTATAGACATGACTGAAGAATCAGGGGTGTTTACTGAAGTACATTACAAAGTAATCGCTTCTGATGAATCTAATTCCGTCTCTACAGAAGGAAATTGGACATTTAAAAATAAATCCCATCTTGTAATTCCTGAAACAATCGAAAAAGATGTAATTTTTTGGATAAAACAGGAGTCAATGATTGACGAATCTTGTATTATCGAAAGTAATTTACAGAAACAATTAAACAGCTTAAATCAGCAAAATTCTATTAAAAAGCCTTGGATTAAGCCTACATTTACAGTAAAAATTTAGTGGAATAATATGACACAGCCAATAGAAATTATTTCAAGAGCTTTAAAAGATATTGGAGCATTAGAGGCTGGAGAAATCCCTACGCCTGAAGCGGCGCAAGATGCTTTTGATATGCTTAATGACCTGATAGACCAATGGTCAAATGAAAATATGATGATTTACAATGTAACAGAAATTGTATTTCCTCTTATTTCGGGTCAATATCAATACACTATAGGACCCAATCCAAGTACAGCTAATTACATAGGAGCAAGCATTACTGGCTCTATTAGCGGCAAAGTTTTAACTGTAACTGGCGTAACAACTGGCGCAGTAGCGCAAGGGCAAACTTTAAGCGGCATTGGTATTAATGGCACTAGCACTCGTATTGTAGAGTTTTTAACTGGCGCAGGCGGAAACACAAACGAAGCTGGAACATACAGGCTAAATGTGGATGCTACTACACCACCAGCCGTATTTACAGGCTCTATTTCAGGAACAACATTAACCGTTACTGCTGTTTCTGCTGGTTACATCGGTGCTGGCGCAACCATTACAGGTTCAGGCGTTACTTCAGGCACTACTATAAGCTCCGTAATAAGCGCAAGCGGCGGAGTTGGTACATATACCGTCAGTTCTAGCCAAACGGTTTCTAGCACCCTTATGGGGGCTTCTGTTACCCCAATTCCTATTACCCTTTACTATCAAAAACCATTGGGTATTGATAGTGCTTTTGTTAGGGTAAACACCACTAGCAATGGTCAGCCTATTTTAAATGGCGGATTAGATTACCAAGTCGGCATTTTAGCTTTAGAAAACTACAACCAAATAGGTCTAAAAGCGTTAAATGGACCATGGCCTCGTGCGCTTTATTACAATGCAAACGCAGAATCAGGTAATTTAGCTGTATGGCCGAATCCCTCACAAGGGGAAATGCACATGTTTACATCTACAATTTTTAGTAGATATAACGATTTATATGAAGATTTAGCGTTTCCGCAAGGCTATGCGATGGCATTGCGTTGGAATTTGGCGGAAAGATTAATGCCTATGTACGGCAAAATATCTACGATACAAATAGGCATGATTAATGCTTATGCGGCGCAATCAAAATCTACTTTAAAAAGAACAAACATGAAACCAGTAATGGTCGCTAGTTTCCCTGATGCTTTAATCGTGGGTCGTGCTAGAGATGCTGGCTGGATTCTTAACGGCGGATTTACAGGATAATGCCTGACTTCGGATTCGTAGGAGCTTCCTACACAGCCCCTTCTATCTACCAAGATGACCAAGAATGTATTAATTGGCGTCCTGAAGTAGACCCTATGAAAGCCGAAGTAGAGAGAGGTGTTATTGCTCTTTACCCAACTCCAGGTCTTAAATTTTTAACGAATTTACAGCCTGATGAGCCTGTTCGTGGTCTTAGAACAATATCTTCAGGAGGCTCACAATTAATTGCTGTATGCGGACAATATGTTTATTCCGTTGCTTACAATGCGGCATCGGCAATTATTGGTCAGCTTTTAACTACCACAGGACCTGTAAGCATTACCGATAATGGTATTTATGTTTATATCGTAGATGGTGCTAATCGTTATTCTTGGCTTATTGATGCTCCTGATACCACTACTTTTACTGGCTCTATATCAGGCACTACATTAAATGTCGCTAATTTAACGGCTGGTACGGTTAGTGTCGGCTCACAAGTTTATGGCGTTGGCGTTTTACAAGGAACAGTTATTACTGCTGGTTCAGGTAGCACATGGACAGTTAATAATTCTCAAAATATTGCCAGCGAAGTATTTAATACAGACCCTGCTTGCACTATATTAACTGGCTCTATTGCTACAGCTAGCTCTGTTGTTACTCTTACTGTCTCCGCTGTTTCTTATGGAACAATATCCGTAGGAACTACAGTTATTGGCACAGGAATTCCAACAGGCACGATTATTAAAGCATTAGGAACTGGCACAGGCGGTGTAGGAACATACATATTAAGTGGAGATTCTTTAACTCTTACTTCTAGGACTATTTATGCTCACCAATTTACTGTTTTGCCAGCTACAGATGGTGCTTTTGAAGGCGGTACAGTTGTTGATGTAAATGATAATTATTTTATATACAGCAGACCTGAAAGCCAGCAATTTGCTGTTTCTGACCTTTTAAGCCCTATTACACAGCCATTGAGCTTCGGAAGCAAATTTACTTCTCCTGACAATTTGGTTTCTTTAATAGCAAATAATGGTCAGCTTTATTTGTTAGGCGAAAAGTCATCCGAAGTATGGTCAGACCAAGGCACTTTCCCTTTAGCTTATCAACGGATTCCTGGCAGTTCTACCCAACAGGGTATCGTAGCTCCTTATTCCGTAGCTAGAGTCGGCACATCTTTTGCGTATGTATCTCAGAATATTCGTGGTTTAAATCAAATTGTATTAATGAATGGTTATACGCCACAACGCATTTCTACTCATGCGGTAGAAAATAGTCTTTTAGACCAATACACTTCTGATGCTATTGCTTATACATACCAATTAGAAGGTCATGAAGTTTATGTTGTAAGTTTCCCAACAATAGACATTACTTGGGCTTATGACTTTACAACGCAAATGTGGCATAAATGGTTATGGGTAGATAACAATAATGTTTACCATCGCCATCGCAGTAATTGTGCGGCTGTTTTCCAAGGAATCGTGGTCGTTGGAGATTGGGAAAACGGCAATTTATACCAATTAGACCAAAGCGTTTACACCGACAACGGCGAACAAATTAGAAGATTGCGTAGAGCACCACATTTATTGGCTGATTTACAAAGGCAATATTTTGATGAATTACAGATTCAATTTCAGCCTGGAGTTGGTAATGGCGGATTTTCTAGGGATAGAAACACTTATTTAGGCAATCCGTACACAATTCCGCTTGACGAGCCATTAACATTAGAGCTAGAAGAAATCTATGTATTGGGCTATGCTGGTCAAATTAGACCAAATGATGTTCTATATAATCCTAAAGCTATGTTGCGCTGGTCAAATGACGGCGGCTCTACTTGGTCTAAAGAATATTGGCAAGACATTGGGCAACAGGGTAAATACAGGCATCGTTCAATTTGGAGAAGATTGGGCATGGCTAGGGATAGAATTTTTGAGGTTGTAGTTTCCGACCCAATAAAAGCAGTAATTGTTTCCGCTAATCTAAAAGGCTCAGGAGCAGATAATTAATGGCTACTAATCAAATTTTCGCAGGCAATACTGGTAACCCTTTGCCGCAAACTGATTTTTTAGATGCTCCGCCTATTAATAGACCGACTAGAGCATGGATTCAATTTTTTTTAAATATGATGAATGGCACTTCTTCTCCTACGGCAACAACTGGTTCTGCTACTTTGCCAGCCAATCCAGTAGGATTTATGAATGTAACTATTGATGGTAAACCCTATAAAGTGCCTTATTACAATCCATGATTACTTATAAAGTAGATGATTGGATTGAAAATTTGCCTCAGTTTAAAGGGCTTGCTGTAGACCATTATGACGAGATAGAAACTTTAAAAGAGTTTCCGTTAGATTTAGATTTTGATACATACGAAGCAATTTATAACAGTAAAAAGCTGGTTTTTATAACGGCTAAAGATGGTGATGAATTAATTGGCTATATAGTGTTTTTCGTTATGCCACATATTCATTCTAAGAATTGTTTGACGGCTCATGAAGATATTTACTTTATGAAGCCTGAATACAGAAAAGGTTTTAACGGAATTAACATGTTTAAATTTGCACAAAATTATTTAGAGTCTATTGGCGTAGATTTAATTTTGTATTCTACAAAAGTTAAATTTGACAATACCAGTCTTTTTAACTATTTAGGTTGCAAACCAATAGATAAAATATTTACTAAATTGTTGCAAAAACAGATAATAGAGCATTAGGAGAATATATGAGTTCGATTGTTTCCAGCGTAGGCAATATCATTGGTTTAGACCAAGGAAATAGGCAACAGCAAACTGGTTATTCCAATGCCAATGGAATTATTAACCAGCAATATGACAAGGGTGCTGAAGCCTTAAAAAGCGGCTACGGACAGGGCATACAAAACCTTAATACAGGTTACGGAAATGCCGCCAATAGCTTAACGCAAGGTCTACAGCTCGGCAGTGACCCTATAAATCAATATTACGGTCAAGCGGCTAATAATTACCAGCCTTATACCAATGCTGGCGGTGCGGCGGCTAATCAATTAAGCAATTTAATTGGTAGCGGATATGGTTCGCATCAATTTAATACGCAAGATTTGTACAACGGTTTATCTCCTAATTATGAATTTCAGCTTAAACAAGGTCAAGGCAATGCGGCGGCTATGGCTAATGCTGGCGGCGGCTTGCTTGGCGGCAATGCTTTGCAAGGTTTGAACGAATTTACGCAAAATTTTGCAGGAAACGCTTATCAAAACGCATTTAACAATTATCAAACCCAAAGAAACAATATATTTAGCAATAACCAAAATGCCGCAAATATGGGTTTAAATGCTACAAACAATTTAGCAAATGTTTTAACTGGTCAAGGAAACAGATTGTCAGATTTAGGTTCTGCTTATGGCTCTGCTAATGCTGGTTTAAATGTAAACCAAGGCGCAAATCTAGCTGGTCTTAATGTCGGTCAAGGTCAAAACCTTGCTAATCTTTATACTGGTCAGGGCAGAATTTTGGCTGGCAATAATATCGATGCTGGAAAACTTGCGGCAGAAAACACCATGGCGCAATATAACCAAGGTGGAAAAGCGATTGCGAGTGCTTCAGGAGATGCTACCAATTTGGGTGGCGCATTGTCTAATATCGGCAAATTATTTAGCTTAGGATAAAAAATGGCTCTTACTTTTAATCCTGTAAATGTTAATGTTCCAGCTCCGAGTTCGTTCTCAGAAGGCATAAATCCTAGAAATACTGGAAACATGCTTTCCACTTTGGGCAATTTAACAACTATAGATACACAGCAACAGGCTTTAAAAAAAGCAGAAGCGACTTATCAGGCAGATGTAGAAAGGTCTAAAGCAGAATCACAAACTGCTGTAACAGGCTCAAAAAGTGCTAATTTAAAGTTTGGTAAAGAACAAGCTAATTCTATGTATGAAGTGCTTGCGCCTTATGCTTCGGATAAAAGAGTAATTAATGCTGAAACATTGGGTGACAATGCCACAGAAGAACAAAGAACATCTGTGCTTAATGGTTTGCATGACATTTCCGATGAAGTAGATAAAAATTTAGAAGCAAAAGGATGGTCAAAACCTGATAGAAGGCGTTATATACATGAATTAGACGCTACTATTTTAAAAGACCCAAGACAAGTCCCTGATTTGTTAAAACGAGTAACGCAAACATTGGCTGGCGTATCTAATATTGCACAGCAAAATCAACCAAGCGTTCAAACTATTAATGGTCAAACTACCACTATTGTTCCGTCTAGAGGTGTAGTGCCATTACAAGGCACACAGCCTGCAAATGCTCCTGTTCAAAATGCGCCTACTTCTAATGCTCCTGCTGGCGGAGTAACAGAAAGCGCAATGAATATGCCACAACTGCAATATCCAGTTCGTAAAGCTGGAGAAGCATACGCACAATTACCTAATGAGCCGAAAGATTTAGAAGATGGCAGAATGTATCGTGGTAATTTAATTGCCGCACAAACAGATTTACCTACAATGCGTAGGAATGTCGATGAAGTTATTAAAGAAGCCAAACTTTTAGAACAGTCTGAATGGAATAAAGGCGCAGGATTTTGGGGTAAAGCTGGCAGAGAATTTAGCACTTTTATGGGTACAGAAGAAGGTATTCGCTACAAACAATTAAGCAAAGATTTAGCAAATGCTCAATTAACTGCTATTAAAGCTAGTGGCGGCAGTTTAAATACCGATGCTGGCAAACAATTAGCGGCTATGGCTAATGGTGATGTTACTTATCCGCCTAAAGTATTGCAGAGCATTGCTCGCAGAACACAAGCCGATATGACAAATCTTGATATGCAAGCAACAGCCGCACAAAAGTTTACAGAATTGTATGGCGACCAAAATATGAATACATTTAAACAGCTATGGTCTAAAAACGCCGATAGCAAAATGTTTGAATTAAAAAACATATATGACAATCCTGATATGTCCGAAAAAGAAAAAGAGGCGGCTCGTAAAGAATTATTAGGTTCCAATGAAAAAACCTTGCAGGAATATGCAAGGAAATGGAAAAATATTCAAAAACTTGAAAGAACTGGAAGTCTCTGATGGACGATTTCGCTAGTTTTATTACAGGCGGTTCTGCTCCTAGCAAAAAGCCGCAATATTCTTTACCTGATGTGCAGAATATGATTTATGGTCAGGAAAGTGACTTTGGTAAAGCAAAAACAAAAGACCCAAATTATGCTGGTGCTGTTGGTCCATATCAAATAGTTCCTAAAACTTTTGAGGGCGCAAAAAAACTCGGTTTAATTCCTGCGGATTACGACATTAATAATCCTAAACATAACGAAGAAGCAGGAAAAGCATTAATTGCTGATTCTTATAAGCGTTATGGCGGAGATGCTGATAAGGTTATGGCGGAGTATTACGCTGGACCTGATGTAATCAAAAATGGCGAAATACAAACGCATTGGAAAGATTTAAAAAACGCAAAAGCCCCAACTGTCGGTCAATATATTGAACAAGCCAAAACTCGTTTTAACGGCATGGGTGATGATTTTAGTAGGTTTATTATGGGCGGCGCATCTAATAAAAAAGATGAATCTGCTGAAACCCCTACAGAAACAAAACAAGACAATAGAACATCTATCGCTCAAATGGGCGATATGTCTAAAAAATTGGGTAAAGAGTTTATTAAACCTTTATCTGAAATTTCTTCCGAAGATTGGAAAGAAAAGAGTTTATTAGCTCCTGCTATTGAATACACAGCTTCAAGTTTAGGGATTCCAGGGTTTACGGATGCTGATAAAAAAGCGGCACAAGAAAAACTGGTTAAAAAAGGCAAAGGATTCGTAGAGGGTGTTACTAAATTAGTAACAGAGCCAGTTAATACAATTTCAGATATCGCCAAAGGTATTTACGAAAACCCTGCCAAGTTTGCTGGCGAAACAGTTAAAAGCATTATTTATGACCCTGAGCAACTTGTTGCAGTGCCAGGTGCTGGAAAAGCTATAGAAAAAGTTGCAGAAGGCGGCTCTAAAGCAAAAGCTATTCTTGCTGAAAAGTTTAACCAAGCATTTCCAAAAATGGAACAGGCTACTCCTCCTGTAGTTATGCCAGCAGAAGCTACATTAGCTGGTGTTGGTGCGGCTAGAGCAGAATTAAACCCATACCCTAAACTTACTGGCGAAGAAGTTGCTAGAGGTGAAATGCCGCAAATGAAGTTCGACAAAATGGCTGGTGATGTTGCGCCCAATGAACAGGCTATTAGAGCGCAAATTATTAACGAGATTAATCAAGGCGGCAGACCGAGAACTGGTTTAATTACTGGTAATGAAAACACTATTCGTAACGAATACGCATTAGCAAATGCCGCCGAAAGAACTCCAAAAGGCGATATATTAAAGCAGGAAATTGCTAATGAGCAACAAGCTCTGCCTAGATATGCGGAAAATATTGTTAGAAAAACAGGCGCAGACCAAAACCTTTTAGATAATGAATCAAGGGCATATCGAATTAGGAATGCTTTAGATTCAGAAGAAGGATTGTACAAAGATATCGAAACTGCTAAAGGCGATATATATAAAGAGGCTTTTGCTAAAGTCGGCAACAATCCTGTAGAGGCTTCCAATATTGAAAAATTGTTAGATAGCAAACAATTTCAAGCCGAATTAAAACTTAAAAAATTGCCTGACTTTACTGGCGGAGCAAAAGAACTATTAGAACTCCATAAAACTGAAGGATTTACAGGCACTTTGCCGAAAAGTATCGCTGGTTTAGAAAAATTGCGCCAATCTTTAAACGCAAGCTGGACTCCTGAAAATTCTTTCGCCATTAGAAAAGCCACTAAAGCTATTGATGATGACATAGCCGCCGCAGGCGGAGCAGATACTTTAGTAAAAGCAAGAGCTTTGCACAAAGCAGAAAAAGACTTGTTTGGCTCTAAAGGTATTAAAGATTTATTAACAGAAACCGATGTAAATGGCATACAAACTGGCATACCCAATGAAAAGTTAATACAAAAACTTAACATAATGCCGAATGACCAATGGAAGCATATTTACGATACTTTAGGCAAAGCCGCAAGAGGCGAATCTATTGGCGTAAAAATTAGCCCTGAAGTGCAAGAGGCGGCGAAAGCGGCGCAGGCTGAAATGAAAGGCGCATTAGCTAGAGAAATTTATGAAGCTGGTGCAACTAAAGCTGGCGAATGGAATGCCAATTCTGTTAATAAAATTGCCAATGCTCGTATGGCTAAAATTAAACATTCATTTAGCCCTGACGAAATTAAAGATATTTATACTCTAAATTATGGCGGCTATTTAATGCCAGCGAAAAGCCCTTATGAGGGTGCTGGTATGCAAACGCAAAGGGTTAATAAATTAACAGATAGATTGCCTATTGTTGGTAGAGCCGCAGGCGCATTAACAGGCATTCCAGGAGCTGAAACTGCTGGTGGTTATGTAGGCGGCAAAGGAAGCTCGTTTTTCCAAGGCCGAAGCCAAAAGAAAGAAGCAAAAGCATTAGAAACTGAACTTGAAAAAAATAAACAATTAGGCACAAAACTTAAAGATATAGGAAAAGAATAATGACAGTCTTACTATCGCCTATCGGCAATTCAATGACACCTTTTATCGGTGCGGACACTTTGCCTTTGGCTGGTGGACTTTTATACACTTATCAGGCTGGCACAACTACTCCGTTAGCAACTTATACAAGCAATTTAGGAACTATAGCCTGTCCTAATCCTATTGTTTTAGGAGTAAACGGCATTGCGCCTACAGAGATTTGGCTTAATAGCAATTATTCCTATAAATTTGTATTAGCTACTGCGGCGAATGTAACGCTTTATACATACGACAATATTGCTGGCATACCATCCTCTGCAAGTTTAGTGAATGTCCCAAGTGGCGCAATTTTGGTATGGTCAGGAGCTGTTTCTGCTGTTCCTGCTGGATATGTATTATGTAATGGCGTAAACGGCACTCCTAATTTGCAAGATAGCTTCGTTGTGGGCGCAGGAAACACATTCTCAGTAAATGCCACAGGCGGATTTACATCATCATCGACTATGTCAAGTGCAGGAACTAATACACCTTTGTATTATTCTTTAGCTTACATAATGAAAACTTGATGGAGCAGAATATGTCCTTTGAGCTTGACCCTGTTAAATACGGTGTTCTGTGGAATACCGTAGAAAATAACGAAAAAAAATTAGAAGAAATGAACAAAAAAATGGACAAAATGGAAGGCAAAATTGAAGAGTTGCTTGCTATGGCTGAAAGGTCTAAGGGTTCATTGTGGGCATTAATGGGAGTTGCTTCCGTAGTCGGCGGAATTATTAGCTTTTTGACAGACATTATTTTTATAAAAAAATGAAACGGATGCGCCAATCAAAAACAATGTGGTTTTCTATCTCATTGGTAATTTTTGGTGCTTTATTTGATAACTTCTCTTATTTGCAAAACATAATTGACCAAAGATATTACGGCGTTATTTTTATTTTTATTGGTATGGTGGTTGCTATTTTGCGCTATATAACTTCGGAGCCTGTTAAATGAGTTACATTCTTTATCCTTTTTTGGTTGTTATTAATTTAATTGGAACTGTTCTTACTTTTCCATTGGCTTTTATTTTGGCTTTATTAAAGTCCGACCAAGAAGGTTGGTTAGATAACGGAACAAAATGGGGTAATGGACCAAGATTGTTTAAATGGCTGTCATGGTTTCAAACGCCTGATAACAGTTTAGACGGCGACCATGGCTTTCAAGAAAAGCACAATCCTTGCTGGTGGTCTAAGGTTCAATGGCTATGGCGCAATCCTTTTTATGGCTTTGCCGTTAAATATTTGCATGGTTCAAGCGGCATAAGTTATTTGGGCGATTTACATTGCGATGAATCCCATCCTGGTTATTTATATGTTTACGGTCAAGGGCTGTTTCAATTCGTACTGTTTAAGCCAATGTTCGGCAAAACTTTGTATTTAAATTTAGGCTGGAATATTCGTGCATTGGTAGACCCACAATATATCAATGACCCAAATAATGCGGCTTTTATTGCAGATTATCCTGCTACTTTTGCGTTTAGCCCAAGGCTGGTGTAATGTTCGGAGTAAACATCTATGCCATTATTGCTTTGGTTGCTGTTGCCTTATTTTGCGGTGGGTTTGTTAATGGTTGCTCCTATCAGCAAAACAAAGCCGAAAAAACCATTCGAGATAAAGAACATCAATACCAAGCCGATGCGGACAAAATAAGGACAGACAAAGATGCTCAAATCAAAGTTATTAATAATCAGCTTGTTGATGCCATTAGTGGGTTGCGTAGCCGTTCCAGTAGTGCCACAAAAACCGTTAATGGACAAGATTGCAACGGACAAGCCCTTTCTGCCCCCGATGCAGAATTTCTTATCAGGGAAGCCGCAAGAGCAGACGAAATAAGAATAGCTTTAAAAGCGTGCTATGAACAATACGAATCAATCAAATAATTATCATTGGGTCTTAGGCTGTGCAGGAAGTAGTCCGAAATGAATAAAAATAATGTAGCTTTGTGGGTTACTTTAATTGCTACTATTACTTTAGCAATCATTCTTTTGTCTATGGTAAGCGTATTGCTTAAAGGTCTATTTATAAACGAAATAGATAATACGGAAATATTTAAGGCTGTTACTCCTGCTTTTCAGATGATAGTCGGTGCTTTCGTAGGATTAGTGGCTGGTATTAAATTAGGGCAATCAGAAGATGACAAATGAGCAATTACAGGCTTTGGGAATAGAGCCGAAATGGCTTAAACCGTTAAACGATACATTCGACAAATACCAAATAAATACCCCAACAAGACAAGCGGCTTTTATTGGGCAATGCGGTCATGAATCGAATAACTTTAAAACGCTAGAAGAAAATTTACACTACAGCGCAGGCTCTCTTATGCGTGTATGGCCTTCTCGTTTTCCTGATACGGCTACAGCAGAAAAATATGCAAATAATCCTGAATTAATTGCTAATAAAGTTTATGGCGGCAGAACCGATTTAGGCAATACGCAGGATGGCGATGGGTGGAAATTTCACGGCAGAGGGGTCGTACAGCTTACTGGGCGTGCTAATGTAACCAACTGCGGAGAAGCTCTAGGGCAACCATTTGCCGAGCGTCCTGAGCTTCTTTTACAGCCTGAATGGGCTTGTATGTCTGCTGGCTGGTTTTGGAATAAAAAGGGGTTAAATGCCCTCGCTGATTCTGAAGATTGGTCTACCATGACGAAACGGATTAACGATGGTACATTAGGGTTAGACGATAGAATTAACAGAATACATAAAGCTATGGATATTTTAGGAGCATAAAATGGCAGATAAATTTTTCAAAGAAACAAAAGCGCATGAAAAGCGTGAAGAAACGCAAGTAATCAATTTGCGTAATGCTGTATATAAATTTGGAAAAGAATTAAAAAAGCATGAGAAAGAGCCTATGAATAAGGCTCATCCCAAGTCTAAATAAGCTGAATTACTGGTTTTTTGTTTTCTTGATTTTCTAAAGCGGCTTGCCAGCCCTGAGTCCACAAATTTAATGCTGTGGAATTTTCATAAAAAAAATCAGGATACAAGGAAAAGAAAACCTCCTCACAAGCATCTGAGGGAACTTTAACATTTCCAGCGAAAGGTATATTTTCTTCTGTCATTTAATCCTCGCTACTTTCGCTTTTTTCAAAACAGCTTCGTATTGCTCTTTAGCGTAATCATCTAATTGCCGCAAGGGCAAATTTTGATAATATCGCCATTTATCTCTGTATCCCTGTATTTCTGAAGGCGGAATCCAGCCAGCCATTTTCCATCGGAGCGTTATATCTGTCCCTGCTTTAGTCCAAATATGTTCATTAATTGTAGACATTCGTAATCTCGCTTTCTTTTATAAAAAGGTCGGTTAATTTAAATGCTCTTTCTACAGCTTGTGCATCCCAATCTTTCTGAGTTACATCAAATTTCCAATCATTAGAAATCATTAGCCGTAAAAGCTGAAACGCCATTTGTTCCCTAGTCATTTTTAGAATAAGTCCTTTGAATTAAATCCCATTTGGTTGTGCAAATAACTTCCACAGGAATATCTGTACTGGTTGCGGCGTTACCAATCCTGCGTTTGCCGTAAATAATAATGGGTTGCATACTGCCAGCAATACATTCCTTGCTGGCTTGTATGACTTCTTGCCTAGATAAAGCCTGAATATTTGGGTCTAATATTAATGTTTGGGCTGGTGCATCCGTATTGTATTTCACGCCTCCAACGCTAGTACAAGCACCTAAAACCAAAGCCGACATTACTCCGATTATTTTTTTCATCACTTACTCCTTAAAAATTAAAATTTAACGGCAAATTGTTACCCATTGGCATCCGCCGCCGCCACAAACATATTGTTGCCAGCATTGAGCTTGTTGAGCATAAGCAAAGCCGATTACAAAAAAGACTGCTGTTGATACAAGTAATTTTTTAAACATGGTAATTCTCCTTAAAATGGAATATCTTCATCGATTTTTTCTAAACTTGCGCTTCCTGACTTGCCTTCGGGTTTATCTTCAGGCACATTAAGATAACACCACAATGTTCCTTCTTTTAAACCCAATAATGGAATCATTTCTAATTTCATCATTAAATCGCCTTTTTTGGTTTCGGTGACGATGCCGATAGTGTTATAGCGTTTCTTGGTTGCACCTGATTGGTCTGTATATTCCGAAATTGCCGCTTTTACATAGTATTTAATTGCCATTTGTATTGCCTTTCATCAAAAGAACTTCTACTGCCACTTCATTTAAAAAGATTATGACTTCGTTTTCCATGTCGGAAATAAAATCATTGCTTCGCATTACACGCTTAACGAATAATTTGCTACGGTCAGGCATACGAGGGTCAAAAGAAACGAAATCGCACCATTCTCTGTTCGTACAAGCCATTTGCGCTTGCATTTGAATGTAATATTTCATCGGCGGCTCGCCAGCTTTTATATAAGACCAATGCGTTGCGCTGTTGGGGCATTTAATTTCTACAAGACCGTTGTTATCAATTAAACCGTCAGGACTAGCTCCGAACCATTTAATAGTAGGATGGTCTACAAACGCTATTTGGTCTACAAAATTGCCTGAAAATACTTCATAAGCCACTCTAGCTTGCGCTTCGTTATCTATGCCCCATTGCATCGCTTCGTTAGTAAAACCTTCTTCCACGACTCCAGTAACCCTTTGCAGGGCTAATTTAATAAGGTAATTGCCTCTTGATGCGGAAACGCCGCTTTTAGTTTTAGCTAGAACATCAGCTACGCCGCTTGCGGTTACTTTGCCGAGCCTTATCTTCAGCCATTCTTCAGAGCCTTGTACAACTCCTTCAAAAGCCGCTATGCGGTCTTCAGTTGTAAATGTAGTCATTTCTCTTGTGCCTTTCTTAGTATTGCTCTAGCAAAATCCAAAACATCATATTCACAAGCAAGGTAATAACCTAAATTGGGTTGATATTTGGCTTCAATTAGTATTTCCTCATCTGTTAGTGTCTTTAACTGTGGCGAGCAAGTATGAATAGAATCTCCTGTAACCCTTTTTCCACAATCTAAACACGCAGTCCACGCTAATGGTTTTGCTGGATGGGTGTAGAGTGGAAATATTTTGTAATTATTCCCAAATTGTTTCCAATGTTCTACTTCTTCTTCGGCTTCCTTTAAAACTTGAGTAACATTCATAAAATCATCAGGACAAGTGCCAACTACCCACGCTACTGGTTCATTGTTCATTTGCGAGCCTCTTTTTCTTTTCTAAGTATGGAATCGAACATTTGTTTAAGCTCCCAATTCTGCTTTTTTGGCATCTTTGGCGGCTGATATGGACTCGACTGCTGATTTATCTTTTGAGAGGGTTTTATAGGCGTTACCATAAATTTCCTTTAAATGTAATAAAGATTCGCATTGATTAATAGCTTCTAACCATTTATTTAATTCTTCGGTTAAATCTACAGGCTCTTCTTCAGGCAAATCCTCGCCAGCGTAAATGTATAGACCGATGCCGAATAAGCTGATAGTCTTAACTAAACAGCGCATCATTGCTGTATTTACATCCATTGCGTTTGGATTAGGGATAGCCTTGTTCGTATTATTTAGAACAGGCATTTGGCAAGTCATAGATTTGCCCATAGCTGTAACTGTGCAAAAAACCATTACTGATTCGTTAAAATAAACAGGGTCGCCAAATGTCCAAGTTGCGGAAGGGTCATTCTGTAACAGCGTATCTACAGCCCATGTCCAAGAAAGATAGGTAAATTTGCCCTTTTTTTCGGTATGCTCGTTTACATTAATAAGTCTTAATTCGTTAAATGTTTTCATCACTTTTCCTTAATATTCAAGGTTTGCGCTATTCATCATGTCGCATTGGTTATTAATAAGCTGGCGAACCAACCCATCAATCATGCACTTTGCATGGTATTTATTAAATTCGCTAGAATCTAAAAAATGCTTTAAAACAACCAAAGAGCTAAATATTTCGTCAATTTGGTCGTACATTTCATAGCACGCTATTTCAGCGTGGCTTAATTTAGCGACTGCGAGGTTTTCTTCTTTTACGGTCATTTAAAACTCACTTTCTGCGGCTTCTTTAGCGAAACGCTCCATGTAGTCGTAAGCCATCATCATGATTTTGCGACCAATTAGTTCGTAATTACCACTATCAATGCAGTCCTGTAAAGCGGCGGCTGTATCGGTGTCAAGCTCACCTAATGCTTCGGCAACACGACCAGCAGTATTAGGGTCGTAATCAGCGCCTTTTTTCATAAGCTCATAAGTGCGCTCATCAATTTCGTCAGAGCGGTCATCGTAATCTTCAGGCTCGTAATACGCATCGTGTCTAGACATACCCATAATTAAAATCCTCCTAATAAACCATAAGCAAACATTGAACCAAGAACAGCGCCAAGTAAACAAGCGTAAATAAAGTCTTTCATGCTGTAACCTTTTTAAAAATAGATACAGCTAAATCGATGGCTTTGTCACGAGTAGGCGCAAAATCAAATACTTCGCCTTTTTGGGCTACAACCCAAGTGCCAGTTTTGCGTTTTTGAACATAATAGGTATCTAGCTCGTTAGAGCCTAGAACTACACGGAAGGTAGATTTATTTAACATTACAACTTGCATTTTCAATTCCTTTCATCACTTTTTAAAAAGCCTCCGAAGAGGCGCACCAATTAAATATATTCTATACGATAATATTTAGGATTTTTTCTAGCAAGAATAAAATACGCTTGCTTAATTGTTACAGGCACACTCCAGTTGCGCCATTCGTTTTTGTAGTCATCAAACTGCATTACTACACATTCTTTTTTGCCTTGCCCTTTAGATTTCATTTTAATTCCTTTCATCAATTTAACAGCATAAGAGAACTATAAAGAGTCTTTTTATATAAGTAAAGCATATTTTTAAAATAAATTAAAAAATTATTTAAAAAGAAGCAGGAATTACCCTGCCTCCTTTAAAATCAGCGACTTATGCTAAAAGTAGCTCTACAGCCCTATTTTTTACCTTATTTCCCTCGCCAAACCAGGTGGAATTAAGTTTGCTATCCTGAGTGCGCCCAGTAGCATGATGGTCGTAATACTCGGTTACAGCGTTTAACATACCCCATTTAGTATGTTCGGCAAGCTCGAAACCTTTAGATTCGCTTTCATACAGACTTAAAATCTTTTTATAGGGTTTAGTTTCGGGTACGAGTTGAAAATCTTGTTCAGGCTGTTTTAAGAGCTGTAACAAAAATGTTTTCGCTTTAGCCATGTTTAATTGTTGTTTTTGCAACAATTTAGCCATTTCCATAAACGAGCCGAAAGCCGCCACAGAATTCGCCAATTTAGCTTTAACAGCTTCATGGTCAAACTTTTGTAAATGGCTAAAAGAAACCATATTTGCATTGTTATTTACCGACATAGACAAAGTATTGTTACAAACTACACGAACAGTCGTAAAACGAGCAGTCGTGGCTATAGATTTGTCGCAGGAAGTAGAAAGCAACAAAAAGCCGCCTACACCGTCATCTTTAGAAACTTCGCCAAAATTACCTGTTTCTGCCAAAGCCCACATACGCTTGCCGCCAAACAATGTACCAGCTGTATGCAATTTAAAACCGTTTTCTTCTACTAACGATTTAAAGAAATGCAAAACTTCTACAGGCTGTACAGCTTTGTAACGGTTAGAAACTACAGATAACGGAGCATTTGTATCGGAGCGATACAAAACATTTTTACCAGTAAACAATTCAACTGAATCGTTATTGGTGTTTTGGGCGTTAAACAATACAGGGCTAGACTGTATTGACCAATTCATGCCAGCCGCAACTTGCCATTCGTCAAAAGAAGCATCTTGGTTTAATTCTTGACCAAGACCATGCCAAGGTGTTTCGCCTACAAAAGCCATTTCAGCTTTACCATTTGTCATTGTTAATTCGTGAGCCATTTTTAATTCCCTTCATCAATATAAAAGATGCCCACCGAAGTGGGCGGTTTTGTTAAACTTCAAATAATTCTTTACGAGCCGCAATAGCTTTGCCAGCCATTTTGTAAAATTCTTCAAAAGTGTATTTTGGCTCATGGTAATCAATAGAACCTTCATACTCTAATTGCGATTTTTCGAAATCTGACAACCATTCGTCATGCTCAATATGAATGCGAATTACATCAACTTCAACATAATCATTGCATTCTGTAAAAGCATCGATAGCTAAATGGCGCAAAGTTTCAAACGGAATAGTACAAGGAATGCCAGTTACTTTAATAGAACTGCCGCCTTTGTTTTTCCAGTACTGAGGGCACTCTCCTTCGCCGTCCCAATCATGAGCACCGTAGTTTTCTTTGTATTGAGTATCAATAACCCACATATTAGTTTCTTTAACAATCATCATAATTCCCTTCATCAATTAATTTAAAAGTACAGCTAAGAAAGACTTTAAAGACCTAATTTGTAAAAGTAAAGCATTTTTTAAAAATATTTTTAAATATTTATTTACTTTATCGTAAAATTACGGCTAAACTATCGTGGAATCGTAAAAAAGGAGGTTTTATGGGTATTTTTGACTTAATCAGGCTAGAGTTCGGCTCTTTAAAGGGCTTTGCAAGGGCTTTGGGCGTTACTTCTACCAGCGTTTATAGGTGGCAAAAAGAGGGCTTTCCACTCGGTAAATTAAAGAAAATAGAGGAAATTACAGAAGGTAAACTAACTAGGCAAATGCTTAGACCCGACCTTTTTAAAGGGGAATAAATGCACTATTATCAGCACAACATAGCGGATTACAGGAAAGATACTTCCCATCTGAGTTTGTTGGAACACGGCATTTATCGCCAGTTATTAGACAGCTATTATCTTGATGAAAAGCCGCTTTCTAATGACCTTGCAAAACTTATGCGGTCGCATAGCGTTCGGAGTGCGGAAGAAATAGATGCGCTTAAAAATGTGCTTTCTGACTTCTTTGAATTGACTGAAGATGGTTATATTCATAAGCGTTGTGAGGACACAATCCTTAAATATCATGGCAAGTCAGATAAGGCTAGAGCCTCGGCTATGGCTCGTTGGGGCGATAAAAAGAAGGGTAAAGATGCGTTCGCATTAGAAGCGCATAGCGAAGGTATTGCTAACCATAAACCAATAACCAATAACCATAAACCAATAAAA
>Ga0181343_1000119_pt1 | contig 35968 bp, 61 predicted proteins | sample Su13VDMLBSD_FD_130110 | JGI IMG/M metagenome (GOLD analysis project Ga0181343, IMG submission 130110) | Freshwater viral communities from Lake Michigan, USA - Su13.VD.MLB.S.D | ecosystem: Environmental > Aquatic > Freshwater > Lake | place: USA: Michigan | collected 2013-07-15
GGCTCGCAGGGCTCGGGTCGGGCTCCCGGGGCCGGGAAGTACCTTTCGCTGTTGCATTTTGCAACAACTGTGTGTTTCGTGCCTGTTTTCATGGCATTTTCGCGTTGTTGCGCGTCATTCATGCGGTGTTATTGCCTTGTTGCGCTTCATGGTCTGCCATCTTTGCCAATCCAACCGTCTTGGATCGGGTCTTGATACTCGTAATTCTCTGGGTCCATGCCAACGCAACGCACTACCTCACGCGCGAGCCTTACTAAGTCTGACGTTTGCACGATAACCAATGATGGTTTGCGTGAGCGACGATGCCAGACGATCGGAACCTTGTCGTCGTTGGCATCCCCCTGGGCCTGCTCCATTGCGACATAGACCGAAAGCGTTTCGGTTCTCTTGCACTCAACGTGGATTGCCGCATCCAACACAACATCCGGTGAGTCTGGCCCGCCTTGGAATTGCACCCCTCGACGCGCGTTGACGTTGAGAATCGCCCCCAGTTCGTCTCTTGCTTCTCGCTCCCCGCGCTTTCCCTTCTCACGCTCACGCTTGCCCATTGTTTTCCTCATCATCTTCGAGGATGGCACACAACCCGCGCCGGGCCCGACACTCTGCCGCCCGTTCCGCGATCTCCTCTGGGGTCGGATCGCCCGGGAGCCTGCCCTGTTCCTGCCTGTTCTTGTGAACAGGCGGCAACCGATTGGACAACGCGAACGTCCGCGGCGGAAACCCTTCAAGCTCTGCCCAGCGGGCAATCGTTTTGTTGCAAGCCTGGAAATGCCTGGAAATCGAACTAAGAGAAACGCGCGGATTGTCCCAAAGCGTTCGGAACTCTTGCACTCGATTCGCCTTGTCAGCGATACGCTTCGTTCCGCTATCCCGCTTCGGGAACTGAAAGCGTCTCGCCCAATCGTTAATGAGCGACTTGCTGCGCCCGTATTTCTTTGAGATGTCAAGGATTGTCATTCGCGGATTGTTCCAATCTGCGGCAAGCTCATCCCTGGTTGGAAATAAGAGACTCATGGACGATCAATCAACTCCTTGACCATTCGCCGCAGATCGGCAATTTCTATTGACGCAGCCAATGCAGATTCGGAACACGCTTTCCAATCCGCGGCCTTTTCGTTTTTGAGACGATCAATTTCCGACACGAGGCGCGATACAAGGCACGGCGGATGCCAATGGTGGCAATTTTCAGAGTGCGTTTGTATCCGCTGCGGTTGTTGCGCGATCCACGCTTTCGCGTCTTCGACTATGTCTTTCACCCGTCCCCCTCCGGCCCCGGCGGCAGCGGCTGCCAGTGGGTCACGCGACAACCTATCGGCTCGTCCCCACAGCCAATCCCGTCGTGCCACTTCCCGTTGACGAGCCATGCCACCTGCGGCCCGTACAGGCTTGGAACATTCACAACCACTCGACGGTGATCTTCCGGCAACCTCTCCCCCACGCTGATCCACCGCCGCTCGCGGCCTGTGAACCGTAAGGCTGGGCCGTAGAGTTGCCGCTCGCGGCCTGTGCGACGCACGAACCTTCACCGGCGGTTGATGTTCGTGCTTCAAGTTCTTTCCGCAGCCGCTCCGCCTCTGATTCTGCCTTCAGTCGCTGGATCTCCGATTTGACGAGCGCACGACGCAGCACCTCGGCGTCGGCATCGGACGATGGATCGTCGCTGACGACGCGGACGGATTCGCCGTGCGTCAGCGCTTCGCCCCTGAGGAAGAAATCCCAATCCCATTCCGACGCTTTCTTGTAGCCGCTGTTGTTGAACTGCGTGATCTCCAGCGTCACCCGCTCCGTCCGCATGCCGTCCCCCTTGTTTTGGTGTTCCACCGCCGATGATCCCGAAACGCTTTTCGGGATCATCGCCTCGATGCATTGTTCAAGCGTCGGCAGCGGCCTTGTCCTGCCGTCCTCGGCCGCTCGCACGGCGGCGTCCCTTGCAACGTCGTGGCACCATGCGTGGGTCATCGGGCGGCCTCCAAGAGATAAACAATCCACATCACCAAAGCCGCAATGACCACCCACTGGATCATTACTTGGACTGCACGACGCTCGGCCTCGCGGGCCAGCTCGCGGGCGATGCCTGCCAAAGAACGAACCTTCACCGGCAGCATCTTCCGCTCCCAGCGTCTGTTGGAGTTTCGTAGTTGCCGTTTCGTCAGCACCTCACCCCTCCCGCGGCCTCGCCGCTATGCCACGCTCTCGTTGAACAACGACAACTGCGAATCATCACGCATGATCCGAGCCTCTCGCTGGTATCTCTTCACGACGATCTCAAGCGCCTCGCCGTAGGTCAGCCATGGAAGATCGCGGGCCACTTGCATCCCGTCGCGCCACCAGTTGGTTGAATCCACTGAGTCGATCCGCCGAACGTGCCAGTATCTCCGCAGCGCCCAGCCGTGAATGTGGACGCTCTCGGGGATGTTGTCACAGGCCCACCGGACGAAACGCTCCTTGCCTTCACGCGGGGGAGCGAGGCCGATGCCGACCCACTGCTTCCGCTCGACTGCGATGGCAACGATGTCCTTGAGCAGTTCCGGGGGGTCGGTGTCGTGGATCGTCGGGAATCCTTGCGGCATCGCTTCGTAGTTCCGCAGGCTCTTCCTCCAGTCGCCGGAAATGTCGTCGAGCCCGGCAACGGCGTCGGCGTGTCCGTCCCATCTCGCGGCCCACTCGCGATACGCTCCAAGATCGATCTGCTTGCCGGTCGTGAACGCCGAAAACGCCCCGCTGTCGATGAGGAGACGCCGAAACGTCTGCTGGTATCGATCCAACCACGGGGAGTAGCAGGCGAACGAGAACAGCACTGGCATCCCAGTTGCGTGCTCGGCCTGTTGCTGCGTGTTTGGTGAAGCCAGGTAGACCGTCATGCAAACCGTTTTCCAATCGTGCTTGTGATCCAGCCGTGAGTTCTTGCGCGACCCATCACGGTGATACGCAGGTCAGGGAAGTCTTCCGACAACTGTTCTGCGAGACGCTCCACCGAAACAGGCTTCGCCAGCTTCCAGCGGATGATTCCGTCAATCGACAGAACGTCGTAGAACTTCCTGTCGTGGCACTCGAAAACGCATTTTATGACCATCTGGTCGTGCGCGATTTCGCAGATGCCGTGAAACTCGTCCGTTTCGTACTTCCAATCGGCCGACTGAGTCAGCACCAGCGCATGCTGTAGTTTCGGCATTTCTTTGACCTCTGCGGCTTCCATTCCGTCCTCCTAGCGTTTTGAGGCAAGATGTTTGATCTGGTTCAGTTGGTGCATCCGTCGGCACCTGGGGTTGAGGTATCGCAGCCTCATGTATTCCCTGTGCGCTGCCCATTGCTCTGGAGTGCATCGATGCTTCGGCTTTCGGATGCACTTCGGGGAAACTCCCGCGGCGCGAATAGCACGGACGTTGGCGTCAAAATCTTGGTCGTGCATCACCCCTCCCGCGGCCTCGCCGCTTGAATACCGCTCTCGCTTGTTCAACGTTCGGCCCGATTTCTTTCACACTGCCTCAACCCGGATACGGCAGTCCGACCACCTCGATCCGCGCCCCGACGAGCGCCCACGCGGCTTGCTGCGTCGAGCCGTGGAGCAACACCCACACGGTCGCACCGACTCGTGAGTCGGCGTGTCCCCACCAGCGGTAGTAGCCGTACTCCCACGATCCGTTCGCATAGGTGATCCGCACCGTCTGCTGCCACCAGCGGGCAACCGCCGTCGCCTTCGCGGTCGGTTGCGTCCGCTGTATCGCACCATGCGATGACGCACCAACGAGACAAAGAGCCACGACCGCGAGAGCCACACGCATCAAACGCATCTCGATTCCCTCCGAGAGTCCGTATCGTTCACAACGTCACGCGGGAGTCGAACCCGCATCCCCGGCAGCGCCGGATTCTGCCCGCGATCGTTGAAGCGTTCGCTTTGAACTAGTGACGTTCGCCTGGGCTGCGTTGTTGACTCGCAGGCCCAGGTCTTGAGAGTCCCGCGATTGAATCAACGCAACGAGTACCGACGACACGCATACCAGCGACCGTTTCCGTATGCCGTGCCTTCCTCGAGGATCGTTCCGCCGTTGTTGCAGCAACTCCGCAACGCAGCTTCGGGCGACGATCCAACCCCAATGCCTTCGTAGGTCGCGCCATGCGATGACGCATGAACGAGGACACCGCGGGAAGCCATCGCATCGGCATGAGCCTGGGCACCGTTGCCGCGCGTGACCGTGCGAACCTTGGTTGTGGTTGAGTTACCGCAACCGTCATCGCTGCAACTTGTCGCGCTGGCCCGCGTGACGTTGCGCCGGAACGGGCCCGCGCTGGCTTCCGATCCGATGACCACCAGCGCGAGAACAAGAAGAAAACGCATCATCGATTCACCCTCCTTGGGAATTGGGAACTTCCTTGACGAAGACCCCCTCCGGGGTCAGATACCCGCGACGATCCTTGATCTGCTCCCACGCAGCCGCAAGGCAATCGGTCAGGTTCATGTCTTGGAGTCTTGCGTAGATAATGAGCGTGACAAGGGTGTCCCCTATCCCATCTTCCACTTCCTTCCGATTGCCTTTCAGAGTTGCGTCGGCAAGCTCCCCAACCTCTGACAAACACTTGAGGAGTTGGGCCTGGGGAGTTGAGTTGGGAAAGATGCCGCGCGAGATCGACCAACCAACAACGTTCGAAACCAATTCTTCCAAAGTCATTGCTTAACGCGGTTGCCCGCGCTCCGGAGGGTCAACCGATCACGCGGGAACTTCCCGCCGCTTGCGTTGCAGGCTCTTGTCGCGGAACTCCCCGCCCAGCATCCGCGCCACGAAGGAAAGCCCCTTCTCGTCCACCGCGACGAACTGCCGCAGGGTGGGGGGCGAGTCGAAACCAGAGCAGGCCCCCGCCTTGATTTGCGGGATTGCGGCGATTGCCTCCTCCAGCCTCCTAGGATCGCGCAGGAGGCCAATAGCCTCCGGGGGCGGGTCAACAGACCCCCAGCGTCTCTTTTCGCCCCAGGCAGCGTTCCAGGCCCCTTGGAGACGATCCCATGCCGCCACCTCCTCCTCCGTTTCCAGAATCCCCGCCGATGGTGGTGGTGGTGGTGAATAAGACATGGTCATGGTCATGGAAGCATCTTCGGGGCATATGCCTTCGCATGTGCCTTCGCATATGCGTTCGCATCCCGAAACCTCGTTTTCAGCCGAGTTATCGGGGTCGGCTTCCGGGGCTGCGGCCTCCTTGGGAGCCCCTGCGGCGCGCCTTTTTTCCCATCCCGCGGAGGCCGATTGCCGGGCCTTCTCGCTCCGCTGTTCCGACAAGTGCCGTTCATGCTCAAGACGAGGATTCCGGCGCTTGCCACCCCTTGATATGGGGAACTTTGGTTCGATGGTCTTCCAGCACTTGGATAGGCCCGGGGAGATCAATTCCAACCGCTTCGGATCGGCTGGCAACCCGTCCTGCTCCCATTGGGCTACCAAGAGCGTGACATAGTGCCCGCGCTCTTCCGCCGTCCATCCCATCGTTGCCGCGATGAAGTCGCGCCCGAACAACGGGAACCAGGGTGATGCCATCGAACTACTCCCCCCGCGTCCTGCGGGCATTGAGCAACATTAAAAGACGCTTTGCCTCTGCGGGACCGATCTGGCCCGCGCCGTCCTTGTCAAGAATCCTTTTACGCACATCCTCCAAGCCGTCGATAGGCGCGGAGTTGATAAGGCAAACAAAGTCCTTTGAAAGCTGCGCCTCGAGTGGGCGATCCTCCATGAAATCCTTCGTTGTTGCTCTCGCTCGCTTGGCCTCTTGCGCGGCAATGTATTCCGCAACGAGCCTTTGAGTCTCCGATCTTGGCCGCTTCCATGCTTCGTCGTTCATCACGGCTCCCAGGTCGCTTCCGCGGCATCGCGCAACCGCCGCTCCCAATCCCCGAACTGCTCCCAGTTGAGAACGCGCGTAATGGGCTTGAACTCTGCCCGCGGTTCGCGGTGATGCCCGCCCACAAATTGCTCAATCTCAAACGCGCCCGTTTCGACGTTGCCGCGGATGACGTAGACCGGGATGCCGCGGCGGATCATCGAGCAATATGCGATGACTTCCGCGAACGTGATCCGCTCCCCGTCGTTGGCCTTGTAGTCAAGAACCGCAATAACGTCGGGAACGGGGGTCTTCGTAACGAGGACGAAATCCAAGTCGCAAGCGTAGAACTCCTTCGATAAGAGTTTGTGCCGTTGCTTGAAGCGATCCCGCCTGGGGGAACCGTAGATTGTGGAGTCCATCAAAATCCCTCCGCGCTTCTAGCCCGCATCAGCTTTACTTGCTCGATCCAAACCGCGTTCCAATCAAAAGAGACTTCGCGGAGGGAACATTGATCGTCGCACCACTCTTGACGCTTAACCCCGTCTGAACCAGCGGCAAACTTCGTCGTTGCATGACAAGTGCCGTTGATGGATCGCAGTTCGTAGATGGCGCGGGTGTCGAATGGACTTCCTATCGTGTCCAGTTCGTCAAACACTTCCGCGGTCGTGTAATTGCGCGAAACGCGGAAGACCGATACCGTCTCGTTTTTCCAGATTGCCAGCATGAACGGCATAGCCAATCCCCCAAGGTAAGAAGAAGAAACCCAACGACGGGCGGTTTTCCGCGACGATCCCAGGCCCGATGTGATTCGGGTGATGGTAAAAGTCCCGCCCGCCGTTGGGTGTACGACTAGAACGGGATGTCGTCGCCCTCGTCAGCGGGCAAGCCCGCTTCCTGCCGCGCGGCCTCCACCTTTTGCGCTGGGGTTGTTGCCCTCTCGCGCGTTGGGCTCGGATACTGACCCGTGGGGGCCTGGAGATACGCTTCGATCTTCGGCTTCTCCTGCCCAGCATCGCGCCCGCTCTGCGCGACGTAGCTGCCGGTCTGGATGTTGACCTTCCGCCCCTCCAGCTTGGTTTCGTCCCAATCCTCCCCGCGAACGGGAGGAGCGACACCAGCGGCGCGGGCAAGGTCCGAAATCTTCCCGATGAAGTTCGTCGGGATCGATTCAAAAATGCGGTGCTTGCCCTCATGGATCACATCGACCCAGAGCGACAGGCAATCGCCGCTGGGGTTGCGTTCGTTGACACGCCAACCCGCTTTGACTTCCGCCTTTTCAATCGTCGCAAGATATTTGCCGTGCGGGAGGCATCCTCGAGGCGCTTGCGTTTTCTCGCCCGCGGCATCGTCGGGGAACTTGTCCCAATCAATCCTCATCCTTGAATCTCCGGTTTGTGTTGCTGCCCGATCTTCGCCGCGCCGTCCGTGGCGATTTGTTGAACCTCTACCAAGAATCGATCAACGCTCATGCCGCCAAAGTCAAAAGTCCTCAACGCTTGGCGAATCTCCTCGACCCGCCGTTCGCGCTCGACCCGTTCCAAGGCAGCGTCCGCGGCTTTCCTTTTCTGCTCCGCGGCCTGTTCTTTGCGCCACGCCCAGGGGGTCCGGTCATGCCACGGCATCGGTTGAGCCCTCCGCTTTCCAGGCCGCGGCTTCCTCAAGGGCCTTGGTTGCCGCGATCAATGAGGACCGCACAACGATTGATGAGTCGATGCCGCCCATCGTCGTAATCGCCCATTCGCAGTCAGCAATCAGACGACGAAGGGACGCCGATAACAGCGTGGCGTATTCCGCGATCTGCTCCGGGCTGGGATCGGGAGGCGGGATTTTCTCGCCAGCCATGCAAATTGAGTTGTAGAGCGACGATCTGGTGTCGATTGACCGTCTGCGCCGCGCCTGCAACTCGTCAAAAATGTCCGCAGGTTGATCGCGCTCCCATTGCGTCAATTCAAACTGCGTTCGTGGGGGGCGGTCCATCATTGCACCCCCTGACCAACGAGGTTCAACAGGTCCGCGGCCTCGTCAGCGGTCAACTCACCATCCTGGGCAAGCGCCCCGATTCGGGTGCGGAACTTGTCCGCGGTTGTCTCCGAAATCGGAGTCGAGACGATCGCAGAGCGGGCCCTGGTGTAGGCCGCAGATCGGGCAGGGGGTGCGGGAATCTCATGGCCCGCCGCAAGCCATGCCGCAAGGCGCTTCCCCGTCTCAACGGAGATCGGCTTGGGGTCGCCAACGAACAGGTTGGTTCGATCCTTGCTCACGGTGGCGAAGTGCCCATCGTGTACCAGATCGATGACCGTCGTGAACTCGTATTCCGCGCCGTCCCTCGTCTCGGTCTTCATGCCGAGTTTCACAACCTTTTTCCGCCCGCCGTCCTCGACTTGCGCCGTCTCCGTTTTCGCGCGACCCGTGGCGATGATGTGCGCCGGGCTGCGGAGCATGGCATCGATGAAGGCCCGATGCCTGGGAGTGATGACCGAGTACGCGCTCCATGTGTTGCCGCGGAATTGAGCCTTGGCAATATCGTCCACCAACTCCAGACACCCGCCCTTGCCGCTCCACTCATGGGAAATCGAATCAACGATGATGACTTCGTACCCCGCCTCTTCGCAGGCCCGAATTGCTTCGATGTACGCTTCGGGAGTAAACGGTGGCCGCAGATCGACAACGTCAAAACTGTGGAGGGAATCGTAGATGTCCGACGATCCCTGTTCTGTGTCGATCACCACGCATCGACCACCCAAACCCTTTGCGATCTGGAGAGCGCCCCAGGTCTTGCCGCTGCCGCTGGGCCCCGTGAGGAGCAGACGCAGTTTGGTTGCGGAGCGCTTGGCCTTGCGAATCTCAATCGCCATGCCCAACGCTCCCACAAGCCAAAGCGCCATCGTCAGTGCCGAAATTGTCATTCCTGTTTTTCCTTTCCCTGTTTTTGGAATCTGGTAAAGCCCGCTCGCCGGTCCATCGGTCTGCGGGAAACGTCCTGCGTTGCCGAATCCCATCGGCTCCGATCCGCTGCCAGCCGTGGCCGCGGTCCCGTCCTTGCCTCAATCAATGTTGCTGGGGTCGAGCGTGAGAAGATCAACCGGAATCCCGTCGTAATTGGGCGGGTCGATGTCCTCCGGTCGTGCCCAAATCCATCCGCCGTCGATCTCGACCACTACCCGCCCCGGTTCCGCCGATTGCACGATGCCAGAGAACCGCTTGCCGCCCGCGGTCCCGGTGACTTCCGCACCCTCAAGCGGCAGCGGATAGCAACCGCTCGACTCGATCATCCCTGTCACCGCTCCCAGGTACTCACGGTTATGCGCGTCCATTACTTTTCTCCTTGAGCCTTTCCGCTTCCCGTTCCCTTGCTTCGATGCGTCGAAGCAATTCCGTTCGCCAGATGTCAAAGGCTGGCGCGTCAATCTCGATCTCCACCGAATCGCGGTTGATTCCCGCAACCCGAATGAAAACGTCGTTCTCTTTTTCCTCGCCTTGAAGGGTGATTGATTGACCCAGGTTCCGTGAAAGTCGCAGCATGGGTCAGCCTTTGAGGTCGTCAGGGTGATGAAGTGATTTGCCAAGGGAGCAACGACGTTGAAGCTCCGCGATCTTCTCCGCGCTCCCAGGCAGACAGCGCGACGGGGGAACCTCGCCCATCTCGCGCCAGATTTCATCGCGGATAGCGCCTAGTTCCTCGATCGCGCGGGCTAGCGTGTCGTCGAGGATCGTTCGATCCCCGCCCGCGGCGCGGCTTGCGTAGGAATCCGCATCTAGTCCCGATCCGCCTGCGCGCCGCGGGTCGCCGTAGAGTCCGACCGTGTGGCAAAGTTGTGCATGAACGTGGACGACTCTGCGGAGCCATCCCGCAACCTGCGCGGGAACCGTCGCCGCGATGCGAGTGCGCCGACCCTCTGCGTTGCCCGGAATGATTGGCGCGTTCCCCCGCCCCTTCGCGCGTGTCGTTCCTCTGGTGCCCAGTTGGCCGCGATCTCCTCGCAGGCTGCGGCAATCTCGTCTGGGCTGGGATCGCCGGGCATCGGCTCGCAACAGGCATCCGCAACCATGCCCCAGGTCACGGCATAACTCCGCGAGATGAGCCCAGCGATCCGTTCGATCGGCACACCCTGCCGATACCATTCCGCCAGTTGCGATGGCTGGACGTTGACGCGCATTGGTTGCTCCCCGCAAAGCCACGCAGGCGCGGGAGACGTTGCGAACGCTGGCCTTTCGGCTCCGCGTCAACGATGCCCCAAGGGGGCGCGCGTCCTGCGTCATTTCCCTTTTCCCCAGACGATCCATCCAACACCGTTCGCGTTCATGCGATTGGTTGGGGGGCATTTCTAAATAGCCCCTAAAAAATCGTCAAGAGCATTTCTTTGGGGGTGCGTAAAAATGCCTTTTTGTGGCACGATATCAGGGGTTCGACCACCAAGAGGCGGCGCGTCGCGCCGGAAGAAATGCCCACGGCACCAACGGAAATCATTGACGCTTTGCAATCCTCGATCCGCCTCCATTGGATGGCGGTTGAGAACTACGCAAGCCAAGCGGAACACTTCGCGCGATGGGGGTACGCCAAGTTGGCGGATCGGTTCGGCGCGGATGCCGAAGAGGAGCGTGGGCATCTGGCCGCACTCATGGCGCGGCTCGAGTTTTTCGACGCCGCGCCGTCGTTCGTCCACCAGTTCCCGACTTGGCCGCGGCACGATGTGCCGGGCATCTTCGCCTACGATCTGGAGCTTGAGCGCAAGGCCGCGGAAGTCGAGCGCGCGAACGTTATCGCGGCGCGGGCCTTTGGGGACGAAACCACCGCAGGGATTTTTGCGGCGCTCCTCAAGGATTCGGAGGAGTCAATTGAGAAGATCGAAGCCGATCAAAAATTGATCGAGGCTATCGGCCTGGAAAACTGGTTAGCCAACCTCATCGGCTAGACCGCTGCCGCGGCCAGAGACGATCGAGCGTGACCCCGAGAGCATCGGCCACGGCGCGGAGCGTGGATACGCGCGGGTCGGGGGTCGTACCTCCGATGATGGCATAGAGAGAGACTTCGGACACGCTCGCCTTTTCGGCAAGCTGTTGCAGGCTGAAGCCCCGGGACTTTGCAAACCGCACGATTCGTTCCCCCGCTGGGGTAAGCGGCCTGCTTCGTGGGCGACCCTTGCCCCGGGGCTTTTCTTCGGTCGTTGCCATTTTGCCGACTCCCTTTTGCCCCCCGGGGGGGCAGGCGCGTAGGGTTCAGAGGAATACACCCCGCTGGGCTCGAACCAGCAACCTTCGGTTCCGTAGACCGATGCTCTAAACCCCCGCACAGGGGGGTAGCGCCCCCGTATTGGGCTGCGCGTAGTAGGAGCGGGGATGAACAAAGGGGCAAGGAAGCCTTCACAAAGGGAGCTTCCTAGATGTCCACCACAGAATTGACCCTTTCGCGGTATCTCCGCGAGGACTATTGCCTTACCCGCGAAATCGGGATCGAGACGCAGCGCCAATACGAAATCGCCGTGCGGCTGTTTGAACGCTGGAGCGGGGGCCCGGTCCCGCTATCCGCCCTCGATCCCCTCAAGGTGTCCGCATGGCTGCGCGATCTTGCGGCGGATCGTGCCCCCTCAACCGTGAGGGCAAAGCGGGTGCAAGTCATGAGCCTTTGGCGCGCCGCCGCAGACGATGGGCTTTGCCCCCCGCCCCTTCGCAGGGTGCGAAGTGTCCGCGTCCCGCAGAAAGACCCCGTGGCCTGGACTCACGCGGAGGTTTGCCAACTGCTTGCCGCAACCTCTCGCCTGCAACGATGGCACCCCTGCGGCCTGCGCCGTTCCGATTGGTGGGCGCTTGCCGTGCGTGTTGCCTGGGATACGGGCCTGCGTTGGGGGGACATGGTTTCGATCCGCGTTGACCAGATCAACGAGGAAGGGCTTTTGCGGATGACTCAATCCAAAGTCCAGCGCCCGATCCTCTGCCAGCTTTCCCCGGGGACGTTTGCCGCCGCGAGGGCATCGGTTGAGCGTTGCCCGCGTGGCATCCTCCTCCCCTGGGCAGGGAGCCACGAAACCTTTGCCCAACAGGTTTCCCACCTCGTCCAGCTTGCAGGCATCCGCCGCGGAACGTGGAAATACCTTCGCCGCGGATCGGCAACGGACGTTGAGCTAATCGAGCGGGGCGCGGCAACCGCTCACCTAGGGCATCGTCCAGGGTCGAGGATCGCCGCTGACAACTACCTCGATCCCGCGATACTGGGAGCGAATCGACCAAGCCCGCGAGAACTTCTCTATGGTTGACGATCGGCAAATGTCGATCTAGGATTGCCGCAACCTCTAGGAAACCAGAAATGAAAATCGACCCTGCCCAATATGTCCGCGTCGGCACCGCGGCAAAGTTGATGAACGTTACGCGGGCATATGTGAATCGCTTGATCGCGGATAGCCGTCTTCCCGCCGTGGAAATCGACGGGCAAAACTTTGTCCGCGAAAAAGACGCGCTGGCGTTCCAGCGGCAACCGGGCATGGGGAGGCCGAAGAAAGACGCATGACGAATAACCCGCAATGGATGCTCGTTGTCGATCACGGCGGCAATCGTTGGCAGGCTGGAGGGGTCAATTTTGCCAACCGCCCCGCCCCCCCGATCCCGCGGCCTGGGCACCCTATCCGCATCAATGGCGCGTTTTTCTTTGTGTCGGAAATCACCTTCCTGACCGCGGACTACCAGCGGATAGAGGTTGTGGTAAGGAAGACCAACCGAGAGTATTTCGCGGAATTGGCTGGGCTGAAATCGAAGCCCAAGCCCCCCCGCCGCAAACGTTTTCGCGGCTGAAACCCCAGCAACTCCGGGGTTTTTTCGCTTTTCTAAAAAATCTTTGTGAAGGGCTTGCCCCTCCGTATCCGATTGGATATAGTAGGACAGAGACGGAGACGAACCCCTGACACAAAGGAAACGAACAATGGAAACGATTCACAACGGTCCCAAGTCTGCCGCCAAAGCCATCCGCGGGGAACTCAAAATCAAGTTCCCCGGGATCAAGTTCAGCGTTCGCAGCGATTCCAACGCAATCAACGTTTCTTGGGTTGACGGGCCCACGGAAAAGGCTGTTGCCGCGGTCACTGGCAAGTACCGTTTGGGCGACTTCGACGGGATGACCGATTCCTACAACTACGATGGAACGCACGTTGTTTGCGAGGATGGCACGATTGCCGCCCTTGGCGGGGCCCACTACGTTTTCAACAATCGCCGCATCTCGGATGCCGCCCGCGCCGCTTGCATCGCAGCCGCTGCCACCTACTACCAGGGTTGGGAAACCGATCTGGCCTGGGAGCAGGATACGTTGGTTTTCCGCCTGCTCCTCGACGCCGATCTGACCAAGGGGTTTTCGGGTCGCATCGAGTATTCCGAAAAGCTGGGCCGCTCGACGTTCGCCTGACCCCAGGCCCACCCCCGGGGGGCCTTCCCCCGGGGGTTTTTCAGCCCCCCGAAAAAATCTTTCCTAACCCACTTGTCCCGTTGTATCCGATTGGATACAGTAGGGCAGACGAGAACGAAACCCAGGAACAAAGGAAACGACAATGACCACCGCGACCAAGACGAGCGACTGCCGGGTTTTCATGGTTGGGCACTACGGTTGCCAAATCAGTGAGCAAAGCGAACCCACGATGATGACCCGCCGCGAGGCTCAGGAAGCCTGCGACCGCAGGAACCGCGAGGAGCGGACGATTGAAAACGGGGAAAGCCCGTTCTTTGTCACCCGCAGCCGCAAATACGCCGCGGAGTGATCGGCAGGCCAACCCCGCCCCGGGCTTTCCGGGGCGGGTCAGGATCAAACCCTAGGAACAAAGGCCCCCACCATGCCGAACCTTGCCCAACTCACAAAGCAACTCATTGCCGCCCGCGAGGAAATCGAAGCGCTTGCCGCTGGCTACCAGACCGATGCCACCCGCGATGACCTTGCGGAGTTTCTGGAGGCTTGCCAGACCGTTGCCCAACTCATGGAAGACGAAACCGCCCGACGATTTACCCGCCTGGATATGGGGGAGATCGAGGACGCGGTAGATGGCTGGCTGGAATCCGCGGGCAAGGTTGCCGCCCGCCGTGGGGAGGGTTGACCCCTAGCCCCCCTGCCTGGACAACTTTGGTACAGGCTGGCACTTTTCGCAGGGTGCCCCCCCCTTTGCCGCCTTGCACCCGCAGGAAGCCGGGCACGGGCAAGGCTCGACAACCCGCCCGTTGGGAATCCCCCCGGAGCCTCCGCATTTGCACCCTACGGGGCATTTGCCCCCGGGGGGATTCGGGGCAGGGGCGGGGGGCCTGGGCCCAGGAGCGGGGCTATCCGGGGCCATGGCAGCATAGGCCGCGATGACTGCGGCTTGGCATCGGGGGTCTTCAAGCTCGACGGCTCCCGGTTCCCCGGACATTGCCGCCAGCCATGCCACGATTGAGCGCCAGACCGTCATTGCATCCCCCCCTCGTCGTGATCAATCCATGCCGAAATCGACTCCGATAGCCGCGCGAACAGCCACCACGCGGCGAGGACAACGCACACTCCAACGGCACTTCCGATAGCGGCGAAGCCGCCTACCAAAATGAAGATTTCAAAGAGTGTGCCCATCACCAACCCTCCCGATGGTTGAGGATCGGATGTCCTGCGGCATCGACAGGTTGAGCCTGGACGATCCCCTGCCGCTCCTCCGGGTGCCGCACTGATTCCGCAACCGGGGCATCCTCGCCAACGAGCGTGACCCATAGCCCCCAGCGCGCGGCAAACTTTGCCAGCCTGCCAACTGCGGTGAGGACAGGACGATCGGGGCGCGGAGGATCGGGGCGGATTGGGGACGAAGGCGAGGAAGCCAGCCACCATCCGAGAGCGAAGCAAACCACTAGAGCGAAACGACGATCGTGCATCTAGTCACCTCACCAGGGAATCAACGGGGAGATTAGGAGCAGGAAGGAACCAAGCGCCATTATCGATTGGCACGGGCTCCCAATTGTCCGAAGTCGAAAAGGCCCAGCTATCGCCCGCAGCCAAGACCGCTTCGGCATCCGCGCGCGAAATCCAAAATGACCCGTCCGGTTGATCCGCGGGAAACTTCGCGCCGCCTTGGGGGGGCCAAGCCGTTCCCCAGCTATTCAAGACGAGGACACCATCGCGCCCGCCTGGGGAGTTTTTTGCCCATCGCAAACCGGCGAGGCACATCTGGTGGGGCCAAACGCCGTTCCGCGAAATAAACGCTTGAGCGTCACGGGCCTGGGCCTGGAATCCAACGTTAGAGGCAATCGTGATTGGGAACCCTGACGACAACGCTTGAACCAGTTCATCCCAACTGCCAACGCGCGAAACCTTTTTGATCGGGTGGCGCTTGGCTTCGTTGTCGAACCGTCCCCCGTCCCCCTTGCCGCCGTTCCCCCAGTTGCCCCATTCCCGTTCCAGCGATTGGCCGCGCGTCAGATCGAAGCCGAACTCTGGATATTCCCGCTGGTAGGTCACGCCCCAATCACGCAACCACTTTGCCGCATGGAATCCCGTTGAACCATCGGAGTATCCGCCCGCCCCTTCGGGCCTGCCGCGGGCCTCGACGCGCGACCCGCCATAGATCGAGGGAGTTGAGGGACGGTAGGGGACCGCGGACATAAGACCCGCATCCCATGCCAGCGATTCCGCCAAAAAAATTGCGTGTTGCGCGCCATGAGCAACGCAACTGCCGATTGCCCCCTGGTTGCTAACCTCAAAGGGCTTGCCGTATCTCGCGCGGCTGGCTTTGTCCGCGGCGCGCCAGAGGAAAACATCCTCGCCCACGGGAACCGCCATGGCTTGCGGTGCCGCAGCGGCAAAGATTCCCTCCGCACCCATTGAGCGAACGAAAGCATCCGCGCCGTTGCGGTCATCGACCCAGCCCGTGGCTTTCTCGAGGCGCTCCGCAACTCTGTTCGTCGCCCGCTCAACGAGCGTTGCGAGAATCGCCATCGCAACGACAAAGGCGACGGCAGACCATGACCAAGCCTTTTGCTGGCGTGTCAAAGTCACCTCCCCGCCGCGATTGCGGAAGCCTTGGAAATGTCCTCAAGAGCGCGAACCCAGTTCGCTCGTTCGATGCCATCGACGGGCCCGCCATCGGTGCCAACGGATTCGTCCAGAAACTTTGCAATCCGCTCCCGGGCGATCGGCTGTTTCGCCCCCAGCGTAACCCCCTCCATGCGTCCATCGCGCGCCCATTTGCGCAAGTCGTCGAAGGCCGCAGCGGTCTTCAACCGCGGTTCCTTGAGGGTGCCATCGTAGGCAATGCACTTTCCCAACCAGTGCGTCAGCCGCTCCGTAGCCGTGGCATCCTCCGCGGCATCGGGACCGACAAAGGCCCCGCGGAGATCGATCGTAGGCCAGCCATCCGGGGCGGGGGCGGGAGCAGGGGGGGCAGGCATCGGCGCGGGTCTGTGATCGATCGCATACGCGACCATCGCACCCGCGATGAGAATTGCCAGGATGATGCTTCGGTCGGTCTTCACTTCGCGGGCTCCGAGAGTGCCGCGGCGATCGTGTCGAAAGCCGATTTCACGGGGTCGGTCAGTTGCTCCGCGGAGGCGAGCCGTCTTCGGATTGCGGCGAGCGCCTCACGATCCGACGTTCCCGCAGTTGGTTGCGGAACTGGGAGCGAAGGGAGCGACGGCAGCGCGGCGCTCGAGGGGGCAGGCACCAACCGCGGCCAAAGAAAATAGAGGAGCGCCGCAGCCAAAAGAATGTGCCAAGTCGAGATCATGCCGCGGCCTTTCTGACGATCGGAAGCAAGGATTCCAACGCGCCCCCCGCGGCTGCGATGACAAGCTGACGAACGGCGGGACGAATCAAGACCCAAACGGGGTACAGATACGCCGGGACGGCAAAGCCTGCGACCGAGTCAAAGAGCAGGCCAACAGCCTCAAGCGCCCATTCCTTTTTCGCGGCACCCTCAAGCGGAATTGAGTCGAGGCCAGCAACGGAGAGACGAAGAAGAGACACAACCAGCGCGCCAACGTCGGCAACGCTGATGCCATCCTTTGCCCGTTCCTTCGCAGCCGCGATGAAAGCGGCAACTTCGGCTTGCAGTTGTTCAGGTGTCATCAATACCCCGCGGGTCCAGTGATTGCGGTTCCACAAACCATGAGCGAATACGAAACCGTCCCCGTCGTTCCCGTTGCGGTCAACTTGACCGTCGATTCCGTTGACGACGCGGGCCAAGCGTGGGTCTGCTGGACCGCGAGAAGTTCGCCCCCTGGGCCAACGTCACCCGCGACCCGCCCCCAGCCATTCGAGGCCCCAGGCCCAACGATGATTCGCGGGCCCGTAACCGATTCGTTGTTCTGCAAGCGGAACAACCGAACTTGCCGCATCGTCTGCGTCTGCGTCATGCCGAACGTGGGGCCCGTCAAACTTAGAAGGTCAAGCGTCAGGCTCGATCCCCCGGTGATTGAACCAGAGGAGAACCAGACTTGATCGGCAATCGGGCCCGATACGTTGTTGAGGGAGTACGTTCCCGCTTTGCTAACCGCAGCCGTGTTCGTCCCGAGCGTCTGAACGTCCGCGCGCGAAACGTCAACCTGGGTTTTGATCGCGCCTGAAAATGAGTCGGGCACGGCGGGAATCTCCTACGGAATCAAGCCAAGGTCTATCGCTCGTTTGACTGCCGCGACCGTCTCCCCGATCTGGTACGCAATCAGTTCGATTTCGCGTTGCGTGTACGCGGGCCGCGAAGTGATCTTGCCCCAGGTGTCGCTAGTTTTGACGCGGTCTGCCAGCGGCAACGCAGACCCGGAGGGCGGGAGCGATTCCCGCCCGCCGCCACCGTGCCGCCAGTGCGAAGGCCGCGCGATCATGCGACCAGACTACGGGGAATCAAGCCGACCCTAGAGGGGGTCTGGCGTGTCCGCGATCGTCCAATCCCGCGGTTGGTCGCCCCCTGCGTGACGCTCCCGAAGCGTTGCCACCATCGGGGTCAGTTCGTCCGCGAGGGCGCGGTAGCCCCCTGGGAACTGCCGATCATCGTGGAGGCTCCCCGCGGCGCGGGCATCGGCAAGGATCGCAAGGCAGGCCAGAGCGGAGCCCAGGTGAGGTATCCCTTCCTCGTCTGATTCCTCACCCTCAAACCATGCCGCCAAATGACGCTGACAAGCGTCAACGTAGATTGAGGCGCGAACGGGGGAGGCCCGCCAATTGGCCCGCCCGTATTTCAGCGCGCCATTGAGCAAAGCAATACACCCTATGGCGCTTGCCGTCATCGGCCAAAGATGAAGCGGCAACTTGTGGGAGCCGATCGAATCCTTGGGGTTCATCGTGTCTGCGACACGGGCCCGCGGTTCCTGCGCCGTCTCAAGCTCTGCCGCCCCGCGAAGAATCCAATCGACCCCTTCACTCTCGCCCGCGGGTTCCGCCTGGAGATCATCGACAACAACCGTTGCCGCTCCCGCAACAGCCTCCCGATCATCCGCGCCGCTGTTCCCCCCGTCGCCGTCCACCCGTTCGACGGGCCATGACGATTCGCCCACTGTTGCGCCTCCGTTGCTTCTTGATCTGTGTATGGCTTGTGCGTCATCGCTTGCGAATGTCCTTCAAATCGCGGTCGCAATAGATCGGCATTGCCTTGGTTACCTCGTTGCGCCCGTGATCGATAACCACAGCGGCTTGGCAAGGTGGTTCGTAGGTCGCCGCGATCCTCGTTGCATACGCGGAATGACCAATGAGGCTTCCGTTGGAAACGTAGCGGTTGCTCCGCAGCCATGCCATTTGATGCCAATGCCCAAAGACCGTGAGATCGGCGCGGCCATAGCTGGCATCCCATGCCGCGTTCTTTTTGTTCACGGGAATCGTTATCCCGCCGACCCCGCCGAAACTCTTGTAGGCGTGACCGTGATGGGCGCGAACCTTGAAGCCGTCCAGGTCGATGATGTTAAGGTAATTCTCGCTTACCTTCCATGAAACGTTGCCGCACGTTTCCGATTCCGCCATCGTGAGATAGAGGTTTTGCTCAAAAGAATGATCCATTTCCGTACCTATCCGCGGGTCGCCCGTGCGCCCGTGATTGCCGCACGAAGTCGCCACGATGACTTCGTCTGCCTGTTTGGAAACGGCATCGATGAACCCGCGAAGCCGTCGCCCCGCCCAGCGGGTTGCCTCCAGCGGAGCGAGTTGGGCAAGCTCCGCGCAATCCTCATGGATCGCGCCCGTGATGAAGTCCCCGCCAAGCCAAAGGCATACGCGGCGAATGTCCGCTAGCCTGCGCTCATGATCGAGGATGACCGCGAAGCGTTCCGCAAGTTCCGCAATGCGACGATCCGCGATTTCCAAATCGAAACGATTGAGTCCGTTCGTCTCGAGGCGCACCAACTCCTCAACGTGCCAATCAGAGAGGAGCAGCATCATTGTTGCGGGATGCTTCCGCGCCTTCGTCGCCCTGGTCGATAGCCTCTTGGCTTTCACGCCAGCGAGGCCCGCGAGAACGTCCGCGCGTGTCCGCTCCGCGTCAATCTGTTTCAGTGCCGATTGATAGCGGGCTTTGAAATCGTCCCGCTCTGCCCGCAATCGCGAAAGCTCTGCATCGAGGGCAAGGCGAGACAAGGCCGCAACAGATGACGCAACCGAATCGGCTAGGGATTTGTTCGCTTTAGCCACGCCAAAACTCCTTGCCTGCCAACGGTGGAAATCTTGCGCTCGTTGAGGCTCTTGGCGATTGCCTGGGAGAGCGCGTGAGCGGAGACGTTCCGCCCGTCGCCGTCGCGGAAGTTCCCCGCCAGCCATCGCAGTTTGATCGACTCGACTTCGCGGTAGACCGATTCGGGAATATCGGTCCACCAACGCGGGGTCTTTTTCTTAAGAAGCGTTTCCGCGACAGAGTCGGCAATCGGCTTTGTGGTCTTTGCCATTACTCCCCGTCCTCGTCTTTGTGCCGAAAACCGTGGGCATAGACGATGCCCGCCAGTTCGTCGGCAAACTCCACAACCGCGTCCTCCGAAAGATCGGGCCAACGCGCGTGAATCAATTCATGAAGGATGACGTTGAGCCGGTCTTCGCCGTGGAGCTTTTCAGAAACACGGATCGTCTTTTTCTGGTAGTCGCAATCCCCGTAGATCGTTTTCGGAACCGCGCAAACGCGAATCCGCCAACGCTCCCCGCCGATCCATATTTGGCGACTACTCATGACCGCTCCCGTGGCCCACAATTGTCGATCGATTCCGAGCGTGTCCAGGGTCAAGAATCAGTCTGGGAATGGGGGGTATTTGGCAATCTCAATCCTTGCCGCCTCAATTGCGCGGCCAATCATGATTCGCGCTGCGGTTGCGAGGAACGGAATACCTCGTTTGCTTGCGGCTTCCCGCAGATGCTCAACCACTTCCTCGATCCTGCGGATTGTTTCGTCCGGTCCCCAGGCATCCATCTTCGCCGCGAAGGAATCGCAACCGCAGCAACCTTCATCGCGGAGGCCGAACCAAGCGAGTGATTTTTTGAGTTGGCATCCCGGGCCGCAGAGGTTTGGCTTTGGCTTTCGGCATTGCCGGATCGCCCCGCGGACCTTCGAGACGAAGCCGCAGCGCGGGCATGTGGCGTCGGGGGCTGACAGGTCGCAATTCATGGTGACAGCGTCCACGAAAACGAGCCTTCATAGAACCCACTGCCATACGGGAGTTTAAATAATTGAATCTCTCCTGTTCCAGACTCTCCAAGGCACACATCCGCAATCCCCAGCCTGCATCCCATAGCAAGGATGTAACACTCTCCGTCAAAATGCCAATACCCACTTATCCACGAAGACGCATAAGGTTGCGCAAACACTCCGAAGCCATTGTCAATGTTCACGCCAGCACTAAAGAGATTCAGTGGCGGCGAAAGCGTGTTGCACGGGCTAGGATTGTCGTATGTAGACAAAAACTGATTGCACACGCCAGACGAACGAAGCCACGAAGCGACGACGTACGTTCCATTGAGCGACGACAGATTTGATACGGTTCCGGTCCACGGAGATGTCGCGGTTAGTGAAGACAAGCCGCTAATCGTGAGATACACTTCGTCCGGTGGCGGGTCGCCGTCGCAAAACGTATCGCACGATGTAACAGTCGGGTCTTCTGGGTCTGGCTCGTCGTAGCACTCACGAACGATTCCGTAGAGAACGTGCTGCCGCTTCTTTGTGTTCCATCGGATCGTCGCGCGAATCGTAAACGTGGTTTCCACGTTGTCGCAGAGTGACGAATACGAGACGGTCCCTTCCCCCGTGTGCGGGTCTGACGTTGAAGCGTCACCTCCGCCGGACACAAGAGGCACCGATCCCACCGTGACCGCACCATCTGCCGCCGTGATGACTCGACCATCCGGGGCGACAAGCGATCCCGTCGAAACAATCACCTCGACGATGTTTTCCGTTAGCGCGGACGACGACGGCGGGATCGTGCTGGCACCGAGAACGTAGTTATTGCGCCAAAACGACACGACCACGGAGCATGGGAATCGAGTGCCAGGACTACTACCTCCGAGCGTGAACCCACCGCTGACGCGCTGATACCAAGGACCGTCGCCGTCCATCCCGTCATACGGGTCGGAAGTGTCGCTGTCTCCGGTTGCGGTAAAGAAACCGTCCGTAGTGTTGCCCGCCTCCGCGCCCTCAAAGAAGCGAGTGTAGACAACCTCAAACGCGGCACCCGTGTGCGGGTTCGTGCAAGTGCGCTCGCACGGATCGCACGGGACGCAGGTGCATTGCTGGCAATTGCCCTTCCCTCCAAACAGCATCACGAGCACTCCGTCCATTGAAGATGCCAAGTTGAGTCAATCAGTTCGCAGCCGACCCAGAAACCCCCGGTCGGTCCCGTGACCGTCTGGGCTCGATTGATCGCAACGAACGTCGTGCCCGTGACGATTGCCCCCGCCCCGGTGTATTGCTGGACCGATGCCGTGGCCCCCTTTGTCCATGTGCCCGAAATCTTCCCCAGCCGCGAACCGCCGCCAGCGCCAGACCCGATCCGCAACAGGCACCATTTGCCGTTGCCCGTGCCATCGCGCCAAAGGATTGTCGCGGGCCCCGATGACGCAGATTCAAACGCGGTGGTTGATCCCGCGATTGGCACCGCGAAGCCGTGGCTAGCGTCTAAGACATTGATCTTTGCCTGGACAACGCCAGCAATTGCCGCCCGCCCGAACTTGCCTGCGGCGATCGGTTCAATCGAGACGACGAAAGCCCCGGTCCCTCCGGTTGCAGGGACAACACCCACAACCGCGGGCTCCGATTGGAATTGGGCAACCGCTGCTCCCGTGGAGCTTGTGGGAGGGGCTACAACGCCAGTGATCGCTAACACCCCCCAGTAGCCAACCCCCGTGCCTGCGTCGTTTTTGACGTAGATTTGGTGGTTCAGCGGGGCAGGCCCGCGAACCCCGGAGGCTTCCCGCCCTCCCTGCTCCCCTAGGACGATATCCGCCGCCTGTTGCGCGCGGTTCCAAGCCCTCGCGGAGATTGCCCCGCCGATCTTCATTCCCTTTTCAATGCGCCCGTTTCGCGTCATGCGACACCAATCCCAAGGTCCGCAAAGGAACCCCAGTTGTAGACTTGGTTAACGTAGACGAACTTCGGGACTTGAACGAGCGACGAACTAGCTTCCTGCTTTTCATAGACCACCCATAGGTAATCATGCCCGTTCTTCTCAACCCCGGTGATGCTGCCAATCGTCAGCGCTGCCAGCGTCTTGCCCGTGCCGCAGTTGGGGGCCGCGGTGAATCGGTAGCGAAGGTTCCAGGGACCATCCCCGCGGTCTGCGTCCCATTCCTGGGAACCGCTGCAACCGTGAAAGAAAACCTCTCCAGCGTCGAACCCGCGGAACGTGGCATCGTTGATGCTCTTTGTCGTTGCGGCAACTTTGCGGATGTACGTTGAAGTGATGTAGCTAGATGGAACGTCGTAAACTTCCTCCCAGGTCAGACCCGGGATTTCGATTTCGACTCCGTTGACCCGCTCGCCATCGACGCCGATTGCGCCATAGTGCCGCGGGACATTGGTGCTTTCCCCTGACGATCCCCAGCGACGTTCGCCGTTGTTGACGAGCGGTTTCGTGAGAGTGCCCACAACGGGCGCGGTTGTCACATGGGTCGATCCGCCCGTCGTGTCGAAAGACCGGGCGCGGCGAACGGGAGTAGTCTCCGTTGAATCCGCCCCCATCTTTTCGTAAGCGATCGTGACTTGCCAAGCCTTGTCGCCCAGGTAGGTGACCGAATACGACTCGGCGCGCAGCTTGACCGAGATGTTGCCTGGATACTGCCAATAGGCGAGCGCGGACGAAATCCTCGAGTTGGCTTCCGCGTGGACGATCGTATCGTCGGTCGTTCCGAAAACCTTGTAGGACTTGGAATACGTTGAGGGTGCGCGCTTGCCCAGGCGAACGATTGTCGCTTGCCGCGAATCTTTGTCCTCAACCCACGTTAGCGGCATTGCTCACTCCTGGACGATATTGCCAGCCAAAACAGCGTCGCGCGTTTCTTCGGCCACCTTCAAATGCCTTTCGGCAAGGTTGTTGCCAACCCCCATGCCACCAGCGGCAAACGCGGAGAATGAACCCATCACTTCCGATTTCGTCTTGGCTGCGTTGCCAGCGCCGCCCAACTGCGGGCCCTTCTCGGTCAGGATGTCCGCAAGGATTTCGGCTTGGGATCGCGGATCGAAGTTGGCCCCAGCGCCGGGCGGCAATGCGGGGCCCATCTCGCCAGCAATTGCACCAACTGCGGCAACTTCGGGACGCTTCAAAGATGCCAAGCGCCCCGCGGTAATCCTGTCCCTCTCTTCTTCAAGAATGGCAATGCGAGCCGCGGAGCCTTCGGAGCCCTCCACTCCTGCCAGCGAATCAACGAACCCAGGCATAGCCGCGAGACGCGCGGCCTTTGAAGCCGCGTTTGCATCCATCTCCCGCTTTACCCGTCGATCGCGCCCGCCTTTGTGCAAGCTGCGAACTTCCGCCCACTTGATTTTCACTGCGGTGATTGCGTCATCAATGGAGTCCAGCATCGGACGCAAAACGTCGTTGACCGCTCCAGAAATCATTGCACCGACACCGCGAACCGCGATTACCAGACCATCCCAAAACTTCTCCCACTGAATAGCAATTCCCATCGTCAGGTTGGTGAATGTGTTTTGCAGAAACACCGCCCACGGGCCAACCACCGACATGATTGCATCCTGGCCCTTGATCCATTCGACGGTCGTTTTCCCGATGTCCGTTTGCAACGCGACAAAGGCAACACCGATCGCGGCAACCGCGGCAATGGCTGGGGTGGCAAACACTGCCCCAATCGTGGCGAGGGCACCAATCGCCGTGCCAACTGCCGACACGATTGCACCAAGCCCCGTCAGCGCCACGCCAAGCGCGATTGACCCCGCAGCAACAGCCGCGATCCTAACCACTGCTTCCCCGTTTTTTTGCGTCCATTCGGTCATCGTCTCGATAGCAGACAACACCGATGGCAGCATCCTTTCCAGAGCGGGCGCGACCGCTTGGGAAACTTGGATTGCCAGACGTTCGAGCGCTGCGAGAACCTTGAGCCCGCTGCCAGAAAGCCCGCTCATCAACTGGTTGAACTTTTCGCCCACTGGTACGGCTTCGTCCATGGCTTTTCGCATATCGCGGAATCCTGCCACCCCGGATTTCTGGAGGATGGCAGCGGCGCGGATGGCATCGGCACCGAAGACGCGGCGCAGAACGTCATCCTTTGCGACTTGCCCCAGGTTGCCCATCGATCTGTTGAGCGTGTCGATGATGTCCACAAGGGGTTTCATTTGCCCTTGGGAATCGCGGAAGGAATCAACCGTCAAACCAATTTCCTTCATGGCTCCGACCGCGTCATCAGCGGGAGCCATCAACCGCATCAGCATCGTTTTCAGCGACGTTCCCGCGTCCGATCCCTTCACCCCGTTATTGGCGAGGACCGCAAGCGCCGCGGAAACGTCTTCGATCTTTTGATTTGCAAGCCCCGCAACGGCGGAAGTCATTGAGAACGCTTGAGCAATTCCCTCAATCGATGTGCTGGACGCATCCGCCGCGGAGGAGATCGCATTGGCGGCAAGGTTTGCGTCTACCTTGAAAACGTTCATCGCATCGGACATGACCACCGCAGCGGCGGCAACTTCCATCTGCCCAACCTTGGCAAACTCAATCGCAGCTTTGCCCGCGCCGCCGAGAACCTTTTCAAGCGGCATACCCGCTTTGAGCAACTCGAGGAAACTTTCCGCAACGGCAGCGGGGCCCATGCCCATAGACTTGGACATTTCCATTGAAGCCTTCGTGACTTCGGCAATGTCCTTGCTCGTTGCTCCCGTGCTGGCCTGGATGTTGAGCAACACATCTTGAAACTTCGCGCCGCTGCGAACGCTGGCAGCGAAGGGGGCGACCGCAGCCGCGCCCATCATTCCAATCTTCTTGCCAGCGGTGGAGAGGTTCTTCCCAACCGCTTGCATCTTTTGCTCAACCGCTTTGAGAGTGCGGTAAAGCTGTTTCGGATCGGCTCCGATCTCCACGAAGGATCGACCAAGCCGAATTGCGCCTGCCATGCTCACGGTAGTTTTCGCCCGAAAAGGCGCTCCATATCTTCGTGGCTGGGGGGCTTGGCTTTCGGCTTGAGCTTGGCCCCGCTGGGGTGCCGCTCAATCGGTTTGACGGGACGCGCGCCCTTTGATTTCAGCGCGTTGTCGATGCGGGCTAGGAGGGTTGCGGTATGCCACCAATCGGAATCGACTCTTCCATCGCGGGCGAAGAACAACTCTCGGAAAGTCCATTCCCCGGGATGGACTCCAACGATTCCTGCGGCTTCCCAGATTGCAGGCCAGAAAGATCGGAAATCGCTTTCGAGAGGATTTCCTTTTCGGCCCTTGCCAGTTCCGCCGCCACGAGTGCCAGGAGTTCGCGGCGGCGCGTCGGGAAAAAAGAGATGAGTTCCCCTTCAAAGGCATCCCGGGCAATCTCAAAAGCATCCCCGCTGAACCCGTCTTGAAACTCTTCCGCGGTAAGTTTCTTCTCCTCAATCTGCCGCGAGAGGACAACGCGGAGAACCTCGACCAACTTCGTGTAGTTGTTGCGGAACAGGGTAAGCGCTGCGTTCGCCGTGGGAACGTCGCCCAGGTCAAAGGGTCGCGTCTGCGTCTGCCCGCCCTCGATCTCCGCTTCGTAGGTCACGGCATCGCGGACGCGAAGGACCGAAGTCGTTGTAAGGGCAATCTGCCATTCGCGCCCGTAAGCATCGCGGAAACTTCTCAACGCAAACCTCCCATGGATTGCTCAAGCGAAATCGAAAAGGCGCGGAGCCCGTCAAGCGGTTGCCCGTCGCCAACTCCGGTGACGATGAAGACGAGGCCAGAGGGCAGGCCCGTTGCCGTGACGGCAACCGTATCCCCGGAAACTGCCAAGTTCGCCGCGGTGACCGCGGCGGCATCGTCGATCGTGTCAATCGTCAGCGAGTAGGAATAGCCCGTCGAATAGGACGCGCTAGCCCTTGCTCCGTAGGCATCGACTCGCAGCGTGGACGCTTGAAGATCGACCGACACATCCCGCACCCCGGGGACCGGGATGCCATCGAATGAGATCGAACAATCTTTGCCCAGAGAAATGCCCACGCGGCACCCCTCTTACTTTTGGCGAACGGTGATCGTGTAGGTAACGAGCCCGTCCAGAGGTTGGCTTTCCTCGACGCTGACCGCGGTGTATCCGCTGCCGCTAGCGCGGAGATCGGAGATGACCGCGTCCGCGTCATAGCAAGTGATCGTGGCTTCGTTCGTGACGAGCCCGCCCGTGACTTGGCGATAGCTGGCCCCGGTTGCCGCCACAACACCCCGATGGGTGCAATCGACAGGCTCGACCGATTCGCTCCAAGTCACATCGATGATGCCAGTGGCGCCCACCGATCCGGTTGGCGTTCCGGCTGCATAGCCAAGGCTGGGCATTGCTGCTCCCTCTGTTGGTTACTGAACGCCGCGCGAAAGCTCAACGTCGTAGGTGATGATCCCGTCGAGGGGTTCGTTTTTCGTAACCTTCACAACGAGATACTTGGCGGATTCAACGAAGCCGCTCGCACAGGTGTAAGCGATCGTGACCGAATCCCCTCGCGCACACCCGGGGGCATCGATGCAATTGACCGTGATCGTTGATTCGATCCAGCCCTTTACGATCCGGCGATAGGTGTCGCCCTTCTTGGTTGTGTCGTAGGTCGCGGCGCTTTCCGAGTGCGTCAGATCGACGGCATTGGAAATGCCAGTTACCGAAACGTCTTTGCCAAGCGTCATCGTTACCATGGTTTTCTCCGGGGGCGGATACCCACGAAGGTAGGCCCAAAAGCCGAAAACCGAGAGGGGGTCTGGCTAGACGTTTTGGACGCTGATTGCCGATCCCGTCCGATGGAGCGCGTCTTGGAACTTCTTCATGATCTTCCCGCGAACCGCGAAATAGCCGATCTCCATGAAGGCTTTCCCGCGGATTTCCCGCTTGATCGTCATGAGGGATTTGCTGAAATCCCCTTCCTTGAGGAACCCGTAAACGGTGCCCTTGGGGTCTTTCCCCTTGCGCATGTCGCGGAACTTCCGTTGCAGTTCTTGAGCGGGGGCAACGAACGAAAAGGTTGCCGTACCCCCGATGTCGTGAAGGTCCGCAAGCCATTGGGCCTTTGCCGCCCCAACGACAACGGATTTGGTTCGACCGTCCCAATCAGATTCGATAGAGCGATTGAGGAAGCCCTTTGGAAATTGCGATGTCTTCCACGAAGTCACTTTGTCAGGCTTCGGGACGCGGTAGACCGCGGCAACGAACTGGGTTTCCCCGCCGCCCATCTTCCGTTTGACGAACCGCCCTCGACCATCGCGGATTGCATTGACTCTGCGTTCCGGTTTCCCGGGCTTCACAACGTAGAAGGTGGGTTTGGTCGCGGGGCTACGCTGCGACATTTGCCGCTGAATCGAACGGCGCGTATCCATGCCCGCCCACTTGAGCGTTTCGCGGGTGGCTTGGTCATAGCGCTTGAGAAGTTCGCTGGTATCCCAGTGAAACTTGGTCGTTGCCCGCGCCATGCGTCACCCCTGGAAAGAAGGGTAGGAAACCGTGATTGCAGCGCGCCAAACGTTGCGATCGTTTAGCGCGTCGTCGGGGTTCACATCGCAATTGACCGTGAGCGGCGAGCCGATGCTGTTGGGGAACGTGACCGACTCATCCCATTGGTGGGCGAAGAGACGATCGACAAGGCTTTCCGCCATGTCCGAAATTGCGGTCAGTTCCAGGTCGGTATCGACCCGCTGGGCGAGGTAAACGTACACGGTGTAATTCTTCCGCAACCCGTTGGATCGATGAAGGCGCAAAGGCTCGAAGCCCCCCGGGGTAACGATGATCGCGGGAGCGTTCAAGTCCTCAACGTCTTTCTGAACCCAGTTCATCCGCTCGACCGTCGTGCCAGCAATCGGCCACGTTTCCGCGACCAGTGCATCCGCGACGGCATCCGCGAGGGTCTGTAGATTGGCGCTCATGCGATCCGCTCCGCGGTGCCTGCCTCAACCTGTTCCATCGCGGCAACGTTGGCCGCAATTCGCTGGTCATCTGGCAATCGTGCCAGAGCTTCCCGGGCCAGCGCTAGGGCCTCTGGTACGTTTCCTAGGTTCCAAGCCGCAACGGAGGCCAGATCGTAACCCCGTCCGCGGGAGTCTGGATCGGTGGCATGGGTCGCGGGCCCGCTGGCATCGATAGCCTTGCGGGCAAAATCAAGGCAGGGTTCCCATTCTTGGAGATGGTAGCAGCGAAGCGCGGATAGCTCCCAGCCGTCCGGTTCCTGCGGAGCTTCCTTGACCGCTGCCCGCAGATGGTTTTCGTCCTTCGTCAACCGCCAGAGTTGCCGCCGCGCGTAGGCCCGCTCCGAATAGTTGCCGCCCCTCATGGAGAGATAACGGGCAAACTCCGCGGCGGCGCGGGGGTCGCCCTGGTAGTCCATCTCGCGGGCCAGATACCAGCGCGCCCGCGCATCGTGCGGGGACTCTCTGACCGCGACTTCCAACAAGAATAGATCGGTCTTGTGGGTCTTCCCCTGGTCGCGGTGATGGACAATCTCCAGGCCCTCCGCAACCCGCATGACCTTTTCCCCGGTCCAGCACATCAACCCCTCATGGGTCGCCTGCGACCAGCGGAAGCCCGCGCGGGAATGGACCCGGTCGCAGTTGAAGACCACCCCCGGAGAACCATCGGGGCGGAAGCTCCAGACGTAGCGGTAGGTAAGGCAGTTGACCGTGTCATCCCAGGCCCGCTCGATGGCTTCGCGCCAACCGGGTTGAAGTCGCTCGTCTAGATCAAGGCGAATGGCAACGTCGATGTTGCTTGGCAGATGATGAAGGGAAAGATTGTGCGCGTCATCCCAGCGCCACGGGACTACGTTGCCATGCACAACCGTCACGCCGCTTTCCTCGAGCGCGGCTACCGTGCCATCTTCGGAGCCCGTATCGGTGACAACACGGCAGTCAGCATCGCGGCACGATTCCGCCCACGCTTTCGCGTGTTTCTCTTCGTTGCGCGAGAGCGCGTAGATTCCGATTCTCATGCGTCTACCTTTTCGATGATTCCCAGGCGGCGCAAGCCGTCCTCAACGAAACGGACTTGCCGCCCGTGGGCTTCGCAGAAACGAGTTACGGCAAGCTCAACGGATGGGTTGTCGCAATCGTCCGCAAGGATTACGGGGCAATCCGCGACCAGTGCCAGATCGGAGAAGCAACCCGCGTCCGAATGGTCCCCGTCAACGTGGGCGAACTGCGCTCCATCCGGCAGACGATAGATCGAATGAGAATTGCAGACGATCAACCGGGCATCGATCATTCGCTTTTTCATCGTCGCGCGGAACCACGGAATCGTCTTGTGCGAATCGTCGTCCAAACCGCCGTCAATACAAATGGCAGAAAAGAGCGCTCCGATATGTTCCGCGCCCTTGGCGAAGGCCAGCATGGAATAGCCAGCGCGACTACCAATTTCAGTCATTGGGCAGATGTAACGACCGAAAGACTGCGCCGCCGCGCGGGCAATTGCCGCCTTCCATGCGTAGTGCATGGCAACGCGGTCATCCAACTGGAACCAATCATCGGGCATCCAGGCCGCGGCAAGAACTGCGCGCACCTTGGCAATCAAGACTTCATCGGGCGGATTCAGTGCGATCATTTGGCAACACCTCCAGTTTGCAAAACAGGGGCGCGGTTAGGTTCCAAGCGGCATCCGCGGAGATCGTCACCGCCCAGGCTTCCGCGTCCCGAACCCCGAAGGTCATTACGATTTGCTGGCCGCTCGCCGCGATGCCAGCGGCAAACTCAATTGCCCGCGGTTCCCGAAACGCGAACGGGCGCGAAACCCGTGCCAGTTGGAGGGTATTCGTAAACCAAACCAATCGATGCTCGTAGGCCCTCTGGTTGCCAACCCAGGCAACCTCATGGATGACCCCCAGCCAACCGCTCAAGAACGGGATCAATTGCGACCCGCCCCGAAAGCCGCGGGAAATCGGGTCTGCCTCCCAGTGACGAAGAAGGCAATATTCATCGGGATAGTCCTTCCGCTCTTGAACGGAAAGCGTGTAGCCGTTGACGTTGGCCGCATAGACCCAGCCCGCTTTCCCGATCAACGGCATCCAGTTTTTTTCGTGTTCCTGGGCCCCCGCCGATTCGATGACGCGGAGGGAATGGAAGCGGGCTTGACGTATGTCAAGTTCCGCCGTGGCGATCCGGCAGCGTCCATCAAACGGCGCAACGTCTCGCACCGTGGCCGATACGCCAACACCCTTCGCGGTTGGTCTTAGCCTGCAATCCTCAAGGCCCGTGACCGGGAACCCTGTTGCTTCGTAATCGGGCCCGTCAATGCGCCTCGAGGAAATGATCGAAAGATCGGGAGCGATTTCGCAGAGGATATTCGTCGTGCGAATCTTTCCCCCGTCTTCGTCAGGCATCACATAGCGACCATTCACGATTGCGTAGTTGGACGAGCGGACAATCGCAAGGAACCCGCCATCCCGCGCGAGGATCGTCGGATTGAACAGCGACCAACCTTCTTTCGCGGGGGGAACGTCCAGGCAAACGAAGGTTGCCGATGCCAGTTCGTCTAGGGTCGCAGCGTAGTTCGTGCGAGCGGAGCGAACGGCTTGTTCCGTTTCCTCATCGATGCCAAGCGATAGCAACCGCTCGCAGGCGCGGAGGCCCGCTTCATGCTCTCCGCATTTGTGCCCGTTGTTGGCGATTGATAGCAGGGAATCTATCACTGTGCCTCCGTGCGAAAGGTTCCTTCCGCATCATCGGATAGCGCGGGAGGTTGTCAATCGTTACTTCCCTGCTTGCCCCACGTTTATTCCCAGACCATGGGAGCTTGCGGCAACAGCATTGCCACGGCTTCATCCCACGGGATCACCTCGACCGCCGCCCCTAGGACCGATTGATCCGCAGCGCACCACATGGCAGCCAAAAGCCCGCCGGGCCTCACCTCCGTGAGTACATCGGCGCAGAGCATCATCCTGCCATCGACCAACGTCGCAGGAATTGGGATGCAGTTGGTCGTCCCGTAGGCGGCATGGAGTTGGCCGAGCCTCGCGGCTAGGTCGGGAGCGAACACAAGCGCTAGACATCTGGCATCGGTGACCGAGATCGGCAGGAGGAGGTCACGCAACAGCATCGCGTCACCTCCCGAGAGCGTTGTTGAAATCTATCACGGCCGCAGTAAAAGCCGCCGATGTTGTGCCGTCCAGGCCAGTGCCAACTGAATACATCCGCACAGTCGCCCGTGATGTTGCAGTTGGCACGGTGCCGTCGCTCAAACGAAACACATGAATAGATCGAGTAATGCGTGTCAGGGGGCGATCTTGCGCCCTCCGCGCGATTGATTGACCTTCCCTAAATATGACGCACGATGTAGCGGATTGCCGAGTGCCGATAAAGTGCTTTTCGTCCGAGACAAGCAGTTTCGTAAACGGGAACTCTCCGCCTGTGAATGTACCGATGCGAGCCGACCTTCCACCGTTCGCGCCGTAGCCGCCTGTGTTCTCGTCAATACAGCAGAGATTCACACCGCCTCCACCATACGACCCAATCACAATGAAGTCTGTCGTGGTACTGAGTCCTGTCGCGCTAACCGACAAGTGGACGCTAGTTCCGTTCGGCAGCGAGGTCGTAGCAAACCCTGTGTCTAAATACTTGACTACGTCCGGGCTTCCCTTCAATCCGCCGCCCGTACCACGCTCAACAAAGTCTGCCGAAACAAAGTTGACATTAGTCTCAGTCGCGCTCCCGTAATTCGTGCCTCCAAACTTCGGTCCTCGATAGAGCGGTACCAGACAGGCAGCAAGATTACTCCCGCAAAACAGATTGAGTCGATAAATAGCAGAGCGAAAATCGCCATCGTCGGCCGCTTTACAGAATCGTGACACAGCCGAAATTGTGTCGTCTGTTACTTGGCCTCCGTTTCTGCGCGCGCGGTTGGCCCAGTCCAAAGCCTCAACGTGCCACGTTTGATCGGGCATAGGAATCGGCGTCGGAGTGCCAAGCAAGCCTCGCGGCATCTGCGAAAACTGCGTGGGCAATACACGAATACCGGGATTCATCAGAGATCGGCACCAAATGCGATAACGTCAATGCTTTCAGCGTTGTGCGTGGAGACGACAATCGACCACGACGCCGAAGGTAGAATGAGATTGCTGTAGTTCGTACTTACTCGCACGCCCTGAACCGTCGCGGAAACAGTTGCCGCAGCGATGGCATATTCATCGAGGAACCGATAGTTCGTGCCGTCGTACAGCCAGGCTCGGACTTGTCCGGCCGTCGTTGTCACGCGCGCTTTCACGACGATCTCGGTAACGCGAGTGCCGGTCGCCGCGCCGGTGATGAGCGTGGCAACAGCCCCCGATCCGTCGCGGTTCGCGTTTGCCGTGGCGACGTTCGTCGCGCTAATGCGGGGCGTGACGGCGAATACAGGTTCAGCGGCCATAGCGGGCTCCTAACGGAACGAGGACCACATGTATAGGTTGATCGCGGCGCGGGCGCGCGTGGTGAGGCGAGCGTTGGCGAGGGTGCCGGTTGTGATGTCGGAGGCGGAGGTTGACCCGGAACCCGTCGGGCCGGTCGCGCCGGTAGCACCAGCCGGGCCCGTATCCCCGCGAGGCCCCGTAACCGTGGAAGCCGCGCCAGGGGCTCCGGTGGGCCCCGTAACGGTCGATGCCGCACCTTGGGGGCCCGTGGGCCCGGTCACGGTCGAGGCTTCCCCAGGGGCTCCCGTGGGGCCCGTAATTGATGCCCCCGGGATTCCGGTTGCGCCGGTGGCCCCGGGGCTTCCTGCGTTCCCCTGGGGGCCCGTAACGGATGGACCCGTGGGCCCCGTGGGCCCGTTGACTCCCTGCGAAACGAGGTAGTCCCGAAGCTGGGAAACGGAGGCGCGGCGCGCCCCGCCAGCCTGGGAGACAAGGACAAGGTCCGCGCCCGTCATCCCCGTTACCGCGGTCAGATCACCAACGCGCTTTTGCAGTGGCATTGGTTACTCCACAAGCGGAACAACGATTTCGTCGCCCTGCTCTGTGACAATGTAATTCAGGTCGCGGTCGATGCGCTTTGTGTGGACTCTCACCAGCGATTCAAAAGCGTCCCCGTAATGGAAGACGGGAACCCCCTTTGGCGCGGCAACTTCATAGAACCGCGCGACCCCGTCCATCTCCTCAACGATTTGATCCCCTCGCAGCGGAACCCCGTAGGGAAGCGCGGCAACGGTCATGAGGAAGTCGCGCGATTCAAAAGTTTCGATTACCCCGTTTTGGTTCGCGGCCTCGAATGTCGATCTGCCAATCGTCGCCAAGCATTGCGAAGTATTGGCCCCGCGCTTGTACGCGACCGTGACCGCAGCGGACGCGGCAAGTTGCCCCGCCAGCCATGCGGCACCAGATCGGAGGAGATCGGCCAAGGCAACACCTCACGCGGGAACGCAAGCCCCGCGGGCGGCAGCGACGTTGCGCCAACCGCCCGCGGGTTGCGTGGGATCAACCGTCGATGAATCACGTTCCGACGTTGAGCAACACCTTAACGGTCGTGTCGGCAGCGGCACGGGCCGCAGCCAGACGACCCGCGTAGACACCCGTTGAGGCGTGGGCAATTCCGCTGGTCGCGTAGTAGCGGATAGCGGAACCCTGGGCCCCGGTCGCGCCGGTGGCACAAGGCATGAAAACCACGCCGCGGGTCTGGACCGCGCCGAGCTTGTTCGCCGCGATCGGCACGGCGGCAACCGTGACGAGCGTATCAAGGACGATCACCTGCCCCGCCGTGACAGCGGAGGCCGGGGTGTAGTCGATCGATTCGCCCTGCTGGAAATATCCGAGATCGGCCAAGGGATCACCTCGTTTCTATGGTTGAAGTTTTCAATCCTCATGCGGGGCGGATGGCTTTGTCACCATCCGCCCCGCCGCGGATTACACGGGTCAGGAAACCGCCATGCGGAGAGTCGAGAGCGGTTCCGACTTCGACACGCCGAAGTCCATGTAACCGCGGATGCTGACACCGAGCTTGTCAGCGTCAGCCATCACGTTCTCGATCACCGGGGTCTGCTGACCGTTGAGGAAGACAACGTCCATCGCGGAGAGGTCGGCAGCGTCAGCCATGAGGAACCAAGTCGTCGAGGTGGTGAGGTAGTTGCTCACCACAACGTCGTATCGGCCACGAAGAACATTGTTCGACGGGGCACGGCTGGAAGCGTTACCGACACCGTCCGCGACGAGAAGCGAACTCGTCATCAACTCCGCGGCAGTGATCTCCAGTTCCGGCGGAACGAGGAGAATCCGCGGAGCGATCCCGAGCGGGTTACCATCGGGATCGGTCAACTTTCGGAACGCGGTCGCGGCAGTCTTCAAGGAAGACAGAGAAAGCGCGTTGCCAGCCGCAGCCGTGACCGACTGGTAGTAGCTGGCGTTGCTGGAAAGGAACTCCGTCCAGATCGTCTCGTTGAGAGCGAGAGCGCTACCGCGGCCCATCCGCTGCGGAACAGCCGAAAGAGCGTTCAGGTCATCGTTGTACATATCCTGCCGCGTGATCTGGGTCATGATGCCCCAGGTTTCCGCGGAAAGGCTGCGCTTGTAGTCGGTCGCGTTGGCGGTTTTCAGTTCGCCACCGTTACCAACCTTCTTGAACTTGAAATCGCCATTCAACCGGAACAGGTTGATAGCTTTGAAATCGTTGACCGAACGAACCGCGCTGATGCGCTGCCAAGCGTTCTCGACAGAGTTGAATCCCTGGAGGAGAAACTTGTTGACCACCGCGGAGAGGAGGTCAGCGATCTGGTGCGAAGCGAAAGCGGCCTGGATGATGAGCGGCAAGCTCCGGTCGTTGACCCGCGCGCTTCCCGTGTATCCGTTGGCCCGCGCGGCTTGGACGAACACTTCGGAGAGCGAGAGATCGCGCCGGTTCTTGTCTGCGGCTTCCAGGGTCTTCGCGTCGTAATGCTTCTCCACACCGTGGAGGCCAGCATTGACGCAAAGCGCGGCCTCGATCACCGATGCCGAAGGCATGGAAGCCTCGACAACGTGGATCGCGGGACCGGCGGGACGCTGGGCCCGGGCCTCCAGCAACTTGGCAGTTGCGGCCTGGGCCTCCAGCAACTGACCCAGCCGCTCGTTCTGCGCGGCAAGCTCTGCCCGCAGTTGATCGAGCGAAGCGGGGTTGCCGTCGCTGACGCTCGCGCCATCCCCGCCCTTGGCCTGGACGATGGGAGCCTTGTTATCCGCAGCGCCGTTCGCCGCGGCTTCCACCGAATCGGTGGGCTTGGGGTTCGTGGCGTCGTGCGCCATATCGAGGCCCTTCATCGCTTCCGCAGCGATCGCGGCAGACGTAGCGGGGTCTGCGCCCATCAGGACAATAGAAACCTCCCGTAGCTTGGCGCTACGGACTACGGAGATTGGGCCCACGAAGTCGCGCCCGTTGACGGCAACCCTCTGGCCCGCGGCGAAGTTCTCGATCCGCCCGGGGTCTGCCCCGATGCTGGCTTGGAACTTCATTCCCTTTTTGGCGAGTTGCAGAACGCGCTCCGCGATGGGCGACGTTCCAAAGATTTCCCCCGACAGCGTCAACTGCCTGCCGTCGTTGTTGGTCATCGACGATTGGCCCAGGATCGAATCCAGGGAGGTATCGTGCCCCCAAAGGATCGGAACGCTATGGCTTGCTTCCAATCCAGAGAGATCGACAACGAGCGGATTGCGCGACCA
>Ga0181343_1000120_pt1 | contig 35929 bp, 51 predicted proteins | sample Su13VDMLBSD_FD_130110 | JGI IMG/M metagenome (GOLD analysis project Ga0181343, IMG submission 130110) | Freshwater viral communities from Lake Michigan, USA - Su13.VD.MLB.S.D | ecosystem: Environmental > Aquatic > Freshwater > Lake | place: USA: Michigan | collected 2013-07-15
AGCCTACCAAAAGAGAACAATCATGGCAAGGGTCTATTCGGGGTTATTTCAAAAATAGAGAATGCCCTCTGCCCATGCCGTACCATCGGATCGGAATTCGACTCGGCTTGCGGAAACAATTGCTTTCCCGTCTTCGTCCATGAACCATGGATTCTCATATGGATTGTATCGAATTCTTTTCGGAGAGAAAAGAGTCGGCATCGCATCGTTCCGATTCCATTCGCCCCATACTCCTGCATGAACATTCTTTACCTTTTCACGCAGGACTCGTTCTCTACCTTTGATCGATACCTTGAAGATCGCACCATTGGACAGAACGATATGATTTCGATGGGCAATCACCCTGCCTGTACGCCTGTTCTTCACAGACCAACAGTTCTTATGAAGATTGCGATAGATGCATACCTTCTCAATCATTAGAGAGGAGACCATCCCATCGCAACCAAATGATTCCAAATCTTTCGGGCTGTCTTTCGATCCGTCTGATGAGGCTTTTGTGTCAGGGTAATCGTATAGTCGATTCCAATTGATTTGATTCCTTGATTATTGTTGGGAACAAACCATACGGACATGGCATCATCCTCGGAGTCGATGGAGGTCTCAAAGAGGACTTCACCATGGGGAGAGGCAAGAGCATGGACGATGGTATGGGCGACGACCATATGGAGAAAATTGGAATTCAAAAGGGGGGTAAATGCGGTTTCCCCGTTACCAGAGGGGTGCGGATGCATGGGGAAGCGTGTGAGTGTTAGCGAGCGTAGCCTGAACGCCGTTCAGCGTCAAGAAAAAAAATCAAAGAATGTTTACTCGCTCTAACTCATTGCTTTCCCCCATTCATGATGCGAAAAAGTTCCTCACCTACGAGTGCTTCGAAGTTCTCCAACTCACTCTGCGTGGTGTTGTCCGTATCGTAGATGTGTGCGATTGTCTGCGTGGGTAGATCGATGAGACCGATGTTGCCAGAGTATGAAATGCTCATGACTTCATCCTTTCTCCAAGAATCATCGCAGAGCCGAATGAAGGTCTGTGCATCCACTCGGTGATAGTTGCGGGTGAACTCGTCCTGTGCCAGATAGATGGGATCCCCGTTGGGCACGGAGCCACGGGGAATTCCAATTTCTTCTAGCGAGTGATATGTGGTACGGGTTGCCATGGTTCAGTAGTCCTCGTCTTCGTCCTCGTCTTCGTCCTCGTCATCCTCAAGGATGTCATCGTCCTCGGAGTAGTACTCATCGTCATCATCGATGTCCTCATCGTCCTCTCCGTCCTCGTCCTCTTCGATGTCATCCTCATCGATGTCATCGTCCTCGGAGTAGTACCCATCCTCGTCCTCGTAGTTATCGGGATCGGAGGGGTCAAGGGCGAGGAGGTCATAGTCATCGTTCTCGGGGTCATACGGCTTCGGCATTTGAATTCATATCCTTTCTTATGTAAATGCTCCCCCACCATGGGGGAGCCGTAGGGGTTTGGTTTCTTTTACTTCTTGCTGATCAGGTCAGCGACTCGGGTCAGGAGGGGGCGGTTCGCTCGGGTAGCCGCCATGCTCTTGGTGAAGGTCTTGCGGAGATCACGGAGACCGCTCTTGGAATTCATATCGACTTCATCAAGATCGAACTCCTCGTACTTCGTATCGCACCGAACCACGATGTACTCGTTGAAGCCACGACCGTTGGGGATGCCCGCCCAATCGTTATCGTCCCAAGACTTCTCAACCTTTTCCACAGCGGCTTGTGCCATCTTGGCACGGACGGCGGGGGTCAACTTGGCATCCACCATATCCCGCATGGAGGTATTGGCGATATGCTTGGCAAGTTCCCGACCGCCACGCTTGTTGATAAGGTGAATGCAGATGGTCTTCGCATCGGTGCGATCACGGACGATCTGCATCAGGAGGGCAGACTGCTTCTCACGATCAAGCGTGTACTCGGTGCTGCTCTGATCGTAGTTCACATACTTGTAGGTGGCGGTGTAGTCCTTGCGGGTCTTCTTGTCACGCCACACGATGCGGGGCTGATTCCTCCAACTGCGATCCGCATCCTTATTCTTTTCATACCAAGCGGTCTTGTTGAGACCCACAAGGTCATCGCTCGGCTCACCATCGGTGAGAACGATAAGATTCGCAATCTGAACCCGCTTGACTCGCTTGAACTCGCTGACAATCTGCGGCATTCCAAGCAGGGCGGCGTTGGTCGGCGTATTGTCAAGCCGCATCCACTCCACCGTATAGTAGGGGGTATTCCAATTATGAGTCTTAAGAGCCTTGCGGGTCGGGTGATCGTCACCCACGCCGCCGCCACCCACGAAGGAGGCAAGGAGCAGGAGACCGCAAGTCTCCATGAATTCGTTCTGCTTCATGCCGTCCTGAAGGAGGGTGAAGAGTCGGGTGCGGACGGTCTCGGCACCATAACTGTTCTTCTTGAAGGACGGGAGTCGGGCGATGAGCGAGTCATCACGGTCGCTGAACCCGTAGAAGGTGAACGGGACATTGACTCGGCGGCAGAAGTGAGCGAGGGTCACCAACTGCACCATCGTATCGTGGAAGATCGGAGCCATCGAACCGCTCATGTCGAGCAGCAGGACGATGCCGTGATTCTTGCCTTCCTTCACATAGGCGTTCTGAAGGAAGATGTCTTCAGCGATCCGATAGGCATGGAGGCGATTCGGGTCGATGCTGCCCGTTTCGGCAACCGCCGTCCGCTTGTGGGCATCAGCAGCCTTGCGGCGGTCGAACTCGGTCGCAAGCACCTGAACCGCAGGGGCGTTGTTCGCCTTCCATGCGGCATACACATGGTTGCCCATGGTTTCGCCGTTCACCTTCGCTGCCCAAGTCTTAAGACTGTGGCGGGTATCCTTAAGAGTCACCACATAACCCGCATCGATCTCGGGGAGATCGGCGTAGTGGATTGCAGGGGAGGTGGTATCGACAAGGTTCCCAAGACCCTTTTCCATGTTTTGCATGGTCTGGCTCATGGGAGCAGGATTGTCGGTGGACTTGGCTTCGTCAGGCTTGCCCTTCGACTCGCCCTCTTCGGCATCGGAGTCGGAGGAGTCGGAGGAGTCGGCATCCATATCCGTATCGGACTTGGACTCGCCGCCCACATTCCCGTCCTCTGCATCATCGTTCTCGCCCTCTTCACCCTCGCCCGTGCTATCGGACTCTTCGTCCGCATCGGACTCGGAGGAGGTATCGGAACCGTTTCCTTCGCCCTCTTCCTCTTCGCCGTCCTCTTCGCCATCGGCGGGGACAGCACCCTCTTCGGTATCGGACTCGTTCTCTTCGCCGTCCTGCGGCTCCGAACTGCCACCCGCACCCTCTTCGCCGTCCTCACCATCGGAGGAATCGGAGGAGGCATTGGACTTGTTATCGGAGTTCTGCTTACGAGCGAGATCGTAGATTTCCTTCGAAAGCGTCACCACATCATCCCAAGTGATGGTAGTGGCAACACGCTGCACAAGAGGAAGTTCTTGAGCAGAGAAGGGGACTTCGATGAGCCAACCAATCTTATACTGAAGATTGATACGGTCGATGAGCGGCAGGGCAGCGATGCTATCGATCTTCTTGAGACCGAAGAGATCCCGCTCCTTGAGTTCCCGATATCCCGTAGCGAACGAACGCTTCAGACCAGGGAACCGTGCCTTGATCATGCGTTCGATTCGGGCATCCTCAACGACATTGAGGTAGTCCTTCGCCACCATGTAGTTCTTGGGGTCGATCCGCTTGCAAGCCTCTTCAAGGGGCTTGCGTCCCGCAGGGGTATGCAGGGCGTGACTCACTTCGTGCCCGATGAGCATATCAAGCGCATCAGCGGACAAATCCTTCCACATCGGAAGGATGAGAACTCGGGTCTCCATGTTGAAGGAGGCAGTCTGCGCCTTCCCGTCATACTCAACCGTGATGTTCTCGGTCGCCATCAGACGAGCAAGTTGGCTCTTGGCGGCGGCGTTGGGGACGGGAGTTTGAGGGGCTAGGGCAGTCATTTGGGTCTTCTCTCCGACACCCGAATATTACCATATCCCCCGCCGTTGGGGAGTCCACAATAGGAATCCGAGCAGTTTTTCTGATTATCGGACATGAAACAAATAATAGACGATAAAGTATTCTGTAATTCATGCTCCCTCTACTATATGCACGGGCGTAGGAGAGTCCGATAATAATTTGGATCAGAAATTCCTCCCCGATTGCACTCCAATAGGTTGCGAACCATGGGCGGTTCTGCTATTCTTCACTTGTCGGAAGGAAACCCACTCATGACGAACCTAACCCCAAAGCAAGCCGCCTTCGTCCGTGCCGCCCGTTCGGCGGGATACACTCGGACGATTTCCCGACCGCAAGTAGAACAGGTCGCCGCTGCTGCGGGACTGAACATGCCTCAATGGCTGACCAACGATGCCGCCTATCGTGCGGGTCGTGGTCTCTACCGTCTTCCCTCGCTAGAGGGTGATGCCCCTGCCGTGGCTCCTGCTCCCGCCCCCGTGGCGGTTGCGGCTCCTGCCGTTCCTACGGTCGCCGCCGCTCCTGCCGTGAAGACGGTCGATGCGGTGCCTACGGTGGCTCCGACCATGGATGCCTCCCTCGCCTTCATGGGCGGGGCGAGTCTCGTCCCCGACCGACTGCCGACTTATGTGCCCTTCGGAGCGCACCGTGATGTCGCTGCGGTTGTCAAGAGCCGCCGCTTCTATCCCGTCTACATTACGGGACTGTCGGGCAACGGCAAGACCACTACGGTCGAACAGGCTTGTGCCGAAAACAATCGTGAGTTCTATCGGGTGAACATCACGCCCGAAACGAGTGAGGACGATCTGCTTGGCGGGTTCCGACTCGTCAACGGTGAGACCGTTTGGGTCGATGGTCCCGTGATCGTTTCGATGAAGCGTGGCGGCATCCTGCTGCTTGACGAAGTTGACCTCGGAACGGTCAAGATCATGTGCTTGCAGCCCGTCCTAGAGGGCAAGCCCGTCTTCCTCAAGAAGACCAATACTTGGGTGAAGCCCGCCCCCGGCTTCAATGTGTTCCTTACGGGTAACACGAAGGGACGGGGTGACGATACTGGCAAGTTCGTGGGCACCAATGCCATGAACGAAGCCTTCCTTGATCGTGTCCCCGAAACGGTCGAACAGGACTACCCGACCGAAGCGGTTGAGACCAAGATCGTGAGGGGAGTCCTGAAGTACCTCGGCGTTGAGGATCAGGACGATTTCGCAGTCGCCATCGTGAAGTGGGCACAGACGATCCGCAAGACCTATGCGGAGGGTGCCGTGGACGATGTGGTGACTACCCGCCGCCTCGTTCAGGCAGCGAACGCCCTCTCCATCTACGGTGACCGCCTGAAGGCTATCGAAAAGGTGACTACCCGATTCGATGCCGCCACTCGGGCATCCTTCATCGACCTCTACAAGAAGTTGGACGCAGAGGCTGACGGGGGCGAGAACACCGAAGCCCTCGGTGAGGCTCCGACCTCGGCTACGGCATCGACCTCCAGCACCGACCCCCACAAGTGCCCGTTCTAATACGGGACTGACAAACTCTCGGTTTCCTTTCCTCTGATCCCCTCGGTCATGTGACCGGGGGGATTTGCTATCTATAGGATTGGACAACCCATGGGGATATACATCTGGAGACCACGCCGGATGCCGGAGGACCATTTCGAGATGCCCCGTTTCCCTATCAATAGAATCAATACATTCTTATGACTTGGGAACAGTCACAGGGGGCTGCCTGCAATACCTCGTCGTAGTATTACCAAACAACTTTCGACCTATCACTTTCTAGGTAGAAAACGCAAAGGTAGTAAACGATGTTTTGTATACACCTGGTGTGGCAAAATTCGCATGAAAGCGATCTTATACTTTCATATGAATGGGGCATACTCACATAGGACTGGCTGTGCGATCAACCAGCAGCCCGCTGGCGATATTCGTAAAGGCGATTCATATTCGCAGTATGAATTCGTGATGCTCGGAGAGATGTCATCGAGTACCGCAGGTCATCGAGATGTGCGGTGAGTGACCCTGATTCATATTCGTAATCGTAAAAGAATACGAAACTTTAGACCCCCCTTTATAATCTGGCGGTACATGGCATGGAGCCTCGGTGGGGCGAAGCACCCCCACCCCTCCGTCCCTTTCCAGAATTCTCCAATTTCTAGGATTCACCCCATTCCCCCCATGGGTCTCCCCCATCCCATATTCACAGATCGACTCCCCGTGTTGACTTTCGCATATGACTTGGGAACCTCCCAAAACACTTACGGGTCTCCCAAAACACTTACGACACGCTCCCTCTCTCCCAAAACAATTATGAAGACCCCCCCCCCCTCTTTCCAAATGAAAACTCCCATACATCGAAAATCGAAAAAAATTCCCCGCCAAAAAATCGGTTTTACAGGTCGAACTCCAAAATACTAAATAATCATGAAAGGAGTTCCCATACCATGAAAGACTCACAGCCTCACATGCACCTCACTCCCGTGCAGCGCATTCTTCTCTGTGCATCTTCCTTTCTCATCGGCATTCTGATCGCCCGATGGATCGACCATCTCGTTAGGACTCTCTGAGGACTCTCTGATACACCCTTCTCTAAATACTCCGTGAATATCAGGGACACTTTCCAATCCATTTTTTGGCACACGCTCTGCATCGTGCCCAACACGATCTACCTTCTTCTCCTCATTCCCTTTTGGGCGGTAGGAAAGATTCTTGGAGCATGTGACAGACTCACCGCCCATAAAAGAATTTGATCACAATAAAGACCTTCTCACATCATCTCGCCGTCAACGAGTCCATCGGCAACATTCTCTACCTCGTTTGATGAGACTATAAGAGAGAAGAAATATTGGATTCCAAAAAATCGGCGCAAGCCGCAGGGTGTATGAAAGAAACTCTAAATAAACGGCAGGAGATATATGAACATGCAATTCAACGAGAACTGGGACGGCATTCCCCGGCGCAGCATGGGATTCGGTGAAGCGGTGAATCCCAAGCGAGACTACGGCAGGGCGGCACAGAGCCTGATCGACCATGTTCGAAACAAGTCCTCCTATCTCCATGGCGAGATCAAGGGAAGGAAGGTACATCTCCTCATGACTTCCTGGAGTTATGAAGTGAATGCCAGCAAGAAGTACATGGCAACGGACGAGAAGTGGTACGGCTTCTGCCCCCTTGATGACGGCACCGTGATTCACTTCATCACCAACTTTTCCTCACGGCACAACTATGCATTGTGGGGTTCGATCACCGCTGCCACCATGAGCAAGGAAGATGCACGGCGCAACTACCTGAAGATAAAGGGCGACAAGGAATTCGAATGGGAAGGCGACATCAAGGCATGAGGTCTTTCGAGGAGTTCATCACCGAAGCCAAGAAGCCCAATCCCATGGCATTGGAGGCAGAGCGTCTTCGCATGGAGGTGATCAGAATGATCAAGGATGCCCTCAAGACTCCCAATCTCTCCAAGCAGACGAGGGATCAATTCAAGCAGAGGCTGAAGGAGTACCAAGCCGTAGACTACACATCTAACTTCTTTCTTCGTTCCGATTTCAAGTTCCTCATCAAGGCTTTGAAGGGCATCCCCGCCGAAATCAAGCAAGATTTGAAACAAGATGTGTACTGGCGCAGAGAAGAGGAGAAGGACAGAAAGATCATTGAGAACCCCTACACCATCTGCGACATCCTCAGCGATTCAAGCCCCAAGAGATTCATCGACCTGATCCTCAACGGGACTCCTGATGTATCGAACCCCCCGAAGTGGATGATGGATTTGGAAAAAATCAAGACTGCCTTCGAAGATTGGCTTGAGGCTCAGGGCGGTCGCAAGGTGGAGATGATCAAGCAGTTTGAGAAGATGGTCTCCTGCAAGAACCGTGCGACATGGGCTGCATGGGGCGGCAAGGCATGGCGTGGAGTTTCACGAAGCCCCGCCATCGTGAAGAAGTATTCTTTCACGGGAGAGGTGAAGAAGATCGGCAAGAGCGAATGGCTCGTTGCCAAGGGAACCTACAAGAGCCGCTACGGGGCACAGTCATGGTCTGACGAGTGGAGAACGGCAGAGAGTTTCAGTTACGAAAACATTTCAAATTTGGACAACCCCATCGGAGTGGTCTTCGAAGTCGATCTCAAGAAGAACGAAAGTCTCCTGAGTGCCGATGTCATCAAGAAGATATCGGTGTATGGAAAGGGAGCGGAGCGTGAGCGGGAGGTCATTCGTGTCGGCAATGCGGTCACCCCCGTGATCATCTATGTCAATCTAGAACACATAGAGGACATGATCAATACTTCTTCGGGGTCAAGGGTGTTGGGGGCAAAGGCAAGGATGCATGTCTACAACAAGGCTGTCAACCTCATCGGCGTGAAGGGTGCGGACGCATTCGCCAAGACGAAGGCATACAAGGATCTTGTGAAGGACTTCACATGAAGTCATACTTTCAACTGCTCCTCTGCATCAAGGAAGCCACGGCTGCACCCGTTGCATCGGTGTCCCCCGCCAAGCAGAGTTGGGAGCGGATTCGGAGAGAGGTGGGGGGAACGCCGACCTATGCAGACATCGGTCATATCGAGGTTGAGCGAAGTCAATACCACATCTACGGACTCAAGAAGAGACTTGCGGTTCCTCACGAACTGTGGTGGACGGACGATGGCTCTACCATCAACAGGAAGAAGCAATTGAAGCGGGGCGACTTCATGATTCATGGCAGGGCAGGAACGAGAAACCCTGGCGGTGGCGGCGATGGTGATCTTGTCGGCATGGGCGGCGACAAGTCTCGCTACAAGGGACGCATTGATCACGAACGGAAGGCAATCAGCATCGTGCTTGGCAACGGCGTTGACTACAACAGCATCCTTCGAATGCGGGCATTGGAGAAGGGCGTTGGCAACATCATCAGCAAGATGAAGCGATTGTATCCTGACTACGGTGTACACTATTGGAATGATGAAGGAAAGGTGCAGTCGGCATGAAATCTTTCATCGAATACATCACGGAGGTGCAGTCCTTCATGCAATGGGTTGCACGGAACGCAGAGAAGCGAAAGGGACCGGCAGCAGGATCATCAAGGAAATCCTTTCCATGGATGCAGAACGGGAACATGATTCCCGGATGGTGGCATCCGACAAAGCAATGGTTCACCTTTCGATTGAGCGGCGATGGTTACCATGTGACGAACTTGGTGAAGAATCTTTCGAAGTTCGGAATTTCAGAAAAGGAACTGATGGCTGCTGCGGAGAAGGAAGCAGCAAGGGCATTCTGGGAAAACGATATGAGAAAGGAAAGGGGACACAACATTGTCGATGCCGATCATGTCATTCGCATGATTCGCAAGGAAGACATCGACAACTCCTTTCCGATAATGATGCTTGCCTACAAGCGTGGATGGCTCCGTGTCTATGGTGGCAAGTTTCATACGGGAGACTTCGGCGGAACCATCGAAGGCACGGACAAGAAAAGCATGAAGGCTGCGATCCGTGAGATCGAACAGTCCGCTGCCATGGTGGGCATCGATGACATAAGAATAGATGTGACCGAGCGCAAAACCACGGATGACTACTTTCCGAAGTTTGCAGTTCTAAATTCAAAGTTCAAGCGTGATGCATACATGAGATCCTAATATGAAATCTTTCAACGAATACATTTCCGAAGGTTGGTCAAAGGAATACAAGCGTTCGATCAACTGCAACAATCCCAAGGGGTTCTCTCAACGGGCACATTGCCAAGGCAGGAAGAAGCATGAGAGCATACAGGTGGACGAAGCATCGAAGACGGTGAACTGGGTTCGTCCCAAGGTCGCCACTCTCAAGCAGGAGTATGAGATCGAATACAAGAAGCATCTCATTCATGATGTGGGAAATGTGTTTCCAACCGTTGAGTCATTCCTTGATGCCGCAAAGGAAGGCATCGTGCGAACGATCACGAAGAACCATGACTACTACATTCAGAATCGTTCGCACACGAAGAACATGAAGGAACTTCTTTCGCTCATCAAGACATATCGTTCTTACCCGCAGTATCGAAACGAAGACACATTGAAAGCCATGAAGGAAGCAATGCTGTCGGGCAAGCCGATGGATATGCCCATCATCGTTCGTGAGAGAAACATCAAGGATATCGGAAAGCATGATCGAATCTTTGCGGGGAACACTCGCATGGACATGGCATTCATGCACGGTATAACTCCAAAAGCATTGATTATCTTTCTGCCGCAGGGCGTGAAACTCTCATGACAAACTATTTCATTCACAAGGAAACGAAGCCCTTGACAGGATCGATTTCCTGATTTATACTTTTCCCAATCATGCAATCCTTTTCAGCACACGCAGTCCTTTCCTCGCTCCGCTACCATCGCACCCGCAAGAAGCGTCTTCGGTATTCTTTCTTCGAACTGAAGGCAGACAACATCGACAAGATGCCCCGACTGTCGTATGGGATCAACGAGGTGCAGGACATGAAGGTTGTCACCAAGTTGCCCGATGGTCAGGAGACCATCAATACGGCAAAGATCGGTGATGTCATCATGAGCGGCGTGAGCGGCGAGAAGTATGTGATCCGCCGTGAGAAGTTTCATAATCTCTACATTGGAATGATTGGCAAGGAAGTCTCTCCTGAGCAATCTCCCCGCATGGTCGCCCGTTATGAGGACAACGAGACAATTACCTTCAAGGCGGTATGGGGCGAGGACATGATTCTCAAGAAGGGGGATTATGTCGTGCAGGAGAAGGACGGAAAGAATTTTTACCGGATTGCAAAGGCAGAGTTCGAAAAGACATACGAACGCATTCCCTAAATACGCTCAAAGGGGAATGAGCCATGACCGATCCGATTCGAAAACTTACCGATATTGCAAACACAATCAGCGAAGCAAGAGATGTCAAGCCAAAGGACATCAAGGCTGTTCGTCTGTCTTCTCAACCCGGCAGGAAGAAGCAGATCACGAACGCCAACATGATGACTGCAAATGATGTGCAGGAAAAGGCACATGAACTGGATGAAGCCAAGCAGCAAGTGATCGGCAAGTATCGGTTCACTCCCTTCACCGAAGGCAGCATCAGCGGGTGGACAATCAGCGTTCAGAACATCGGGGAGGTCGGCTACATTGAAGCCCCTGCCAAGAAGAACACCGACACTTCGGTTGCTCCCTACAAGGTGTATCGTTCGAAAGGATCAAGCACCGCATGGGAGCGTAAGTTGGTAGCCTATCCAGGCACCGAGACCAAGATTATCAGCGAAAAGGAAATTCGTTATGCTCCTCGCCAACTACTCAAGGCTGTTGCCATGTGGATGGACAAGCACGGCACCAAGGCGATGACGGAGGAAGTGCAGGGATTGCAGGAAAACATGATAAAGCACTTTACCGACCTTGGCGATTTAGCAAAGAATATCAATCACAACGCCGTCCTGATTCGCAAGAAGGATCGTCCCAAGGCAAGTGATGTGCAGAACTATCTTTCGCAGATAGCAGAATCCCTCGCTATTGCCCACAGTCAGCAGCAGGATTTCTTGCAGGGTCTTATCTTTCATCTTGAGGGTCTTCATAAGAAAGTCATGAGTCCATCCAAGCACGGGAACATGGAGATCATGAAGGACTTGGAGTTCATGATCCGTGAATTGAAGACATACAAGAAGAGATGAACCGGTAGTGACTTATGTACGAATACGAAATCGTCAAAGTGGAAAAGGTAGTTGACGGGGACACCATCGATGTTCTCTTTGATGTCGGCTTCAGTATGTTCCGAAAGGAACGCATTCGTCTGAATGGAATCGATACTCCTGAATCATTGACCAAGGATGCTGAAGAAAAGGCTTTTGGTCGTGAAGCAAAGGTGTTCGTGGGTGAATGGCTTCGGGCACAGAAAGCACTCAAGGCAAAGACCACGAAAGATGACAAGTACGGGCGCATACTCGCATTCATCTATGGGGACAACGGTTCTTGTCTGAATGAGGAAATGGTCACCAAGGGTTATGCATGGAAATATGATGGTGGCACAAAGGTCAAGGACTTTAATGTTCTGATGGAGCAAAGAAAAAGGTTTGCCGAGGGATGAGGAATTTTTCCGATTGGCTTCTTCTTGAAAGAGAACTAGACCGCCCCACACGGGATGCGGCAAGGAAGTCTTTCGAGAAGTTCAAGAAGAACCTGATGGTCATACTTCGCAAGCAAGCGGATGCATTTGTCAAGGACATGGCGGCGAACACGGTGTTCAACTACACTATGGACAGCGACCATACGATTGCCAACAACCTGGTTTATGCATTCACTCTGAAACAGCCGTCCTCGCATTTCGTTGTTGCCACCAAGAACGGATGGGATGTTGTGATCGCCATGTGCATCAAGGACGAGTCGCAGATGGTGCTGCCTTCCTACATCACGATGAAGCAGTATCGACAGTTGGTTGACAGGGGGAACATCGTCCTCTTGCAGACAACGCTTCGAAGCACGGTGGGTAGGTCAATGTTCAGCAGCGGCAATGCCAAGGGAACCTACCATTCTGGAAAGATGGGAAAGAACAATCCCGAGGTTCAGATTCACCACATGGAGACATTGCAGTTCAAGTCCGACAAACCCTTTCACACGGCAATACATGGTATGCTCCGTGCGAAGATTGATGGGAAGTCGGCACAGGCAATCGCCCGTCCATTGAACAAGTGGCTTGATCAATTCGAAGCCGAACTGTCCAATGCGGCTGATATCTACATCCATGAATTCATCCACCTGTTCGATGACTTTCGGTACAAGTCCAAGTCAAGCCATCCAGGCAACATTAAGCGTGGCATCGATTCTTCCTATGACAGCAAGGACATATGGAAGAAAGATTATTACACAAGCGATGCAGAGTGGAACGCATACTTTCAAAGTGCAGCGGAGATCGTTGAGAATGCCGTACAGTCATTCCTGATTGCTGCCACCAACGAACGGGCGGCATTGGCGGCATTGAGAAACAATTCGCAGTTCAACACCATGTCCTCAACAGCAAAGTGCAAGGAGGTTGCGGAGGTGGTGATAGCCGACTTGTATCGAAAGATGTCCGATGCAATCGCTGAACCTTGGGCAAAAGAACACATGCAGAAGTTCGGACTTGACAAGTACAACATGGGTTCTGTCGGCAACTTCTGCCTTGTCTTTGTTTCATGGCAAGCATACAGTACGGCAAAGTTCTTCCTTGATGATCCAATGCAGAAGAAGAGGTTCATGTCACGCATGGTGTCCATGTTGCAGGATGTTCGCAACATCATCAACGAGTACAACACCCGCATGAGTCAGGGCAAGGTGTCAACCGTGCAGGAGTTCAATCGTGCAATGGCAAATTTCAAACGCATCGACAAGACCAAGTTGCAGAATGTATACAACAACATATACAGCGGACTAATGACGGGCGAAAAGCCCTTCGATCCAAAGAAACGAGTGGAGGTGGGGTAATGGCAGATGTATTTGATCCGAGCAATCCTTTCGCAGATCAAGACTTTGGGTTTGAGTTGGTCGATGCACCGCCGCCTGAACCAACTTCTTCTCCTGTTGTTGCATCCGCCGACATGTCTGGGGTTGAGGCAAAGTTGAATGATATCATTGCACGAATTTCAAAAATCCCGACAACATCTCCTGCCGTAACTATTCCAACCGATATTGCAAGGAAGGCAGAGGTTGCAAGAATAGAAGAAAAGATCGACAAGGTTCTTTCGATGGAGATCAAGGAACTTGCATCAAGCCTTGAGGGAACGGAAGGAAACATTCGTGCCATCATCGATGAGGTGGAAGAAAGAAAAGCACAGGTATTGACGGCACATGCAGAGAGTATGAAAGAAATAGAGAAGTTGATTCTTCCTCTCCTTTACAATCTTCTCAAGAATCCAGACAAGCAATACATCAAGTGGACAAACCGTGTCGAAATGGTGAATTCGCAAATTGCAAAGATCACAGCCGTAACACGGAAGCCTTTGGAGTTCTGATATGAAATCATTCAGGGGGCATCTCATGATCGATCATTTGAAGTATACGGATACCGATCCAAAGCACATTGAGACCGTGATGCGGCAGAAAGAAGATCCAAGCACGATCTTGGGCATTTGCTTTATGAACGGTATGACTAGTAGCCCTCTTCCATCCCCGCACCCGAATGGAAGCACAGAAACGATTCTTGAGTTGAATGAAGTTATTCAGCGTCAAGCCGAGGCAACAGAATCCGAGAAGCAGTTCACCGTTGCGATGAATGATGTAAAAGTACACTATCAGATGTGGGCTGATGAGGCGGAAAGAATTACGGGGACAAAATATGGATATGACTTCATGAACAAGATTGCAACATGTGGCGATGGATATGTGAACTACATGAAGTTGATTCATGCAAGACCTCGACCATATCAATTGGCTCCCATGTTTGAAAAGAAACTGTCGATTCTTACGGGCGACCCCCGCACCGGTTCTTATCCTTCTGGACATTCCTATGATGCATGGTTGATCGCATTGATACTCACCATGGAGCATCCCGATTACAGAACAGAATTCATGAGGATCGCAAACAGAGTATCGACATCCCGAATGATTGCGGGTGTTCATTTTCCATCAGACTTGGCAGCAGGAAAGCGACTCGCAATATCTGCTCTAAATATCATCGTTGAAAATGATCTCATAAAATGATTCGTATTCTAGCCATTTCTCTGTCTTTGCTTTGTTGCGCCCCCTCATGGGGGGAGACTCTTGTCATTCCTGTTCAAGACATACTCATGGAGATTCCTAATTTTGGGAATGCGCCTCAGTTCAATTTGAATGGCGGCTTCTTTGGTGGAAGTCCAATAGGGGATGCGGGGCAGCAAGGAAGAAAGACGGCGAAGCAGCGTCAGCAAGAACTGATTGATTTGCTCCATGCCATGTATCCCGAAGCATTATCCATAAGCATCTGGCGAGGGAATGTAATAATTCGACTCCCATGATTCCATTCAGCAAATTCATAATCGAAACATCTACCCTAGAGAAGGGTATTGTGCGAATTCATGCTCCCGCCATCGCAGCGGCGATTTATCGGATCGGCAAGACCGTTGAGTTGAAGGGCAAGAAGTACCGAGTGTCCAAGCATGGTCCGATAACTACAAAGGGTGGAATGAAGTACATCGACATTGAGTTGGAGCCATTGGGTTGGTTCCCATAACTTAATATATTATCGGACATTAAAAACAGCAATAAAGGGGGTTGACGGCTAGGGGAAGATATGGTATCTTTTGGGTGTTGAGAGAGGAGCCACACCAATGAAGAAAATCGACCCACTAGCCCTACTGCTTGATCCCGACCAACTGACCCCCGCACACATCGGTGTGTCGGACGATGATTGGGGACGGGAGAAGGTGAAGGAGTACCGTGAGAAATTCCTGAAGTGGAAGGGTAAGATTATCAAGACCCGCCACATTCAAGAGTCGGTACAAATCTTCGATGGGGATTGGGAAGAGCGGTATTGGATTGAAGTGACGGTTTGGGACGATGCCCAAAAGAAGGGTGTTACCTTCCAAGCCGATAACCATTCGGTTCTCTTCAAGGATGCCAATAACCATCGCCTAGCGACTCTGTGGGTTCCGACTCACGATAACGAGTCATGGGTGAATTATCACCGTTGGTACACAACGGAGTACCTGAACGAGACTTCGAATTATTCGGCAACCGAATGGGTTCGTGCCGAGGTTCGCAAGTTGGAAGACGAGAAGGATTCTCTTATGAATCCGACTCCCGCCCGTGGACAGACCTACAAGGTCGTTGCGGGACGCAAGTACGCAAAGGGAACCACGGGCAAGTTGTTTTGGTGGGGAACCAATAATTGGGGCGAGTCCTATGGACTTGCCCTGAATGACGAGCGTGACGAGCGTGGCAAGTATAAGAATGTCATCTTCGTTGCACGGAAAAACCTTGAGTATGTTTCGACTCCCGAGGTTGATGCCTTGGTCAAGGAGTTGGACAAGCAAATCAAGGATGTTCAACTGAAGTGGGACGATGTTTATCGCACTCGCTACATGAACGCCATCAAGTTGTGGGCGCATGAGTTCGGTTACGATGCCGAGGTCACCCTCAAGCGCATCGCATCCGTGATGCGTGATCGTGGCTTGGTGTCCACGGCAGCGGTTCTCGCTACCGTTTAAAAAAGGATTGACTTCACAGGATGGGGTGTTATACTTCATCCTATCAACACATGGGTACTGCATCCAAAATCATCAGATTGCTCCTGCTTCTGTCGATGCTAGGGTCAACGATTTTCTTGGGTATGAATGACATTCTTTTGTCATTTGCAGGAATCGTTTGTTGGGTCGCCCTGACTTTTTTGTTGTGGGTGATTCTTACTCTTATCTTTTCCCCAATCATTGTTATTTGTACTCTGATTGGTGCGCTCAAGAGGCTTTGAAAAAAATCTTCTCCCCGATCTCCAAAAGGGGTTGACACAAACCAAAACATCGGGTATAGTATACGCAACATCAAGTTTCACCCACACACCTAACACACACTCACACACAGGAGAACACACAATGCCCCGCCCCGCAAAGATTCTTTCGATGAACTTCACCGCCATCACCGCCGCTCTTGACCGTGGCGAAACCCTCAAGTTGAAGGTTCTCGCCGCCGAGTACGGCACTTGCCCGCCCGTCATCAAGCGTTATCTTGCCGAGCATTACGGCGACAAGATCGACTTCGTGCCCGGTCGCAACGGCGGCGTTCGACTCGCACAGACGCAGAACAGCAACACGAACACCCCCACCATGGCGGCGGTCGCCTGACTCTAGGAGAATTTTGTCATGCCCCTACGGCCCCGCCAATTTAACTTCCTCGCTGCCTTTGAGGCAGAGCATGGTCAGCCAGACTATGTTTCCCGACCGACCCTCCTAGAGTTTGTCGAGAAGCATAAGGGGGCAAAGGGACCACACGGATACACCATCCGTTGGCCCGCTTGGTTGACCTACAATCAGTCCACCGACCGTCCATTCAAGAGTCTTCGCAGAGGACAATTCTTGATGACGGCGGCATGGGAGGAGTATAACGCATGGAAGGGCAAGAGCAATTCTTCGACCCCCGATGCTGATACTCCCGCCACGGGCAGCGAGGAAGTTTTGAACCACAACCCTGACTCTATGGAAGCGTAAATCCAAGGGAATGGGAATCATGACCCGACTGCTTGTGGAAGCAGTCAACACTTAGGGTGGAGATCCACCCAGAAAGAGATTTGTAGAATGTCTACGATGACCGTGAATGGCCCGAATGTGAAGATCAAGACCCGTAGCCGTATCGCCGTGCAGAACATCATGGAGGGCGACGAGTTCCTGCTCCGTGGTGAGCCGAGCCTGTTCGTCAGCAAGGTGTCCCGCAACGAGGCGAAGAACACCGTCACCATCTCGTTCGATGACGGCACCCGCCGCCGCTACACTTGGGGCGCAAAGGTCTCCATCAACGAGACCAAGGAGCGCAACTCCTACCGCCGCAACTCGCTGCGCCGGAACGGTTACCCCAACTACTTTGAGGTGCTTGAGGAGCAGTACGGCTGCTAATCTGAGAATCTGACTGTTCACAATGGGGTGCTACTACCGAAAGGTGGTAGCACCCTTTCCTCTCCATGCCATGGCCCCCGCAGCAATGCGGGGGTTTTCTCTTGATAAATATTCGTGGAGGTTTACTATGGCTAGTTCAAGTGGCGGTTTCAATCAGCGAAATAAAAGATCGTATAAGAACAGCATCCTAAAAAAGAAAGAGAACCGAAAGCGGAATCTTCGTGGATGCAGGGCAAAGCAAGAAAGGCAAAACAATGTCTGATAACATTATCGCACAGGCTATGGGCATCTTGGGTGGCACCAAGAAGAAGCAGCAGGAAGCCATTACAGCCCCCGCTACCCGACCCGTGGCTTCCGACCCCAAGCCCCGTCCATGGCTCCTACAGGAGGCTCCTAAGCCCGTTGCCGAGACCCCCTCTGCCGTGCCGACTCCCTTGGTCAAGGAATCAAAGGATGTTATCGGACGCATGGCAAAAGCGGAAAGAGTGGTGGTTAAGGAACTCGCTCGTTTCGCAACTCTCCATGCTGCAATTCTTGATATGAAATATGAGATGGAAAACGGTGGCAACCCAACCATCACCGAGCAGCGTCTTGATGAGATGCTTAAGATCGCAAAGGTGACTATCAAATGAAATCATATCTTGAGTACACAAGAATGCTCAACGAAGAAACAGTTGGGCGAGTACAAGTCCATTATGATTCCGTTGATGGATATGGAAAGCCCATCAAGGTAATCGCAACGGTTCCGCCGATGCAGGAAAACCCAATAGATAACAAATACGAGTTGTTTCGTTACATTGAGAAGTACATCAAGAACATGAAGGCAAAGGGTGTCATCAAGGGAAAGTATGAGATCGTTCATCCGAATGATCCCAAGTTCCGACAGAGTGCCAAAAGAAAAGTATCCTGACCTATTGACTCCTGACCGGAGTGTGGTATAGTCCACTCACAAAACCTTGCCAAGGGCTTTCTAGATGGCTGTTGGTCTTGGCAAAAAGGTGCGTTTACTGCCAACCGGTGGGCGGGATGCGCCGAGGACGGGTTATGCTAGGTTCCCCGTCCTTTCCTTTTTAATCGTAGGCTAAATACTCCCACTAGGAGCATTGTGCCAATGATTAACGATTTCCAAAGAAGAATTCTCGCTGAAGCCGCCAAGTTCGGTGGCGTGTTCGCCTCCAATTCACAGAAGATTGCAAAAGAATTGAATGAGGCTCCCGCTCTTGGATCCGACACGGCTACAACCATGTTCGGCTACAGCAAGCCGCAGTTCGAAGCCAAGATTCGACAATTGTTGCAGAAGATGGGATTCGAAAAGGGCATCACACGAATGATGACGAAGCCAAATGGCAACATGGTTCTTTACTTTGCCAACAAGGCAAAGGCACGGGACTTTGCCATGACCTTCGAAGGAATGACTCGCCGTATGTCGGGTGGAAGCAACATCGTGCAGTTCACCACCGGTGCAGACATGACACCCGATCAGAAGAAGTTCGCCACAGGAGCAGAGGCAATGGTGGAACTCATGCTCAACAAACTCAAGAAGGAAAGCCTTGACAACGAGTCATACATTTTCATGGCTCTTGAGAATCTTCATGAGGAGTATGTGACCGAGGGTGGCGTGAAGGCTGCTCTTGAGGACTTCATGTATTCTCTCCCCAAGGCGGCGATTGCCGAACTCAAACCGCTGATGAAGACCAAGGGCGGCGTTGCACAACAAGTCATGCGACTCGCTTCGATCACGGCGATTCTGAACAAGCACGGCGTTGTCAAGAAGTTTATGGGATTCAATACCGCTAACCTTGTCAATGATTACTTTGACACTTTCCATGGTGAGAGTGTTGAGGAAGCATATGCACATCCTGATGAAAAAGTCCTTGGCAGATTCTACGAGAAGACGGGCAAGCAAGCATTTGAATATCGCATCTCGCAGGACTCATGGGGCAAGAGCCATGGCTATCCTCACGAAGTTTGTGTTTCTCGAAAGGATTACAAAGGCAAGGGAGACTGGCGGGCAGCGAATGTCAAGGGAACCGTTTGCTACATTGTCACAGACGAAGGCGAAGGCGGAAAGCCTGTAGTTGAAAAGTGGACTATCACAAAGCATGTCAAGTATGTCAGGGCAGAAGGTTTTGAGACTGATGTTGAGGTATTGGATGAAGACAATTGGGGCGGTGGTTTTGAGACTTCCCGTGAGGCTCAGGCAAAGGTTCAGGCAGCACTCAAGGCAGATGCCAAGAAGCGTCAGGCTTTGATCTTGAGTGCCTTGCAGCAAGTCATCGATGGCAAGATGTCAAAGCCCGCTTTCAAGAAGTTGACAGGCTCTTCGTTTAATGACATTATGAAACTTCCCTTCTACTCAAAGAAGGTCAAGATGAAGAAGGAGGAGGTAGTTGAAGACGGCGAGATCGAAGAGGCTTGGGAGATGTCTGATCAGACCATAACTGAGAAGACAAAGTTGACTCCCGATCAATTGAAGCAAGTCAATCAATCGGTTAAGGCGAAGATCATTGCCAAGAAGCAGGGAAAGAAGGAAGAGGTAGAGGAAGAAGAAATCATTGAAGACGGCGAGATCGAAGAGGCAAAGGAGAAGTACCTCACAGGTCCAGGGAAGAAGGATCCAAAGAGAATCATCGGTATCTACACCATGAAGGGCAAGTGGATCAAGGACATGAACAGCGAGAAGGAAGCCGCAAACTTCGTCAACAAGAGTTGGGGAGAGTCGGTCGAAGAGGAGATTGAAGTCTCTGAACAGTTCAAGGCGGGGGACAAGGTAAAGGTTCCTCACAAGGGCAAGATGGTCAGCGGCAAGATCGTCCGCTTCGATGGTGGCGGCACAAGCAAGGCACAGCAACATGGCGGTGGCTATGTGGTTGATGTCGGTGAGCCTGCAAGCATCACCGTTCCGAAGCAGAAGGTGCAGAAGGAAGAGGTTGAAGTCAGCGAGGCTGTCAACATTGGAACCAATGCATATCATATTCAACGGTCGGGATCGAACTGGGAAGTATGGCGGCTGTCCTACAGTCAGGGCAGCGTTCGTTTCGCAGACGGGCGCAAGGGCACCAAGTTGCGTGGCGACTTCAAGTCATACAATGATGCATTGTTGTATGCAACAAAAGACGCAGGGGTGAAGGAAGAAACAGAAGTCACCGAAGCAATGAACAATTACCTCGCTTTTTACAACGGCAAGAAGATGACCGTGCGGGCAGAGACCTCATACAAGGCTCAACTCAAGGCTATTGAGATGTTCAAGGTTCCTGCCAGCAAGAAGCACATGGTCACCGTGAAACTTGCTGACAACAAGGCAGCACTAGCCAACAACGAAGAAGTCGAAGTCAATGAAACCGCACTACCAACAAAAGCAGAGTTCGATCAAATATCAAAAGAACTTGCTACGAAGAAATTGAAGAGAGCCGCAACACAGCAAGCGGTTGTTCAAGGCGGTACAAAATTAATCGCACATGTTGGCAAAATCACTTTGATGAGAATGGCTATCAAAACTCTAGGTAAAGAAACTACTAGATTCTTACTTAAGAAAATCCCTGTTGTTGGTCTAGCGTTGGGAACAATATTCGCCGCAAATCGTCTTGCAAAGGGCGAGTATGTCAAGGCGGCTGTGGAACTGGTTGGTGGAGTCGCATCCACGATTCCGGTATGGGGTACAGCAGTTGCCCTTGCATGTGATGGTTTCTTAGTCACCGGTGATGTTTACAAGATTAAGCAAATGAATGATGACTTCAAGAAGGTCGAGGCTGGTTCAATGTCGGATGAAGAGTTTGCAAAGAAATGGAAACTTGAAAAATTGAAGAACGAGTCCTTCAACCATCCAAAGCAGAAGGAGTTTGAGTCTGCGATTGATGAACTTCTCGCAGAGATCAAGACGGCAGAGGAAAATGGATTGGTTGAATACTATGAAGAGGAAGCCGATGGCGAGGAAAGATTGGTTGAGGGGGATGAATTGATTCGTCTGAAGCGATCCATGCTTTAAAGAAAGCGGTCAAGTCCTAAAAAAAGATAAGCCCCTGCCATGCTCTGGTGGGGGTTTGTCTTTTTGTTTGTTTGGAGTTGCCAAAGAAAGCATTGTGGAAAGGAACTTCGTGGTATACATATCCGCACCTCCCAATGAGGAGGATGTGTTAACAAATAGGAGAAAACACAGAATGATTCGCAACACTTTTATTGCAACAGGAGCAGCAGCAGTTCTTTCGACCGCTGCATTCGCTCAGGATGCTGCACCCGCAGCAGCACCCGCATGGGATCTCAAGTGGTCGTTCAATGAGACTGCGGAGATTCACACTTTCAAGACAGGTGGTTCTACTCTTGTCGGTCTGAATCAGAATCTGTCGGTTGACATCAACAACAAGTTCCACATCGACCTAGATGTTCCTGTTTATACGCAGGACAACAATACCACGGTGAGCAATATCAACCTTGGTGGAATGTGGGACGCAATTGGAGGCAAGAATGGAACCATCGGTGAATGGGGTCTGGCTATTGGTGGCGGTATCTACATTCCTGTGGGTTCGGAGTACTTCCGCAATGCGAATGTTGACCCGTACCTCAACGCTGCTTTCAACTGTGATCTCTGGATTTTCGACTTCACGCAGACGGCGGGTTACCGCTTCAACGGGGGCGAGTCCTACATCACATGGCTCGGTGCAAAGACGAACTCGGATGTCCTCAACTTTGAGACCGATCTCGCCTATGCATGGAACTCATTCAAGTTCGGTCTTGCTTTTGACCAACTCTACTATGTGAATTCTGGAGAAGCCCAACTCTTCCTTGGCCCAACCGTCAAGTGGGATGTCGCTTCGAATGTTGATCTGAATCTCGGGGTTGCAATCCCCGTTTATCAGGATGTTGTGACCCCGGAGGCGAACGCAATCGTCACCGCCGGTCTAGGCATCAAGTTCTGAGTTGCTTAACTAAAAGGAGAAAAAAATGAGCAACAAGTGTCCTGTTACTGGTGGCTGCAATGGTTTCTGCTGGAAGAACCCCGTTCATGTGGTTCTATTCTTCGCCGTGCTTCCCTTCGCTCTAAAGGGCGTTCAGGTAGCATGGGAGACAGTTCAGACTGCTGTCACCACTCTGACCAAGTGACTTGATGTCATAAAGGTTTGATTTGGGGGGAGTCTTCGGACTCCCCCCTTTTCATTTGGGCTAAATACCTTTCGTGAAGACTTTCATAGAATATCTTAACGAGAACAACAACACCGGAAACATGGTTTACTTTTTCGCATCGGGTGCAGGATTCGCCGTTGATACTGTCCGTGGAGACTTTGATGTGGAGGACTACTCCGATGCAGAGAACAAAAAGAAGATGAAACCATGGGAAGTTAAAAATGCACTTTATGCAAACGAGCGGCGAGAATTAGTTCTCCAATGGCTCAAGGCAGCAGGGGGCGGCAAGCGTTCGGTGACCAATACCAGTTTGCCGCTTACTCCCAATTGGCAATCGGAGGTCAGATGAAAAAGTTTGGAGATTATCTTATAGAGAAGCATGATGGTGACGGGGATTGTATGCAAGCAGGGGTTAATCTCATGATGCGTTTCTATAGCGACTTTTTTGGCAAGAGGCTCAAGGCTACCGGCAGTCCTGTTCTGGTACATGCTCTTGTGCGTGGGCAGGGATCCGTCAAGGGTCTTCGGTTTCCTCATGCATGGGTAGAAGACGGAAACATGGTCATTGATCAATCCAACGGCAATGACATCCGAATGGAAAAACGAGTTTACTATGCGTTGGGTGGAATTAAGCCGAACGAAAAGGGAGCATACTTCAAGTATTCGTACTCCGATATGAAGAAGAAGTTGATCTCAACTGGACACTATGGTCCATGGGATTTGGATGAATCGTTAGAAGAGTCCTTGGGCATTTCAAACAAGAGAAAAATCGGAAAGAAAAAGAAGAGAATATCATCGGAACTTCTTTCAGCACTACGAGAGGAAGTATCCGAAGGAATTGTCACAGACAGACCAACAACAGGCATGTACGCACGGGCGGGATACGCACAGGCAAATACCGAAAAGGTATCTTGGAATGATTTGAAGAGACTCGAAAGCGTATTGGACAATATGTTCGGTGCTGCTAAATTGGACATCGCCTTTACGAGACATTTCTTCGAAAGAATAAACGGAAGCCGTGGCTATGGTGGAACAGTTAGCGTTCCTGAAATTCAGGATGCTTTTAGAAAGACCTATGCCAAGTATGCACAGAAGATCGCCTCTCACCCCGTTGATTGGAAAGCGGTCATTACGGATATCAGCAAAGATTTGAATATGCCATTCACACTAGATTGGGATGGCAAGATGAAAAAGATGATCATGCAGACTGCAATGAAGAAAAGAGATTTCAAGAGTCCCGATCCAAAGTTACCCGTATGAAAGAAGACATCATTCAACGAGGAAAAGATTGGTTTCAATTCCGTAAAGGAATGATTGATTTCATACTGAAACAGAAATCTCTGAAAAAGAGTAAGCAGAGTAAAACGCAAGCAATTCCAAACAATACAACAATAGCACCCCACTCAGCAAGAAACATCGGGGTAATGAACAGACTATAAATAGGAAATGCCATGAAGACATTCCAAGAATTACGAGATTCCCAACATAACGAATTTTATGCTCCTCTGTACGAAGAGATTCGGAAGTATCTTGAAGAGAAACTTCTTATAATTGGCAAGGGGAAAAATACTGATCAAGCAGTAATTCTTGCCGGTGGTGCTGGCTCTGGAAAATCTTTTGCCGTCAATCAAATGATTGGTGGTCAGTACAAGATTTTCAATCCCGATGACATCAAAGACACACTAGTGAAGATGCGGGACAATGTTTCAAAGGGTAGCACAAACATTCCTAAGTCGGGAAGTTTGATCGATTTCATGAAGAAGATCAAAACCCTAGATTTGCGTAATCCAAACGATACAGGACTTCTTCACCTTGCTGTCAAGGATTTGAAGGTAACGGATACAAATTTGCATCAGCGTATGAAAAGTTACATGAAGGGTTCAAGTGCTGGTTTTGGTCTAGATCAGCGAAGGATGTTTGCCTTCTTCATGGATCCATCCAAGACTGTTCTTCCGAATGTCCTGTTTGATGCCACCCTTAAGAGCGTAGAACAGTTGCTAGGAGACTCTGAAGGATTTGGATTGTTAGATTTCCTCAAAGCGGCTGGCTATAAGTCGGAGAATATTCACCTCGTATGGATTCTTACGGATCATAAGTTGGCATTGCGACAGAACCTCACCCGTGAGAGAGTTGTTCCCGCCAACATTCTGTTCCAGACTCACAGCGGCGCAGCAAAGACCATGCAGGACATTATGATAAAAGACTATCGGAAACTTGGAATCAACGGAGATATTTCTGTTATTATTGGTGGCAAAACTACCATGGTGTACAGAAAAAATTCAAAGGTCGAAGGACCGGATGGAAAAATCTACAAAGTGAACAAAGAAGTTGAAAGTCCAATCGTAAAAGACTTCAAATACTTCCGTGTAAAACTTGCAGGAGAAAACTCAATCAATGCAGCCGCACTTACAGCAATTGGCGACTACATTAAGAAGTTTGCTCCAAAGCCAAAAACCACACCACAAAAAGAACTTGACAAGGCAATAGATGTAATTGGAAGGCGAAAGAAAGGAAAGAAAATTCATGCGACTACTGCACAAGCATTGGATATTCCTTTGAACAGTCCCGCCGTTGACCCAAAAACAATTAAACCCCGTTGACAATAATCCCTTGACATGTAAAAGAAAATGAGGTAGTCTACCAAAATGCTAAAGCCACGCCTAGTCAAGTCTCTCATCAAGCAGAATGCGAACCTCCTTCGTCAGCGACAGAATTTCATGGATTACCTCCGTGCATTGGAAGTCGCACTCCATGCAATTGAACTCAATGGCAAGGAAAAAGGTTCTGTAAATCTGAAGGACATTCAGACGGTACGCACACAGATGAAGAACATTCTTGCGGTAAATGATATCAGTCAATTCAATCAGACGGGGGAGATGCTCCCCCCCACGAAGAATCATCTTGGTGCATGGGCAAGTGTTGATAGTGGTATCACTCTGAACCCAAAGGACAAGAAGACAATTGTGATGAAGGACGAGAAGGAACTCAAGGCATTTCTGAATGACTTCTTCAATGACATCATCAACCATGCTAAGAAGGTAAAGGAAAATCCACAGGAATATCCTGAGATCAATCCGATGAATTTCGGTGGCGATCTTGAGGGCGAGTGGGAGGATTTCCCACCTCCCCCCGATGGCGGCGATCCTTTCGGTTTTGATGGAGAAGAAAAGACATGAATTTTTACAACGAGAATGTCCTGAATGAGGCAACTCTCGTTCGCCTATACCGCCACACAGTTGACCGCAATATTGGTATCATTTCGGCATTCCGTGGTCGGTATACAAAGCAGGAAAACATGTCTCGCAGCGCACAGTTGGAGTCAGCGATTCGTGCTGCTGGATTTGGCTTCTATCGTTTGGAGGGACACTATATCGAAGGATATGGGTCAGAACAATCGAAAGATGTCAAAGAGCGTTCGTATCTCATCATTGGCAACAAGGGCAATGACAGCGGGAACCTCAAGGGGTTTCTAAAGAAGATGGGTGCAAAGTTCAATCAGGACTCTGTACTATACAAAGCCTTCGATTCAAAGGCTGCTATTCTCATAGGCACACAGGCACAGGATGAAGATGGCAATACCGTGGAGTTTCCCGGTTTTGGTAAGGAATTCTCCGTTGGTGAGTTCAAGCCAATGAAGGTAAATCAATTCTATTCGAAGATGAAGGGCAAGCCATTTGTTTTTGAATCTTATGCAATCCAAAAGAGTTGGTTCGAAGCATTTGCCGATTACATTCGTTTGAAGCAATCCGAAACGCCTTGACTTTCCTCGGAGCGTGTGATATGATTCACATCATGGCAAAGATCATCGAAAACCTGACGGAAGAAGAAACCGCAGTTCGCAACGAAATCGTTGATGCGCTGCGTGACTCCATCTGCGTTGTTACCTTCATCAAGTCTGATGGGACAGAGCGGACAATGCGTTGCACTCTTCTACCACATCACCTTCCCGTTCAGGAAGATAACAGCAATAAGCCATCGAAGACTACCAAGCGCACCCCCATGAATATTGTTGCATGGGATATGGACAAGGGTGCATGGCGTTCCTTCAATCTTAAAAACATCATCAATTGGAAACGAGAGAAATAAATTCTTTCGTCCTCGTAGCGCAGTTGGATAGAGCAGTTGCCTTCTAAGCAACAGGTCACAGGTTCGAATCCTGTCGGGGACGCTAACGCTCTCGTAGCGCAATTGGTAGCGCAGTTGACTTTTAATCAATTGGTTGCGGGTTCGAGTCCCGCCGAGAGCATTGATAAATACATGTGTATGAAGTCCTTTCTCCACCATCTTAACGAGCAACCCAAAGGTGAAATCTATTGCGACATGGATGGGGTTCTCGTAGACATCATCGGCGGTATCGCAAAGTTGTACGGCATCAAGGATCTGAACAATCGGAATTTTGATTCTCATGTTGATCCCCTGAAGCCACGAATTGACAAGGAACATCCAAATCTGTTTGCGGAACTTCCGTGGATGAAAGATGGGAAGATGCTTTGGAACTATATCGCAAAGTTCGAACCAAACATTCTTTCGGCACATACGAATACATGGCAACCGAATTCGAAGAAAGACAAGATGCGGTGGATTGAAAAGAACTTGCGACCGCTGCCAACCTTGAGTCATATTCTTGTTCGAAGGGACAAGCAAAAGTTCGCAAAGATTGGTGGAGTGCCAAACATCCTCATCGATGATTGGAGCAAAAACATCAAGGAATGGGAAGCGGCTGGAGGAATTGCTATCAAGCATAAGAATGCAGCAGAGACAATTGCTGCATTGAAGAAACTTGGTTATTGAATTACGGCGGGGTAGACCAACGGCAGAGTCAGTTGACTCAAAATCAATCAAGTGTGGGTTCGAATCCCACCCTCGCTACTAGTGAAGTGAAAGGAGTTTGATATGGAAGGAAAACACGGTGCAGGAAAGGGTGACTCTTATCGTCCCGTAGACTTTGACAAGTACGGGAAAAACTATGAAGCCGTTTTTGGCTCAGAGAAACCCAAGAAAAAGAAAAACGAAAAGCCGCAGAATACATGGATTGTTCCTATTGAGGAATCCATGTTTTATGATTTGGACGAAAAGACGGGGCAGGAAACGATGGAAAAGAAGTGCTACATCCGCATTCCTCCCGAGGTCTGTCGCAAGATGAAGATTCGTGTCGGCACTCCACTTGACATTAAGGTTGTTGGTGGCACCATTCAAGTTAGAAGGTTGAGGGGAAAGAAATGAGCGAAGAAACATATGTGCCTGGAAAGGCATACAACGAAGGATGGCAGGATCGTTACTCTGGTAAACTAGAGCGAAGTTGGAATACTATGGGGGGTTCACGATCTCCATATTGGGAGGAGTATCAGCAGGGTTATGCAGATGCCTCCAAGGAGATTATTGAAAACGCACGAACCGCCGTTAAAAAGAACACAAACGAAGGTAAGAGCGAAAGTCAAACTTACCTTTTTGGTTGATTTATGTCTGAAGAAACAGCAGATATAAGAGGTACAGTTTTCCGTGGTCTTGGTCTAGCATCAAAACTAGATTTCCCAACAGTTAATATCAAAAACGAAAACAAAACACCATCTGGAATATACTTGGTAGAACACAAGGAATATGGAAAAGGTGTGGCATTTGTTTTACGAAGAATTTGTGAAATACACTTTTTCAAGAGAATTGAATTCGAAGGGCAATATTTGTCTTGTGACTTAATTCAGAAGATAAACCCCCCTCAAACAGGAGGGATACTTGATGTATTTTACAATGGAATAACTGTAACTGAAAAAACCACATAAATACCGTACCATGACTCTCATCACCACTCTACTCACCCTTCAGGCTCAACTACGAGTCTTTCATTGGCAAACGAAGTCCTATGCTGAACATCAGGCTTTGGGCGGTCTCTATGACGATTTGAATGGTCAAATCGATGAATTTGTTGAAACTTTCTCCGGTCGTTACGGGGTTCCTGTTGCCAAGAATGATTACAAACTCACCGTGGTCAACTATAAGGACAATGCGGGTTGTGTCGAATACATCGACAAGACCATTGCGTACATGACCAAGGATGTTCCTGCCATGCTCAAGCCCGAGGATACGGATCTTCTAAACATTCGTGACGAAATGATTGGTTCATTGAATAAGACAAAGTATCTGCTTCGATTGAAGTGAGAACTGGAGATTTGTTATGGATTGTTCTTTTGATAAATTGCTTCCAGATCCGGATTATCTACCGGGAACAACAGTTTATTACAAATGTGGATTGAAGATTTCTTTTGTTCGCTCTGTTGATTCGATCACGGTAAAACCAAGGCTTGATGAGGATATTTCTCATCTGTGCAAACAAATAAGCAAGAATGCTTCAACCACATTTGATTGGTTTGATCTTGTTCATGATGCTGTATTGCGATACTTTGAATTCTACGGGAAACCAGATAATGTAATAATCCCAACAAACGCACCGAAGAATCAAGATATTGAAAAGAACATCATTGACAGATTTAAGTCCTGTGGCTACAATCTGAACAAGAAAATGAAAAAAGAGTGTGGTGAATGTGACGAAGATTTGCATTTAATGGTTTTTTCAAAAGGGGTCGATCAGGCATCGACTGCATGAAGACTGATGAGTGATGCGCCAAGAGGAACCATGCTAGGCTCTTAAAAGCGTATGGAAATCAAGACTGCCAAGAAGCAGACTCGCCGTTACGCTCTCGCAGCGTGACCTCAAACCACCCGACTCCGCTAGGGTGGGGAGAGAAAACAGCGGATGGGCTTTCGGGAACGGGAACGCCGAAGGAAGCCGAGAACAAAGAGTCCCAATCTGATCCGCTAAGTCGCCTTCAGCGGCGGATCTGAACAAGTGAAGGCTATTGGCGTAGTAGGCACCACGGAACGCATGACAGCACGGGGGTTCGATTCCCCCCGACTCCACTAATTTGCGGATGTAACTCAATGGCAGAGTGCCACCCTTCCAAGATGGCTGTTGTGGGTTCGAATCCCATCATCCGCTTTACTTAAACAAAGGATACAAAATGCATTACTGACAACTTACCTTCGGGAAATAAGACCGTGGTGTTCCATAGGAACTATACCCTCCCGAAAGGGAGAAACCGGCAACCCGAAGGCTCGTACCGATGGCGGGCAATCGTATATTAACCATCGTTTGGCAAGTAGTGGAATGTTCTTGACCTATAATTGCAGATACATTTCCGGCATAGCCCACCTCACGGGCATCTTGGTCCATAGCACAACGGTAGTGCGATCCGCTGTTAACGGATAGGTTGAAGGTTCGAATCCTTCTGGACCAGTTCCCTTGTGGTGTAACGGTAGCACAGGAGATTTTGGTTCTTCTAGTTTTGGTTCAAATCCAAGCGAGGGAACCTTCGCCGTCTTAGCACAGCGGTAGTGCAGTTGATTTGTAATCAACAGGTCATCGGTTCAAATCCGATAGGCGGCTTTGAGTCCGATAATAAAAGGGAGTATACTCAAGCGGACAACGAGGGCAGACTGTAAATCTGCTGCCATTGGCTACGGGGGTTCGAATCCCTCTGCTCCCACTTGACTCTTTCTTTCTTTGTGGTACAATCAACCATATGAGCAATTATTCATTCACATTCGGAAGCCGTTACGGTGACAGACGAACTGCTGAACTGATCGAACATGATGATAAGGAAGTCATCTTTCGTGTTTCGGGAATGTCTCGTTATGTCCGTGGTGCCGAACAGTACTTCGATTTTGAAGGCGGTCCAGACTACGGACAAGGCTATGACTTTCACGGACGAGGAGAAGTGTTGGCGGTACATCCCGCACCCGCTCTTGACCTTCCCGAAGGACATGCCGCTTGTTATGTGACGGTGCGACTAAACAAAGATGCGAAGAAAGACATCGCAAAGTGGAAGAAGAATCAAGGCGCAGTCGAACAACTCAAGCAGGAGATTGGTGAGTGGCTAGACAATGGGCTATAAAAATTCAAAATGGCAATGAGGATCGTGGTTGGCTTTTTTCAAGAAGTCTTACGATTGCCGTTTACGATAACAAGGACTTTGCAGAAAAGGAAGCAGAATGGCTGACGAACTTTCAAAAGAAGTGCGGAACGAAGAATCAGTACAAGGTGGTCAAGTGGACTCCCGAGGAGGGTGTTCAGACGGAATTGCAGATGCAGGACGAACGGTCATTGAGAAAGTCTCAAAACTCTGTGACGATCTCCGAGCATCGCAAGAAAAGCGAAGAGAAGAAATCGAAGCCCGTTATCCCCGAGTCTTCGGGAGTGGCACCCACTCTCCCGACCAATCTATCGGAACTGTTTATTGGGAATTTGGATACGGATGGGACACCCTGATCGAAAATCTTGCGGCAGCAATTGACCGTGAGATTGAGATGGATCCATCTCTCGCCGTTGACGATCCTGAAAACGGTAAGTTTGCTTTCAAAGTACAGCAAATGAAGGAGAAGTTTGGAACTCTTCGGTTTTACTATTCGGGGGGAAATGATCGCATTCATGGTCTCGTTGACATGACCGAGCAACTTTCCGGCAGCGTGTGCGAAGTCTGCGGTAGTCTTGGTACTCTTTGCAACAAGAACAATGGATCATGGATTCGTACTCTTTGCGAAGATTGCGCCCAAAAGATGGGATACACACCGATGGACTTTGAAGAAGAGACATCAGATACGCCATAAATACTCTTATGGCAAACCCTTTCGACAATTCCCTAGTGAACGACATCCGCAAAATGATCACCGAGCAAGATGCTTCGGCATCAATGGTATTGACAGTCAACGGCATCAATGCCAAGACTTTGGACTTTACAGAAGACTTCAATGATCCTACCGTTCAGATTTTTGGCTACGGCTCAATGAAGTTATCAACGCTCAAGAAGGACATTCAAAAGGATGTCATGCGTTTTGCAGAACAGATTGGTCGAATTGAATCTACCAAGTTGTTGGCTATGCTCACAGACATCAAGGGCAAGTTCTCTTCAAACATGTATATTGCTTTCAAATTGCAAGCACTCGCTGATGTCGAAGAGTTCATGAAGCGACCCGATGTAAAACGCAAGATCACCATGATTAAGAAGCGGAAGCAAGGTGGCTAAATCGTTGAGGAACAATGCCCGTGTGGTGTCTTGCCGTTCAAGGACATGCTCCCCCTCAAGCGAGGCACGGGCATTGCTTGCTTTAAAATTGGGAAGGAACGGGAAATCGGAAAGCAAAGGATATCAAGAAATCCTTTCTATCATCGAAAAGATGAACGAGTCGAATGTATGGGGCGGTCAAGTAAAGGGATATTTCTTCCGAGGAACAATCGACACCTCCATGCGAAGCGCAATCGTTTCGTTTGCAACTAGTAATGGTTGGCAAAGAACTAATGGAACCCGAATCATTAAGTACGGAACTATTGTTCGTGGCGGCAAACAAAATCGAAGACATCTCTTGATTTTCGGCTACTATAAGGGCACACCAAACCGAGTATATTGCTCACTCACAATCATATGAAACAACTTGGAATAAAACTGTTTGACATGAAGGGTAGACCGATCTATAGTCTGCCCATACCAACCTACAAAAGGAGTATTGATATGCGTCAGCGAACCGGAGTGATTGAGAACATTCGTACTGGTACTTTCTTCATGGTTGTCGGTGTTGTTGCATCGGCAGCGGCTTGCTACTTCGCATGGTCTGGAAACCTCGCTCTTGCCATCGGTCTTGTCGGCGTGGGCGGAATCCTCCATGTTGCTGGTAGCGCAGTATCGTTCGCAAACGAGCGTCTTGAGGCAATGAGTACAGAATACCGTGAGAGGGAAGCAACCCGTGATGTTTGGGAAAGCATCGGTCGAATGGAAGAACGAATCGATGCGATGGAGTCGAAGCGAACCGCAAAGTAAGGTAAAAAATCCTTACGCCATGGGAGGGGGTTTGCTACTTCACCCCCTCCCTTTCTTTTGGCCCCATCGTCTAGTCGGTCTAGGACACCTCCCTTTCACGGAGATAACAGGGGTTCGAATCCCCTTGGGGTCACTAAATGCTTGAATTTCGAAATCCAATTCCTGTGGTTACCATAGACGGCAAGGAGGGATATGCCGTTTATGTAACTAGTGGGGGCACATATGAAAATGACATATGGTGCGTTGCACTCTGCGAAGGTGGCGACATTCGACACTATCGTTCAGATCAGATACGAATGCATTTTAATGCTACTTTTGAGATTACAAAAAGAGCGGACTCCTAATCTGGAATAAATATGGAAGATATGCAATCATTTATTGAATATACAGCAGAGTCTTTTGAAGTCTTGACCGAGGCAACTGAAGGTCACAAGTATCAGACTGTTCTTGCTAAAAAGATTCTTGCTGCAATGACACCGCAGCAGCGCAAGAAGATTACTATTCAGGTTGCTCGTCCGAGTTCAACCATGCCGGATATTGCAATCTATCACAAAGACCATCCTGAAGAACCTCTTATTATTGAATGCAAACTAGACAACGCACAGTCTGGTGGCATTACATGGGTTAGTGATGGAAAAAATTGGCAATTCTCTACAAGGTCAGCCCGTGCAAAGCAGATGTGCGAGATTGATGATCCTGCTCTCTGCACAACAGTAATAGACATGGTTAAGACTCCTGTTGTTAGAAATAGAATCGACAAGATTCAATCCGAACTTGGTAAGTGGTTCCCCGAATTGTCAAGCAATAAGATTCCCTTCCATGCATGTAAGGAATTTTGGCCCACCCTGTTGGACAAATACACCACGATGGATGCAGGGGGCAAGTGGCAAATTCCAATGACGGCTACCTTCTGGAAAACCCTAAACTTCCTAATGAAGAATGACCACTTTCTTTCAATTCGTGGATCGGGTCTATTCCGAGTGGGTGGTGCAAAATATCCAAGTTGGTTCAAGCCAGACTCAGCCTTTCTTAATTCTATGCCAGTTGTTTCGGATATCACCGTTCCGCCCAAGGGCAATCTTGAACTACGACTCAAGCAGTCTGGAATGAAGCAGCGCAAGATGCAAAAGGATCGTGAACTTCGCATTCATTCGACTACGAAGCCTGTGGTCGGTCAGCATGTCCATGTTCAAGAACTTGGTAAACTTGGTAAAGAAGGAACATATAATGCCCCAATCGGTTTGATTGGAAGCAAAGGACTCGCAACCTATATTGTTAGTTCTTCTGAATCTGGATCTATCGGACAGATCAGCAAGATTCACTCAGTCACCCTTGATCCAAAAAGCGAAAAGAAAAAGGGCGACAAAGTGTGGATCGTCAAGTGCGATCTGAACCATCGTGTGGGTACGATTACCTTCGAAACTAATCTTCGCATTAATGATATTGAAGTTAAGAGCGGAGTAAACTTGGAAACCAATGCAGATGATTTTGCGTTGTATTTCAATGTATGAAAAAAAGTAACTTTCTCTGTATTCGACCATATTGTTTTGATAAATAACCTTTGGGCGAATGCTCCTGTTTGGAGGAGTTATGAGCAGACTGTCTTGTTTTGCAGTCGCTTCGGTTCTTCTAGGAGCCGTTCTTATCGGGAAACCACCCGAGGAAATCAGCACCCAAACAACCATCGTAGAACAAATCATAAGCCATGCCGTTGAGGTCAATGTCGTTAGGGACGGAGCCATGGCGGTAGGGTCGGGAGTCCTCTATAACAGCGGCGGGGAATTTTATGTTTTGACCGCAGCGCATGTTGCTGAACCAAATTCGATGTATTTGGTTGAAAGAAAATCAATAGATGATGAAAACAAAAGCACCATGTGGATGGGCGATCTTGTCGCACGGGATGAGGTTTCCGATTGGGCAATAATTCGGCTTGTGGGGGAAACACAGGACATCAGGGAAGGAACTTCTTTCATGTCAGTACCCCCACGGGCCGGAGAAGATGTGTATGCAGTAGGGTCACCTCTGGGAGAAGAAAACACTATTACCGAGGGCATCGTTGCAAACCATAAAAGATCGGTGTCGTGGAACAACGATACTCATCTGGTCGTAACATGCAACGGTGCCCCCGGTTCTAGTGGAGGAGGAATCTATCATGCAAAAACAGGTAAATGCATTGGTATCATTGTTCGTCACAACCGTCATGCAAATCTACTCTATGCTGTGCCAATCGATACGATACGAAAAGACTTGCAGGAAATGGGAAAGTCATCGTTGCTTCCCTCTTGACTTTGAGGGTGGATCGGCTATGATTCCTGTAACTCTACGAGTCAAAGGAGATCGTTTACACCATGAGCGCAACAATGAACAAGATCACCATTTCACCTGACACGCTGAACATTCTGAAGAACTTTGCTTCCATCAACAGCAATCTTCATGTAAAGCCTGGACACACCCTTACCACAATCTCTCCGTCAGCAACTATTCTTGCCGAAGCAAAGGTAGAAGAGAATTTTGATGCAGAGTTCGGAATTTGGGACATGGCGAAGTTTCTTTCTACCGTCAGCCTTTTCAAGGATCCCGAGTTCGCATTTGAAGACACACATGTGACTATCAGTTCTTCGGGTTCGAAGGCTTCGGTGAAGTACTTCTACAGCGACCCGCAGTTGCTTACCAAGTCAGACAAGAAGATCACGATGCCGAAGATTGCGGTATCGTTCCTTCTTCATGCAAATGATATGGCTTCAATTCTCAAGGCAGCGTCTGTCCTACAGGCACCCGATATGTGCATTGAATCGTGTGATGATGGCGTATGCATCCGTGTGTGCGACAAGAAGGATCCGACTGCTCACAGTTGGAGCCTAACCGTTGCAGAGAATCCCTCTGATACTTCCTTCAAGTTCTGGTTCAAGGTCGAAAACCTGAAGATGCTTGCGGGTGACTACAATGTGCAACTTGCAGAAAAGCGTGTTGCAAAGTTCGAAGGGACTTCCGTTCCTGTGAACTATTGGGTTGCCATGGAATCAGACAGCACCAAGGGTTAAAAAATGAACGACCTACTCGTAGAGAAGTATCGACCCCGAAAGGTGTCGGAATGTGTCCTGCCAGAGGGACTATCCGACACCTTCGGGGACATGGTAAAGTCTGAAGACATTCCTAACATGATTCTTTGTGGGGGTGCAGGATGCGGAAAGACAACCGTAGCCCGTGCGATCTGCGATCAGTTGGGACGAGATGTCCTGTTTATCAATGCGTCTGAAGACGGCGGCATCGACACGCTTCGAACCCGCATTCGGCAGTTTGCATCTGCCGTGTCTTTGGGTGGCGGTCACAAGGTGGTCATCCTTGACGAGGCTGACTATCTGAACCCACAGTCAACCCAACCCGCTCTGCGTGGCTTCATCGAAGAGTTCGCCAAGAACTGTCGCTTCATCCTCACTTGCAACTTCAAGCA